>Ga0115026_10000493_pt1 | contig 10928 bp, 8 predicted proteins | sample Mud_0915_D1_FD_83878 | JGI IMG/M metagenome (GOLD analysis project Ga0115026, IMG submission 83878) | Wetland microbial communities from Old Woman Creek Reserve in Ohio, USA - Mud_0915_D1 | ecosystem: Environmental > Aquatic > Freshwater > Wetlands > Sediment ...
CGAAGGAAGAGGGGGGTCGGCACACGCCGTTTTTCACGGGGTACCGGCCGCAGTTTTACTTTCGGACGACGGACGTGACCGGGGTGGCGGAGTTGCCGGCGGGAACGGAGATGGTGATGCAGGGAGACAGCGGGAACCTGGAGGTGAAGCTGATCACGCCGATTGCGATGGAGAAGGGGTTGAGGTTTGCGATACGCGAGGGTGGCCGGACAGTGGGTGCGGGCGCCATCTCGGAGATCATCGAATAGGGCCCGGATAGCGCGATGCGAGAAATCATCACTTTCGAATGCACCAAGTGCAAGAGCCGTAACTACACGTCCACGAAGAACAAGAAGAAGACGACCGAGCGTCTGGAGTTCAAGAAGTTCTGCAACCGATGCAGAGCCCACACGCCGCACAAGGAGACGCGCTAGCGCGCGCGGTGGCGGCCTGATGCTGCGGTCCGGTTTGAATGAGAGGGGTTTGCAGGCCAGTAGCTCGAACTGGTAGAGCGGCGGTCTCCAAAACCGCATGTTGGGGGTTCGAGTCCCTCCTGGCCTGCCATCTATTTGGCAGGAATTGCAGCGGCGATCCAGAGCAGCAGCGGAGTCGGTGAAATGACAGAGTTTCTGCAGAAGATTAAAGACTCCTTCCGGAGCGCGATCGAGTTCATCAAGGATACGCGGAAGGAGCTGAACAACGTCTCCTGGCCACCGCGTCACGAGTTGACCGGGACGACGCTGGTGGTGATCGTGGCTGTCTTTTTTTTCGGTTTCTTTCTCTACTTTGTTGACATAGTCGTCAACTCGGGCATGAACCTCATCTTCCGCCAGGCTGGCCGATAGTCTGAGAGACACGACACATGGGTGAAAAGAAGTGGTACATCATCCACACCTACTCCGGCTATGAGCGGAAGGTGGCCGAGAGCCTGATGAACCGCATTCAGGCATACGACCTCGGGGAGTGTATCGGCCAGATCCTCATACCCACGGAAGATGTGGTTGAGATGAAGAGCGGCAAGAAGGTCATCACGACCAAGCTCACCTATCCGGGCTACATCCTGGTCGAGATGGACATGACCGACAAGGCCTGGCACGTGGTTCGGGGCACACCGAAGGTAACAGGATTCATAAGTACCGGGAAGAAACCGACCCCGCTGACCGAGCAGGAAATCAACGAGGTGGTCAACAGGGTGTCGGTGACCGCGGATCAGCCGAAGCCCAGGTTTACGTTCGACCGGGGCGATGCAGTCAAGATCATCGACGGGCCGTTCAAGGATTTCGCGGGCGTGGTAGACGATGTCAACCCGGACAGGAACACGCTGAAGGTGATGCTGACGATTCTCGGCCGTGCGACGCCGGTGGAACTGGAATCCGAGCAGGTGGAGAAGGTATAGAGCTGAGCGCGCGGATAGCCGGCGCCCCTGCGCCAGGCTGTCGCGCCGGTAGGAGTACTCATGGCGAAAAAGGTTATCGCGAACATCAAGCTGCAGGTGCAGGCCGGGAAGGCAACCCCGGCGCCCCCGGTGGGATCGGCCCTGGGCCCACACGGGCTCAACATTATGGATTTCTGCAAGGCCTTCAACGCCAAGACGGCCAAACAGGAAGGCCTGATCATCCCGGTGGTCGTGACGGTGTACAGCGATCGCACGTATTCTTTCGTCACGAAAACCCCGCCGGCCGCGGTGTTGCTGAAGAAGGTGGCTAACATCGCAAAAGGATCTGCCGAGCCTAACAAGAACAAGGTCGGCACGGTGACCATGAAGCAGGTCCAGGAGATCGCGCAGACCAAGATGCCGGACCTGAACGCGGCGAATCTCGAGGCGGCTGTGAAGATCGTCATGGGGACGGCGCGCAGCATGGGCCTGGACGTGCAAGGATAGGGGCGGCTTAGTACCGCCGGAAGTCGCGGTCGGAATCCGGATCAGGATCGAGGTAAGGAAATGGCAAGAGTGGGCAAGAAATACACCAAGTCGAAAGCCGCGGTGGAACCCAAGCGGTATCCGCTCGAGGAAGCGGTGGCGCTTCTGAAGAAGGTCTCGTACGCCAAGTTCGATGAGACCGTCGAAGTGGCGATGAAGCTCGGCGTCGACCCCAAGCACGCAGACCAGATGGTCCGTGGAACGGTTGTGCTGCCGAACGGGCTCGGCAAGAGCAAGAAGGTCGCCGTGATCGCATCCGGCGACAAGGTCAAGGATGCCCGCGACGCGGGGGCGGACGAGGTGGGGAGCGAGGATCTCGTCGAGCGGATCGCCGGCGGCTGGATGGATTTCGACGCCGTCGTGGCGACGCCCGACATGATGCGCAGCGTCGGGAAGCTGGGCAAGATCCTCGGCCCGCGAGGCCTGATGCCCAATCCCAAGACGGGAACCGTCACGTTCGAGGTTGCCAGGGCTGTCCGGGAAATCAAGGCGGGCAAGGTCGAGTTCCGCGTGGATAAGACCGGTATAGTGCATGCCCCCTGCGGCAAGATCCGCTTTGAAGAGAAGAATCTGTACGAGAACGCCAAGGCGTTGATCGATGCCGTCCTGCGCGCCAAACCCCCGAGCAGCAAGGGCAAGTATGTCAGGAGCATCTCCATTTCTTCCACCATGAGCCCCGGCATCTGGGTGGACGAGGCCTCGGTGGAGACCCGCGCCTGATCGTCTTTGAGGTGGTGACACTATGAACAAGACAGAAAAGCAAGAGACCGTGGAGTCCCTGGGAGAGCAGCTCCGCGCCATCAACAGCGCGTTCCTGCTCGATTACAAGGGGCTGAAGGTGGTCGATGCCACCGAACTCAGGCGGAAGATCCGCGAGATCCAGGGTCACTACGTGGTAGTGAAGAATACGCTCGCTCTGCGGGCCGTGAAGGACACCAGCCTGGAGCCCCTCGGGTCTCACTTCCAGGGCCCGACTGCGATCGCCTACCACGCCAAGGATGTGATTGCGCTCGCGAAGTTGCTGAGCGAGGTCACGAAAGCCAACCCGCACGTTCAGTGCAAGGCTGCTCTGATCGAAGGCAAAGTGGTTCCGCCGTCCGAAATGCAGACACTTGCCTCCCTGCCGTCGCGGGAGGTGATGATCGGGAAACTGTTGTTCCTGCTCCGGGCGCCTGTGCAGCGGCTCGCGAACGTCTTGAGAGCCCCTGTGCGCGACCTGGCGCTCGTTTTGAAACAGGTGCCGGAATAGCGGGGCGCATCGAATTCCGCAAAACCTACTATCAATTCAAGAGGGAGTCTACAGATGGAAATAACGATGAACGATGTCAAGGAGAGGATCGATCGTGCCACGATGCTCGAGATCTCGGAGTTGGTGAAGTATTTCGAGGAGAAATACGGCATCAGCGCGGCGGCTGCGATGCCTGTGGCCATGACGGGCGCCCCGGCGGCCGGTGGGGCGGCCCCTGCGGCAGTTGAGGAGAAGACCGAATTCAACGTGGTCCTCACCGCCGTGGGTGACAAGAAGATCAACGTGATCAAGGCTGTGCGCGAAGTCACGAGTCTGGGCCTGAAGGAAGCCAAGGACCTGGTCGAGGGCGCGCCGAAGCCCGTGAAGGAAGGCGTTTCGAAGGAAGAGGCCGAGTCGATCAAGAAGAAGTTCGAGGAAGCCGGCGCCACAGTTGAAATTAAGTAGTTGGAAGAAGACCCACGGGCGGCTCCGGAGGTGGCAGGCGCTGTGTCCCTCCCGTGGAAATGATAGTCCCCTGCCATCGAGGGTCTCGAGACGCTTCCTCAGAGATGTCGAGAGGAAAACACACCCGTGACGAGGTCGCTTCGCCCGAAGGACCTCGTCGACCGCAATCGGAAGGCGGTGAGCTCCGGCAGATGCGGCAATACGATCTGCTACCGCCTTCCGCTAACGTGCCCGCCGGGCACGTTGAACAGTAACTGAGCTTTCGAGGTATCTCCGTCCATGGCCAATATCACCACCTCCAACGTTTACAGGGATCGCATGGATTTCGCGAAGATCCATACCAGCATCCCTATTCCAAACCTGATCGAAGTGCAGCGGAAGTCCTACCACCGGTTTCTGCAGATGGATGTCCCGCCGGCGGAGAGGGAAGACGTGGGTCTGCAGGCGGTGTTCAACTCGGTCTTCCCGATCAACGATTTTCGCGGCACTTCCTCCCTCGAGTTCGTCGAGTATTCGATCGGGAACTGGCAGTGCAAATGCGGAAACCTCAAGGGTCTTGAGCACCTGCGGGCGAATTGCGGCGAGTGCGGGAAACTGATCGTCAACAGCCCGTACAATCCCGACAGCAGCACGTGCCGGCACTGCGGTGCGCACAACGAGATCGAGAACCCCAGGTGCGAATTCTGCGGCGGCACCGTGGAGTTGAACGTCAAGTACACGGTCGAGGAGTGCCAGGAGCGGGGGATGACCTACGCGGTTCCGCTCAAGGTAACGGTGCGCCTGGTTGTCTGGGACAAGGATAGCGAGACCGAAGGGAAGAGCATCCGCGATATCAAGGAACAGGAGGTTTATTTCGGGGACATTCCCCTGATGACCGACAACGGCACGTTCATCATCAACGGCACGGAACGGGTCATCGTAAGCCAGCTGCACCGGTCGCCCGGTGTCTTCTTCGAATCCAACCAGGCGCGCACCTTCATCCTGGCCAAGATCATTCCCTACCGCGGTTCCTGGGTCGAGTTCGAGTACGACCAGAAGAACATCATGTACGTGCGCATCGACCGGAAACGCAAGTTCCTGGCCACGACCTTCCTGCGCGCCCTCGGCCTCAACACCGATGCAGACATCCTGCGACGTTTTTACAATCCGGTGACCGTGCGCTGGGAAGGGAAGAACCTCTTCCGGACGCTGGGCCGCGACCTGATCGGCTCCAAGGCTACCGAGGACATCAAGGATCCGAAAGGGAAGACCGTCCTGGCGCCCAAGGGAAGAAAGATCATCGAGAGCCTGTACAACCAGCTCGTCAAGGCCGGCGTTCGCGAGATCCCGATGGAGCCGGAAGGGCTCGAAGGCTCTCTCTCTGTTGCCGAAGTGATCAACCAGGAAACGGGTGAAATCCTGATTGAGTCGAACACCGAGGTCAGCGCGCGCACCGTCAACACGCTCTCCGAATCCGGGATTGATCGGGTCGAGGTCCTTTTCATCGAAAAGGAGGACGTCGGCGTAACCATCTCCCTGACTCTGGCCAAGGACCATGTCAAGTCGCAGCAGGACGCGCTGATTGAGATCTACCGCAAGCAGCGGCCCGGAGATCCACCGACGCTGGAAACCGCCACGGCGCTCTTCGAGGGGATGTTCTACGATCCAAGGAAGTACGACTTCTCCAAGGTAGGCCGGCTCAAGTTCAACATCAAGCTCGGGCTGAACACACCGCTCGAGTTGAGGACCCTGACCCCGGATGACTTCTACGCCGTCATCCGTTATGCCCTCAGGCTTCCGAAGAACATCGGCACGGTCGATGACATCGACCACCTCGGCAACCGCCGTGTCAGGGCCGTGGGCGAATTGCTGGAGAACCAGTTCCGGATCGGGCTGGTGCGAATGGAGCGGGCCATCAAGGAGAAGATGTCGGTCCACCAGGAAATGACGACCGCCATGCCCCACGACCTGATCAACGCCAAGCCGGTCATGGCCTCCATCCGGGAGTTCTTCGGCAGCAGCCAGTTGTCGCAGTTCATGGACCAGACCAATCCGTTGTCTGAGATCACGCACAAGCGCCGGCTCTCCGCCCTGGGCCCCGGCGGGCTCAGCCGCGAGCGCGCGGGATTCGAGGTGCGCGACGTTCACCCGACCCACTACGGCCGCATCTGCCCGATTGAAACGCCGGAAGGCCCGAACATCGGCCTGATCTCCTCGCTGAGCTGCTATGCCAGGATCAACGACTACGGCTTCATCGAGTCTCCCTACCGGAAGGTCAAGGACGGGAGAGTGATGGACTACACCCTGGTGACCTTCCCCGGCGACACCCATTTCAAAATGGGCGACCCGGTGGAGGTCGAGGTCCTGGAGAGAGAGAACCGCCGTATGGAAGCGGCCGGCAAACGTCCGGCGCAGTATGAGTCCTTCTCGTTCTATCAGACCGCGTGGGAGGCGGAGCAGTACACCATCGCCCAGGCGAACGTGGATATCGACGAAAAGGGGGCGATGACGAGGGATCGTGTCAACGCTCGAATGGCAGGCAATTTCGCCCTCGTGCCCCGCGAGCAGGTCGAGTATATCGACGTCTCGCCGAAGCAGCTGGTCAGCGTGGCCGCGAGCCTCATCCCCTTCCTCGAGCACGATGATGCCAACCGGGCTCTCATGGGTTCGAACATGCAGCGCCAGGCGGTGCCCCTTCTGAACGCAGAGGCTCCCTACATCGGAACCGGCATGGAGCACATCACGGCCAAGGACTCGGGCGCCGTCGTGATCTGCAAACGCACCGGTGTCGTCGACAGCGTCGACTCGACCCGGATCATCATCAGAGTCGAGGGAGAAGGCGAGAACGGAAGGCGCTCGAAGGAAGCCGGCGTCGACATCTACACGTTGATCAAGTTCAAGCGCTCCAACCAGAACACGTGTATCAACCAGGTCCCGCTCGTGAAACGGGGGGAGCGTGTCATTAAGGGCCAGGTCATTGCCGACGGACCCTGCACCGACAAAGGGGAGCTTGCGCTCGGCCGGAACGTACTGGTGGCTTTCATGCCCTGGCGCGGCTACAACTTCGAGGATGCCATCCTGGTCAGCGAGCGTCTGGTCAAGGAAGACAGCTACACCTCCATCCACATCGAGGAGCTCGAGATCGAAGCCCGGGACACGAAGCTGGGGCCCGAAGAAATCACTCGCGACATCCCGAACGTCAGCGAGTCTTCGCTTCGCGACCTTGACGAGAGCGGCATCATCCGGATAGGGGCAAAGGTCAGGCCGGGCGACGTGCTGGTCGGAAAAGTCACCCCGAAGGGCGAAACACAGCTGTCGCCCGAGGAGAAACTGCTGCGCGCCATCTTCGGCGAGAAGGCCGGGGAAGTGCGCGACGCCTCGCTGGTCACGCCTCCGGGTATCGAAGGTACGATCGTCGACGTGAAGATCTTCTCGCGCAAAGGTGTGCCGAAGGACGAGCGCGCCAAGGCGATCGAACGCGAGCAGGTCGAGAGGATGGAGAAGAACCTCAACGACGAGATCAGGATCATCAAGGAGGAGCGTAGCAAGAAGCTGATCGACATACTCAGCGGCGAAACGCTGCCCGAGGATGTGACGAGCCGCTCCGGCGAAGTCCTGCTCAAGAAGAAGACCAAGCTGACCCGCTCGATGCTCTCCGAGTTGAGCTCGACCGAGCTGAACAAGATCCGGAACGATTTCAAGTCCGAGAAGGAAGGGAAAGTCTACGAGTCCATCAAGCGGCTCGAGGAGAAGACCGACAAACAGATCCAGATCCTGAAATCGCTGCACGAGGAACAACTCGGGAAGCTGCGGCGGGGCGACGAACTGCCTCCCGGCGTCATCAAGATGGTCAAGGTCTACATCGCCATGAAGCGGAAGCTCTCGGTGGGTGACAAGATGGCGGGACGTCACGGCAACAAGGGCGTCATCGCGAGGATCCTGCCCGAAGAGGACATGCCCTATCTGCCCGACGGTACGCCGGCGGAGATCGTGCTGAATCCGCTCGGGGTGCCTTCCCGTATGAACGTCGGCCAGATCCTGGAGACGCACCTCGGCTGGGCGGCGAAAGCGCTCGGTCTCTTCTTCTCGACGCCGGTATTCGACGGCGCGTCGGAGGTCGAGATCAAGGCGATGCTCAACCGCGCAGGGCTTCCGGGCAGCGGCAAGATCGACCTGCACGACGGTATGACAGGCGAGAAATTCGATCAGAAAGTCACCGTGGGATACATCTACATGATGAAGCTGTCCCACCTGGTGGATGACAAGATACATGCCCGTTCCATCGGGCCGTACTCGCTGATCACCCAGCAGCCGCTTGGCGGCAAGGCGCAGTTCGGCGGCCAGAGGTTCGGGGAGATGGAGGTATGGGCCCTGGAGGCTTACGGCGCCGCCAACATACTGCAGGAACTTCTGACGGCGAAGTCCGACGACATCCAGGGGCGGACCAAGATCTACGAAGCCATTGTCAAAGGGGAGTCCCACTTCGTCCCGGGCATCCCCGAGTCCTTCAACGTGCTCATCCGCGAGCTCCAGAGTCTCTGCCTCGATGTCGAGTTGATAAAGAGGCAGAAACCGAGGAAGGCAGAGGCGGAAGAGCAGGTCGTCCCGACCGAGCCGTAAAGCAGCCGGGGTGCCGGGGAACGCGGACTCATTGAAAGGCCGCTCAGGCGATGCACGGCAGGTCGCGGAACGGCGAGCGAATTTGGCGGTTGCAGCAACCCGCGCCAGCGGATTCCGACCTCTTAGGAGGCCAGGGAGGTTCCATTGAGAAGTCTAAGAGAGGCCACCGAAAAATCCGATCTCAGCACGGATTTTGACAGCATACGCATCAGTCTCGCGTCACCGGAAAAGATCCGGGCATGGTCTCACGGCGAAGTCACCAAGCCGGAAACGATCAACTACCGTACGTTCAAACCCGAGAAGGACGGGCTGTTCTGCGCCCGTATTTTCGGCCCGGTTACCGACTGGGAGTGCCTGTGCGGGAAATACAAGCGCATGAAGTACCGCGGCGTCGTTTGCGATAAGTGCGGAGTCGAGGTCACGCTCTCGAAAGTCCGCCGCGAACGACTCGGTCACATCGAGCTGGCTTCCCCCTGTTCGCATGTCTGGTTTTTCAAGGGGCTGCCCAGCCGTATCGGGCACCTGCTGGACATCAGCCTGCGGGACCTGGAGCGCGTCCTTTACTTCGAAGGCTATGTGGTAATCGATCCGGGCGAAGCCCCGGTCAAGGTGAAGGAGCTCCTGACAGAAGAGAAGTACCGCGCGCTGATGCAGGAATTCCCGGGCCGGTTCAAAGCGATGATGGGCGCCGAGGCGATCAAGGAACTCCTCAAGCAGGTCAATGTAGAGGAACTGGCCGACGAGTTGCGCGCCGCGATGAAGGCCGAGACCTCCCAGCTCAAGAAGGTGAAGTTCGCCAAACGGCTGCGGGTCGTCGACGCATTCCGCAAGTCGGGAAACAGGCCCGAGTGGATGATCCTCGATGTCATTCCGGTCATTCCGCCGGAACTGCGGCCGCTGGTGCCGCTCGATGGCGGCCGCTTCGCGACGTCCGACCTCAATGACCTTTATCGCCGGGTCATCAACCGCAACAATCGTCTCAAGAAGCTCATGGAGCTGCGCGCCCCCGAAGTCATCATCCGCAACGAAAAGCGGATGCTGCAGGAGGCGGTGGATGCGCTGTTCGACAACGGGCGGCGCGGTCGCGTCCTGCGCGGAGCCAACAACCGCCCCCTGAAGTCGCTGAGCGATACGCTCAAGGGCAAGTCCGGCCGCTTCCGTCAGAACCTGCTGGGGAAACGAGTCGACTACTCCGGCCGATCGGTGATCGTGGTCGGGCCCGAGATGAGGCTCCACCAGTGCGGTCTGCCCAAGAAGATGGCTCTCGAACTCTTCAAGCCCTTCATTTACAACCGGCTGGAGAAGGAGGGTCATGCCGCCACCATCAAGGGTGCGAAGGAGATGGTGGAACGCCATGACCCCGTTGTCTGGGATATCCTGGAGGAGGTGATCAAGGATCACCCCGTGCTTCTCAACCGCGCGCCGACGCTCCACCGCCTGGGCATCCAGGCGTTCGAGCCGGTCCTCGTCGAGGGGAAGGCCATCAAGATACCACCGCTGGTCTGCGCCGCGTTCAACGCCGACTTCGACGGCGACCAGATGGCAGTGCACATCCCGCTTTCGCCCGAGGCTCAGATCGAGGCGTCCGTGCTCATGCTCAGCAGCCACAACATCCTGTCTCCGGCGAACGGCCAGCCGATCGCCATCCCGAGCCAGGACATCGTGTTGGGCTGCTACTACCTGACCAAGGCGAGGAAAGGGGCCACGGGCGAGGGCCGCATCTTCGGGTCGTTTGACGAGGCTGTTTTTGCGCTCGAAAACGGCGTCGTGGACCGGCTGACGCCCATCCGCTACCGGTACTCGGGGCTCCTGATGGATCTGACGACCCAGTATGACGACCAGGGCGTCATGCATGCGGAGGTGAAGGAAGTCCGCGACGAGTTCATCAGCACCACCGTTGGACGGCTGATTCTGAACTCGATCCTGCCGAAGGGTATGCCCTTCATCAACGGCCTGATGAAGCGGAAAGGCCTGCAGCAGCTCGTCAACTATTGCTACCTGCACTTCGGGCTCGACACCACCGTCCAGATGCTCGACGATCTCAAGAACCTGGGCTTCCTCTATGCGACCAAGGCCGGCATTTCCATCGGCATCGAGGACCTCATCGTTCCGGACAGCAAGGGCGAACTCGTCGAGGCCGCCCGCGAGAGCGTGATCGAGGTCGAGAAGCAGTATCAGGACGGCGCCATCACCGACGGCGAACGGTACAACAAGATCATCGATATCTGGTCGGATGTGACCGAACGGGTCGCCGACGAGATGTTCCGCAAGATGGCACAGCAGGACGAGAGCGGGGAGGAGTTCAACCCGATCTTCATCATGGCGGATTCCGGTGCGCGAGGCAGCAAGCAGCAGATCCGGCAGCTCGCCGGCATGCGCGGGTTGATGGCCAAACCGTCCGGTGAGATCATCGAGACGCCCATCACCGCCAACTTCCGCGAAGGGCTCACCGTGCTGCAATACTTCATCTCGACGCACGGCGCCCGTAAGGGTCTGGCGGACACCGCTCTGAAAACGGCGGACTCCGGTTACCTCACCCGCCGCCTGGTCGACGTTGCGCAGGACGTGATTATCTCGATCGACGACTGCAATACCCTCGACGGTATCTACGTCACCTCCATCGTCGAGGGCGGCGAGATCATCGAATCACTGCGCGACCGCATCGTGGGCCGTGTCTCGCTCGAGAACATCAAGGATCCCCTGACGGGAGAGGTCATAGTCGGGATCAACGAAGAG
>Ga0115026_10000495_pt1 | contig 10924 bp, 8 predicted proteins | sample Mud_0915_D1_FD_83878 | JGI IMG/M metagenome (GOLD analysis project Ga0115026, IMG submission 83878) | Wetland microbial communities from Old Woman Creek Reserve in Ohio, USA - Mud_0915_D1 | ecosystem: Environmental > Aquatic > Freshwater > Wetlands > Sediment ...
CATCGACACGATGGACATCGGTCTGCCCGGCGCCGGCAAGCGCGCGGTCGAGGACGTCGCGACGATCGCGGAGCACATCAAGTCGCACGAGCTGAAGGTGAAGGCGTCGTGCGCCGCACGCACGCACCTCAACGACGTGCAGGCGATCATCGACATCTCGCAGAAGGTCGGCATCGAGATCGAGGTGCTGTGCTTCATCGGCTCCTCGCCGATCCGCCAGTACGCGGAGGACTGGGACCTGCCGCGCATGCTGAAGCTGTCGGCCGACGCGATCGATCTCGCGCGCCGCTACAACCTGCCGGTCGGGTATGTCACCGAGGACACGACGCGCTCGCGTCCCGACATCCTCACGAAGATGTTCACGAACGCCGTCGAGCACGGCGCGACGCGGCTGGTCGTCTGCGACACCGTCGGGCACGCCACGCCCGACGGCATCAAGAACCTCCTCCGGTTCACGCGCAACATGCTCGACGGGATGGGCCGCGGTGACGTCGGCATCGACTGGCACGGTCACAACGATCGCGGCCTCGGCGTCGTCAACGCGATCTTCGCGATCGAGTACGGCGCCGATCGCATCCACGGCACCGCGCTCGGCATCGGCGAGCGCGTCGGCAACGCGGCGCTCGATCAGATCCTGTTGAACTTGAAGCTGCTCGGCGAGCTGCCCGATCACGACCTGACGAAGCTCGTGTTGTGGTGCAAGACGGCGTCGCAAGCGACGCGCGTGCCGATCCACCCGCAGTACCCGCTCGTCGGCGAGGACGCGTTCCGCACCGCGACCGGCGTGCACGCGGCGGCGATCATCAAGGCCGAGAAGAAGGGCGATGCGTGGCTCGCCGATCGCATCTACTCGGGCGTGCCCGCGGGGATGTTCGGCAAGGAGCAAGAGATCGAGATCGGTCACTACTCCGGCGAATCGAACGTCATCTACTGGCTCAAGAAGCGCGGCTACGAACCGACGCACGAGCTCGTCGCCGCCGTGCTCGGCGCCGCGAAGCGCGGCAACCGCGTGCTCAGCAACGACGAGATCGTCGCGGTGATCAAGAATCACTCGACCTAGCTCGATCTCCAGCAGACGGACAAGGCAAGTGCTGACCCGGGCCCCTCGCCGCGGTGATCAAGAATCACGACACCGGTCGGTGCCAAGTGAAGTTGGCGACACCGGTCGGTGCCACGCGTTGTGGGGGCAACAAGTTGTACAAGTTGTGTCTGACTCCTACCCGATCGGCCAGCGCGCACCGGCCGCCGCGAGCTCGAAGCGATCGTCGTGCTCGACGACGCGCTCGGCGATCGCGTGATACGCCGGCCCGGCGACGCGCCCGCGCAGCTTGCCGACGCTGGCGTAGAACGCGTGGTCCGCTGCTTGGCGTAACGACGCGTAGTCGAGCTCGCGCTCCTCGTCGTCATCCCACAGCACGAGGCAGCGGTCGCCGTCCCAGCGCGCGGACCTCGCGCGGAGGTGCGCGTCCTCGATGTCGACGTACGCGTAGCGCTTGTCGTCGAGCCGGACGATGTCGCGGCCGTCCTCGGCGCGCACGTCGAGCCAGCGCAGCAGCGCTTGGCGAAGCCGCGGATGCGTGACCGCGGCGCCTTCGTGCCAGAACGTACCCGCACGATCGAGGCGCAGCCCGATGGCGCGCATCTTCTCGATCATCTCGGGCGTGAGCTGCATGACTGCAGCTTACCCAATCATGCGAGGCGGGCGATCCGGTCCTTCGTCAGCAGCTTCTGCTTCTTGAGGCGACTTATCTCCACCTGTTCGGCGGGAGTCAGCGCTCGTCTGCGTTCGAGGGCTTGGAGTTGTTCGTCGAGGCGACGGTGTTCGGCGGTCAGTTCAGCGAGCAAGGTCTCGTTCGAGCTCACGCATCCTCCAGGATAGCCACCAACACCTCCACGATAGACCGCGGATCGAGCCACGGCAACAGTGCGGTGATCACGGTCTGCGCAGCGCGCCCGGAACTCCGTCGGGGTACATGACTTCGGCTTCGGATAAGCGAATATACGTAGGCGTGCCGCTCGTCAGGATGTCGGTGCGCGGGCCGGCGAGGGCGAGCGTGGCAACCGCGATCCCCGACGGCGTCGAGACCGGCAACCAGGCTTGTTCGAGCGGCGCGAGGATGTCGCGATAGGCGGCGAGGGCGTCACCGGCGTATGTCACCGTCGCGTCACCGGCGAGCGTCGCGACCCAGGTCGCGAGCTCCGCCGGCGCGAGGACGCGTTCCTCGCCGACGAGCGCGCCGTGCCGATAACAACCGGCGAACACCTCGGAGCGCCGCGCGTCGAGGACCGCAACGACGAGACCGTCGACGTGGGTGAGGAGTTGATGGTTCGCGAGGTACGTCTCCGCATCCCACGCGAGCGCCGCGAGCGACGACACCGCCCAGAGCGGCTTGCCCGCCGCGAACGCGATGCCCTTCGCGGTCGCCATGCCGATCCGCAGGCCCGTGAACGAGCCCGGGCCGGCACCGATGGCGATCGCGTCGAGGTCGAGCGGCGCGACCTGCGCGCGACGGCAGATGTCATCGATCGTGACGAGCAGATCCGCGCTGCGGCCGCTGCCGTCGTGGCGAGCCTCGGCGAGGATCGCCGCACCGTCGACGACGGCGACACCTGCCGTCAGCGTCGACGTATCGAAGCCGAGGACCTTCACTGGAAGAAGAACCGCATCACGTCGTTGCGGAGCGCGAGGATCGTGATGAGACCGACGATGATGAGGCCGACGAGCTGCACGCGCTCGCGCGTCTTCGCCGTGATCGGCTTGCGACGCGCGCCCTCGATGGCGAACACGAGCAGGTGGCCGCCGTCGAGCATCGGGATCGGGAGGAGGTTGATGAGGCCGAGGTTCACGCTGATCAGGGCGAGCATGAGCAGGAAGCTGTCCCAGCCCTGGTTTCCGGATACCGAGGCGACGCGATACATCATGAGCGGGCCGCCGAGCGCCTCTCCCGGGGTCTCGCCGGCGATGATCTGACCGAAGCCGCTCGTCATCGTCGAGATCGTCTCGCCGGTGCGCTCGAGGGCCTTGGTGAGCGCGTAGCCGAACCGGCCGTCGATCGCGATCATCGCGCCGCGGCCACGGTCGACGTCGTTGCGTGCGCCGAACACGAGGCGCGAGATGGTGTGATCGTAGTCGTCGAGCTGCTTGCGCCAGACCTGCGTCAGCTCGGCGGACAGCGTCTCGGTCTTGCCCGCGACGGCGCGCGTCCACGTGAGCTTGAACGTCTTGTTCGGTTCGGCCTGCAGGCGCTGATCGAGATCGAGCCAGTGAATGACCGGCTTGCCGTCGAGCGCGGTGATCAAGTCGCCGGGGCGCAGCCCGGCGCTGTCCGCGGGCGAGCCCGGATCGACCTGGGCGACGAACATCTCCGCGTGTTCGAGCCCGGTGTAGGTCTGGCGCTTGAGCGTGGTGTCGACCTGCGTCTCCGGGACCAGATCGGCGAAGCCGGCGGTGAGGAGCTGGACCTGCGGGACGCCCGGCACCTCGGTGCCGCGGAAGTAGACGATGCTCGTGCGGCGCGCGAACCGGCCGAGCGCGCGCTTGACGTCGGACCAGTTGCGAACGGGCTGGCCGTCGACGCTGATGATGAGGTCGCCGGTGCGCAGCCCACTGCGAGCCGCGGGCGATTGGCCGTCGATCACGCCGACGAGCGGGACGAACGGTGGGTGCGTGATCCCGACGCGGCCCTGCACGACGACGCGCCCGTCGCGGCTGCGCACCGTCTCTTCGAGCGGTGTGACGTAGCGCTCGAACACCTTGCCGTTGCGCGAGACGCGCAGGTGCAGCTCCTTGCCGGGCGCCGAGCGCACGGCGTCCTCGATCTCTTCCCAGTAGCGCATCGTGGTGCCGTCGATCTCGACCACGCGATCGCCGGGCTCGAGGCCAGCGCGCGCGGCGGCACCGCCTTCGAGCACGTCGCCGATCACGGCGGCCGGCAACATCGTGTGCCCGGCAAAGAACACGAAGTAGATGACGACGGGCAAGACGAGGTTTGCCGCCGGTCCCGCGAACACGATCACGAGGCGCTGCCAGAGCGGCCGGCTCGCGAAGCTGCGGCCGACGTCGCTCCTCATGCCGGGTTTCGGCTTCGTCGGCGGCTCGGTCTCGCCCTCGACACCGAGGATCCGTACATAGCCGCCGATCGGAAAGGCGCAGATCTGGTACTCGGTCTCGCGGAGCGTGACGCGAACCAGCGGCCGGCCATACCCGATGGAGAATCGCAAGACCTTCACGTCGAGCAACTTCGCGGCGACGAAGTGCCCAAGCTCGTGGATCACCACGAGGACGCCGACGAGCAGGAGGAAGTAGAGGACCGACAAACCGACCGCCGACGCTATATCAGAACTGCTACTCTCTCGGTACGTGGCTTCGAAGTCCGCTCAGCATGAGCCGGAAAAGGCGGAGGTGATCGAGGAGCTCCTCGATCACTGCGACACCACCCTCGACCGCGTGAAGGTGCTCTACGAGCAATTCTTCCTCGGCATTCAAAAGCAGCCGCCGACGCATATCCACACCGACGTCGAGCGCAAGCTGCGCGAGCTCCAGCAGATCCAGATCCGCAACACGGCGCTGCGGTACCGGTTCGCGACCATCCAGCAGAAGTTCGGCTCGTATAACAACTACTGGCGCCGCACCCTCCGTCAGATCGAGAACGGCACCTACCACCGCAACCTCGCCAAGATCGGCCGCCAGGCCGCGATGACCGGCGAGGAGATCCCCGACGAGATCCTCGCCGCGATGCCCAAGCGCATGCGCGAACAGGTCAAGCGTGACCGCGAAGCGGCCTTGGCGATGAAGCGGCGCCGCGACCACTCGACCGACGACGCGGACTTCCTCGACGAGGTCGCCACCGGTGCCGCTCCTCCGCCGCGGATGACCACCGACGGCGCGCACGTCCTCGACGACGGCGACGGCGACTTCGATCTCGACGCGTACTTCCGCTCGGTCACGAACGAAGAGCAAACCAGCCCCGAAGCGCGCGCGTTCACGGCCGAGGTGCCGACGCCGACGCCCGCTCCACGACCTGCGGCGCGCGTCCGTGCACCGACGTTCGAGAGCGAGCCGCCGACGGACGCCGACCTCGATCCGCAGCAACGCTCGGCCCCGGTTCATCCGAACCCGGCCGTGCGTGCCGCGGTCGGGATGCGGACGCCGCCTTCCGGCGTGCCGGTCACGCGGCGGGTCACGCCGACGTCGATGCCGGCGCAAAACCCGTCGACACGACCGAGCCAGCCGATCCCGACGCAACGCGCGAGCTCGCCGACCGCATCGCCGTCGGGCGGGTTCCCGGCGATTCCGCGTCCGCAGACCGGCGAGCCACAAGATCCCAGCGGTCGTCCGCTCGCACCGTCACAGGTCTCGCGTTCGCAACCGGGCGAGCCACGACCGCCGACGCAAGATCCCAGCGGCCGTCCGCTCGCACCGTCACAGGTCTCGCGTCCGCTGCCGGTGATGCCCGGTGCGTCGACGATGCGTGCGCCGGTCCCGGTCGAGACGCTCAGCGGTCCCTTCCCACGCGAGGCACAGCCGCAGTCGGGTGGTCACCCCGTCGTCCGACAGCCGACGGATCAACAACCGTCGGGTCCGCATCCCGCCGCGCGCACGACGCCCGGCGGGTTCGGCCGACCGAGCACGCCGTCGCGGACCACGCCGCCGCCGCCGCCGGGTCGGACACAGCCGATCAAGCCGACGCGCCCGACGACCGAGCCGGGCGTGCCGGCACCTCGCATGGGCCCGCCACCGGGCATGACGGATGCCGACGTCAACGCGCTCTACGCGAAGTACGTCAAGGCGAAGGAAGCCGTCGGCGAAAAGGCGGGCCCGGGCGCGTACGGCAGGTTGCTGCAGACGATCAACGCCCAGGCTCCAAAGATCATGGAGCAGTACAAAGCGAAGGGTGTCGACTTCCAGGTCGTCGTCAAAGACAACCAAGTCGTCATTCGCGCGAAGCCAAAGCCGTAGCGACAGCGCTACAGTCCACGCATGTCGTTCTCGGCGGAGTTCCGCTGCATCTCCGGTTGCGCCGGCAGCTACGCGCTCGACGAGGTCATCTATCGCTGTCCGAAGTGCAACGACCTGCTCGAGGTCGTGCACGATCTCGACGCCCTCCGCGCGCGCACGGCCGACGAGTGGAAGGCGCTGTTCGACGCGCGTTGGCGACAGGTCGACGAGCCGTACGGCTCCGGTGTCTGGGGAAAGCACGAGTGGGTCGCGCCGCAGCTCGAGAGCCGACACATCGTCTCGATGCTCGAAGGCTGCACGCACCTCACGCGCGTTCCGCGCTTCGCGGCCGACCTCGGGCTCGGCGATGTTCGCGTCAAGCAGTGCGGCATCTCGCACTCGGGCTCGTTCAAGGACCTCGGGATGACGGTGTTGGTCTCGATGGTCGCGCAGATGATCGCGCGCGGAACGCCGATCCGCGCGATCGCATGTGCCTCGACCGGTGACACCTCCGCCGCGCTCGCGGCCTACGCCGCGGCGGCGAACATCCGCTCCGTCGTCATCCTGCCGCGCGGCAAGATCTCGACGGCGCAGCTCGTCCAGCCGCTCGCCGCGGGCTCGCTCGTCCTCGCGATCGATACCGACTTCGACGGCTGCATGCGCCTCGTCCAGGAGCTCGCCGCGAACGAAGGCGTCTACCTCGCGAACTCGATGAACTCGCTCCGGCTCGAAGGCCAGAAGACGGTCGCGATCGAGCTCGTCCAGCAGCTCGGCTGGCAAGTCCCCGACTGGGTCGTCATCCCGGGCGGCAACCTCGGCAACGTCTCCGCGCTCGGTGCCGGCTTCGAGCTGCTGCTCGCGCTCGGCCTCATCGATCGCCGTCCGCGCATCTGCGTCGCGCAAGCCGCGCACGCCTCTCCGCTCTACGCCTCCTATCGCGCCGGCTGGGCCGACCTCGCGCCCGTCAAAGCGAAGACCACGCTCGCCTCCGCGATCCAGATCGGAAACCCGGTCAGCTTCAAGAAAGCCGTTCGTGCCCTGCGCGCGTTCGACGGCGTCGTCGAGGTCGCCACCGACGCCGAGCTCGCCGATGCCTCCGCCCACGCAGATCGCGATGGCCTGTTCACGTGCCCGCACACGGGCGTCGCCCTCGCGGCGCTCGCGAAGCTCGCGGCGCGCGGCGTGATCACGAAGGCCCACCGCGTCGTCGTGATCTCGACGGCGAGCGGGCTCAAGTTCGCCGACTTCAAGGTCGGCTATCACGAGGGCAAGCTCGCCGACGTGGCCTCGCCCCGGTACCGCAACACGCCGGTCGAGCTGCCGGAGCGCTACGACGCCGTCCGCGACGCGCTCCACCGCGGGCTCGGATAGGGGTCAGACACAACTTGCACAACTTCTGCCGGACAAGAAGTTGTGCAAGTTGTGTCTGACCCCCACGCCCATCTTTTGATTTCAGACACTTCCGCGATGGAAGTTGTGGAAGTTGTGTCTGACCCCCGGAACTTTTCTCCTCGCCGCGGGTGATACCGGAGAAGCCAGATGCCTGCCGCCCTCGCGATCCGCACGGAGCCACTCGACGAGCTGACGCTCCGCCGTGCGCAGCGCGGTGATGACCGCGCGTGGCGAGAGCTCGTCGAGCGGTATCAGGCGCCGGTGCACGCGCTCGTGTGGCGGCTGCTCGCGGGGCGCTCGCGGCACCGCGTCGAGGATCTCGTGCAAGAGACATTCGTGCGCGTGCTGCGCGCGCTGCCGAGCTGGGACATCGGAGGGCCGGCGTCGCTGCAGACGTGGATCTTGACGATCGCGACGCGGCTGTCGCTCAACGAGCTGCGCAAGCCGGAGATGACGACGATCATCGGCGATCCGCCATCGACGGAGAGCACGGATGCGGCCTCGGAGCGTGCTCGGGTCGGTGCCGCGATCGCGGCCGGGGTGGCGGCACTGCCGGATGCGCAGCGCGCGGTGTTCGTGCTGCGCGAGTACCACGAGCTCGAGTACGCCGACATCGCGGAGGCGCTCGGGCTCGACCTCGGAACCGTGAAGTCGCGACTCGCCCGCGCGCGGGCGGCGCTACGCGCGCGGCTGGTCGCGCAGCTGCCGGAGCTGTGGAGACGACGATGAACAACGACGACGACGTTCTCGGCATCGACCTCGATGCGTGGCAGGCGCCGCCGGTGCCGAGCGGCATCGCCGACGCCGTGATCGCGCGGATGCGGCAGGAGACCACGACGGTCACGACGCCGGCGGTTCCCGTCGAGCCCGAGCGTGCACCGACGAGACGCTGGTGGATCGGCGGTGCGGCGCTGGTCGTCGCGGCCGCGGGCGCGGCGCTCGTCGCCTTCGGCATGACGCGGCCGCCGGCGGATGGCCGCGGCAACATCGTCGCGGAGCAGCCGGCGCACCTCGCGCTCGGGCCGTCTGCGGCGGAGCTCGATCGCGGGACGGCGGTGAGCTGGCGACGCGAGCGTTATCGCATCACCGCGCAGCAGGCCGGTGGCGCGGCGACGTGGCGAGTCGATGACGACGACACCCTGACGATCGAGACCGCGTTGGGATCGATCGAAGCAACAAACGCGAGCTTGCGTGTGGAGGTGAAGATGCTCGACGAGAAGAAGCCGATCGTGCTCGGCGCGGTGACCGCAGCGGCCGTCGCCTTGGTGACGGTGGTCGTCTACAAGGGCACGGTCAAAGCCACGCACGACGGCACGACGACCCAGGTGCTGCCGGGCACGGCGTACCAGATCAAGGCGAAGGGCGAGAACGTCTTCGAGGAGCAGATGACCGTCGGTGCGGCGCCGTCGCCCGAGCTGATCGCGCGGATCGCGACGCTCGAGGACCAGCTCGCGCAGAAGCAGGCCGAGCTCGACGAGCTGAAGAGCAAGGGCGTCGATCCGTTCGAGACGTCCGCCGACCCCGTCCCGGACGGCCTCGATCGCGCGGAGATCTCGCGCGTGCTGCACGGGCTCGCGGGGAAGCTCCGCGCGTGCGCGGACGGCTACGACGGCAAGGTGATCGTGAGCGTCCGCGTGAACCCCGACGGCAGCGTCGGCGACGTCACGACGAGCCCGGCCGATGCGAAGCCTAGCAAGTGCATCGCCGACGCCATCCGCGCGGCGCGGTTCGCGAAGACGAAGCACGGCGGCAAGTTCAGATATCCCCTGGTGTTCACGGCGTCGGATGCGACCGCGGCCGAGAGCCCACCGCCGAAGGACTGCGATCCCGTAAAGCCCAAGCAGGAAGGCCTCGAGGCGTTCGCTCGGCACCAAAACAAGGACGCGCTCGCCTCCTTCGAGAAGGCGTACATGTGCAAGTCCGACGCGAACACCCTCAAGCTGATGTTCGCATCGGCCTGCAAGCTGAAGGACCTCGCAAAGGCGCGCTCCTACTGGAAACGGCTGCCGCAGAGCATGAAGGACACGTTGATCCAGTTCTGTGTCCGTGAGGGGATCACGAGCGACCAGCTCGACGGGCCGTGAGGTCGGTGCGGATCAGCACAGTTTCCTCGTCGAGCAGGCCCCCAAGGACCTGACCAGCCCGCTCGCGTGGTTTCTCTCGCCACCTCGTTCGGGCTGCATGTTATGCAGCCGGCATGCGTGCCCCGGGACTCGCACTGATCTTCCTATTCGCCTGCGGCGGCGACGATGCCGCGCCCGATAACGGCGTCACCACCGAACGCTGCAGCTACGTACCGCTCGTACCGACGGCGGGTGCCGGCGGCACCGTCAGCGCCGGCGCGCTCACCGCGGGTGCGGCGGAGCGCGTGCTGCACGTGCCCGTCGGGACCGCGCTCGGCGGCTACACGGGCCGCGCCGGCTTCCTCAGCTCGGCGGGTACCGTCGACGCGCGCAAGGTCCCGTTGTCGGGCGTGTTCAATCCGTCGATCGGCGTCACGAACCCGCCGCGCGTGAAGGCGCTCGCACTCACCGCAGGCGGCGAGACGGTGCTGATCCTCAAGGGCGACATGATCTTCGCGTACGAAGGCATGTTGTTCGACATCGAGGAGAAGCTCGGCCCCGAGTTCGCCGGCAAGGTGATCCTCGCGACCTCGCACTCGCACAGCGCGTGGGCACAGTTCACGGGCCACGCGCCGCTCAAGCTCGGCTCGGGCGAGCTGCGCGACCGCGTGTACGGCCGGTTCATCGAGGCGTTCGAAGGCGCCGCGCGCGATGCGCTCGCCGCGCGCGTGCCCGCGAAGCTCGGCATCTTCTCGACGTCGACGTTCGATCCGCAGGACCGGATCAATCGCGATCGCCGCGGGGAGAACGACGAGCTGCCCGGCGGCAAGCGCGGCGACGATCACCTGGCGCTGCTGCGCGTCGATGCAACGGACGGCACGCCGATCGCGATGGTCCCGATCTTCGGCCAGCACCCGACGATCAACGATCAGGACAACCCGTTCGCGACCGCCGACGCGACCGGCGCACTCGAGCACGAGCTCGAGGAGCAGTTCGATCGCAAGGTGGTCGTGATGCACCTGCAGTCTGCGGGCGCGGATACGTCGGCCGTCGGCCACGGCGGCGTCGACTGCAACAACCATCCGGGGAAGGCGAGCGACCCGTGCTTCGTGTGGGCCGCCGAAGAAGGTCACGGCCGCGCCGCGGTGACGGAGCTGATGGCCGCGTACACGGCAGCCGCGAGCACGATGCGTGACTCGCTCGAGCTCGAGATGGTCACGCGTTCGATCGAGACGGGCCCGCACGCGGACACGTTCACGATCCGAGGCGGTGCGCTGCAGTACGCGCCGTTCGATCCGAAGCGCGAGGTGCCCGACGGCATCGTCTACGACGGGGCGAATCTGAAGTCGCCGATCGACGAGTTCAACGCGCAGGTCGGCGCGGGGCTGTGCGAGACCGAGTCGCCGATGTTCCCGGCCGCGGCGATCCCCGGCAGCGAAGGCATCAAGCCGTACGGCTCGTGCCTCAAGCTCGATCTCGCGAGCGAGATCCTCGGCCCGATCTTCGACATCGACTTCGGCGTCGACGCGAC
>Ga0115026_10000497_pt1 | contig 10886 bp, 8 predicted proteins | sample Mud_0915_D1_FD_83878 | JGI IMG/M metagenome (GOLD analysis project Ga0115026, IMG submission 83878) | Wetland microbial communities from Old Woman Creek Reserve in Ohio, USA - Mud_0915_D1 | ecosystem: Environmental > Aquatic > Freshwater > Wetlands > Sediment ...
CGCATCCAATGGTTTTGTGTTTAACTCCCCCAGGCTTGTATGGTCTTATGAAGAAAATCGGAGACAAAGAGCCACAATGGGGAGAAGAATACTTCGACCTACTCGTGGTTGACGAAGCCAGCATGATGCGTCTTCCCGAACTTATCCTTTCAGGCAGCTTCTTATCAAAGAATAGCCAAATCCTCGTGGCAGGTGACCATCGCCAACTCCCACCAATCGTGGCACATGACTGGGATAAAGAAGACCGCCGGACTCTTGAGGAAATGGCTTCCTTCCTGTCAGCTATGGATTTTCTACGTTTACTACGAAATGAAGACCTTGGCATCGAACGGATTAAATGTCAAAATCCAGCTGAAATTCCCGCTGAACGTCTGTGTGAAAGCCACAGATGCCATTCAGTCGTCGCCGATTTCCTTAGGGAATGGGTATACGAGAAAGACAAGATAGATTTTCATTCAAACCAAAGACGCACTCTACCGCCTCCTAAGATTAGTACAAACGGATTGAACATTGCTTTAGATCCAGACAATGTCTTTGTCCTCATAGTGCATGATGAAGCTGAGAGTTTCCAGTCAAATCAAATCGAGGCTTCAATTGTGAAAGCTTTGGTTCAAAACGTCAAGACTGACAGTATAGGAATCATAACACCCCATAATGCTCAAAAAGGTCTTCTTAAAAACATGCTCGCAGAAGACTGCAAAGATATCCGTGTTGATACCGTGGAGCGATATCAAGGAGGCGAAGCTGATTTAATAGTAATCTCCTCCACCGTTAGTGATCCCGACTATGTGAGAAGCGAAAGCGATTTTTTGCTCAACCTAAACCGTATAAATGTAGCAATCTCTCGAATGAAGAAAAAACTCATCATCATTGCCAGCCGCTCCATTTTCGAGTTCATGCCACAGGATGCCCGAGATTACGATAAAGCGCTCCTGTGGCGTGGAATTTCAGAAACTGTTGGGTTCACTGCAGACTCGAAACCTCAGTGGAGCGGAGATTTGTCCGACTTTCTCGGGAAGACAATTCAGGTTCAAGTTAATGTTGAAGTATACGCTAAATCTCAGAAGAAATAACAAATCTTAAAAGCAACTCGTCAAATACGATTCGAACAAGAAAGGGTACTACTATGGGGTTCTTAAAGAAATTTACAAATAAACTTACTGCTCCAGACGCTACGGTTCATTTAAGATTTGACAATTACTCTATAATTCTAGGTAACAACCTTCAGGGAACACTCAACATCGTTTCAAAAGAAGATTTTGAAACCACCAGCGTGCGTTGTGAAATTGATTGCGTTGAGCGAGCTAAGGTTATTAAAAATGTCTATGATCCTGCTTTGAAGCGATCAATACCAAGAGTTGTTGAGGAATCATGTGTCATTTACAGTGCAAAACCAACCCTTTCAGGCCCTTCACATTTTTCAAAAGGAGAAGCCCGCGCTCTTCCAGTTAATGTTAGCATCCCCGCTGGAGCGCGACCAACTTATGCTGGAGTTGACAGAAACGTCACTTGGACCATAAAAGGTGTTTTAGCAGTGGATGGTAGACCCGATAAAACAACTGATATCAGTGAAATCCAGGTTCTAATGCCTGCACCAACCGTTCAAGCTCAGACCTCGGTACAGAAGGAAATAATTCGGACGATTGTGATGATTCCCTGCAAGTATTGCCAAGGATTAATGGACCAGACTTTAACAGCATGCCCAAACTGTGGTGCTAAAAGAACTGTTTGAACAAATTTTTCTTCCAAAACATGATAAATATTGGCAAGCTAGTTCTTATCTAGCTTGAATTCTTCGTGGATAGCCTTTACAACTGCCACGCCATCTTTTTCTTTAACGACAAACGATATGTTCAACTCCGAGCTTCCCTGAGCTATCATTCGAATGTTTATTCCCTTCTTGGCGACAGTGCTGAAGATTCTTGATGCAACCCCCAAGGTACCTTTCATGTTAGCTCCCATAACCGCTATTACTGCCACGTCGTCTTCAGCTGTTACTTCACTTATGACGCCTCCTCGTTCAAGGAGTGCGATTTCGAGATTACTGATTGCTCTTCCCAAAAGTCCACGTTTTATTATCATAGAAATGTTTGCTTCCGAAACTGCTGTAGATATCATCATAACGTTGATGCTGTTCTTTCCCAATACGTCGAAGACTTTTGCGTAGCTGCCGGGAGCACCAACCATTGCGGCGCCGTTAATGTTTAGCATAGCGACGTCCTTTATCATTGCGACTGCTTTCACAGGGTTCGTTTCGTTAGCCGTTGGCTCTTTAGCTATGAGTGTTCCTTGATTCTCAGGGTGGATTGTGTTGCGGATTCGAACTGGGATATTTTCTTTAATTACTGGTCCTAAAGCACGTGGATGCATGGCTTTTGCTCCAAAAATTGCCATCTCAGCCGCTTCTTGATAGCTTAGTTGAGGCAGCATTCTTGCTGTTGGGACGATTTTGGGGTCAGTGGTCATGATTCCGTCAACGTCAGTCCATATCCAAACCTCGTCGACATGTAAGGCTACACCAAGAATTGTTGCGGTGTAATCTGATCCGCCTCGTCCTACAGTTGTAACCACTCCGTCCTGGTTAGCAGCGATGAATCCTGTAACGACTGGAATGGTTCCTTTCTCGAAAAGTGGTCCTAGTCTCTCGCCGATAAGATGGCTGGTGAAATTCATCAGTGGGTTGGCTTCACCAAAGTTGGAGTCCGTAACTATGCCCGCTTCTTTTCCTGTGAAGACTTGAGTCTCAAATCCGCGGTCTTTTATCGCACCCCAAACGATGGGTGCTGAGAGACGTTCGCCAAAAGAGACCACATAGTCTCTGGATTTTGATGTAAGCTCACCAATGTAGCAGATACCTGTTAAGACTTTCTCTAATTCGAAGATTGTTTTTTCTGTGATTTTGACAACTTCGCTTTGGATTTGTTTGTTAGTGATTGAAGTCGATATGGTTTTTTTGTGTTTTTGGAGCAAGTTGGCTATGAAGGTGTCAATTTGTTTTTGGTCGCTTTTTTTAGCTTGACAGGCAATTTCTAGAAGGCTGTTTGTGACACCTGCCAGTGCAGAAACTACGACTGCAACTCTATAACCATCTTTAGCGTACTTTGTAACTAGATCGGCTACATGACGGATGTTCTCCCCAGTGCCAATGCTGGTTCCACCGAACTTCATGACGATTTTTTTCATTTCTATCTGCTCTTATTAGTTTAGTAGTCTGTTTGCTAATTTACGTCTTATATCAAGAAGGTCCCTTAAAACTGCACTGGCAGTTTCGATGCCGCCTGCACCCCTCCCAATTAGGGTTTGTTCCGCTGCATACTCGGTAGTGAAAGTAATGGCATTTAATACTCCACTGACGCATAACGGGTTGGTTACTGGAATTTCAGTGGGTTTAACGGTAATTTTATCTTCCTCTATTGACCCTATCAGTTTAACTGCATTACTTCTTTTGGCTGCTTCATCAAGCATTTGCAGCGATACATCGCGAATGCCAGTTCGATCGACGTCTTTTAGGGTTATTTTCTTGTTCATTATCCAGTTTGAAAGGATAACTACTTTGCATGCGGTATCAAAACCGTCTATATCCATCGTTGGTTCTCGTTCAGCGTATCCTAACTTTTGAGCGTTTTCAAGTGCGTTCTGGAAGGACACGTGATTTTGCGACATTTCTGTCAAGATATAATTGGTAGTGCCGTTGAGTATTCCTCTTATGGCTAGGATTCTATCTCCTGCAAGGCAGCGTTTTGCGAATTCCAGCATGGGTGTTCCGCCGCCGACTGTGCCGCTGAACCTTAAGTAAACGTTATTATATTCAGCTAGTTCAGTTAAGGCTGGCATCGCCAACGCTAAGGGACCTTTGTTGGTTGTTACCACATGTTTGCCTGTTTTGAAGGCTTTAGTTATGTGTGAAAGGGCGGGTTCACCATTCTTGATGTTTACAGGTGTAACCTCAACGACTACTTCAGCTTCGACTGACTCTATTACATCTAATGCCGATATTCCCGGGCGACCAAAATCTGGGTCTTTAGATATCGGGTAACCCTTTAATTTGATCTTTTCAAGTTTTTCAGGACTTAGCCCACGTGGGTTTATAACTGCACCATCAATGTCGGCTATTGCTACGATTTTAGGATTAAACCCATAATCCTTATGCTTTTCAAGTGTTCTGCTCGCAAGAATAGTTGTTACACCCTTACCGACAACACCAAACCCGACCAGAATAATCCTCATACAAATCACCGTGTTAGAACTGCAACTTGGTGCTTTAAGCCCAAGGCGTTCTCTATAGCTGATATTTCTGCGTCAACTTCCACTGGCTTTTCGCTCTGTTTAATCGCTGTGTCGGGATCTTTTAGCCCGTGCCCCGTGGTGATGCAAACTACTCTCTCATTCTTGCTAATTACTCCTTTCTTGACAAGCTTTCTTAATCCTGCGATAGATGCGGCGCTAGCAGGCTCTACGAAAATGCCTTCAATTCGCGCTAGGATTTTTTGTGCATCCAATATTTCGTTATCTGTAACTGTTTCAGCTGTGCCCTTGGATTCATAGATAGCGTTAACTGCTTTTTTCCAACTAACAGGCGCACCTATTCGGATGGCAGTGGCAATGGTTTCAGGGTGTTCCACAGGAACGATTTTTTTGCTGTTTGTTTTTATGGCTTGAGCGATGGGTGCTGAACCTTCCGCTTGAATGCCTGTCATTTTAGGTAGTTTCTTTATGAAACCGAGTTCGTAGAATTCAGTTAAGCCCTTCCAGACGGCACTGATGTTTCCAGCGTTTCCGACGGGTATAACAATGCGGTCTGGAGCCTCATTTTTTAGTTGCTCGCAAATTTCATAGCCTAGAGATTTTTGTCCTTCGATTCGGAAGGGGTTAATTGAGTTAAGTAGATAGATATCTCTGTGTTTTTCAGCGATTTTGAGTACGAATTCTAAGGCTTGGTCAAAGTTACCTTTGACCTGAAGGACTTTGGCGCCATGAATCATGGCTTGTGAGAGTTTGCCGTATGCGATTTTTCCTGAAGGGATAAGGACAGTGCATTTTATTCCGGCACGTGCAGCATAAGCAGCTAGGCTTGCTGAGGTGTTGCCTGTCGATGCACAGATGACATGTCTTGCACCCAACTCTACGGCTTTGCTTACGCCAACGGTCATGCCTCGGTCTTTGAAGCTTCCAGTTGGGTTTTCCCCCTCGTTTTTAACGTAGAGGTTGTTGAGTCCTAATTCTTTAGCTAAATGGTCTGAGCGATGTAGGCCTGTTCCGCCTTCGCCCAATGTTACTATTTTTGTGGCTTCATGAATGGGCATTAAGTTGCGGTAGCGCCAAACCGAGAGTGGCTTACTCATCCAATCGCTTTCTCTAAGGACCTCAGATAGTTCTTTAAAGTCGGATTTTATTTCCAATACGTCTCCGCATTTCTTGCAGAAGTAAACGATTTCATCTATTCCGTAAGTTGTTTTACAGTTTATACATTCTTGATGTACCATTTTGTCATGGCTCCATTAGACGAACACTTTTCTGTTGTTCCTGTTTAAGATACGAAATTTGCGATTGTGTCATAGTTAATTTTGCTACCCGCTACCCTACCATGTTGGATAAGACCTCATAGGCTTTGAGGCTGTCTTTTTTCTCAACCACCATAATTGTCTCAGTCCAGCAGGAAATAAACTCGACTATGTTGACGTTTTGCTCGGCAAGCAAGGTTGCCAGGAAAGCAACAACTCCTGGGGTAGATTCTAATTCTTCAGGTGAATGGATGACAATCATCGTGCAGTTCTCGTGCTTAACAAGAGTTGATATTCGTTCAGGTAACTCATTTCGATCTAGGAGGTAGACGAATTTGCCCAGTAAGTCTACTTTCATGCCTGTTTGGGATTCTAATTCTTTGCTTGTTATCATTACAGATTTTCGATCGTAGAAGGCGATGTTGCTGCGTTTTAGGAGTTGAAGTACTTTTTCTTCACGTTTTTGCTTGTGTTTTTGGAGCTCTTCAGAGTAGCGGCGAAGAGCAGCTTTAATTGCGCTCATGTCGTCGGTTTTTAGTTCCGTTTGGATTTGGCGGGAGAGTTCGCTTAGGTTAACAATGCCTTTTTCTAGGGCTTCCAGTAAGTAGGGCTTATTTCGCAGGTGGTTTCGCACGTTTTGAGCTACTGTCATTGTGTTTTTTGAATGTATCAAATGGTACATTTAAATCTTGTTAAGTGACAAAAAAGTCACAACCTTTAAAAATACAGCCCTCAAGGTTAGGGAAATAATTCAAAACAAAAAATGGGGGAGCAAATATTACAGAAAAATTCGTGTTAGCATATTCTGGCGGATTAGACACATCCGTGCTAATCAAGTACCTCCAAGAAAAATGCAACGCCCAAGTAATCACAGTAACCGTGGACGTTGGGCAACAAGAAGACATCAAAGCGGCTGAGGAAAAAGCCAAAAAACTTGGAGTGCTCAAGCATTTCTCAATCGATGCTAAAGACGAGTTTGCTAAAGACTATATTTTTCCAGCTATCAAAGCAAACGCTCTATATGAAGGAAAATATCCTATCAGTACGAGTCTCTCTAGGCCGTTGATCGCGAAAAAGATGGTTGAAATCGCCGAGAAAGAAGGCGCGACAGGGTTAGTGCATGGATGTACTGGCAGAGGAAACGATCAAGTACGCTTCGATATAACTCTTAGTTCTTTAGCTCCGGAAATGAAGATTCTTGCTCCCATTCGAGAGTGGGGTTTGACGCGTGAAGAAGAAATTGAATATGCCAAAACCAAGGGTATACAAGTTTCAAACGCCGCTAAAAAATACAGTATAGATGCGAGTGTTTGGGGACGCGCCATCGAATGTGGTCTTCTAGAAGATGCAAGTCAAACTCCGCCAGACGATGCTTACGAATGGACCGTAGCGCCGGAGAAAGCTCCAAACAAACCAGAAATTGTTACCATAAAGTTTGAGGCAGGAGTGCCAGTTGCGGTTAATGGCAAGAAAATGGCTCCACTGGATCTAATCGTAGAAGTTAACAAAATCGCTGGACGAAATGGGGTGGGTCGAATCGACCACATCGAAGATCGCATAGTGGGTCTCAAATCGCGAGAAGTGTACGAGTGCCCTGCGGCAACGGTAATTTTGGAAGCGCACAAGGATTTAGAAAAGATGGTTATGACCCGTCATGAGGTTTTGTTCAAACAGCAAGTTGACGCTCAATGGGTATTCTTAGCCTATGCAGGCTTATGGGTTGATCCTTTAAAAGATGATTTAGATGCTTTCATAAACAAATCCCAAGAAAACGTTACCGGTGAGGTTAAACTTAAACTCTTCAAAGGTAGCCTAATAGTAATAGGGCGCAGTTCACCGCTGTCGCTTTACGACAAGAACTTAGCAAATTATAACATCAAAGCAAGTTTCAACCAGTCATATTCTCATGGCTTTATCGAACTCTGGGGGCTTCAAACAAGAATGTACAATTCACTCAAAAAAGCCGACAAGAAGCCCAAGGCAAAGATATCTTAAGCGGCTTACAATGAGGTAAGTTAGCAGGGAGTTAGTAAAAATGTCAAAGATGCTGCATGGGGGACGGTTGGGCAAGGTTCGTGAAGATGTTGCCAAATTCTGCTCGTCCCGAAAAGATGATTCTCGTTTAGCTGATGCTGTTTTAGCAGTTAACGAGGCGCACATCGTCATGCTTATGGAGCAAAAGATCATTAAGTGGCAAGACGGAGCAAAAATCCTCTCAACTCTCAACAAAATAGACACCAAACAACTTGACCCAAACGCTGAAGACGTTCACATGGCCGTTGAAGAACTAGTTATAGCAAAAACCGGACCTGAAATCGGCGGAAACTTGCACATCGCAAAGAGCAGAAACGATCAAGTTACAACCGCTATCAGAATAACGTTACGCCAAGAGCTGCAAAATTTAATGCAGCAAATTTTCGATATGCAGAAGAGCCTTCTAGATACAGCCAGCAAAAATATCCACACCATCATCTTGGAATATACTCATCTGCAGCCTGCTCAACCAGCTACCTTCGCACATTACTTGCTTTCATACTTTGATGCTTTAGGACGTGACTTAGAACGATTACAAAATGCTCATAGCCATGTTAACCAGTGTCCCCTTGGGGCAGGCGCTTTAGCAACCACAAGTTTTCCTATAGATCGCACAAGAACGGCACTTCTTCTTGGTTTCGATTCAGTTTTAGAAAACGCTATAGACGCAGTAGGAAGTCGTGACTATATCATTGAAACTCAAGCCGCACTTTCTTTGCTTGCCGTGAACTTGAGTCGTCTAGCTGAGGACTTAATAATATGGAGTTCTCCAGAATTTGGTACGGTTGAGTTGCCTGACGAATTCACCTCAACCAGTAGCATTATGCCGCAGAAAAAGAACCCTGAAGTACTTGAAGTTATTCGGGCACGGGCTAGCCATGCTTTGGGCGATTTTGTCGCATCTACTGCCGCACTGAAAAGTCTGCCGACAACTTACAATCTCGATTTCCAAGAGGTAACTCCAAGACTTTGGTCATCAACTGCCAACCTCTCTGCTTCACTAATCATGTTTGCCAAGCTAATACCTGGAATTACTGTTTTCGGCGTTGTTGAAGGTGAAGCCGCAACTGGGTTCGTAGGCGCAACTGAGCTTGCGAACATGCTCGTGAGAAAATATAACATTGCTTTCCGAACTTCCCATAAAATCGCAGGCGCTTTGGTGAAATCCTTACTGGATTCTAAGAAGAACCTATTCGACGCTACACCGGAACTTGTCCGAAGAGTAGCTTTAGAAGCGGCTAACGTCAAATTAAATGTTAAAAAGCAAGATTTACTCGAATGCACAAATCTTCGTAAACTAATCGAAACGTATAAAGTACTTGGAGGTCCCTCTCCCGAAGAAGTTGAACGAGCAATAAACGCAAGAAACAAGACTCTAGCAAAGACTCAAGCAAACCTCGATATACTCAAAGAAAACCTTGCAAACGCAAAAAAAACGCTCGATAAGTCCATTAAAGAATGCATTTAGGCAGGAAACGATAGACTTAAAAATCCAAAATGATAGGTTGAATAGGGCTTTGGTCCCACAAGATAGCACGTCCAAAAATAGTGAAAAAGCAATACTGCTGCTTGAAGACGGAACGTCATTTATCGGTAAAGGTTTTGGCGCGATAGGAAAAATTTCTGGAGAAGTTGTTTTTTCAACCCAGATGGTTGGTTACCCAGAAGCATTAACTGACCCATCATATAAGGGGCAAATCTTAACCTTAACATATCCGATGGTGGGTAATTACGGAGTTCCTTCAAACGAGAAAAACCTTGGGCTTCCGCTCTACTTTGAATCTGACCATATTCAAGTTCAGGGTTTAATTATCCATGAGCTGTGTCATGAGCCGTTCCACTGGGCCTCCACGCGAACCCTCAACAAGTGGCTTGCTGACGAGGGTGTCCCGGGCATCTACGGTGTTGACACAAGACGTTTAACCAAGAAGTTGCGAACCCACGGCGTTATGCTCGGCATTCTGCAGACTCTTGAAGAAGGTATTGAACCCGATTTAGAAGTGTTATTAAACGATGGCAAATGCATAGCCGATCCCAACCTTACCGACTTGGTTAAGGAAGTGTCAGTGAAAAAACCCGTCACCTACAGTGTGGAAGGCGAGAAAACAGTTGTGCTGATCGACTGTGGGGTCAAATACAGTATTATTCGCAATCTTTTGAAACGAGGAATAAACGTTGTACGTGTGCCCTATGACACTTCTGCAAGCGAAGTTTTAGCTTACACCCCTGACGGAGTGTTTCTTAGCAACGGTCCAGGAGACCCCAAAAAATGCGTGAAAACAATAGAAACAATCCGCGAGTTATCCGAAAAAGTTCCCTTAATGGGAATCTGTCTAGGTGCTCAAATACTTTCTTTGGCGCTAGGCGGAGACACTTACAAACTAAAATTCGGTCACCGGGCTCAGAACCAACCAGCCCTTGACCTAAACAACAACCGCTGCTACATAACAACTCAAAATCACGGTTACGCAATAAACATGGATTCGCTAAAGCAAACGCCGCTTGAACCCTGGTTTGTAAACCCTAACGACAAAACAACTGAAGGCATAAAACACAAATCCAAACCAGTCTTTGCTGTGCAGTGGCATCCTGAAGCCTCACCTGGACCATACGATACGGAATTATTGTTTGACAAGTTCGCCAAAACCTTGGAGACGCCTTAGCATGCCAAAGTTTGATTGGATAAAGAAAGTTCTGGTTCTTGGCAGCGGCGCCATCAAAATCGGGGAAGCAGCCGAATTCGATTACAGCGGTAGCCAATGCTTGAAAGCCTTACGTGAAGAAGGCATCGAAACTGTTCTAATTAACCCTAACATTGCCACCATTCAAACTGACCCACGTTTATCAGGGAAAGTTTACCTCTTGCCAGTCACCCCTGAATTTGTCGAGAAAGTCATTGCCAAGGAACGTCCAGATGGCATCCTCTTGGGTTTTGGTGGGCAAACTGCTCTCAATTGTGGTTTAGAGCTTGAAAAAACCGGGATTTTGCAAAAATACAATGTTAAAGTTCTAGGAACTCCGGTCCAAGCAATAGAGGATACAGGAGACCGTGAACGGTTCCGTCAAGCGATGCAAAAAGCCTGTGTGCCCTACCTGAAAAGCAGAGCTGCGACCAGCGTAAGGCAGGCGTTGGAGATTGCTGATGAAATCAACTATCCTGTAATGGTTCGGGTAGCTTACACTTTGGGCGGCAAAGGCGCAGGCGTAGCGCATAATCCTAAGGAACTTAGAGAAATCGTAACGATCGGTATAGCTCAAAGCCGCATAAATCAAGTTCTTGTTGAAGAGTATGTGGGTCATTGGAAAGAAGTTGAATACGAAGTAATGCGTGATTACGCTGATAACTGTCTA
>Ga0115026_10000499_pt1 | contig 10879 bp, 13 predicted proteins | sample Mud_0915_D1_FD_83878 | JGI IMG/M metagenome (GOLD analysis project Ga0115026, IMG submission 83878) | Wetland microbial communities from Old Woman Creek Reserve in Ohio, USA - Mud_0915_D1 | ecosystem: Environmental > Aquatic > Freshwater > Wetlands > Sediment ...
CCAACGCGAGCCGCTGCTCGAGGCCTTGCGCTAGCCATGCAGACCTTGCGGGTCTGCGGATGCGCGGGACGCAAGCCCTGCGCATGAGGCTGCCTAACCTCGCGGAGTTCCACGGGCACGCGGGTTGCTCTGCTTGCGAAGCATATGCGTCTCGTTCTGCTGCTGATGGTCGCCGCCGCCTGCGATAAGTCCGATGCCGCCGACCGGGCACCAGCGGCGGTCGACGGCGAGACCGTCTACATGCGCGCGTGCGCGGCCTGCCATCAGGCCGACGGTCGCGGCACGGAGGGCGCCTTCCCTCCGCTCGCGAAGGTCGACTACCTCGCGCACACGTCGAAGGAGGCGCAGATCGATGCCGTCATCAACGGCATGCGCGGTCCGCTCACGGTCGACGGCACGCTCTACAACGCACCGATGCCGCCGAACGCGGACCTCTCCGATGCGCAGATCGCAGCGGTGCTCACGTACATCCGTACGTCGTGGGGCAACACACTCGAACCGGTGCGCGACGACGAGGTCGCGCGCTTCCGGAAGCACTGAAGGGAATCCGATGTTGTTCACACTCGGTCAGCGAACTCAAAGCGGCGACGTCGTCGACCTCCTGCTCGCCTGTCACCATCGGATTCGCGAGCACATCGCGCTCGCGCGGCGTATCGCGAACGCACCGGCGACGACCGCACCCGACAGCGTGCGCGCGGCGGCGCAGCGCGTGCGGACGTACTTCGCGATGGCGTTTCCGCTGCACCGCAAGGACGAGGAGGACGACATCTTTCCGCTGTTGATCGGCCGCAGCGACGTGCTCGATGCCGCCATCGGCGAGCTCATGCGCGATCACGACGAGCACGAGCAGCAGGTCGCTGCCGTCGTCGAGATCTGCGCGACGCTCGAGAACGATCCATCGCAACAGCACGTGCTCGCGGCGAAGCTCGGCGCGGCCGTCCGCGCTCTCGAGGACGAGGTGGCCGAGCACATCGGGCTCGAGGAACGCACGGTGTTCCCCGCGATCGCGATGATGTCGACGCCGGAGCGGGAATCGATCGTCGAGCGCATGCAGGCTCGGCGCGAGCAGAATCCCTAGCGGCGCTTACGCAGGGTTCGCAGCCGGGTCTGGTCCTCGCGGTCGCGCTCGTCGAGTGCCGCCGCGACCGCAGCCGCGCGCGCCGACAACTCGGGCATCACGCGCTGCTCGAGCGTGTGGAGCTGGCGCGCCGTTCGCGCGAGTGCGGTCCCGAGGGCGCGCACCTGAGATTCGCGCGTGACGGCTTGGAGCAGCTGTGTCGCGAGCATCTCGAAGTGATTCGTCGCTTCGAACAGCGCGGGGCCCGTCGACGACGGCGCCGTCGCGCGGGCTTCGAGATCGCGATCGAACGTCGGGAGATCGGCGAGCGCCGGCACGACGACACCCCAGACGCGCTCGACCTCGAGGTCGAGCTCGAGCGTGCGCGGCGGCAACGCGGTCGCAGCGACGGCATCCTCGCCGTGGATCGCGAGGGCTTCGCGCTCGGCGCGATAGGCCGCGACCGCGGTGTCGGCGATCGCACGGCGCGCTTCGGCGGCGGGGCGCGCGAGCGGCACGAGCGCACGCACGAGCGCCTCGCGCTTGCGGCGGAGCAGCTGCGCGCCTTGTTCGACGCGCCCGAGCAAGCGCTTCGACCGGAGGAGCTCCGCGCGGGTCGGTGCGACGTGCGGCTTCATGCGGCACCCGGTCGGCGCGCCCACGTCTCGTCGTCGATGCGCTCGAGGTCGGTGCGCGGCAGGGTCTCGAGGAGCTTCCACCCGATCGCGAGCGTGTCGGTGATCGAGCGTCGCGTCCGGCCCTGCGCGATCAGCTCTTTCTCGAAGCGCGTCGCGAAGTCGCGTGCGCGACGATCCGCTTCCGCGAGCCCGGCGTCGCCGACGATCGCGGCCATCATCCGTGCGTCGCGGCCGCGCGCGTAGAGCGCGTAGAGCTGATCGGCCCAGCGTCGGTGCTCGGGCGCGGTCTTCGTGCCGCCGATGCCCGCGTTCATGAGCCGCGACAGCGACGGCAAGACGTCGATCGGCGGGAACACGCCTTGGCCGTGCAACGCGCGCGACAACACGATCTGTCCCTCGGTGATGTAGCCGGTGAGATCGGGGATCGGGTGCGTGATGTCGTCGTCGGGCATCGTCAAGATCGGGAGCTGCGTGACCGAGCCGCCTCGACCTTCGAGGACGCCGGCGCGCTCGAACAGGGACGCGAGATCCGTGTACATGTAGCCGGGATAGCCGCGCCGGCCCGGCACCTCGTCGCGTGCCGCCGCGATCTGGCGCAGCGTCTCGCAGTAGTGCGCGAGGTCCGCCATCACGACGAGCACGTGCATGCCGTGATCGAACGCGAGGTGCTCCGCTTGCGCGAGCGCGAACCGCGGCGCCAGCAGTTGCTCGATCGTCGGATCGCGCGTCTCGTTGAGGTAGAGCACCGTGCGCTCGAGCGCGCGCGTGCCGTGAAACCGATCGACGAACATCCGCGTCTCGCGCGCGGTGATGCCGATCGCGGCGAACACGACGGCGAACCGCTCGCTGCCCGCGACGCGCGCACCCTCGATGATCTGCGCGGCGAGCTCGAGCGCCGGCAGGCCCGCGCCCGAGAACACCGGTAGCTTCTGGCCGCGCACGAGCGTGTCGAGGCCGTCGATCGCGGAGATGCCGGTCTCGATGAAGTCGCTCGGCGGCACGCGCCGCCACGGGTTCATCGGCCGGCCGTAGACGGGACGCGTCGCCTCGCCGATCGGCGCCGGCAGGTCGTCGAGGGGTGCGCCGACGCCGGTGAGCGTGCGGCCGAGCAGCTCGCGACCGACCGGCGCGGTCGCCGTCGCGCCCGTGAGCACGATCTCGGCGCGCGCGGGCGACAGCCCGAACGTGTCCTCGAGGACTTGGACTATTGTGACCTCGGCGCCGGCATCGATCACCTGGCCGCGCCGCTCGGGTTGACCGGGCGCGCGGATCACGACCTCTTCGCCCATCGCGACGCCGCGCGTTCGCTCGATGTAGAGCAGCGCGCCGGCGAGGGCGTGGGCGCCGCGATGCGTGCGGGTGATGTTCATCGCAGGCCTCCGATCAACGCGTCGGCCTCGACGTGGCGCGCGAGGTAGGTCGCCGCCGGTGCGCGGCGCAGCTCCGCGATCGCACGTCGCACGTCGGCGAGCGGGAGCTCGTCGAGCTCCTTGCCGGCGTCGAGCGCGGCGTTCGCGGCGTCGAGGGCGGCGATCGAGAGCGCGGCGAGCTGCTCGGTCTTCGCGAGCGTCGACGTCGCATCGTTCGGATCGAACGCGTTTTGACCGAGCACGTGCTCGCGCACGAGGCTCGCGATCGCGAGCACCAAGCGATCGCGGTCCTCCATCTCCTCGACGCCGAGCAGGCTCGCGACCTCGCGGAGCGCGGAGTCGCGCTGCAAGAGCTCGAAGATGCGCGCGCGCAGCGGCGCCATGTTACCGACCGTGTACAGCGAGTAGCTCGTCGACCAATCGACGGCCGGGAACTGCCGTGCACGCGCGAGCTGCGCGTCGAGGGCCCACAGCGCACCGGCGACGCGCAACGAGGCCTGCGTGACGGGCTCGGAGAAGTCGCCGCCCGGCGGGGACACGGCACTGACGAGCGTGACGGCACCGATGCGCTCGGGCGAGCCGAGCGCGCGTGCGCGACCCGCGCGCTCGAACAACGCGCCGAGCCGGCTCGCCATGTACGTCGGGTAGCCCTCCTCGCCGGGCATCTCTTGCAGGCGCGCGCCGATGTCGCGCAGCGCCTCGGCCCACCGCGACAAGCTGTCGATCATGACGGCGACGCGGTAGCCCATGTCTCGGTAGTACTCGGCGATCGTGATGCCGAGCGAGACCGATGCCTCGCGCGCGACGACCGGCATGTTCGACGTATTCACGACGAGCACGGTGCGCTCCATCATCGGCCGGTTGGTGCGCGGATCGACGAGGCGCTTGAAGTCCTGGATCACCTCCGCCATCTCGTTGCCGCGTTCGCCGCAGCCGACGAACACGACGACGTCCGCATCGGCGTACTTCGCGAGCGAGTGCTCGACGATCGTCTTGCCGGTGCCGAAGCCGCCGGGTACCGCGACGGCTCCGCCCTCGGCGATCGGGAAGAGGAGATCGAAGATGCGCTGGCCGGTGACGAGCTGGCGATCTGCGGGCAACCGCTGCGCGACCGGACGCGGCCGGCGGATCGGCCAGCGCCGCGCGAGCGCGAGCTGCGTGCCGTCGGCGAGCGCGCCGAACGGCTCGTCGACGGTGATGTCGCGACCGGCGATCGACGCGATCGAGCCTGCGACCTCGGCGAGGATGCGGTGCTCGAAGCCGTGCTCGTCGACGACCCCGAGCACGTCACCGGGCACGACCGCATCGCCCGGCTTCACGCGTGCGACGAAGTGCCAGCGGCGATCGCGATCCAGCGTCGCGGCGGTCGCACCGGGCGCGATGAAGTCACCGGTCGCGGAGGCGAGCCGCGCGAGCGGACGGCCGACCCCGTCGAGGACGCTGCCGAGGAGGCCGGGCCCGAGCTCGGCCGCGAGCGACGCGCCGGTCGTCTCGAGCGCGGCGCCGACCGCGAGGCCGGTCGTGTCCTCGAAGACCTGTAGCATCGCGCGGTCACCGTCGAACCGGATCACCTCGGCGAGCAGGCCGCGCGGGCCGACGCGAACGAGATCGTAGAGCGCGGCATCGCGAAGCGGCGCGGCCTCCGCGAGCGTACCGGTGATGCGAACCAGGCGAGGACCGGTGCGGGCGGTCATCGCAGCCTCACGCGGTAGCCGACCGCCCGCCGCAGCACCTCGAGCAGCTCCTGCTCGGGGGCGACGCCGCGCGCGATCGCGGGCGACGGGAACGGCATGAGGATCGGCGTGCCTTCGCGACGGATCTGCCGGCGCTTGCCCGCCGGCAACGCGTCGTAGAGCGACGACTCGATGAAGATCACGCCGCCGTGCGCGGGTGCATTCGCGAGCACGTCGAGCGCGCGCGCGGCTTCGTCGCCGTTCGCGGCCTCGATCGGCGCGATCCCCGAGAGCGCGAAGCCGAGCGCGGTCTCGTGCGTGCAGATGGCTCGCAGGCGCGCGTTCATGCCGCACCTCCGAGGACGGCGCTCCATGCGGCGCGGCGCAGCCGGCGTGCCTCTTCGCGGCGGCGCAGGACGAAGTGCAGCACCGGCGCGAGCCCGAGCGGCTCGACGCGCCGGAGGTGCGCCTGGGTCGCGAGCTGCCACGCGAGCGCCGCGTCCTCGACGGCGGCGGGGCCCGGCGCGAACAAGGCCGTCGCGACCGGCGTCTTCGCGAAGGTCCGCGACAGCCGCTCGCGCGCGGCCACGAGCGATCCACACGCGGCGAGGAACGTGGCGCGATCGAGTCGCTCGCCACCGGCGAGGAAGACGTCCTCGAGCGTGACATCGCCGCCGCGCGCGGCGAGCAGCAGCGCGGCCTGCGCGTTGTCGACATCGACGAGCTGCGCGATGTAGATCGCGAACGCGCGGTCGCGAAGCCGTGCCCGCGCGAAGTAGCGCTTCGCGAGCTCGAGCTCGACCGCGAACAGCTCGGACGCGTCGAACGCCGGCGCGAGGGGGTGCGCTCCGAGGAGCTCGCGGACCTCGGCGAACGAGCTCGCATTCGCGAGCGCACCGAGGCGGCGGTGAGGCAGCGTGCGCGTCGGAACGGCGCCGATCACGCGCTGGCTCGGGGCGATGTTGGCCACCAGGCCTCGCGCCAGCGCGCGGAGCGTGCGGCGATCTTCGTCGAGCTCGAGCGGCACGAGCGCGGACGCGTCCCAGCGCGCGAGGAGCGCGAGCTCGGCGGAGGCGCGTTCGCGCAGCGTGGTCTCGACGACGCGTGGCGTTCCCACCGCCTCGGGCAGGCTCCGGGTCCCGAGCCCGCGTGCACGGGCGGCCAACCGATCGAAGCTCATGACCCCTCCGCATCGACGAGCGCGAGCGCTTCGGCGGCGAGTCGCGGCCACGCGCGCTCGAGCATCGCGTCGAGCGTCGCGTCGACGCGCGTCCCGTCGGCGAGCTCGACGACGACACCGGTCGGGGTATCGCGCGACGTGCCTTCGCCGAACTCACCGGCCGCAGCCGCGAGCTTCGCGCGGAGCCCGTCGTCGATGACTCGCGGCAGCTCCTCGTGGACGCCGGCGCGAATCCGCCCGAGCATCGCCGCGCGCGCCTCGAGGATCTCGCGGCGCCGCTGGCGCTCGGCATCGGCGAGCCGCGCATCGGCGGCGAGGCGGTGCTCCTCGGTCGCGGCCCGAACCGCGCTCGCGAGCCGCTCGCCGCACGTCCGCGCGCACTCGGCATCGATGCGCGCGACGTCCGCTTCGGCCGCAGCCGTCACGGCACGCGCCTCGGCGTCGGCGTCGCGCTCGAGTGCCTGGAGGAGCTCGCCGAGCGGCATCGTCAGCCTCCCTGCAGCATGATCAACACGGCGACGACGAAGCCGAGGACGACCATCGTTTCGGGGATGGCGATCATCAGCACGGCCGTCGTCCGCAGCTCCGGTTTCTCGGCGAGCGCCGCCGCGACCGACGAGCCGATCCTCGACTGCGCCCAGCCGGTGGCGAGGGCGCTACCGACGATCGCGGCGGCGGCGGCGAGAGCGATCCACATCGTGCTCATGACTTCCTCCTAGGTGGCCCTTTCGGGAGACCAGTGACGCAGCGGCTGGTACGTGCCGCCGCCAGGCTCGAAGAACGTGCCGAAAAACTCCACGTAGTGCAGACGCATCACGTGGATCGTCGGACTGAACAGCGTGATCGCGAAGTTCACCAGATGGAACAGGAGCGCGAAGGCGATGCCGATCGCGAGCGATCCGAACGCACCGACCATGCGATTCGCGACGACGGCGAGCATCACCGACGCGGTGCCGAGCGCCATCACGCGCGCGTAGGACAGGACATGGCCGAGGATCGTCATGAAGTCGAGGAGCGCGGTCGCGCCCTCGAGGACCACGATGACCGGGAACGCGACGAGCAACGCGATGACGATCGGAGTGAGGAACCTGCTCGGCAGCCACTCGAAGACGACGAGGAGCGCGACGACCACGAGCACCAACATCAGCGCGGTCAGCCCGCGTCCGATCGCCTCGCGACGGTGGCGCTGCCAGCGGTTCGCCGCCGCCACGATCAAGCCGAGCACCAGGTGCACGACGCCGAGCGAGACGGCGAGCACGAGGAACGCGAGCACGGCCTCGCGGCGGTCGAACCACAGCGCGTGCATGCCGAAGGCACGCTCGCCGAGGTCGCCGAACAGCTCGCCGTACAAGAAGCCGAACGCGATCGAATAGACGGACACGGCGCCGGTGATCTTCGCCAGCTTGCGGGCGGTGGTCGCCGGCTTGCTCGCGAAGCGCAACGCGACCGCGATCGCCGCCATCACGAGGCCGTATCCGACATCGCCGACGACGACGCCGAAGAACATCGGGAAGAACACGGCGACGAACGGTGTCGGATCGACGCTGCCGTAGCGCGGCAGCGGCAACAGCGAGGTCAGCGCTTCGAACGGCGCGAACAGCCGCGGGTTCGCGAGCACCACGGGCGCGTCCTCGCGGCGCCACTTGCTCTCCTCGATCTCTTCGAGCGCGATCTCCGGACCGACCGCGCGCAGCGACTCCTCGAGCTTGTCGCGATCGCGTGCGGGAACCCAACCTTCGAGGACGAACGCGCGCGTGCTCGCCGCCGCGTGCTGTTCCGCGTCGAGCGCGACGAGCGCGTCGTGAAAGTGCGCACGCGCCGCGGCGAGCTCGTCACCATGCTCGCGGGCGAGGACGGTGGCATCGTCGCGGACGCGCACGAGCTCGCGCTCGACCTCGGCGAGCCGAGCCCGCATGCGCGGTAGGGCCTCGTCGAGCGAGGTCGACGCGAGCGCGGGCGGCAGGGGAGCGCGCTCGACCCGCGCGCCGGCGAGAAACTGCTCGATCTCGTCGGTGCGGGTGCTCGGCACGAGGAGCAACACGACGGTCTCGCCCGACGCCAACGCGTGCGTGCGGAGATCGTGGCCTTCACCGAGGGCGCGTGCGAGGGCGGCGCGCAAGGCCTCGAGCGCGGCCTCGCTGCGCAGCAGGAGGAGGTAGATCGACACACGCCGCTTGCCGCCGCTGCCGAGCAGGCCCTCGAGGTCATCGAACAGCGGCTCGTAGACGCGCAGCGCGTCGCGTTCGTCGGCGAGCGTGCGCTCGCGAGCGAGGAGCCTCGCGGTCTCGGCGGCGAGCCGCGCCGCGAGCCGTGCCGCGCGACCCTCGCGCGGTGGAGACCCGGGCGCGTGCGGCACCTCGACGCCGAGCTTCGTGAAGCTCTCGAACACGCGCTCGATGTCCTCGAGCACGCGCTCGACGTGACGGCGGCGCCGCCGCGCGCAGGAGTCGATGACGTGCCGGCGCAGTCCCTCGCCACACGTCGCGTCGACGAGGTGGAGGACCGACGCACCTTGGAGCGCCGCGATCGTCGCCCGCAGCGCGGCGCGCGGACCGATCAAGCGGACTCGTGTCATCTCGACGATCACGAGTCCTCCTCTGCGATCGCGACGAGCCGGCGCGCGAGCAGGCGCGCGATCTCGGTGACGGCGTCGTCGCGCATCGCCTCGTAACGCGCGAGCTTCGCCCGCGTGCGGTCCTCGATCTCGCGTTCGCGTCGTGCGGTCTCGGCCGCCAGTGTGCTCGCGATCCGTTCGCGTTCGAGCGCGATCTCGGTCTCCAGCCGGCTCGCGGCGGTGCGTGCTCGTAGCCGGGCGGCCGCGCGTGCTTCGTCGGCGGCTTGGCGTGCGGCCGCGACCGTCCGATCGAGGCGGGATTCCGTCTCGACGAGTGCCGCGAGGTCGGACCGTTCGCTCATGCCAAGGCAAGCTCCTCTCGGCGGCCGGGCGCGGTTTGGTTGTCGGTGAACAACAGCTGGTTCGGCGTGAGCCGGTAGAAGTCGTGACCTTGTGGATCGAGCGCGATCATGTCGGCCTCGCTCTCGCCGTGCCAGAGCGCCGTCGAGTACGGGAACTTCTCGAGGTACGCGCGCACGACGCGCCGCCGCTCGTCGAAGTCGGTCACCTTCTCGACGATGCCGCCGAGCTGGACCCCGGCCATCGTCTCCCACGACTTGCAGTCGTCGTTGATCGTTCCGGAGACGATGCCGCTCGTGTTGATGTTGACGCCGTGCCGCGTCTGCGCCACGGACGTGAAGTACAGCGTCGTCCCGACGTTCACGTAGAGCACGGCACACGCCCACAGCCCGCCCGGACCATAGGTCGCGAGGTTCAGGGTCGTATGGTCGGCGAGATATTCTTCGATCCGTTCGCGAAGCATGACTACCTCCACAGCGCTGCGATGATGAAGCCGGCACCGATGCCGGCGGCCATGAGCACGAACGAGAGGAGCGTCCACGCCTGCGCGGGCACGATCTCCTTCGTCGCCTCGGGGTTGTCGAGCAGGCGCCGTGCCGCGGCGACGCCGTGAGGAGCGCCGATCAAGCCGAGCCAGACGGTCCGCGGTAAGCCGGCGAACGGCAGCAGCAGGACGCCGACGTACGCGACCAGGATGATCGCGGGGAACACGCGCGCGGCGCGCACGCGGCCGAGTCGCACGACGAGCGTGCGCTTGCCGGCCGCGGCATCGGCGCGCGCGTCGGGAAACTCGTTGATCCAGAGGAACGCGGCGGTGGCGATCGCGAACGGGAGGGACGCGAGCACGACGGGCATGTCGATCGTGCCTCGCTGCACGAGGTACGTGCCCGTCGCGATCACCGGCCCGTACGCGATCGCGACGGCGAGCTCGCCGAGCCCGCGGTACGCCAGCTTGAACGGCGGTGCGTGATAGAAGAACGCGAGGCCGACGCCGAGCATCCCGAGGTACAACACCCCCGGTTCGCGGCCGATGACGATCGCGAGCCCGAAGGCGATCGCGATCGCGTAGAAGATGCCGGCGACGAGCGCGGTCTCGCCGCGTGTGAGCAGGCCGTCGACCAGCACGTGCTTGCCGCCGGAGAACGGGCTGCGCTCGTCGTCGCGCACGCCTTGGTCCGCGCCGGAGTCCCAGTCGAAGATCTCGCCCGAGGCGTTCTTCGCCGCTTCGATGCAGAAGATGCCGAGCACCGTCGCGGCGAGCCAGCCCCACGACACCGGTCCGGCCCACGCGGCGGCCGTCGCGCCGATGATCATCGACGAGACCGAGGCGAGCGTGATCTTCGGATCGGCGACGCGCCAGATGCCGGCTCCGAACTGAGAGCTGCGAGGCTTCGGAAGTGCGTGGGTGACCATGGCAGCTCCTTCACGTGACGAGGTGGGCCGCGATGTAGACCGCGGCGGGAATGACGAGGTTGTCGGTGCCGCGCGGAGAGAACGCCTCGGCGAGCGCGGCGACGCCACCGAGCACGAGCGCGCCGCCGAAGCCGAGCGGGACGCCGAACAACACGGCGGCGAGCAACGCACCGGCGACGGCGCCGAGCATGACGACGATCGATCCTTCGAGGCTCTTCTGCTTACCGCCCGGCGCGCGAAAGTGAACCTCGCCGAGCGCGCGACCGACCGCGCCGCCCACGCCATCACCGAGCGAGAGTGCGAGCAGCGCCGCACCGGCGGCGAACGGATCGAGCATCACGCCGATGACCGTGAAGATCGCGTACGCGATCGTGTACAGCACGAGACCACCCCAGTGCTCGTCGTCGCTGGTGACGCAGCGCTGGAAGCGCTCGACGAACCGGAACCGGCGCGCGAACGTCGGGACGCAGGCGATGGCCGCGGCGACCGCGAGGACGATCGCGATCGGGACCGCGGCACCGTGCCACCAGGGCCAGCCGATCACCCAGACGCCGGCGCCGATGTGCAGCACGTCGCGCACGTAGGTCGACGCGAGGCCAAACGCACGGAACACGAGTGCGGCGCCGAACGCGCC
>Ga0115026_10000500_pt1 | contig 10878 bp, 4 predicted proteins | sample Mud_0915_D1_FD_83878 | JGI IMG/M metagenome (GOLD analysis project Ga0115026, IMG submission 83878) | Wetland microbial communities from Old Woman Creek Reserve in Ohio, USA - Mud_0915_D1 | ecosystem: Environmental > Aquatic > Freshwater > Wetlands > Sediment ...
AACTGTTCCAAAAAGAGTTTGATATAGACGACGCCTGCTCTGAACCGGACCTGATACAGGCAGCACGCACATCGGCAGCCCTCGAAAAACTGGTTGCTATGCATGATATTGGTTCACTTGCTTATTTCTACAGCGGAACAGGCAGCAAAGAAAACCAGGAATCAATAAGCTCAATAATATTGGCAAATTCATTGCTAACAGCTCACGGGATACCGGTTGCAGGAGAATATGAGATCAGGAATGTCCTGGCCATGAAGATCATGGACTGCTTCGGTGCCGGCGGCTCATTCACTGAATTTTATGCACTTGATTTTAATGATGATGTTGTGCTGATGGGACATGATGGCCCGGGTCATCTGGCAATTGCTGAAGGAAAGATCAAAGTGAAGCCTTTGAAAGTATATCACGGCAAGGCAGGTAAAGGATTATCAGTCGAAATGTCGGTAAAGCATGGTGATATTACACTCCTGTCGGTTGTGCAGAAATCTGACGGGAAGGTCATGCTTCTTGTTGCTGAAGGAGAATCTGTACCCGGTCCTATACTGGAAATCGGAAATACCAACAGCAGGTACCGGTTTTCAATCGGAGTGAAAAAGTTCGTCAATACGTGGAACAGCCATGGGCCTGCGCATCATTGCGCTGCCGGAATCGGGCATATAGCATCAAAAATAAAGAAGCTCGGTGAACTGCTCAATATAGAGGTTGTTCAGGTTTGCTGAAGGCGACAGGCAACAGGTTACAGGCGACCGGGACAAGAGGAAAGGATGAAGAATTAAAACAGTTTACCTCCGTGAAAACTTCAGTGCTACCTTCCGTGGTTATGAAAATCGATAATATGTATATTTATATCATAAAATCTCATACCCCTTATCTATGAAATCTTTCAGAAATATCCTTAAAATCCGGCTTTTGGTAATTGCAGCCATGATATTAGTCATCTCATGCAAGGAAACTTTAGTCAATGAAGTTAAGATCAACGATTTTACCTCATTATCAGAAGAATTCAGATCACCCTCGGCTGAATACACAACAGCCCCTTTCTTTGTTTGGAATTACAAGATCACCAGAGAAGAAATCGATAATTTCCTGCTTGATTTCAAAAACCAGGGCACCAGCCAGGTATTTGTACACCCGCGTCCGGGTCTTGTCACCGAGTATCTTTCGGATGAGTGGTTCGACCTGTTTAAATACACTGTTGAAAAAGGAAAAGAACTCGGGATGATAGTATGGATCTATGATGAGAACTCATATCCGAGCGGCTTTGCAGGCGGACATGTCCCTAACCGGATGCCGGAATCATACAATCAGGGTCAGGGTTTGAAACTGACCCAATTTGAAATTCTGCCCGATACTGCTGATAAATATTATTTATGCCTGAAAGAAGAAAACGGCTCATTTACCAATATAACTTCTTCCCTTGATGCTGAAAAAGGCAAAACGGGCAGGTATTTTCTTTTCTCAAAGACCTGGTATGGCAGGTCAGACTGGTATGGAGGATTTTCCTATGTCGATCTTATCCTGCCCGGAGTCACACAGAAATTCATTGAAACCACAATGTCAGGATATGAAAAATCAATCGGGCAGGAATTTGGTAAAGTTGTACCAGGAGTATTTACTGATGAGCCTGAGATCGTTTCATCAGGAGGAATCCGCTGGACACCTGATCTGTTCGATGTCTTTCAGCAGGAATGGCATTACGACCTGAGAACTCAGCTTCCATCATTATATGAAGAAGTGGGTGACTGGAAGAAGGTGAGACATAATTATACTCAGACACTGCTTCAGCTTTTTATCGACAGGTGGGCAAAACCATACTTTCAGTATTGTGAGGAAAAGGATTTGAAATTCACCGGGCATTACTGGGAACATGAATGGCCCAACATGCGTAATGGAGGGGATAATATGGCTATGTATGCCTGGTTCCAGATGCCTGCTATTGATATGTTATTCAATCAGTGGAATGATTCAACCCCCAGAGCCCAGTTCGGAAATGTAAGATCGGTGAAGGAACTTGCGAGCGCGGCAAACCAGACAGGAAGACAAAGAAAAATGAGTGAAACATACGGAGGCTCAGGCTGGGAAATTACTTTCGAAGAAATGAAACGCAATGGTGATTGGGAATATGCCCTCGGAGTGAACCTGATGAACCAGCACCTCACATATTTCACACTGGCAGGTGCAAGAAAGTATGATTATCCTCCTTCATTCGATTACCACGAACCATGGTGGAATAATTACAAAAGTATCAATGACCATTATGCAAGGCTTTCAATGGCATTATCAGCAGGTAAGCAGGTAAATGACATTCTGGTTCTGGAACCCACAACTTCTGCCTGGCTGTATGATTCCTATGTGAAAAGAAACGATAAAGTTGCCACTATCGGACAGGCATTTCAAACATTCATTACAACACTTGAAAAGAACCAGGTTGAATATGATCTGGGTTCGGAGAATATAATAAAAGACAGAGGTTCTGTATGGAACGATAAGTTTATAGTTGGTCAATGCAGGTATTCTACTGTCGTTATACCGCCTGTGATGGAGAACCTTGACCTTAAAACTTACAAGCTTCTGGAGAAATTTGTTTCAAAGGGAGGAAAACTTATCGCATTTTCCCTGCCCTCTCTTATTGATGGTGCTCCAAGTGAAGGACTGAATGATTTCCTGTCACAAAAAGCTGACATGATCATCAAGGAAAATGATCTGACAACCGGGACTATAGGCAAGTATTTCAACAACAGTAATGTCAGATTCACCGATTTATCAGGAGGTGTTCTCTATCACCATCGCAGGACAATGAGTGACGGACAACTGCTGTTCCTGGCAAATTCAAGTCTTACAGCGTCTCTGAAGGGAACTGTCATAATTAAAGGAGCAGACGCGATTGAAATGAATACGGTCACCGGCGAAATAAAAGGGTATCCCTGTGTTCAGGAAGGTTCAAATGTCAGTCTCTCCGTCGATCTGTCTCCCGCCGGAAGCCTGCTCCTTTATGTACCTTTGGTGAAAAAGGAGAGCCCGGCAGTACCGTCTTTACCCGTGGATCATGAAATCCTCTCCTCTGCTTCACCAATGTCGGTTAACCGGGACAACGATAATGCAATTGCTATTGAATTTTGTGATCTTCTTATCGGGAATGAGGTCACAAAGGATATCCATACGTATTATGCTGCTGATAAAGTTTACAAGAATTATGGATTTAAGAACGGCAATCCATGGAACACTTCAGTGCAGTTCAAAACCCGTACAGTTGACCGCGACACTTTTGGAACAAATACCGGCTTTACAGCTGTTTATCATTTCACTGTGAAGGGAAGTTTTGTTTTCACATCCTTAAAAGCCGTAGTTGAAAGACCTGACCTGTGGAGCGTTTCGATAAACGGGACCGGGATTAACCCTGAGGCCGGAAAATGGTGGCTCGACAGGGAATTTAAGGTTTTCAACATCAGCGAACTTGTCAGGACAGGTGACAATACAGTTACTCTTAAAGCCTCCCCGATGAAAGTTCATGCTGAGATAGAACCGGTTTACATTACCGGAGATTTTTCAGTTACTCCGGCTGATAAAGGATGGACACTTGAACCGCCTGTTAAGGCCTTAACCGCAGGAAGCTGGAAAGAGCAGGGAATGCCGTTTTACTCATGGGGAGTGACTTACGCCCGGGATTTTAATATAGAAAAATCTGATGGACAGTACTTTGTCAGACTGAATAACTGGAGCGGGACAGTTGCTGAGGTCAGGGTTAATGATCAGACTGCCCCTGTCATTGCCTTCCCTCCCTATCAGTCAGATATAACCGGCTTGCTTAAATCAGGTATCAATAAAATACAGGTAAAAGTAATTGGAAGCCTTAAGAATCTGCTTGGCCCACATTTCAACAATCCTGCACCGGGGATGGCTTCCCCATGGCTTTTCAGGAATGTCAAATCCTATCCTCCGGGGAAGGATTACCAGCTACTCGATTATGGCTTAATGGAAGAGTTTGCTGTAGTAGAGCTAAAATAGGCGACGGGCGACGGCCTGTCGCCTGAAGCCTCATTTTTCGAATCCCTTTCAAAAACTTGTACAATTGATTAAATATCAATATGCTATTTTAGACTATTTGGATAAATCAAATATTTTTCTACATTTGCCCTTCTTTTGTTCTTTGAACCATTTTAGTTAACCCAATTAAAAGGAAGGGAATAAGGGCATCCCATAAAAAAAGCACCTCTTATCTCTAATTATAAACCTAAAATTTATCCAATGAGAAAAATTCTGACTTTAATTTCAGCAACTTTAATTACCGGCAGCTTGTTTGCCGGAGGACTGGTGACCAATACGAACCAGAGTGCTTCGTGGGTTCGTCTCCCGTCGAGGAATGCATCAACCGAAGCTGATGCAGTTTACTATAATCCCGCAGGTTTGATGAGACTGGATAATGGATTTCATCTCTCTATCTCAAACCAGACTATCTTTCAAACCAGAGAAATAGATAATTCATATTACAGCCTGAATGAGAATCTGTACAAAGGGACAGTTTTTGCACCTTTTTTCCCCTCAATACATGCAGCATATAAATTAGACAGGCTTGCTTTCTCTGTTGGATTTATGCCGGTTGGCGGAGGCGGAGGCGCAACTTATAAGAAAGGTTTGCCATCATTTGAGATGGGAATATCTGATCTTGTTGCGGGTCTGGCCTCACAGGGCGTTACTGGATACAGCACTGATATCTATTTCAAAGGAAGTTCTATTTTTATGGGATATCAGGGTACTGTTTCATTAAAAATCAATGATTTCGTTTCGGTTGCCGCCGGTGCCCGTTATGTCACTGCCAAAAACGCATATGAGGGTCATCTGCAGGACGTTGAAGTTATTATGGGCGGAAATAATGTCGCTGCAACCACAGTTCTTAATGGAATTGTAACAAACCTTACAGGGATTATTGGAATACCCTCTAGTCTGGCTGCTGCAATCAGTGGGGGATTTGGAGGCGCTACTCTGGCTAACCTGGTTGCCGCCGGACAGATGACGGCAGCTCAAAAAACAGCTATTGAAGCAGGGTTGGTATATATTGGCGTCCCTCCGGCAGCTCTTCCGACAATGGATTTGAATACAATCAGCGGAACAGTGACTGCAGCCACACCGGCACTCCAGACAACAAGAGCTAAAACAGCAGCCACCTCCACCCTGGTGAGCGATAAAACAGCAGATGTTACTCAGACCGGATCAGGTATTACTCCTATTATCAGTGTCAATCTTTCTCCGACAGAGAATCTCAACATAGCTGTCAAATTTGAATTTCCAACAAAAATTGAGCTCGAGAATAATACCAAACAGGATTTATTGATTGGTTATACAGCGACAGGTGAACCTATTACTCAGTTTCCCGACGGAGAAAAAATAAGAAACGACATGCCTGCCATGCTTGCAGTTGGTGTTGATTACAGACTGTCGGATAACCTTAAAGTGGCTTTTGGCGGAAATTATTACTTTGATAAATCAGCCGACTACGGACATAAGGTCGATCATGACCTGAATCCCAGAACACCTGCCGTTCATATTGATAATTCCGATATAATCGAGAATAATGGTATGTCGATCCAGGGAGGACTTGAATTCAATATATCAGATAATTTGCTGGTAAGTGGCGGTTATGTTTATGCCAATAAGGGTGTTAATAACAGATATCAGAGCGATATGACCTTCGGAAATGCAACACATACGATTGGTGCAGGTGGTGCTTTATCTGTCACCGACAACATTAAGATCAATCTTGGCGCTTCCTATACATCGTACGTAGAAAACAGCAGGACAGTAGATCATATAGTGGAAGTAGCCGGCACACCGGTAAACATCACGGCTAAGGAATCTTATAAAAAAAGTACTATATTATTTGGTCTGGGATTAGATTTCAGTTTCTAGACTGAAAACATAATAATCAGGAGGCTGAATTCAGAAAATTCAGCCTCTTTTTTTTCACACATAATATCCTTTATATTCAGATTCTTTTTAAGTACTTTGCTTTACAAACAAAGCAAAGCCTCAGAGATGATACACAAATCTATTTCTGTTATTCTGCTTACATCCCTACTCCTTACAGGATGTCGAACAAAAAAAGATAAAAACGACGTGACTGAACCAGCAATTCCGGTCATAACTGCAGAAGCCTCTAAAATCAAGTCAGCTAAAGAGATCTCCCTGAGCGGCAATATAGAAGGGAATTTAACCGTCAGGCTTGGCTTTATGGTTGCCGGCAAAGTCAATTTTATCGCTGTGAATGAGGGACAGATGGTTTCCGGTGGACAACTTCTTTCAAGCCTTGACCCGGAAAGCTATGCCATAGCAAAGGAGCTTGCCGATATCCAGGTCGATCAGGTGCAGGACGAATATAGACGGCTTAAGCTGATGCATGACAGCAACAGTCTGTCTGAAAGCGATTTTGCCAAAATAAGCTATAGCCTTCAACTGGCAAAGGCACAGCAAAAACTCCATACAAAAAACCTGGCTGATACAAGACTCCACTCTCCCATCACCGGGGTCTTGCTGAAAAAGCTGTGCGAAGCCGGAGAGATCACAGGAGTCGGGATTCCTCTCTTTGTTGTTTCAGACATCCGTAAGGTAAAGGTAAGTGCCTTTATCCCCGAAAATGAATTGCACAATATCAGGATGGGTCAGGTTGCCAGAGTTCTGGTCTCTTCATTAAACAAAACATTTGACGGCCGGATTATTGAGGTCGGTTCAGCAGCGGATGTTGCATCAAGGGCGTTTTCAGTCAAAATTGAAGTCGATAATCCTGAAATGCTGATTCGTCCGGGAATGATTGCAGAAGTCCGGATAGTCACAGGACAGGAAAAAGAACTGCTCGTCATTCCGGTTACAGCTGTCCTTCATGATCTTAATAATGTAAGTTATGTTTTCGTTGTGGATACTTTGAAGAATACCGCATTCCGGCGAAACATCAGCCCGGGAATGCTGATAGATGATCAGATTGAAGTTACAACAGGCATTTCACCGGAAGAGATAATTGTGACGGGCGGACAGCAAAAGCTGGTCGATGGTTCTCCGGTCATCATTATTAAATAACCTGCACATGAATTTTGTAAAAGCTTCCCTTAAGCACAGGCAGGTCACCTTCACTGTATTACTGCTGATGTTCACTTTCGGAGTCTATTCTCTGATTAATATGCCACGCCGCGAAGATCCGAAGATTACAGTCCCCGCCGCTCTTGTGATCGCATATTTCCCGGGAGCTGATGTTGTCCAGGTTGAAGATCAGGTTACCCGCAAGCTTGAAGAATATCTTTTCCAGTTTGAAGAGGTTCACAAAGAAAAGACTTATTCCGTGACCTCCGACGGGATAGTTGAAATTCATATCTGGCTTCAGGACAATGTCAGAAAGCCTGATATTTTCTGGAGCAAGCTCCGACATCAGCTTATGGTTATAAAAGAGCTGGAATTGCCACCTGGCGTCATGGGTCCTGTTGTTAATTCTGATTTTGGCGACACCGAATCGATGATCATAGGAATTGAAAGCGACAAAGCGGACTATGTTCAGATGGAAAATTATCTGACAATGCTGGAGGACCGGCTGCGGACAATTCCTGCAGTGTCAAAATTAAAAAAGATCGGAGAACAGAAAGAAGAGATCAGTGTCACATTCCGATCTGAAAAATTGATTCAGTATGATCTGAATCTGCAACAGGTAGTTAAGATCATTCAGTCTCAGAATGTTATAAATCCGACGGGCGAAATTAAAACAGAAGATCTCCGCACACCTCTTTATACCAGCGGATATTATAATTCACTTTCTGATTTAAGGGACCAGATAGTAGGAGCTTCCCGGACGGGGGCTGTAGTAAGGCTGAAAGATATTGCCGATTTCTCACGGGAATATTCTGAGCCGGCCAGCAAGATTAATGTTAATGGGCACAAGGCAATTCTGCTGGCAATTCAGATGCATGAGGGGAAAAATGTAGTCAGGGCAGGCAGGGAAACAGAAAAAATGCTTGACGAATTTACTGACCAGCTTCCGGGAACCATGAAACTTACTACAATTGTAAACCAGCCTGAAATCGTCAGTAACAATATTTCGCAATTCCTGCGTGAGTTTCTCATGGCAATAATTGCAGTGATCCTGGTCGTTTTCCTTTTGTTGCCATTCCATATTGCAGCAGTGGCAGCTACTGCAATCCCGATGACAGTTTCCATTACCATTGCACTTCTGCATACCTTCGGGATTGAGCTTCACCAGGTATCGCTGGCATCGTTGATCGCAGTTCTGGGCATAGTAGTCGATGATGCAGTAATAATAGCTGACAACTATGTTGAACTGCTCGACAGGGGAAAGGACAGGTGGACAGCAGCCTGGCGCAGTGCTACCGATCTCGTTGTTCCGGTCCTTACCGCCACCATAACAATAATAGCTTCATTCCTGCCTCTGGTCATTCTTACTGGTGCAATCGGCGAGTTTATAAGAGCATTGCCAATAACTGTGACAATTGCACTGTCATCATCTTTCCTGGTGGCCATGGTACTTACACCTTTATTGTGCTATATCTTCATTAAAAAGGGCTTGCATGATAAAGACAGTGCCACCCAGACCAGGAAAACATTTTTTCTTGACCTCCTTCAAAATACCTATAATAAGTCAATAGAATGGTGCCTGAGACATTCAAGGATCACGATAGCAGGCAGTCTGGCGACAATTTTACTGGCCGGACTGCTTTTCAGGGTTGCGATAAAACAGAAATTCTTTCCCGAAGCAGAACGGGATCAGTTCATTATTGAGCTCTGGATGCCGACAGGAACAAAGCTGGACAAGACTGAGAAAGCTATCCTGAATATAGAAGATGCCATGAAGAATGATGTAAGGATTAAATCATATGCAACATTCATAGGCAGAAGTGCTCCGCGGTTCTACTATAACTACTCACCTGAGATGCCGGAAAGCAATTATGCCCAGCTGTTAATAAATACAAGAAGCAAAAAAGCAACAGCTTCTTTGTACCGGGATATGTCAGACAAAGTTAACTCTCTTGTTCCTGAAGGCATCCCCGGTGTTAAACTGATGCAGCAGGGTCAGCCTCTGCATGCACATGTGGAGGTCAGGATATCGGGCTATGATGTAGATAAGCTGAAGCTGATTGGAAACAAAGTACAGGATATTGTCAGGGAGACCCCGGGTAGTAATATGGTCAGGTGCGATTTTAAGGAAGACGCGTACGGAATCAAAATTAATCCAAAAGAAGAAGCAAGCCGACTTGGTTTTACTACTTTAAGCATCTCACAGATGGTTTACGCCGGTTTTTCTGGTTATCCGGTTTCTACAATATATGAAGGCATTAATCCTTTAACTATTGTTATGCGGCTCGATGAGCAATATCGGCAGAATACAGGGGATCTGGAGAATTTCTATCTCCCATCGCCTGTTACCGGAAGTGCAGTTCCTCTCCGGCAGATTGCAGAATTAAAGCCCCAGTGGAATCCGGGCAGGATCATCCACAGGAATGGCATTCGCACGCTGACCATTCAGAGTGAAACCAAAAGCGGGGTCCTTCCATCTGAACTGGTTAAAGCGATCAAACCCAAAATAGCACAAATAAGCCTGCCTCCGGGGTACAGAATTTACTATGGAGGAGAATATGCCAATCAGAAGGAAACCTATGGTTATTTGACCATAGCGCTTGCGATAAGCCTTATTGTAATATTTATGGTCCTGCTTTTCCAGTTCAGGAATCTTAAAGAGACCGGATTGGTGATGCTAACTATACCTTTAAGTCTTTTCGGTGCAGTTTTCGGATTATTAATTACAGGGAATGATTTTGGATTTATGGCCTTCTGCGGCATAATAAGCCTGTCAGGGATCGAGGTCCGAAATGCAATTATACTGATTGATCACACGAATGAGCTTATAGGCAGAGGCATGGACATTCCAACCGCTGCATACGAAGCCGGGAAGAGAAGGTTAAGGCCGATATTCCTGACAGCAATGGCCGCGGCCATAGGTGTATTCCCAATGATATTGTCAGGGTCTCCTCTATGGAGTCCGCTGGCAAGCGTTATAGCCTTCGGAGTGGTATGGTCGATGGTAATTTCAACACTCACCATCCCCGTGTTATACACTGCCACAATCAATCCGGATGATAAAAAGAATATTGTAATAACAAATAAAACAGTGCAAAGTGCAGACTAAATTATTCTTCAGGATGACCGTTGCGTTCGGAGTTATTGCGTTGTCTGTCAATATACAACTTTCAGCTCAGGCTGTCAGGATCCTGAACCTGGAGGATGCAACAGGTCTTGCATTAGAAAATAATCACCTCCTTAATGTCAGGAAATACCAGGTCATGGAAAAGCAGGAGATGATAAATGAGGACAGGGTGAAATTCCTGCCGACAGTTGCCATTGGCGGATCATATCAGTACAATTCAAATCTGCCCAATATAACCATTGAACAGGGGCGGTTTGGCATCTTACCTTTTAGCGGCATTTATTATCCCCTACCTCCGTTTGATGAGATCATTGAGGTGGGCAAACATAATGTTTACAGCGCCGGCGTTACCTTCTACCAGCCTGTATCACAAATAGGCAAAATAAACGCAGGTGTACAGTTCTCAAAAACTGAACTGCAGATTGCTCAAACAGAAGAGTCCAGAGCAGTTTACCAGATCAAACAGACAGTCGAAAAGCTGTATTTCGGCTTACTGATACTCAGGAAACAGATCGAAGAAGCGGATCTGAAGATTTTGCTCGCCAAGGCAAAACTAAATGATATTAAAAATGCAGTTGCAGCTGGAAAAACAACAGAATCAAATATATACGGACTGTCAGCTATTGTAGCGGATGAGGAACAGAATCTGTTGAAATTAAAAATTCAGTACGATGATTATATTGCAG
>Ga0115026_10000502_pt1 | contig 10867 bp, 11 predicted proteins | sample Mud_0915_D1_FD_83878 | JGI IMG/M metagenome (GOLD analysis project Ga0115026, IMG submission 83878) | Wetland microbial communities from Old Woman Creek Reserve in Ohio, USA - Mud_0915_D1 | ecosystem: Environmental > Aquatic > Freshwater > Wetlands > Sediment ...
CTATCGACCACCGTCAGGCATTGTCGCGGGTAGCCTCGCACGGGTCCTGCCGCACCTCCCCCTATTCTCCCAATTGCACACAGCACCTCTCGCATGCTCCTGCGGCGCTCCCGGTCGATGAGTCCAGGTCTTCACTCAAGTTGAAAAGCCTTCCCGATGGCGAGCAGCAGCGGACCACGTCCGCGTAGTGTTCCCGAAAGGGGGGTTTGGCCGCTCATTAGCCACCTAAATCAACACCTGGAGGCACAAAACACACGCGGGGTTTTTGTGACCCCGCGCTATTACTTGATGTCCCCAGCTGGATTCGATGGGCTTTGGGAGGTGGAATCAGGGTACGGTGGAGGAAAGGCGGCCGCAGCCAGGCCAACACATCCCTTTTCTCCGCCGGTCCGAGACGATTACGCCCTCGTCAGTCGTAACAAGCCTTGCTCTACACGAACCGTGGACGTTGGCTTTGTTTCGTGTGACGAGTCCATAGAGCACTTCCGCCCATGGCGCGCAGGCCCTCTCGGACAACAACGACGCACGAGCGCCTGCACAGGCATACCAATGAAGGTGACGGCCGGAGCACTTAACTCCGACCGTCACCTCCGACGTGCCCGTAGTGATTCTCCTGCGTTACTTGAGGACGCTGCTGTCCTCTGCGCGTTGGATGTAGTTGTCCACCTCAGCAGGCAGAATGTACCGCTGCTTCCCGAGGTGCTTTGCCCATTGGGCGACGCACTTTACATACTTGTCGTGGTTCTTGTAGCGCTCCTGAAGCGAGAGGCGAGGGTCCCCGCTCGCCAGCCGGTCGGCCTTGGTCTTCGCGAAGGGGATCGCCGAACCGGCGTTGCGGATCAGTATGCCGGTGCCATAGGTCCCCTGATAGAGGGTCCACCCCGTGTAGGTTGCAATGGGGCAGTGGATGTCCGGGGTACGAATTCCCGCAATCTCGTTCCCGTCGGCATCCACCGTCGGCGCGTATGCCGGGTAGAAGTGCTCCGGCGGGACGGTCCTGATGGGGAGCTGCGTCACGACGCCATCCACCATCGTCCCCTGATCGAAGATGGGGGGTTCGTGAATATACGACGGGTAGTTCACGCCGGGAATTCTGGGGAATCCCGACGGTCCTTGCCGCCAGTCGCCGATCGTCCCATCCTCCAGTTTGGGCAACGTGTTGTGCGGCGGCTTGATGCCCTCCGTCACCCATTCGTCCAGCGCAACCAGCAGGCCGTCGATGACCGGCTTGAAGTTGTTCGTATTCGAGGGCAGCTGCCGCACCGGGTTGGTGGTGCTCGTCGTGCCCGGGGAGTGCTGGGTGCTGGAGACGTGGTAGTAGCGCACGTCCTTGGGGAAGTGCTGGTCGCCCGAGAGGTCGGGGAGCAGGTGCGCCAGCGACCCCGAACGCGTCCAGTACTCCGCCGCCGTCTGGATCTGGAAGAACTTCGGGACGACGTTGCGGGCGATGGCCCGGTCGAGGAGGCTCCCCGTGATGCCGGTGTAGGGGTCGGTCGTCGTCGAGAAGCTGAACGGCGGGACGTCGGTCAGCTGGTACACGTCCACATCGGGCGAGGTCACGCGACCGGGGTTGCAGAAGCGGAAGTTGAAGGCGCCCTGGCTGCCGCCGGGGGCGTCGGCATAGATGCCGTCGAACACTTGGCGATGCCCCTCGCTCTCGTTGAAGCCGAGATAGGTGAGGACGCGGAGGAAGCGGCCACTCTGGGACTTCCCGTAGGCGTAGGCCGCGACCATGCCGCCCGGCACCTTCACGGGATTGGCGTCACTCGGATCGTACTTCAGGAACGCCATCAGATCGCGCACGGAGGCAAAGGATAGCCCCTGCACGATGGGGTCCTGCCCCGTGTAGACGAGCTCGTACCCGAGGCCGGGCTGGAAGCCGCCCGCGAGCCAGATGTCATTGACACTCGGCGCCCCCTTGGTCCCGTCGGCGTTCGCCTTGGCAAACGCCCAGTTGTCCTTGGGCACCACCATCCGCTGTGCGTAGGGATACTCGTGGGTCCACAGTTCGGCGTTCGGGTCGTCACGGTGGTTCGGGTAAACCGCCGGGATTGCCTTGTACCCCGCGTTCCGATCAAACGTGAGCGCCAAGGAGTACTGCACGGTGCCGACGTTATTGGCGCCGACGTAGAACGTGTTGTAGACCTTGCCGGTGATCGCGGACCCGTCGGGGTTCTTGGCGGTGGGGAAGTCGTTACCGAAGGTACCGGTGTTGGGTGCGGTCAAGCCGAAGGGGATGTTCCCCTGCCACCCGCTCCAGACAATGGTGAACCCCCGGTTCGCGAGGAGGTCGTTGAAGTTGTTGTTCCGCCCGCCCCGGTTGACCACGATGTAGAGCAGCTTCTTGCTGCCCAGCTCGATGTTCTTCGGCTTCAACAGCTGGAAGTCCGTCGAGAACTCGATGAGCCCACTCGCGTTCCTCGGTGCCTTGTCTACGTCCACGATGATGGTATTTAGCGGATCGCTCGGGTTGACCTCGTACGTAACCTTGCCAATTACCCATTCGTACGGGCCGTACGCCCCCGAGTAGTTCGCAGATGTCCAATCCTCGGTCGCGGTGATCACGATGCTCTTGACGCGTGCAATGCTCGGCGTCGCGATGCAAAGGACTAGGGCGAGAATCAATAGCATGATTGGAATACGTCGTTTCATGGTGACCCCCTGTTTGGGTGGAACGTCGACCGGCGGTCGCGGCACCGGCTTCCCATCTGGGCGCACACCCCCTCTAAGGACGGAGCTTTTTTGCTGGGGCAGTACGCCAACGGCTCAAATGTAGATACAGGCTGGATCGATCCAGATCGGAGTGGTGAGAACTCCAGAAATGGCGTGGAGGGCTCCGAGCAGACAAAACAACCCTTTCCCACCCACATCGATGTCTGACCAGAGATCTCCGCTGCCGGCGGCAGGTCCCGCTCGGTGGCACCACGGCCTCTGGTCAGGAACGGGGAACCAATCTCTTTTCGATCAATCACCCTCCCATAGAGTAATGTACTCAGGCGGCGCGACGTGTCTATGGGGCCTTCCCCTACTTTTTCAACAAAAAAGCCCCCATCGCTGGGGCCTTGGCCACGGCGAACCGTGCCGCGGCAGATCTGTTCCTCCCACGCCCACCGCACCCACCGCACACCTGTCCCACTACCTGTCCTCATTTTCTTGCGCCCTCCTCTGCCGTTTGATATAGATCAGTCACAACCTGCGGTCACCCGCAGCCAACGGCGAGGCTTGCAGATCTGACGCGCGCACCTGTGCCCGTTCTCTCGTCCCCGATCCCGTGCCCCCGTTCTTTATGGAGGGAACCTTGCGCGTGTGAGCGCCGATTCTCGTGATGAGGGTCGGCGCTTCTCCTTTGTTAGCAACATCGAGGAATACTGGATGACGGTTATCTCCCCCGACCTGCTCCACGTTATCCGCGCCCAGTACACCCTCCCGTGGCTGGGCCTCCACGGCCTCCCCCACTGGGCGAGAGTGCGAGAGACTGGCCTGCGTCTCGCGACAGAGACCGGGGCGAATCCCGCGATCGTGGAACTGTTCGCCGTACTCCATGATGCCCGCCGTCGCAACGAGGAGGTCGACCCTGGCCACGGGCAGCGCGGGGCAGACCTCGCGGCCACGCTCCGTGGCACCCTGATCCAGCTCCCCGACCGTGACTTTGCGCTCCTCTCCACCGCGTGTGCCGATCATACGAAGGGATTGATCGACGCTGACATCACCATCCAGACCTGTTGGGACGCCGATCGGCTTGACCTGGGGCGGGTCGGTACCACGCCCGATCCCGCGCGGCTCTGCACCGCGGCGGCGCGTGACCCGGAGATGCTCAGGTGGGCCGATCGACGGAGCTGCGACGGCTTCGTTCCAAGGATCGTGCACCAGGAGTGGGGTGGGTCTCAGCGGTGACCATGATGCTCAAGAACGGTATCGTGGCGCGTTCTTTACGAAATCATGAGGTGCGTTATTATCAGAACCTGGATAATCAGTGGGTGGGCACCACGGGGCAGTCCGCCACTAAGCCGTTGTCAAAGAATATTTCGTAACGGCTCCTAACTGCCGTGGCCTGCATGGCAAGGAGGGACTCATGACACTTACAAATCGCCAGTCCGGGACGAACGTGCAGGAAGTGGCCGACGGGATCTATCGCATCAATACGCCGGTGGTGATCCCGGGGGGAGCCGGGTTCTCGTTTAATCAGTACCTCATCATGGATGACGACCCCCTGCTCTTCCACACCGGCCCGCGTAAGATGTTTCCGCTCGTGCGGGAGGCCGTCGCGAGCGTCCTCCCGGTCGACCGGCTGCGGTACATTGCCCTGTCCCACGTGGAGGCGGACGAATGCGGCTCGCTCAACGAATGGCTGGCCGTCGCCCCGAACTCTGTGCCCCTCTGCGGGGCGGTGGCGGCAATGGTCTCCATCGAGGACTTGGCGGATCGGGGCCCGCGCGCCCTCGCCGACGGGGAGGTGCTGCCGCTGGGCGCACACCACGTGCGCTGGTTCGAGACCCCGCACCTGCCGCACGCCTGGGAATGCGGCTTTCTGGCCGAGGAACGTACCCGGACCCTGCTATGCGGTGATCTGTTCACGCAGGGCGGCAGTGACCTGCCGCCTCTCACCACGTCGGACATTCTGGGACCGAGCGAGGCCTTCCGCCACGGACTGGATTATTTCTCCCACACGAAGCATTCGCGCGCGATGCTGGAGCGGCTCGCGGCGACCAACCCCAACACCCTCGCGTGCATGCACGGCAGCGCGTGGCGTGGCGACGGGGCACCGTTGCTCCGTGCACTGGCTGATGCACTCGCTGCGTGAATGGCGTCGGGCTTGACCCGGCGCCGCCGCCTCGGCGAAGCGGTCGCCTTCGAGTCGCGGTCCGTGAACGGACAGCGGAACCTGTTGGTCGGGGAAGCCGGGGACGATTATGGCCGTAGCGACCGTCACGATCCATCTCCCCGATGCCCTCTGGCACGCGGTGCAACTCCTGGCTCCACACGGAGGCGACCCCAACGCCGTCATCCTCCGCACCCTGGACGAGTACGTCACCGCCACCCAGAAGCGTGGCCGTCAGCGAACTGGCAAGTGCCAGAAGCTCGTCCAGAAATCGCCGCTGGACCCCGTCGTCTCGCCGAACGTCGGGCAGAAGTCGCTGAAGGAAATCAAGGAGACACTGGCGACTCTGGGGTTGACGTTGAGCATGACCCTGGAGGACGATGCATATCGAGCAGCGGTCGTGGCAACGGTAGCGGCGAACATCGCGGCGACGAGGAGATGAGTGGGATGGTGACCGGGCCAGAACGACGGCGCGTGATGCGGGTCGATGTCCCCCGACACCTCCGGGGGCGGGAACTGGAGCCCCACTTTGTCCATCTCCTCAACGTGAGCCCCCTCGGGGCGCGCGTGACGCACCTGGAGCCATGGGACAAAGGACTCGTGTGCTCCGTGGACCTTCCGCCCACGCTCGGGGTGCTCCGGCTCTCCGGGCGGGTGGTGTGGACTCGCCTCCGGAGCACCGAGCAGACCCTGGCGGGCGACCGGCGGGATCACTACGAGAGCGGCATCGAGTTCACCAGCCTGACTGCCGCACAGCAAACCGCGCTCGCCGCTGCTCTGGCAACACTCCAAGCAGCCCACACACCGCCGCTTGACACCTCTCCCAGACCGGCGTAGGTTCTTATTTGACTCACCCCCGCATGACTGGGTGTCCCGCTCGTGACGCTGACCACTCGCGGCCCATTCGTCCATCGTGCTCCATATACGCTCTGCCCTGTTTCCGTCGCCAGTCGTCTGTCTACCACCAGGAGGCTTTATGGGTTCCTCCCGGTTCACAGGACACGGTCGGTCTCCGTCGCCTGCGCACCGAGAAGGGCGCTGAGGGTACAAATTCGGCTGGGAGAACGAAGTGGCAGTGAGGGTCAGCGCGCTGAAGGCGGAGCGGCGACACGTGAGAAATTGCGACGGCGCGATTTCCAGACAGGGAGTTGCCAACCGGAGACAATCGCTCGTCCGGGACCGATGAGGTGACGACGGGCAAGGAGGTGGGAAATCATGTGGAGATCGCGTCTCGTACTCCTGCTGTCGATGATCTTGTGTGTGTCCGCTTGTGCGACGCCGCGGTTTATGAAACCGACAACGACCGCGTTGCAGCCGACAGCGGAAAAGGCGGTGGTCCGGTTTCTGTTTCCGCGGACCGGCGGGTATATTTGGGACGGCGAGACGTTTCTCGGGACCGGGTTTCCGTCCGCCCAGTTCGACTACCACGCGAGTCCGGGGAAGCATATTTTCTTCACGACCGCGGAGAACAAAGCCTTCTTGGAGGCGGACCTGGACGGCGGCAAGACGTATTACATCATCGGCAGAACGTGGTCGGGCTGGGGCTTGCGCGTCGGCCTTGTGGCCGTGAATCGGGGAGGCGAGTACTGGGACAAGGTCAGCGAGTGGGAGCGGAGCCTCCAGCGATACGAGCTCGATCCCGAAGCGCTGGCGAAGTATGAGGTGGAACACAAAGAGCGGATGCGGGCACTGCTCGCCGAATATGAGCGAACGTGGAAAAACGAATATAGTTGGCCGAAACTGAATCGAGAGGATGGCCGGTAACTCGCTGCGGCTTGGGCATTTTCATGAGAACAGGAGTCCGCGACACACGTTATCGGATCAGTCACGCAATCCGGCGCGGCCTATGCAGGCCTTCCGCACCACGCAGAGACCAGGAAGAGGGTGACACCGACGATGTGCACTTGCCCTCTACTCGTTGGATCATGCGTGCCTTCCCCGATCGCTCCCCGGCGCGCTGGGCGCCGCGGTCCCTGGCACCACCACGTTGGTGGTCGTCTTGACGACGCCCGGCAGTCGATGGATCCGGCGGCTGAGCAAATCGCCCAACTCCGCCATGCCCTCGGTCCGCACGAAGGCGATCACGTCATAGGTGCCGGTTACCGCGTGGGCTGTCTCGACGCCGGCAAGCTTCCTGAGGGCGTCGACGACCTGGTGCGGCGTCCCCGCTTCGCAATCCACCAAAACATACGCCTGGACGGCCATGCCGCTCTCCCTTGCTTCTCGGTGCGCACGCGCACGCCGAGGACCGGAGGGTGGAATGATGAGGGGGTGATTCACGCTACGCCCGTTTTGCGTGACCGTCAATCCCAATCCGACCGTGCGGCTATGGCGTTCCGTAGGGGGGCTGTGGTAGCATCCCTCGTACGGTGTCCGCTTTAGCAGGCCAGCAGCGGAAGCGAGCGCCCATGCCAGAAACCCGTCGCAGCACGGGGGTGTTGTTCTACGACACGCACACGCAGCGCGTCCTTGCGTACCGCCGCGACAACACGCCGACCATTCCCTTCCCCGGTTACCTCGACATCCTGGGCGGCCACACGGAGGCGGGAGAGACTCCCGCGCAAACCGCCGTGCGGGAGATCGCGGACGAACTGGAGGATCTACGCAGCAGCCGCCCTTTTGTCCTCACAGGCCATCGGCTCTTCACCATCTACACGGACGAGGGGTGACGGACTGCGTCTTCTGCAAAGCAGTGGACTTCGATCTTGCCGATGTGCGCCTCACGGGGGGGCAGGAACTGGTCTGGTTGACCGAAGACGAGGCCCGCTGCAACCCCCTCGCCTTCGGCTACAACCAAATCCTGGCGGCATTCTTTCAGCCACTGCGGACCGGGACGGTCTAAGCCTGGCGGACCCGATGTTGCGGGGCGTTGAGTCGGCGGTGGCGGGCCGAGGCGCAGGCCGATGAGGACCGGGGAGTGCGCGAGGTGCTGGTGGCGGCGGAGCGCGTGAGGGTTTGTGTCGAAGAACCACTCGTGTGAGGAGCGTGCGGCAATGACCACACCGACATCGGACCGAGCGGCAGTTGAGGACCGCCTGGAAAGGCTGGAGCGAGCACTGCTCACCGAGAAGCGTCGGAATCGTTGGCTGGTGGCCGCCGGGGGACTGGCCGTCGCGGGGGCTTTCCTTTCCTGGGTAGTCGGGAACACCGCCACGACCGCCCAGGCCCAAGGACCGAAAGTGACCCGAGCCAATGAGTTCATTCTTGAGGACCAGAACGGCAAGACCCGCGCTGTGTTGGCCGTCACCAAAGACGGGCCGTGGCTGGCCCTGCTCGACGAGAACGAGAAGTCCCGCGTTGCGCTGGCCCTCACCAAAGACGGACCGGGGCTGGCCCTGAGCGACGAGAGCGGCAAGGTCCGCGCCGCGCTGGATGTGACGACAGATGGGCCGAGCCTGCGCCTGCTCGACGAGAACGAGAAGTCCCGCGCCGGGCTGGCCGTCGGCAAGTACGCGCCGGAGTTGACCCTCCACGACGAGAACGGCAAGGTGCGCGTCACACTGGATACGGACAGGGGTGGGCCGAGCCTGCGCCTGCTCGACGCGAACGAGAAGCCTCGCGTCAGACTGATGGTGAGTAAGGACGCGCCGGGGTTGGCCCTAAACGACGAGAACGGCAAGGTGCGCGCCTGGCTGGACATCACCAACGTCGGGCCGAGCCTTCGCCTGCTCGACGAGGACGAGAAGCAAAGCGTTGGACTGGCCGTCAGCAAGTACGGTCCGGGGCTGGCCCTGAGCGACGAGAACGGCAAGGTGCGCGCCTGGCTGGCTGTGATCAAAGCCGGGCCGGGGCTGGTTTTAAACGACGAGACCGGCAGGCCGATCTGGTCGCAACCCTGAAGACGTAGGTTCTAAAGCGACTTGTCGCCAATACGTCCATCCGCATCGACCGTGAACCACTCTCTTGTCCGATGTGAGGCGCCGCGGAGTGTGGGTGCCCCCAGCGAGATTCGATGGCCTTTGGACGGTGAAGATTAAAGGGGAATCTTCGAGTGGCGTAGACATCCACGAGGCCATTTGTCCACGGCATTGCAGGCTTCAGCATCGTCGTGGGATCTCGCTCCTGAGTGTTGGCACCGGGGGGGCCGGATCGATTGGTATAACTACTTGGAAACGTGCGCTTCTGGTTGTACCGCTTACCGGACAGCGGCTTACCTGAACCCTTCGGCGGATTGAGTATATCTTTCTCTCCGTAACGCGTGGCAACAGGATGCGCATATACCGACTCGCTGCCAGCAGAGGTATCCCGCACAAGCCGTCCCGCCTACCTCTTCCATCGCCATCGTGCCGTGACTGCTGCCGTTGGGAAAACTCCCTCACCTCCAACCTTCCCACCTGGATCGGAAGAACACCTCAAGCGCACCCCTTCGCTCACTCGTGTGAGGTGTTTCTATTCTCGCCCTGCGGACCGAAAGGCCGAGAGAATCAGCGGAGAGGCTTTCCCCCTGTTGAGTTGCCCCCTTGGCAGCCCGCTGTCGATGGATGATGCCCCCGGGACCCGTGGCTGGGTTGACACGGGCGGCCCATCGTGTTACACGGTCTGTGCAGCGGGGGGTCCGGCGGCCTGCGGGGACCCGGCCCGCGCTCTTGATGCCAGCCCACCCGCCATCCTTAGCCTCCCGAATCGTCCGTGATGTCGGCAAGGACAACAGCTCCGATGGGTGCTCCACTCTTCCGCGGCGTAGTCGCCCGACTCCGTAAGTACCGCCTCGAAGTTGCCCTGGCCTGCCCACTCTTTCTGTACGTCCTCGGCCTCACCATCGCCCCCATCCTCGACACCGCGCGCGTCTCCCTCACCAGCCCCCTCGACGGACACTTCCCGTCTCTCGTCAACTACCATACGATCCTGGCATCGGATGCGTTCGGGGCTGCGGTGGTCAACACGGTCGCGATCGCGTTACTCTCGATCTCTCTGCAGCTTGGCGTCGGCCTGGCCGTCGCGCTGACGCTGCACGCCAATTTCCGGTACCGGGCGCTCGTCCGGACGGTGATGCTACTACCGCTGGGGGTCCCCACCATCGTGGCCGGGGCCGTAATGCTGCTGATCTTCTCCCGGTCCGGCTACCTCAACGCCGTCGTGTTCGCCTTGGCAGACGCCGTCCATGCTCTTCTGGGCATCGAGTGGCGGTTCGTGCCACTGAGCTGGACCGTAGCCGGTGGCTGGCGAACCCTGGGCATAGTGGCGGTCGCGGACATGTGGAAGGTCCTGCCCATGGTCATCCTGATCTTCCTGGCAGGCCTTCAGGCCATCCCCGACGAGGTGAACGAGGCGGCCGACGTGGATGGGGCGACCCGCTGGCAGCGCTTCCTCCGGGTCACGCTCCCACTGCTCGGCCCGTACATCACCATGGCCATCATCCTCCGCGCCATTGACGCCTTTCGGATTTTCGAGCTGGCTCTGGTCCTGGCGGGCCGCGTGGAGCCGGTCCTGGGGACCTATATCTGGAACCGCTACGGGCCCCCGACCAACGACCCGTTCACGGCCGCGGCCGCCTCCATCGTGCTGTTCGGGCTGATCCTCGTCTTCGTCGTCCTGTATCTACGCGTGGCGCACCGTGGGAAGGAGGACAGAGCGTGAGCCGCAGCGCCTGGCACCGCGGCGCGCCGCACGACCGGCTCGCGCGTCTCCGTCGGATCCTCTTCCCCCTGTGGGTTCTGGGCGCGACGCTGCTCGTCCTCTTCCCGATCTACCTCATCTTCATGGTCTCCGTCGCCCCTGGTATCGCCATTTTCGGCGAGCGGCCGGCCCTGCTCGTGACCCACCCCACCCTGCGCTTCTGGATGCGGGTCATCGCGCGGGGGGACCTGTGGGCCCCGCTCCTCAAGAGCCTCACCGTCGCCAGCCTGACGACCATGGCGGCGGTCGCCACGGCCGCGCCGGCGGCCTACGTCATCGCACGGCTCCCGGCCCGCCTGCGGTACGGTCTCGTGATTGGCCTGCTCATCACCCGGATGTTCCCCGAGTCCGCCATCGGCGTCTCGGTGGCGACCCGCTTCGCCGGCGTGGGGTTGGTGGACGACTATCTCGGGCTCATCCTCGCCCATCTGA
>Ga0115026_10000503_pt1 | contig 10851 bp, 7 predicted proteins | sample Mud_0915_D1_FD_83878 | JGI IMG/M metagenome (GOLD analysis project Ga0115026, IMG submission 83878) | Wetland microbial communities from Old Woman Creek Reserve in Ohio, USA - Mud_0915_D1 | ecosystem: Environmental > Aquatic > Freshwater > Wetlands > Sediment ...
ATATCCGTCAACCTCAATTGCTAGCCTTAATTCATGACAATAAAAATCAACAATATACTGATCGATTGGAACCTGTCTGTGAAATTCACAACCTAAAGCATTACTCTTTAGGTTCTTCCAGAGCAGAATTTCGGCCAGAGTGCTGTTTTGCCGTAATTTTCGTGCCAGGGATTTTAATTTGGGATTATATGGGAAAATTTTATTTTTTGACATTTTAATGAGTTTTACATCCCCCTAACCCCCTTCAAAGGGGGAATTAATCTGCAAAATCCAGATATGGTCTGATCTTCCTGCCCGTTTCGGCTGAAATAAGATTGTTCTCAATCATCTCCCCTATACCTGAAATCCTACCTTTCAGTTCACGGTATTTCACGATTGAAGCAACCTCATCCCTTTTAAAGTATGGATGTCTTATGAGTTCCTTATAATCCGCCTTATTAATCTTAATCTTCCTTATGCCAAGTGAATCAGTTATGAGCTCCGGCGCAATAAGGTTAAATGTTTCTTCCGGCAATCCATATACTTCCTTAAGCTGATTTACAGACACATATCCCCCAATCAGGTTTCTGTATTTTATTATCCGCGCCGATAAAACAGGTCCGATCCCGGGCAATGCTATAAGTGATAATGAATCACATGTGTTAATATTTATCGCGAGTTCCCTGCGGACTGAGGATTTTTTTTCCCTCTGCTTCCCGGCAATATTACTATTTTGCGTTACGAGGCTGCTTCCGTTGTTGTATTCCTTCAGATCAATGGGAATTTCCTCAAGTGCAAAATCCTGAGAAGGAATAACATACCTTAAGCCTAAGACTATCACGATAATATTAAGGAGAATAAAGGTTGACCGTCTTTCTCTCCTGGAATAGCCAAACCAGTTTCCGAAGAAATCTTTAACTGAACCCATTTGAATGTAAAAAGCAGTGAGACTGAATGCAATATATGCATTTTCTACTTCAAACTGAAATAAACCTGAAAATATTTGAAGTAATTTAATATTTCTCCATCAGAACGGGTATCCGATTCCCAGCACGAATGTAAAATCATCCTCGAAGCTATACTCCCTGCCGGCAAAAATCCATCTCGATTTGCCTGATATTGAAGGATCACGAAGCTTCATTCCAAGGTCAATCCGGGCTGTTACAAATTTAAAATCAAATCTGAAACCGGTACCGGTTCCTACTGCAATGTCGTTAATAAAATCATCAAACCTGAACATTGCACCCGGGCGTGCAGGGTCTTCATTGAAAGTCCATATATTCCCGGCATCAAGGAAAAGGGCACCTTCGAGGATCCAGAATAATTTGAACCTGTATTCAGCGTTGGCCTCTAACTTTATATCCGCAGTCTGGTTTATGAATTGAGTCTCTTCAGGGACATCATATGAGCCCGGGCCAAGGGATCGTACCTGCCATGCCCTGATCCCGTTTGCTCCTCCGCCGAAGTATTGTTTCTCAAAGGGAATTGCTTTGGAGTTACCGTATGGAATTCCTATGCCTACGAAACCTCTGTACACGACTGAGCTTACATCGTTCAGAATCACATTATATCTGAGATCGAGATCTGTGCGGATATACTGGGCAAAGGGCTGCCTGAACACATTATAGCTACCCTCCGTTTTCTTCGCACCGGCAAGTCTGCTTGCAAGTGAAAGCAGATTTCCCGCTGCCTCGGCATTCACCCGGAGGAACCAATAATCTCTGGATTTCTGAATTTTCTGGTTGTTGAATATAAATGAATAATTACCACCAAGGATCATTACATTCCTGTAGCTGTATGCAAGGTATGAAGATGCATCAATCTTTGCCTGAAAAGCGGTATCGATCGATCTCAGTTTTACCACGTTAAGCTGAATCGGATTCACTATATGTGAGCGGTAGTTGTGTCCGGCCCAATTGTATCCAAATGTTGCATTGGCAATCGTCCTTACATAAAAAGGCATATCCTGGTAATTATAGGCTGCCAGAATAGTTGTGGTCGGATTGAAATTCTTAATGATCCCTTCCTTCTTAAAAAAAGGAAACAGAAATCTTGGCAGACGCATACTGGTCTCAAATCCATATTCCACTGTATTCCGGCGATCTATATTTTTCTGTGTTATTCTTTCAAAAGCTCCCTTCAGTTTCATATTAAACTGTTCAGCGCCATGAAACAGATTCTTATGCTGATAGACAAGGTTCAGCGCTCCTCCAAGATCCCCGTATGTGTTCGTGCCCTCTATCTCCACATTGAAGGACTGCTGACTCAGGAGAGTGAGCTGAATGTGGCAATTAAGCAACATTTCGGAATCCTGTCCGCCTTCAGGAGCACTAACCTCACTAAAAAGTATGTTAACAAGCCGGTAAGCCTTTAAAGTCATAAAATGACTTTGCGTTTGTTCAGTATTTGTAATATTATAGATGGATCCAGGTTTCAGATATAGAGACCTGACAATCAGATCATATTTCAGCTGGGATTTCTTTTGGCCCGTCACAAAATAGTACCCTTCGTAATTTACGGTATCGAGGCTTTCATAATATGATTCTCCGAGTTCAAGGACATCTTTCGGAACAAAATCGGGATAGATAAAAATATCTTTTATCCTGTATACCGGATGAGATACATATGAGATCCTGTTAAAATTGTCGGCTCTGGCCAGCTTTTTAATATTGTAGTAAAGATTTACCTGCCGGTTCCCTATAGTGCTGTCAACCCTGAAAGAAATGTGATCGGAGGAAAACCCATAGAATCCATGATTTTTTATATACCTTTCGAAACGCGACCGCTCAGCCTGCAACAAATCAACATCATAAGGCTTTCCCCTTTGAATAAGACAATTAATTGAATCAAAGTAAAACAGCTTTTCTATAGTTGTATCTTCAATTTCATAATTAAGGTCACGAATTGTATAGGGTGTTTTCAGATTCACGCTGTAATACACATCGGATTTCCTTTTTTGTGTCCTGACAGAATCTGATACTCTGCTGTCAAAATATCCTTTGGATCCTATAAACTCTTCTAATTGTTCCCTGCTTTTTTCAGCTTCATTCCTGTCATAAATAACCGGTTCCTCCCCTATATTGCGTAACCATGCATGTGGCCATTTCTCTTTATTTATATCCGACAGGTTGTACAGGCCAAGATGAAACCTTGTCCCAAAAATCTTTTTGTTGGGTTTTTGTTTTATATAGGGAGCAAGTTCGGATTTATTGATGCCCTCCCTGTCGATTTCAATAAAATTATTGTTCAGCAGAGTTTCCCCTTCAGGAACATACTTGGTCGGATTACATGAATATATGAGTGCAACAAGAGGAAATAACGGTAGTAATACCCTGAGAAAAATATTTCTTTTATTTGAACCGGTTTTTTTCAAAATTTGTACATCAAAGCCCTCGGCAAATATATTAATAATAAAAAACAACTTTTAGCCGGTAGCATCATTATTAATCAGATTAATATCTTAAAGATTCCAATACTTAGGCAATGATCAGCAAAAACAGGATAAAGCAGATACTCTCCCTTCAGAATAAGAAAACGAGGGACGAAAAACGACTATATATAATTGAAGGTGATAAGCTCGTGAAAGAATATCTCCTCTCCGGGCTTAGATTCAGGCTTCTGGCAGCCAGACCTGAATTTATAGCTTCATTATTGCCCGAAGAGAAAGCATTTGTTGATGAAATTCTGCCTGCTTCCTTCGATGACCTTAAAAGGATCAGCACTCTGAAGACACCGCATAATGCAATCGGTATAATTCCATTTCCAACTGAAGTAATTGATCCTAAGGATATTATGAAAGATCTTTGCGTGGCTCTTGACTTTATTCAGGATCCCGGGAATCTTGGTACGATAATAAGATCGGCAGCCTGGTTCGGGATAAGGAACATTGTCTGCTCTGAAGACTGTGTTGACCGGTTCAATCCAAAAGTTATCCAGTCAAGTATGGGCGCAATCCTGCATGTGAATGTACATTACCTTAACCTGAAAGAGTTTTTGGCAATAGCCCGTCAAAACAAATTATTGGTCTTTGGAGCAATGATCAATGGTGAACCTATCTATGATCTGAAGCTTGACAGTAAAGGAGTGATCCTGCTCGGAAATGAATCAAAAGGTATCTCAGTGGAGCTTGTTCCCTTTATAACCCAAAGGATCATGATACCCCGTTCCGGGAGTCCCCAATATGGTATTGACTCGCTGAATGTAAGTATGGCGGCTTCGGTCATCTTCTCGGAGTTTGCCAGGAGAAGAAGCCGATCGCCCTCCCCCTGCCGGTAACTCTTCCTGTTAATCAATATGAAACTTTAGCTGTTTCATGACAGAGTTCCGGATGAACCGGTTATGATGTTTCTATTCAAAATGAAATGCAATTATCCATATCTGCGATTGCAGTCTCTCGATTGCATTTGCATATTGCATACCTCCGGGGGCCGGTTCATGTACAATTATATCCCTCATGCCGTTAGACATCTTAACCTCGATAGAGAGCTTGAAATATGGCAGGTAAAAATCGAGTCCGGCTCCAAATTCATAATACATATCTGATCTTTTGAGCCTTAAATAAACAGGCTTCTCATCATCATATTCCTTCTTCCCGGCCAGGTCATATCTGTAATTCAGACCTCCAATTATATAAGGTCTTATATTGTTTAGTCTGTCACCCTTATATTTGAGCAATAATGGAAATTCAAGAAATGAGGATTCAATCCTCTGTCTCTCATTGATTATTTCAAGGGTTTCATAATCGAAGTACCGGACATTCCTCTGACCGAAGGATACTCCTGGCAGAAACCGCAAGTCAAAGTATTTTGCAGGCCTGAGGTTAGTGACTATCTGAATATTAATGCCCGGGTTAAGAAGGCTGACTTCCGGATAATAACCATCCTGTTCAAGATAAGTCTGTGAAGGTGTAATATTAAAATCCATCAGGTTCAGACCAAGACTAAATCCGAAGTGAAGCAATTTATCATCATACCACGAATCGTTTTTCGGTTTCTGTTTCTGACTGAAAGAATCAATATGAAACAAGAGGAACAGACCTGCTAATGCAATATATAAAAGTCTTTTTCTCAAAAATTCCGGTGTAGTAATATGACTTTGTTTAACATATGTTGCTGGTTACTTGTTTCTGGTTGCTTGTTGCTTTTTAACCAGCAACCAGTAAACAGGAACCAGTGACTTTAATTCCGTCTTAAATATTAAACTTGTTCTATATGCAATTATTGTACTCACTTTTTAACACCCGTATAAATACTGGCAATTCCCCGGGTCAGTCTGGTCTGCGTTATCTGTGAAAGTCCTGCCGACTTCATCATCTGAATAAATTCTTCATGGTCAGCGAACCTCATAACCGACTCATTCAGATACTTATATGCGATTCTGTGTCTTGAAAAAAGAGAGCCGGCGAAAGGCAGCAAATTACGGAAGTAAAAGTTATAAAGATGTTTAAAAAAAAATCCGTCCGGCTTTGAAAACTCAAGGACGACGATAAGTCCACCAGGCCGGACCACCCTTCTCATTTCAGCAAGACCCCTGACAGGGTCAGAAAAATTCCTTACACCAAATGCAACCATAGCCACATCGAAGGTGCCTTCCTCAAAACAGATGTTCTCCGAATCACATTTTATTAGGTTTATTACGTCTTCAAGATTCCTGTCTTTAATTTTCAGCTGTCCGAGTTTAAGCATATTGTCAGAAATATCGATCCCGGTAATTCTGACAGGATTGATTTTTGCAGCTTCAATTGCAAGGTCGGCGGTTCCGGTCGCCACATCAATTATTTCCGGATTCCTGATGTGCTCAGATATTTTTGCCACTGCTTTTCTCCTCCATGACCTGTCGATCCCGAATGATAAGAGATGATTAAGGAAATCGTATCTTCGGGCTATTGAATCGAACATCGGTCCGACAGCGGTTTTGTCTTTTACGATATCACTTTCCTGATCATCCATTTATTAAAAATAACCTGTAAAGATAGAAACAAATATTATTTTTACTTTTACCTCCTATACAGACCAAATCATGAACAAGACCATTATGATAACAGGTGCCACTGCAGGATTCGGCAGGGCAACAGCTGTGAAATTTGCCAGACACGGATACAATCTGATATTAACCGGACGCAGAAAAGAACGCCTCAGTGAACTCGAAAAGGATCTCATACCATATAATATAAAAGTACTGACATTGAATTTTGATGTCAGGAACAAGACTGAAGTCGAAACAGCAATAAAGAATCTGCCCGGGGAATGGAAAAATATTGACATACTCATCAACAACGCCGGACTGGCAGTTGGGCTGTCGCATATTGATGATGGCGATACTGATGACTGGGACAGGATGATCGATACGAATGTAAAAGGACTTCTGTATGTCACAAGGGCAGTCGCACCTTTAATGGTGGAAAGGCGGGAAGGCCATATATTCAATATTTCATCAATTGCCGGTAAGGATATCTATGAGAACGGCAATGTATATTGTGCCTCAAAGTCAGCTGTTGATTCTCTATCAAAAGCAATGAGGATAGATCTGCTTAAACACAACATTAAGGTTACAAATATTGCTCCTGGCATGGCTGAAACAGAATTTTCGCTGGTACGTTTCAAGGGAGATAAGGAAAAAGCAGATGCAGTATACAGGGGTGTGGAAGCTTTGACTGCCGTTGATATTGCTGAAATAATTTTTTTCTGTGCCACTCTGCCTGCCCACGTGTGCATAAATGATCTTGCTGTGACCCCAACTCAGCAGGCAGCAGTCGGACATGTCTTCAAGAAGGCGTGAAGGCATTAAGGGTTGAAGGCTTAAAGGCTCAATAGCGATAAGGTATTAGGAAGTTTACAGTGAACATATAACTTAAAATAATTATGAAAAAATCTTTAGTTCGTTTATTTGCAGGTTTTATCTTTTTGATTTCTTTCCAGTCCTTCAATTACGGCATTGACACAAAAGATACCAGGATGCTTTCCCAGCCGGCAATTAGTGCAAAATATATTGCTTTCATTTACGCCGAGGACCTCTGGATATCTAAATCCGACGGTACACAGCCCAGGAGACTGACTGTGGATGAGGGAGTTGAATCAGATCCATTTTTTTCTCCCGATGGAGAAATGATTGCTTTCAGTGCACAATACGACGGAAATACCGATGTATTTGTTATTTCAGTCGAAGGGGGTTTGCCAACCAGATTGACCTGGCATCCGGGCGGAGATGTTGTCAGGGGGTTCTCACCCGACGGGGCAAACGTACTGTTTTCATCGCAGCGTTCGGTCTTCTCAAACAGGTTTATGCAGTTTTTTCTTGTGCCCGTGAAAGGAGGATACCCGGTTAAGCTTGATATTCCCAACGGATGGACTGCTTCTTACTCCCCTGATGGCAGGTCGATGGCTTACACACCTCTTTCTCCGGCATACGGCCAGTGGAAGAACTACAGGGGCGGCAGAATATCAAACATCTGGATATACTCATTTATCGACCATTCAGTTGTTAAGGTACCACAGCCGACAGGAGGATGCAATGATTCCAACCCTATGTGGATCGATCAGAAAGTCTATTTCCTCAGCGACAGAAACGGTGAATTCAATCTTTTTTCATATGGTACCGGTGATAGAGAGATCAAACAGCTTACATCCTTCACTGATTTCCCGATACTGAGAGCTTCCGCGGGATCAGGTAAGATTATTTTTGAACAGGAGGGTTATTTACACACTTTTGATATCAAATCCAATTCGCCGGTGAAATTACCTGTTGGTATCGGTGCTGACCTTCTGGAGTTAAGGCCAAGGTTCGTTCAGGGAAATAACTATATCCGCAATGCTGATATCTCCCCGACCGGCTCACGTGCAGTTTTTGATTTCAGGGGAGAAATTATTACTCTTCCGGAAGAAAAAGGAGATCCCAGAAATATTACTGTTACTGCAAGCGTTCACGAAAAATTTCCTTCATGGTCTCCTGACGGTAAAACTATAGCATATTTTTCGGATGCATCTGGTGAATATGAACTCCATCTTAAATCACAGGATGGTAAGGGCGAGGCCAAAACCATAAAATTAACCGGAACAGGATTTTATGCTTTTCCAAAATGGTCGCCCGATAATAAGAAAATCTGTTATTCTGATAATGGCAGGAACTTGTATATTATTGATATTGAACTTAATACAATCAGGAAGATCGATACGGATGAACTTTATTTTCCCGGAGCTTTCCGAAAAAGTTTCGAAGACTGGTCATCCGACTCAAAATGGATCGTCTATACGAAACTCTTAAGAACCAATTTTAAGGCAGTTTATTTATATTCGCTCGACCAGCAGAAATCATTTCCTTTAACAGATGGTTTAAGTGATGCTTCTGAACCGGTATTTGATCCAAACGGAGAATACCTCTATTTTTTTGCATCTACTGATGCCGGACCCGTGGTAAATTGGTTTGACCTTTCGAACCTTGATATGAGGATGACAAATTCCATATATCTTGTGACGCTCCGTAAAGACATCATTTCGCCGTTTACAAAAGAGAGTGATGAAGAAAAGGTTCAAACGGAAAAAACCGAACCTGAAAAACCGGCAGAAAAGAGTAAGAAAGACAATAAAATCCAGCAACCTGTACAGGAAAAGCCAAAAGTGTTAAAGATTGACACCGATGGCCTGCAGGATAGAATTATTAATCTGCCTCTGAGAGCAGGTAACTATTCTTCGCTCAGTACTGGAGCGACCGGAGAAGTTTTGTATATTGAAAGACCTGTCGGATCCTCAGGATCTTCCATGCTTCATAAATATGACATGAAAGAGCGGAAAGACAGTGAGATCATGGAACTGGACGGGTATGTTGTGTCGTTTGACAAAAAGAAAATGCTATATTATAAGGGGGAGGTATTCGGGATCACGGCCACCGCCAAAAAACCTGAACCGGGAAAAGGAATATTAAATACAGGTTCGATGTCGGTAAAGATAGATCCCCTGGCGGAATGGCCCCAGATATTCAATGAAGCATGGAGGATCAACCGCGACTACTTCTACGATCCGGGAATGCATGGAGCTGATTGGAATGCAATGAAAGTGAAATACTCCAGGTTCCTGCCTGACCTCGCCTGCAGAAGTGACCTGAACAGGGTTATTCAATGGATGTGCAGTGAACTGGCAGTAGGACATCACAGTGTCGGAGGTGGTGAACGGCTGAATAATCCACAGAGGGTCGGAGGCGGCCTGCTGGGTGCTGATTATGTGATTTCAAACAACAGATACCAGATTAAAAAGATCTATGGCGGTTTAAACTGGAATCCTGACCTGAAATCTCCGTTAACCGAGCCAGGACTTAATGTAGAATCCGGCAATTATATACTTGCGGTGAACGGTAACGATCTGACAGCTGATAAAAATATTTATAGCTTTTTCGAAAATACTGAGGGTAAAATAGTTGAATTGACGATAGGGCTGAATCCCAGTTATAATGACTCAAGAGTGATTAAGGTTGTTCCAATCGGAAATGAGTACAACCTGAGGAACCGTGACTGGGTGGAAGGGAACCTCAAAAAGGTGACTGAAGCCACTAACGGTCAGGTCGCATATGTTTATGTGCCAAATACATCAAATGAGGGTCACGAATATTTCAAAAGATATTTTTTCCCTCAGGCCGACAGGAAAGCAATTATTGTTGATGAGCGATTTAATGGAGGAGGCTCACTGGCTGATTATTACATCGATATACTTCAAAGACCGTTACAGTCGTACTGGAATATGAGATATTGCGGAGATCTGAAGACTCCCAGCGGATCAATCCAGGGGCCCAAAGTCATGATCATTGATGAAACAGCAGGATCAGGCGGCGACATGCTTCCCTGGATGTTCAGAAAATTCAAGGTCGGTACACTTGTCGGGAAAAGAACATGGGGCGGTCTTGTGGGGACCTTAGGTTATCCGGAATTAATTGACGGTGGTTATGTAAGTGCTCCTAATGTAGCTATATGGACAAAGGATGGTTTCGTTGTCGAAAATGCAGGTGTTGCTCCTGATATTGAAGTTGAGCAATGGCCTGCCGATATCATTAACGGAAAGGATCCCCAGCTCGAAAAAGCGATCGAGGTAGCTCTCGGGGAACTGGCAAAGAATCCTCCTGAAGAGCCGGTTAGGCCTCCTTATCCTGTAAGAGTCAGAAAATAAAACGTTTCCCGCAGATTACGCAGATTGGCACAGATAAAAAACTCAATTTCTGCGAAAATCTGCGAGATCAGCGGGAAAAAGTATTTTAAAAAATATTCATCTATGTACACTTCCGAATACCTGCTAAATTTTACCAGGAATGTCTTCCTGAAGATGGGATGCAGCAAAGAGCATTCTGAAATCATTGCCGATGTTTTTCTGGCCGCTGAATTGCGCGGACATTCATCTCATGGAATGATTCGTATTAAGGATTATTATGAATTGTGGAAAGCAGGAAGAATAAATGTAAATCCTAATGTAAGGTTAGTTCATGAGTCTCCCAGCACTGCTGTCGTTGATGGTAATAATGCTGTCGGGATGATTGCTGCCAGAAAATCAATGGAGATAGCAATCGAAAAGGCAAAAACCGCAGGAACAGGATGGGTGGCAACGCGAAACTCGAATCATTTCGGGATAGCTGGTTATTACTCCATGATGGCTCTAAAGCATGATATGATAGGTATCTGCCTTACAAATGCAAATCCTCTGGTAGCACCCACTTTTTCTGTCAGCCGGATGATGGGTACAAATCCAATTGCTGTTGCAATTCCGGCCAGTAAACACCCCCCGCTGGTTGCCGATTTTGCAACCACTCCTATTGCACGGGGAAAGCTGGCTGTTGCGGAAAAAAAGGGTGAGAAGGTCCCATTTGGATTTGTGCAGGACAGGTACGGAATTCCATCAG
>Ga0115026_10000506_pt1 | contig 10827 bp, 7 predicted proteins | sample Mud_0915_D1_FD_83878 | JGI IMG/M metagenome (GOLD analysis project Ga0115026, IMG submission 83878) | Wetland microbial communities from Old Woman Creek Reserve in Ohio, USA - Mud_0915_D1 | ecosystem: Environmental > Aquatic > Freshwater > Wetlands > Sediment ...
AAGAGAATTGAGAGGGCAGGTGTGCAAGCTTTGATGCCCATCCGAAGGACTGTGGACCCAGCTTTCCCTGGAAGGTGAGGTCCGCTCTCTGGCGGCCTCCAAGATAACCATGCTGAATTCCTGACAGAAGTACCGAGGCATCGAGGATCTCTGTCCGTGCATCAGTGAGGGAGATTTTTTCTTCAGTCGCTTCAAAAACCCCCTTCTTCAAAGAGGCAGGACCCGGCAGGGATGCCCAGTCTATCGCAAGGTCCTCCATGTTGCCAGCCACCCTGAAATGCCATTCCTTGGGTTTCGACAAGGGACCTTTCAGGTTGATGGTGTCAAGATTGAGTACACCCCGCAGGGACCGTAAATCTTCCAGGGAACCTTTCAATCCTTCAAGGGACTTCAACCATGGATAGATCTCATCCTGTACGATCCTTAATTTCCCTGACGGGATTTCAATGGAAGGGGAATCCCCTGAGCGTAATTCGCCGGCAAGTTCTGAGAATGAGGACTTACCCAGCGTGCCGCTCAGTTTTTTTATGCTTATTCGCTTCTCGTCATAGGAAAACTGACCTCCCTTTATTACAAGGGGAAAGGGGAGCCGCCGATATTCAGATGTGAAAGAGATTTCGGATAACTCCAGGCGTGGCTTGATGAAGGCCGTACTTTCCCCAAGGGTGAGCCTTCCTTTTGCTTCGCCATGAATGGTACTGATGAGGTCGAGTTCTTTCAGGAACGGCTCATCCTTTATCAGACGTCTCAGGATGTTCTTTGCTTCAGCAAGGTCTGCCTTTACCGCTGCATCAATATGGAGCGGGGCGTCACTCCCTTTTAACCCCACCCTCAGTTTGCCGTCTCTCACCTGCGAATTCCCAAGGTTTCCTTCGACATTTGTTCCGTCCAGGATTCCCTTCGAAATAATGCAGTCACCGTTCACTTCCTTGAAATCGAGTTGTGGACCGGGCACAAAGATTTCTCCCCGCTGCATAAGTCCCTTGATAGATATGCTCTCTGTCTTTCCGAGGTCTTCCAGTGATGCCCCCTGGCTGCGCATGGTAATTGAGGGAATCTTTCCTCCCCTCACATACGCAAAAATATTCTGCACGATGGGCAAATGTCCTGCCAGAGAGAGAGCCACATTTCGCAAGGACGGGACATCCACCTGACTGCCGGATATTTCCATGCTGACATTCTGTATGCTTTTATCCATGACGAGCGTACCGCTCAGGTTGAGCCGGGGGTGCTCAAGCTTCAGTTCGTTTAGCGTTATCTCAGTCTTGTCACCGGCCAGGACGAGGCCTGCATGTATGCTGGTCCCCTTCAGGGGAACCTTTTCGTTTTTGTTCAGGAAGTTAAAGTAAGGAAATGAGCCCTGCACCTCTGCCTGAAAATCCTTGAACCCGAGCATCTTGAATGAGAGCATGAGATTTGCTTCAGAATCTCCAAGGCGTTTGGCAAAGTCCGGGAAAAAGTGCTGGGTAATGGGTTGCGGCTTCATTCCCGTGAGTTTTAGGGTGCCCATGCCTCTGAGGTTCCTTTGATCCAACCGCATGCCGAGGGAAATGCTCTTTGAGACGTTGGAGCTGCAGGTGAGGGTGATGCTGGCTTCTCCGGGAGGGAGCACAATCTGTCCCTCAATATCCTGGAATGAGAAAATGGGCTGGTCTATATTAGAAATTACCAGACTCCCCTTTTCTATACCAATTCTGGTGCCTGGTACATTTGACACCAGGGTGTTCAAAAGTGCAGAGACTTTCTCTTCCATTTCCTGAACTGAGAGAGGTGGTTTCTTCCCTTCTTTCTGTCTTTCGGAAATAGTGAGGGATATGTGGGGGCCTTCAATCTGAATCCTCCCAATCCGCACCTTTCCAGAGAAAAGCGGTAGTATGTGGGGATAAATTCTTAGTGAATCGATGGTCCCTTCTGCTGTTCCCGGGAAAGAGAACCTTGCCTGGTTGATCAGTATCCTGGGGCGGGGAAATAATGAAACCTCCATCTTCTGGAAATCTATGGTGCCGCTGATTTTCTGGGAAATGCCGGCCTTGATCCTCTCCCTTATGGAATCGAGATCAACGAGCCTCGGGAGAAAAAAGGAGAAGGCCAGCAGGATGATGAGAAGAGCACCTATCGTCCCTGCAAGCCACACAAAAAACTTGTTTCTCTTAACCATCGGCTCTTTCATTTTGAGACTCTGAATACTCCTCTATTGATGCGTTCCCCATCCTGCTTTCCTTCTCTTTTCACAAGGGTAAACAGAAAAGACATGACGGTTGTGAAATCAGCGGGAAGTAGCATGGGAAGGAATTGTGAGCCACTACCCCTCCAAAGGGAAAACTATACGGATACGAGGAGTGACCGCTCACTCAAGATATTCGGAAAAGAAGATCGTCGAGCGGGACTTGTCAACAAATTGCCTCTCAAATGCCCTCATCTTCTGCCTCCGGAGTTTCATTCAACGCGATCAGGTCTTTCGTACTCCTCCGCCTCTTCAAATATTAATTAATAGTAAGTAATTATACCTTTTAGAAAGAACTGACACAACCTCTTTCTGTCCACTGCGCGAGCACTGCCAGTAAGCATTGATGAGGAAATGAAACCATTTGCCGGATTAAGGACTCAGGGATGGACGAAGCTTCCTGTCTTTGAGGGGAGGTACTGCGGGGGGGTGACAGACCATACCCCAAGATACTATTATTAATCTGAACGTATGCGGAACAATAAAGGTATTGACGATAACGGAGCTGATGTCCTGAATTCATCACTGGCGATCGAGTCAGAGGGGTTCCTGAAGGAGGTAGTCGCCGGGTCCATGGAGGGCTATGAGATAAGGCCCTCGCAAATGGAAATGATGAATGCCTGCTCCCGAACTGTCGTACACGGAGGAACTCTCCTGGCAGAAGCAGGGACCGGCACAGGCAAGACCTTTGCATATCTGATTCCTATCATCCTTTCCGGAAAGAAGGCGATTGTTTCCACAAAGACCATTAACCTACAGGAACAGCTCGTCTCCAAAGACCTGAAATTTCTCTCAGAGCTGGAGGAGTTTCCGTATGCGATAGCAAAGGGTAGGGGGAACTACCTGTGCCTGAGGCGTTTTAATGCATTCAGGGCTGATGGGGAGAGAGATTCCATTGAATATAGGATGCTTCACCTCTGGGTGACGAACACAGACACAGGGGATGTGGAAGACCTTGGGATAAAGAGGTCTTTTATATGGGACAAGGTATGTTCGGATTCAGATGCCTGCAAGGGGGTCAAGTGCGGCTATTACAGCCGCTGTTTCTATTTCAGGGCAAGAAAGAGATGGGAAATGGCCCGTATCGTGGTGGCAAACCATGCCCTTATAGGTATCAACAGTATGCTGAGCGATAATTCGAAAATCCTGCCACAGGCAGAACTTCTGGTTATTGACGAGGCGCATGCACTGGACAGCGTACTTTCCGAGGTGATAGGCATTACTCTCTCAAACAGGGGATTCGGAGCCATTATGGCGAGACTTCTTAAACTTGACGAAAGGGGAACTTATAGGGGTCTCCTCTCAGGGTCTCCGCATCTTTTCACTCCTGTTACGTCGCTGGTATCAGAGATGGAACTCCTATGGGATCGGGTGAGGAGTGAGTTCAGGGACAAGGACATCGTAAGGGATATTTCCAAATTCGGCGATATGGTTGCAGGACTCATTGAATCCATCAGATCACTCATTACAGAAATAAGGACTTGCATCACCGGTCTGTTTAAGGAAGACGAAGAGATGGAGCTCGGGGCAGCCCTCCTCAAACTCAAGGCATTCTCAGACGGACTGGAAGAGTTTGTTGGCGGGGTGGACGGGTATGTGAGATGGATCGAAAGAGAGGAAGGGAAGACCGCCTTGAGAATGGTCCCTGTCTATCCTGGCGAATTTGTGGCCCACCGCATTCTCCCTGAGTTCGGGTCGGTCATCCTCACCTCGGCCACTCTTTCAGTATCAGGAGATTTCGGCTTTTTGTCCAGGGTTCTCGGTCTGACGGATCCTGCGACGATAACCTCACCGTCCCCCTTTGACCTCAAAGGACAGATCACCATTCATACAAAAAAGGGAATCGACCTTAAGAGCGATGAGGGAGCTTTAAGGCTTGCCCAGGTGGTGATTGAGGAGGCCTCAAAAAAAGACGGCGGAATACTAGTGCTCTTCACCTCCAGGGAGGTGATGAAGAAGACATGGGACCTCTGTTCTGAACAATTGGCCGATATGGATCTCAACCCCATGATCCAGGGTGAGTTATCCAACAGGACAATGCTCCAGGCAATGCGGGAAAGCGAAAACAGCGTTCTATTCGGCCTTGATTCCTTCTGGGAAGGGGTGGATGTGAGGGGCGATTCCCTTAAGTGTCTTATCATCACGAAACTTCCCTTTGAAGTTCCCACCGAACCCCTGGTGTTGGCAAGAACAGAGATCATTGAAAGAGAGGGGGGTAATGCATTTTATGAATACTCTCTTCCCAAGGCAGTGCTGAAATTCAAGCAGGGATTTGGGAGACTGGTGAGATCCAAAACCGATACCGGCAGGGTGGTGATTTGTGATGAGAGGATCGAGACAAAGGCTTACGGACGTGTGTTTAAGGATGTTTTCTCACAATTCTTGTAGATCCCGGTATCAATTCAATCACAATTTGTTTGATACGCATGGCAATGAAACTTGGTGAGGCATCCTGAATCATTTGAATGGCTTTTCCAATGATGACCTAGTTTGAATCACAATACTACTTGGGCGCAAGGGATTTCACCCCTTTCAGTACCATCGCGTCATTCAAAGACTGATGATACCGGGGATCTATGGACGTTTTGAACCTGACCGATTTCCGGTCGTACCGTCCGGGTTTTGACTACAATGTCCCATATGGGATTATGTCCTCTTAATCCCGCATTGTAAAAAAAACATTCTATATTAAAGGGTTCTCAGAAAAATGCCACATTTCTCCCTTTTTTGACAGCCTGGCATAGGTCTCGCTATACAGAAATTAGGGAAGGGTTTAAAATTTTATACACATTGGAAGGTAGGTGCTATCGTGAAACTCGGTGAGGTTTTGGTCAAGGAAGGTCTTATCACGCCACAACAACTCAACCTCGTACTGGAAAGACAGGTGCAGTTTGGGGGCAGGCTCGGAACGAATTTACTTGAGCTGAGAATGTTGAATGAAGATGAGTTCACAAGGTTCTTGAGCAAGTATTTCAAGGTACCCGCGGTGACTCCAGAGAAAATCGCGTCCATATCAGATGAAGTGCTTCATTCCATCAATAAAGAGCTTGTAGAAAAATATCAGGTCCTCCCCCTGGAAAAGCGAGGAAAACGGTTGCAGGTCGCAGTGCTTAATCCAAACGATGAGAAGATTGACGAGCTGAGCTTTATCACTGGTTTTGCGCTTGTGCCTCTGGTGATTTCCGAATTACGGCTCCTTTACGAGCTCGATAAATTATACGGGATCAAGAGTGATAGGAGGTATATTCGGTGTGTAGATCGTTTTAGTGATGAAATCGACCCCACCGCTTCTGAAGACACGATGAAGGCTGCGCTGAGAGATGCAAGGGATAGCAAAGAGATCGTTGATTTGCTCCTGCGTGCTGCATATAAGGTTGCAGCGAGGGTAGCACTATTTCGCAAGGATGGGGAAAGGATATTGCTCTGGAAGACCAGGGGCATTGAGGTGGAAGAAGTGGAGATGACCCAGGGAGAATCATCCATGTTTTCTGAGCTTGCACAGGACAGCGGAGATGCTGCAGGCGCTCATGACTATTGGGGAGGAGCCCGGCAACGTTATTTCCGGGGACCTTTGCGAGACACACCGGGAAATGCTCCATGGATAAAGGTCCTCGGAGGTGCTCCAAAGGATGTATTGCTCGTGCCCCTTGTCATAGGGGTAAACATTATTGCATTCCTCTATGCGGACAATGGAAATGATGCTGTTCTTGATGCAAATGTTGCCCGTCTCTCACAGCTTGCCACTATGGGATCAATTGCCTTTGAGATACATAAGTTGAAAGAGAGACTCTCGGCCGCATGAGCAGGAGGAGATTTCGAGCAAGGGTTTTCAAACATTCGTTGAGTGTCCTCACGGCCTTTGGGTGGATACTCGAGAAGGCACAGAATGACAATATCCGGAAATTTGGCTGAGGGTAAGGTTACAGTATGAGTATGTCTGAAGAAATCGAAAGAATCCCTCCTGACATAAAATTGCTGGGTGAGATAGTGGTGGCCCTGAATGTCTCATGCCGCAACGCCGGAATCTATCCAAGGAATCATCCTGCTCTCGACACTTCGTTGAAACGGGCCTTTGAGTTATTTCAACAAATGTTCGCACACAGACAGGGGCTCACTGTAGCGGTGGGGAAGGATGCCCTTATTATTGATAACTGCTCCCTTGACAAAAAGAACCCTTCCCACAGCCAGTTTGCCGGCCTCCTCAATAAGTTGCATATAGCCTATGTGACGTTCCTCCGGGGTTTCACAAAGGACGAACTGTATGCATTCCACCATCTTGTATCCAGGCAGTTGAGGGATTTGTCTCATGATGATCTGCAGGAAGTTTTGAACAGCCATGCCTTGACCCATATACAGATTGGGTTTGCGGATTACCGCAATTTTGCTACCGAAGAAGGAAAGACCTCGAATGAAATTGCCCAGGAAGATATATGGGAAATATACATTATAGGGCTCATAAGCGGAACCTTAAAGATTGAGGAATTGGAAGAACTTGATCAGATATCCTCTGATATCCTGTCCAAGGTTATTAATAAAATACATAACGATGGCCTGGATAAAACATCCACAGACAAGTTGTTCACTGTCTATATCCAAAGGCTCTTCCAGGGACCCCTCTCACACAACGACATAAAAAAACTCCTCGAGCTTCTCAACGGCCTCCAGCCAGACCTCAGAGGACAGTTTATGACACTTATGGTAGACATGCTGTCAAAAAACATTACCCTGGCAGCCAGGTCATTCAATATGGCATCGTCCGAACTGGTCCTCACGCTGTTTGAGGCCATCAAATCCCAAAAGATATCCATCCCAACCAACCTGAGAAATCTCCTTGACAAATTGATGAGCCTCACCCAGGAAGACGATGATCCACTCAATCTCAAAGGGAGTTCCTTTGTGGATGATATTTTCCTTCCGTCGGATACGCTGGATATCCTTTCCAAAAGTGAATTGGAAAAGACCGCCTTTGATCCCTTTGAGACCACTGTGAGCGATGAATATCAGAGAGAAATCCAGAAACTCTCGGAGTTTAGCGGTGCGGAAAGGTTTTCAATCCCCATTTCTGGATTGAAAAGAGATTGCGACGACGAGTATGTCGACAAGATGTATTATCTCATCATTTTCGAGCTTATGACCTCGGATATTATCTCTGAGGAAGAATACCGTCAGTTCCTGGCAACGCTTAAAGAGCAGACGCTCCAGTACCTGTCAACAGGGCAGTACGGGCAAATCCTCCAGATTATAAAGCTCTTACGGATGAATCTTGAAAATAACAGGTTTGGCGAGATGACCTCTGAAGCACTAAAGACCTATTATACTGAGGAGTTTTTGCTCGGTTTTATTGATTCTCTGAAGATGATGGGAAGGCAGGTAAGAGAAGACGCGTGGAAGCTCTGTGAATTTTACGGCGAGAAAATCATCCCCTTCCTTCTTTCAGCACTCGTGGGGGAAGATACAAAGACCTTCAGGAGCTTTCTGATGGGATTCCTGAAACAATTTGGCGAAGCAATCGTCCCTTATGCGTTGAAGGAACTTGATGATACGAGATGGTTTGTGAAAAGGAACATGCTCTCTCTTCTGATTGGATGCAGAAGCAATGAGATCATACCGCACGTAAGGCCTTACTGCAGCGATGAAAACGAGAAGGTGAGGTGGGATGCAATAAAGTGCCTCTTAAGTCTGCAGGACACCAGCGGTCTTGAAGTGCTGAAGAAATATCTGCAGTCAGGATCGAGGGAAGAACTGGAACAAGCCATAACGCTTATCGGCATTTTCAGAGTGAAGGAGGCGATACCTGATCTTGTGCAGCTTTACAAGGGAGAAAGGACAATAAAGGCAGATTCGATTCTAAAGCTTTTGATTATTCAGTCTCTCGGAAATATGGGAGACCCGCGATGCCTTGACCTGTTTAGAGAGATTCTGTCCACTAAAAGTCTTTTCTTTAAGAAAGACGTGGAAAAGATGAAGGAAGAGGTCTACAAGGCGTTGAAGAATTTTCCTTACAAGGAGATTGAAGAGATTGTCCATGAAGGGGTACAGTCAAGGAACAAACTGATTAGTGATGAATCCCTGCGGCTCAGCAAAATGAGGGGAAAGTAAATGGAAAATATAAGAAACTTTCTGTTAACGCTCACCGCTGCTATTTCGAACTGCTCGATGTACTCAAAAGACCATCCCTCTGTGGATGAGTTCACGAGGAGGTCGGCCAAGGTGCTGGATATTCTGCTGAGGGAAGCGGGACGGCTCGATATTATGCATGTTGAAGGTAAATTCATCATTAACGAAACCCCTTTGAGTGCAATTGGATTGCAGGGTATCAAGCTGATCAGCAGACTCAAGAGGAAGGGGGTCTCCTATGTCAAATTCCTGCCTGCAGTCACTGTTGATGAATTAAAGCAATTTGTGGGCGAAATGGTGGAAATTGACAAGAAAATGCCCGTGTTCCCCCACATAAAAACCGGTGTTCTCGATGTCGAGATCGATGAAGATAAGGAGTATGCTGATTTTGACAGTGATGATATCTCAAGTTTTGTATCCAGACAGGTCCAAATGGCAAAGAATATCTATGATGACATTTCACAGGCCAGGAAACCTGACATGACGATGCTCTATGAAATAATGAAAAATTTTGTCGCTGCCTTTAGAAAACGTGCGAACGTCCTCCAGCTCTTGAGCGATGCCAAATCCCGCAAGGAATATACCTATATACATGCGACAAACGTATCAGCACTGTCCATGTTCCAGATGGAAGGGCTGGGGATGAAAGAAAAGTCTGTGTTATGTGATGTCGGAATCGCGGGGCTTCTCCATGACATAGGCAAATTGTTTGTCCCTGGCACTTCACTCGAGAAAAAGGGAGCCCTTGACGCGAAGGAATGGGAAGAGATAAAACGTCATCCCTTATATGGGGCAAAATACCTGTATCCCATAGAGGGACTTCCTCACCTTGCCACTGTGGTCGCATTCCAGCATCATTTCAGAAAGGATGGTAAAGGGTATCCGGCGCTTCGCACAATGAGTGTGGACGAACATGTCTGCAGTGAGATTGTTACGATCTCGGATGTGTTTGACGCATTGAGAAGCGTAAGACCTTATCGAAAGGATCTGCAGACCAAGGAAGTCCTTCTCATCATGAAGAAGGACAGCGGAGCCTTTAATCCGGTTCTCTTAAATAACTTTATGCGCAGGTTAAATGGAGCGTTGTCAGCGTGATTCGTACGCTGCATTGCGTGAACACATACAGCATGCCCTCATAATACACGCGGGATAAAAAGCGCCGCAGACACGCTCCTATTACCACCCCGGTCAATAAGGTGTTTCCTCGCAAGCATTCCACCAAAGAAAAATCTTAATCTCTTAAACCTTTTCCCGGCACCCACGTCTAAATAGGTGTAATCGGCGTGAAAGAACAATCTTGTTTCTAAGGAGGAAATAAAATGAAAGGTATCAATCGGCTTTCGACAATCGCTCTAGTAGTTTCTCTTTTGGCGCTCTGTGTTGGCGGAATGGTTACCGATTCACACGCGTATCGGGGTAAAGGTGGTGACCCTGTGGTGAGGCGGCTGTTGAGGGGGATCGGTCTGACTGACCAGCAGAAAGGGCAGATTAAGGAAATCATACAAACTTACCGCAATGAACTGCTTTCAGGAAGGATTGCGGTTCTCCAGGCCCGGCAGGATCTGCTGACAGTGATGGCCGGTGGCACCTACGACAAAAGCGCAGTGGAAGCAGCCTACAATACCATGGCAAATGCCGAGCAGAATATGACTGGCATACGGGCACAGATTTTCAATACAGTAATAACGAACGTGCTGACTCCTGATCAGCAGGCTGCCGTGCAAGAGAAGATCACAGCAAAAAACCAGCGAATACAGAGGGTTATCGCCGGCCTCCAGGCAAAACTAAAAACTCCACCCCCTGGTACACAGTAATCTGCTTATGCTGCAATGGGCAAAAGTGGATTGACTGCACTGGATGGTGTAAAATAAATATATACAAGACCATGTAAATGGAGATGAAAATGAAGAAGGTAATTTGTCTCATCCTTGCAATCCTGCTACTGCTCATGACAAGCACCGTAGCCGATCATGCATATGCTCAAGGAGGCTCTCGTGGAGGAGGCGGAGGTTCTCACGGAGGAGGCGGAGGCTCTCATGGAGGAGGCGGCTCTCATGGCTGGGGTGGAGGCTCCCATGGCTGGGGTGGTTCTCATGGAGGTCATTGGGGTGGAGGTGTCTGGATAGGCCCTGGCTGGGGATGGGGCGGATGGGGTCCGTGGTGGTGGGATGCGCCTTACTATCCCTACTATCCATACTATGCGTCACCGCCGGCAGTAATCGAGCAACAGCCTCAGGTATATGTCGAGCCGGCCCCTCAACAAGAGGAGCAGGATTATTATTGGTATTACTGCCGGAATCCGCAGGGCTATTATCCATATGTGCAACATTGTCCTGGCGGCTGGATGAAGGTCGTTCCTTCTCCTGTTCCGCCGGACGTGAAGGAGTGAAGATATGATGAAACTCAGGAGAGGCGTCTTTTTATTACTGGTCTTGGTGGTGCTGGGGGGATGTGCGACCCTTCCCACAGGTCCCAGTGATGATGGT
>Ga0115026_10000509_pt1 | contig 10803 bp, 12 predicted proteins | sample Mud_0915_D1_FD_83878 | JGI IMG/M metagenome (GOLD analysis project Ga0115026, IMG submission 83878) | Wetland microbial communities from Old Woman Creek Reserve in Ohio, USA - Mud_0915_D1 | ecosystem: Environmental > Aquatic > Freshwater > Wetlands > Sediment ...
CTCGTTCGCCACGAAGGCGAGGCACGCACCGACCGCGATCAGCGCGCTCGCGAGCGACGCACCGACCGTCACGAACGCACCGACGAGCGGCGCAGCGAGCTGCGCGTAGGCACCGTGCTCGCGGGGTAACAGGCTACGTGGCATCGTCGTCGAACAGGATCCGCCGTGGTGGCGTGTCGACATCATCGAGCTGGCCGGAACGAACGACCCAGATGAAGGCGGCGACGGCGGCGCCTGCGATGATCAACGCGAGCGGCAGGACGATGTAGAGGGTGGTCATGGTTTGTTCTCGAAGGCTCGCGACCGAAACGAGTTTGCAAGCACCGCGCCGGATGACAGGGGCATCAGCAGCGCGGCCATCAGCGGATGGATGATGCCGCTCGCGGCGAGCAGGCCCGCGAACAGGTTGTAGACGAGCGAGAACCGCAAGCTCCGCTTGATCGTGCGCAGCGTCTCGCGGCCGCCGCGCGCGGTGTCTGCGATCGCCGAGATCGAAGGCTCGCGGAGATAGACATCGGCCGCCTCGATCGCGACCTCGGCCGCGCCCGACACCGCGATGCTCGTCGTCGCGGCCGCCATCGCGGCAGCGTCGTTGACGCCGTCGCCGACCATCACCACCGGCCCCGCGGCCCGTGCACCGGTCACGCGTGCGAGCTTGTCTTCCGGCGTGACCATGCCGTGACACGCTTCGGGCGGAACGCCGAGCGCTGCACCGACGCGATCGACGACGCGCGTGTCGTCGCCGGAGAGGAGCTGCACGTCCCAGCCGAGCGCTTCGAGGTCGCGGATTGCGGCGGCCGCATCGGGCCGGATCGGATCCGAGAGACCCGCGACGGCGACGACCTGTCCGTCGACGGCGATCGCGATCGGGGACTCCCCGCGCTGTGCGAGCTCGGTGATCCAATGCTCGACGGAGCTGCGGACCGTGCAGCGCCTGCGGATCCACGACGGTGATCCGACGAGCACGCGCTGCGTGCCGACGAGGGCGGCGATGCCCGCGCCGAGCTCTTCGCGTGCATCGCGCGCGGGCTGCGCGGGCTCCGAGTAGCTGCGGAGCGCGCGTGCGATCGGGTGATTGCTGCCCGCTTCGGCCGACGCCGCGAGCTTCGCCGCGTCGAGATCGCCGCGCCACGACGTCACCGCGAGCTTGCCTTCGGTGAGCGTGCCCGTCTTGTCGAGGAAGATCGTACCCGGTGTCGCGAGCCGCTCGAGCGCGTCGGCGCCTTTGACCAAGATGCCGCGGCGCGCAGCGCGGCCGAGCGCGACCGTGACCGCGAGCGGCGTCGCGAGCGCGAGCGCACACGGACACGTGACGACGAGCAGCGCCATCGCGTTCTCCGCGCCGGTCGCGATCGACGCGAACGACCACCCGATCATCGTGATCGCCGCCGCCGCCGTCACGGTCGCGACGAACCGTCCCGCGACGCGATCGACGAACCGCTCGATCGGCGCCTTGCGTGCGGACATCGCCTCGATGCTCGCGACGAGCTTGCCGACGCGCGTGGCCTCGCCCGCCGCGACGACGTCGATCGTCAGTGGGCCCGCCATGTTCACGGTGCCCGCATGGACGCGGTCACCGGACGCGACGTCGACAGGGCGCGACTCGCCCGTGAGCAAGCCGGCATCGATCGCCGACGCCCCGCTCGCGATCACGCCGTCGACCGGAATCGTCTCGCCCGCGAGCACGCGGACGCGGTCACCGGGTACGAGGGCTTCGATCGGAACCTCGACGACGTCCTCGCCGGTCACCCGTCGCGCACGGCTCGGCGTCAACGCGAGGAGGAGCTCCGCCGCCGACGACGCGCGGCGCTGGTGCCGCAACACGATCCACCGCGCGACGAGCAGCAGGAACACGAGCATCGCGAGCGAGTCGAAGTAGATCTCGCCCACACCGCGCACCACGTTCGCCGTGCCCCACGCGAGCCCCGCGATGATGCCGATCGAGAGCGGCAGATCGAGGTGGAGGCGATGCGAGCGCAGGGCGCCGAGCGCCGTCTTGAAGAACGGCGTCGCGGCGAACCCGAGCGCGGGCACCGCAACGAGCATCGAGGCCCAGCGGAAGAACGTGGCGTCCGCGCGCTGCATCCCGCCGAACATGCCGGCGTAGAGCGCGATCGCGAGTAGCATCAAGTTGCCGACGGCCGCGCCCGCGACGCCGAGCTTGACGAGCAGCGCGCGGTCCTCGCGACGGCGCTGCTTGTCGCGATCGAGCCCGCGGTACGGGTGCACCGCATGGCCGATCCGATCGAGATGGCGCGCGATCTGCGAGAGCTCGACCGTGTTCGGATCCCACGTGACGTCCGCGCGGCTGCGCCCGATGTCGACGCGCACGTCGACGATGCCCGGCACGCACTGCGGCGCCGCTTCGACGAGCCACACGCACGCGGTGCAGCGCAGGTCCTCTAGGTAGAGCGCGGTGCGCGAGACCTCGCCCTCGTGCTGGACGTGCACGCGATCGAACGCGGGGTCGTCGAGCTCCGCGTAGCTGCGCGTCGTCGTGCGCGCGGGCGCGGCCTGGTCGCGCAGCGCGTAGTAGCGATCGAGCCCGTGCTCGGCGATCGCGCCGTACACGATCTCGCAACCGGTGCAGCAAAACTGGTCGTCGCGCCCCGCGGGAATCGGCAGTCCGCAGTGCGCGCAGTCGGGGTTCGCGCGTGGCGCGATCGCGGTCATGACTTCACCTGGTGACAGCTCGGTGCCTTCACTTGCTTCACGCCGGCGTCGCCCCATCGGGTCGCGAGCGTGGCGACGCCGAGCACGATCAACACGCCTGCCGTCACGAGCGGCATGCGCCGCTTGATCCAGCCGCCGATCACGAGCACACCGGTCATGGCGGGCACGGTACCGATCCAGAACACGCCCATGACCAATGCACCCGTGATCGGGCTGCCGGTGCCGGCGGCGCTGACGACGAACGCCCACAACCAGCCGCACGGCAGGAGACCCGTCAGCACGCCGACGAGCCAGGCGCGCGTCGACGCTCGCTTCTTGCCGATCTTGACGAGACTCGATGCGAACGCGGTGCTCTTCAGCTTCGGATCCCGCGCCCAACCGAACACGACGGCGAGCTGATAGAGGCCCCACGCGATGATGATGCCGCCCGAGACGATCGTCGCGGCGCGCTGCACGGTGCCGAGGTTGCCGGCGAGATCGACGGCGCGGCCGAGCGCACCCGCGAACGTGCCGAGCGTGACGTAGGTCGTCAGTCGACCCAGCGAGTGCAACAGCGCGAGGCGCAACGCACCGCCCTGCAGCCCGACGAGCGGTCCGCACATCGCGATGCAGTGCACGCTGCCGATCAAGCTCGACACCAGGATCGTCGGGAGCAGCGCGGTCATCGACACACTCGCGGTCGCCCGGCTTCGCCGGGCTCCCCTCGACACTCGATCGTCACGCGCGCCGTGAAGCGCTCGCCTCCTCGCTCGATGACGATCGCCAGATCCTGCAAGCCGCCCGCACGGTGGGCCACCGCGTAGCGTCCCTCGCCGCGCGCCGTCAGATCGAGCTCGACCGCGTGCCCGTGCGCGCGCGGGACGGCCGTGACGTGCACGCGCGCACCCTCGAGCGGACCACCCTCGGCGTCACGCACGTCGATCGCGAGCTCGTGGTCGAGCTGCACGCGCTCGATGCGCCATCCGAGCGTGCGGTTCTTCTCCGCCTGGTCGATGACGGTGTCGTAGCTCGCGGCCTTCGCGTAGTAGTCGGGAATCACCTCGGCGCGGCTCGTGCTCGACGCCATGACCAAGAAGCCCATCGCGAGCGCGTTCGCGACGAGCAAGCCGACGATGATCATGATCCAACGTGTCGCCGCCGTCATCTGCTCTCTCCTGCAGGTCCGAGCAGCGTCACGGTCACCACGCGGTGAAACCCGGCGCTGTCGTCGATGTACAGATAGGTCTTGCGCTGCCCGTTCACGAAGCTCGCGCGCGGCACGTCGACGAACAACGGGATCTCGACGGACTTCCGTGGTCTCACCTCCCAGCGCGGCTGCGGCGAGCGCAGCGCGAGGTCGGGTTCGCGAACCGTGATCGTGTAGTGACGCGTGACATCCGACTCGTTCTCGAGCTTGACGCGAACCGCCGATGCGACCTTGCCATCGGGCAGCTCGACGAAGCTCGGTCCGCTGATGCGCGTGATCGAGACCTCCGTCGTGCCGCGGGTCCCGATCGCCCAGACGAGCAGGATGGTGCTGATCGCCAGCAAGACCGGATAGACGATGGTCCTCGTGCGCAACAACTTTCCGCGCGAGCTGTAGCCGATCAAGTTCGGCGGTCTGTGGAGCTTCGCCATCACCGTGTCGCACGCGTCGATGCACTGCGCGCAGCCGATGCACTCCATCTGCAGGCCGTCGCGAATGTCGATACCCGTCGGGCACGTGCGAACGCACGCACCGCAGTCGACACAATCTCCAACGACCGGCAGCTTCTTGCGAGGCTGCCCGCGCGGCTCGCCGCGCTTGACGTCGTAGGCGATGATCAGCGAGTTGCGATCGAGTAGCACCGACTGCAAGCGGCCGTACGGGCACGCGAGGATGCAGACCTGCTCGCGAAAATACGCGAAGTCGAACAGCATCAGCGCCGACACGCCCACGACGACGGAGAACCCGGCGATGTGATCGAGCGGCGAGTGGAGCACCCACGTGCGTAGCCGATCGATGCCGACGAAGTACGACAGGAACACGTTCGCGAGGAGCACCGACAGCACGACGTAGATCGCCCACTTGAGCGCGGGACGCTTCTTCGTCAGCCGCTCGATCGGCCGGAACACGAACTCCATGTACACCGTCTGTGGACAGCCCCAGCCGCACCACACGCGACCGAACAGCGCGGTGAGCAAGAACACCGCGATCACGATCGTGATCCCGAGCAGCATGAGGATGAAGCCGTCGGTCGGGCGGAAGACCGCACCGAACACCGAGAGCTCGCGCGTGACGAGGTCGAGCAGCAGCACCGGCCGGCCGTTGATCTTCACGAACGGCAGCAGCACGAACAGCGCGATCAGCGCGTAGCCGACGATGCGGCGCCGTCGCAGGAACCGCCCGTGCGAGACCTTCGGATCGATCCAGTGCCTCGTCCCGTCGACTTCGAGGGTGGAGAGCACGCGCTCTTTGGGGATTGACGGCGTCATGGCGTGAACGGTTGAACGGGTTGCCCCTCCCGCGCCTTACCCGGGATGTTCTGGCCGCGAAGCGTCGTGACGTACGTCGCGACCGCGATGACATCCGCCGGCGGCAATTGCTCGCCCCACGCGAGCATCGCGGTCCCCGCGACGCCCTTCTTGACCGTGCTGTAGATGTCCATGCGCGTGTGACCGTGCAGCTGGTAGTCATCGGTCAAGTTCGGACCGATGAGGCCACGGCCGTCGTCGGTGTGGCAGCTCGCGCAGCGCGCGACGAACACCGCGCGCCCATCGGCGAGCGTCTTCGGATCCGCGGCGCGGCGTTGGAGCACGTCTTCGCTGACGCTGGCGGATTCGGCTCGGTCCCGCGCGCCACGCTGACCCTCGTAGGTCGCGAGCGCGGCCTGGTACTTCTGGTCGGGCGTCTTGCCCCAGCGACCGATGTGATAGAAGACGCCGTACCCGGCGGCGAACACGATCGTCGCCCAGAAGATCGCGCTCCACCAACCCGGCAGCGGGTTGTCGTATTCGCGAATGCCGTCGTAGGCGTGGGTCATGAGGCGCGCTTCGAGTGCGGGCTCGTCGGGAACTCCGGCTTCGGCCGTCGTAGCTTGCGTGGTCATTGGTCATCCTCGAGTGGCAGAGCGGCACACGCCGCGTGTTCGGCTGCGCGCTTCTTGCCTCCGTGCCGGATCGCGACGGCGACGAACACCGCCAGGAACAGCACGAGGGCGATCTCCGTGAACTGCGTCGGCGACATCGCCGACACGAGATCCGACAACTTCACTTGGTACCTCCTTGCAGCCGGATGTCCATACCGAGCCGCTGCATGTACGCGATGAGCGCGATGACGTCTTTATCTTCCATTCCCTTCGGGCCGCCGGCTTTGACGAGCTTCGCGGCCACCGCCTCGGCTTGCGTGCGCGCGACACGGTCCGCGCTCGCGAGTGACACCGCGTCGTACGGCACGTTCAGCATCGCCATCGCATCGACGCGCGACTGGATGTCGCTCCATGCGATGTCGTTCTCGAGCAAGTGCGGGTAGGACGGCATCACCGAGCCCGGCGACGTCGAGCGCGGATTCTCGAAGTGGCGCAGGTGCCAGAGCTCGTCGCGCCGACCGCCTTCACGCGCGAGGTCGGGCCCCGTGCGCTTGCTGCCCCATTGGAACGGGTGGTCGTAGACGAACTCGCCGGGCTTGCTGTACTCGGCTGGCTCGCCGCCCTGACCGTAGCGGACCGTCTCGTCGAGGAACGGCCGCACCATCTGCGAGTGGCAGTTGTAGCAACCCTCGGACAAGTAGATGTCGCGGCCGTAGAGCTCGAGCGGTGTGTACGGCTTCACCGTCTTGATGCGTGGCACGTTGTCACCGATCAAGAACGTCGGGATGACCTCGAACGCCGACGCGACGAGCACCGCCGTCACCGTCAGGACGGTGAACAGTGCCGGCGCGCCTTCCCAGGCACGGTGCCAGTGCACCGGCGGCTCGGCCTGACGCTCGAGCGCACGCTTCTCCTTCGCCTCGATCTTCGCCGCGCGAATCATCGGCGGTACCGGGTGATCGACCTCGGTGTACGTCGCGGGCCGCGACTTCCAGGTCTTGTAGATGTTGTACGCGCCGAGCAACACGCCCGTGATGTAGAGCGAGCCGCCGAGCGCACGCACCCAGTACATCGGCATCAGGCGCGTGACCGTCTCGAGGAAGTCGGGGTACTGCAGCCGGCCGGTCTCGTCGAACGCGCGCCACATCAGGCCTTGCGTGATGCCCGACGCCCACATCGACACGATGTAGAGGACGATGCCGATCGTCGCGATCCAGAAGTGCGTCGTCGCGAGCTTCTTCGAGTACAGCTTCGTCTGGAACAGCCGCGGGACGAGCCAGTAGATCATGCCGAACGTCATGAACCCGACCCAACCGAGCGCACCGCCGTGGACGTGCGCGATGTTCCAGTCCGTGTAGTGCGAGAGCGCGTTGACGCTCTTCACCGAGAGCATCGGCCCCTCGAACGTCGACATGCCGTAGAACGTGATACCGACGACGAAGAACTTGAGGACCGGCTCTTCCGCGACCTTGTTCCACGCGCCGCGCAGCGTGAGCAGGCCGTTGATCATGCCGCCCCACGACGGCATCCACAGCATGACGCTGAAGATCATGCCGAGCGTCGACGCCCACTGCGGCAGCGCCGTGTAGTGGAGGTGGTGCGGCCCCGCCCAGATGTAGATGAAGACGAGCGACCAGAAGTGGAGGATCGAGAGCCGGTAGCTGAAGACCGGCTTCTCCGCCGCCTTCGGCAAGAAGTAGTACATGAGGCCGAGGAACGGCGTCGTCAGCACGAACGCGACCGCGTTGTGCCCGTACCACCACTGCATGAACGCGTCTTGGACGCCGGCGTAGAGCGAGTAGCTCTTGAACAACCCCGCCGGGACGACGAGGTTGTTGAAGATGTGGAGGATCGCGATCGTGACGATCGACGCGATGTAGAACCACAGCGCGACGTAGAGGTGCTTCTCGCGGCGGTTGCGCACCATCGCGAAGAAGTTCACGGCGAAGCCGACCCACACGACCGCGATCGCGAGATCGATCGGCCACTCGAGCTCGGCGTATTCCTTACCCTGCGTGAAGCCGAGCGGCAGCGTGATCGCCGCGGCGAGGATGATCAGCTGCCAGCCCCAGAAGTGGAACTTCGAGAGCCAATCGATCGGTCGCGCCTTGAGTAAGCGCTGCGACGAGTAGTAGACCGCTGCGAAGATCGCGTTCCCGGCGAATGCGAAGATCACCGCGTTCGTGTGCAGCGGCCTCAGCCGCCCGAACGTGAAGTACTCGCCGATGTTGAGCGCGGGAAGCGCGAGCTGGAGCGCACACCACAGCCCGACCAACATCCCGACCGCGCCCCAGACGATCGTTGCCGTGACGAACTTTCTGACTATCGCGTCGTCGTAGCGAAGGCTCTCGTTGGACATCGGCTTCGCATCTTCGCAACTCGCGTGCCCGGCTTTACGCGGTGCATCCGCGCAGCGATTGCGCTACTCAGTCGCCGTCATCGATATTGATGACGTCGTCACGCAAAACCTTCGCGGTCAGCAGGTAGCGCTCTTCCGCTTCGAGGTGCGCGTGCAAAGTTTCGATCACGTCGCGCAAGACTGCCGTCTCCGAAGATGCGAGCTTTTGCCGCATCGCGCGGTGCTCGTTGACGTGATCTTCGACCATGCGGTCGATGCGAACGCCCGCGAACGCATCGCCTTCGAGGAGCGCGGGCCGCAACAATTGCTCCTCGAACTTGTTATGCGCGTCGAAGGCGAGCCGAAGCCGCGAGACTTCGCGCATGAGCTGCGTCGGCCCCATGCGCCCTGCATCGAGCTCGTCCGCGAGCTCGGTGCACCGACTCATCATGCCGCGCAAGGCGTCGTGTTGCGCCTTGAGCTCGATGAGAGCTCGTCCGGGCGTGTACTTCGTCGGGCGATCAGATGGTGGAGGAATAGCGGATTTGCTCTTGGTGGTCATGGTGATACCTGTCGAAGACCATGCAGATGTTGCGAACGAGGAGGCGGCCCATCGGCGTCGTGTGAATCGTGTGTGCCTCGCGGTCGTACGAGGCGAGCTCGTCGAGCTTGTCCAGCGCCTTGAGCTCGCGGGCGAAGTAGACCTCGGGATCGAGCCCGTACTCGCGGCCGAGCCGCGCGAGGTCGATCTGGCCATCGCACATGAGCCGATTGATCAGCGCGGAGCGCGCGCGGTCATCCTCGTCGAGGACGTAGCCACGCTCGACCGGCAGCCGGCGCGCGGCGATCGCGGACTCCCACTCGGACAGCTCCGTGTGGTTCTGCCAGTGCATGTGCGGCGTCGACGAGATCGCCGACGTGCCCATGCCGATGATCGCGTCGGCGCGGTGCTCGACGTAGCCCTGGAACGTGCGGACCATCCGGCCTTCCGCCGCTGCTCTCGCGAGGCGCGATTCGGGACGCGCGAAGTGATCGAGCCCGAGGTGCAGGTATCCCGCCTCGGCGAAGCGATCGATCGCCATCAGCATCAACGTCGCGCGCTCGTATTGATCGAGGATGCGCCCCGCTCGCTCGACGAGCCGCTGGTGCGGCAACTTGCTCGGCAGGTGCGCGTAACCGAACAGCGCGACGCGATCCGGCTGGAGCGAGATCACCGCATCGAGCGTCTGCTTGAAGCTCGCTTCGGTCTGGCGCGGCAGGCCGTACACCATGTCGATGTTGATGTCGTCGAACTCCGCCGCACGCGCGCGATCGACGAGCCACTTCGTCTGCGCGATCGACTGGTGGCGACGAATCGCATCCTGCACGGGCTCCGCGAAGTCCTGCACGCCCATGCTGAGCGATCGAAACTGGAGGTCCGAGAGCGCTTCGATCTGCGCCGACGTCGTCGTGCGCGGATCGAGCTCGATCGAGCGGCGCGCGTTCGGCATCACCGCGAAGTAGCGATCGACCGCAGCCATCAACGTCCGCAGCGTCTTCGGCGCGAGGAAGTTCGGCGATCCACCACCGAGCGCGATCTCCGCGACCGGCGCCGTGAACAACCGGCCCGCGACGAGCGTCATCTCGGTCGCGAGTTGATCGACATAGCCATCTCCGCGCGACGCATCGCGCGTCGGGATGACGTTGCAGCCGCAGTACGCACACAAGCTGCGGCAGAACGGAATATGAAAGTAAAGCGAGACCGGGTCGCTGGCCGTTCCTAGGCGTTGCAACTCGCGCTTCACCCGATCCGCCGCGATCGGCGAGAACTCCGTCGCCGGCGGATAGCTGGTGTAGCGCGGACCCCGACTCGACCACTTCGCGAGGCAGGAGGCGGTGTCCTCCAAGTTGTTCGACATCGCTACCCCAAAGCATCAAGAGCCATGCCCGGACTACGTAGGGTCATTCGCGCACGTTTCGCGTGGTCGCACGCAGGTGCTGGCGCGTCGCGCAAGCCCTGCGCGAATTTCTAAACCCGCGCCAGGCACGGAGAATGCTCCGATTTCCCACCGTGCCGGACAACAAGAGCTCCATCGAACCATGGACCATCCCGCTCCACATCATCATGTGGACGACCCTCCTCTGCGGGCTGATCATGGTCCTCGTCATCTTCTTGATGCACGCATGATGTCGCCACACCTCCAAGCCATTCGCGCGAGCGTGACGAGCCTCGTCGATCACATCGACGCCGCAACGCGCGCGCGTCACACGGGCGCTTGGATCGAGCGCCATCCACTCGCGTTCGCGATCGCATCGCTCGGGCTCGAGCTCCTCGGTTGGCGCCTCCTCGTGAGAGCGCGCCCGCGCCACGACGACGTCCTGGACGGCACGTGGTGGAACCCTCGCGACTCCGAGGGCTACATCCACTAGAGGCGCGTGCGAACCGCGTCCGCGATCGGATCCGAGACGCTGATCCGATTCGATGCGTGCGGGATCGTGTCGCACGTGACGATGCCGCTCGCGCCGGCGGCGACGAGTGCATCCTGCACGGTGTCGGCGAACACCGCGTGGATCGCGACGCACATCGGCGCCGCGCTACCCGCCGCTCGGAGCATGCGCGTCGCTTCGATCATCGTGCGTCCCGTCGAGACGATGTCGTCGATGACGACGGGGGTGTGCCCGTTGAACGTGTAGTCGGGTGCGGAGACCGAGACGTCGCGATCGCCACGCCGGGTCTTCTCGAGGATGACGAACGGCGCACCGCAG
>Ga0115026_10000510_pt1 | contig 10794 bp, 11 predicted proteins | sample Mud_0915_D1_FD_83878 | JGI IMG/M metagenome (GOLD analysis project Ga0115026, IMG submission 83878) | Wetland microbial communities from Old Woman Creek Reserve in Ohio, USA - Mud_0915_D1 | ecosystem: Environmental > Aquatic > Freshwater > Wetlands > Sediment ...
CCCCACATCGTAGGATATCTGCCACCACCGGCACCCATCCACATCGGCCGGCCCGCCAGTGATGGTTCCTTTATTCCCCTTCCACATGACCGGAGGATTCGACTCAGGAAGGCCGGGATTACCGATGACATTCACATCCGCTGCCGTCCGGATGGAATCACCGATGGTGATGGTTTCTGCGCCCACCGGCAGTACCAGCGAAGCCGTGAAAAGGATGCCTGCAATGAAGAGGAGTACAACCCGATCTGTCCTCCCCGTCATTCGCTTCATACTCCTCCTCATCCTGACGTCACAAATCCGTGTATATGCGAAAAATCCTGAATTGTTAAGTATTTATAATTAATGCCTTTGGGTAATTCATATGTAATCAATGATTTATCGTTATCAGGATTCAGTCAATATCTTGATATTGGTACAATACATCTGCCTTGAAGCCTTTGAAATTCCATATTCTGTCAAATCATCAGGAAAAATCATGGAGTAAAGTTTATTTTCTCCTCGAGGAATTGTGTGGACCACGTTAACCCCAGTTCTTCCCCATCGTCTCTCCTCCTCCGCACAACCCTGCTTGTGTTAAGAAAAGATAAGTCCATATTCCCTGCCGTCCAACCGGAGGTGCAGCATGAAGCAGATCGCCCTGTACGGCAAGGGGGGCATCGGGAAATCGACGACGGCGGCCAACCTCTCGGCCGCCCTTGCGGACATGGACCTCTCGGTGCTGCAGATCGGGTGCGATCCCAAGCGGGACAGCACCCGGATGCTCGTGCACGGCTCCTGGATCCCCACGGTGCTGGACCAGCTGCGGGACGGCAGGGACGAGGGCCTCACGGCAGACCAGGTGGTCTTCACCGGGTATCAGGGGGTCCGGTGCGTGGAGGCCGGCGGCCCGGAGCCCGGGGTAGGGTGCGCCGGGCGGGGGATCATCGCCACCTTCCAGCTGCTGGAGCACCTGGGGGCCCTCACCGCCGACGTGGTGGTCTACGACGTTCTCGGGGACGTGGTCTGCGGCGGCTTTGCGATGCCGATGCGGGAAGGATATGCCGAGGAGATCTACCTGGTCACCTCCGGGGAGCTCATGTCCCTCTACGCGGCCAACAATATCTGCAAGGCCATCGCCCGCCTCTCGGGCCGGGGCCGGTCGAAGTGCCGGCTCGCCGGCGTGATCTGCAACTCTGCCTCCATTCCCGACGAGGAGGCGCTGGTCCGGGAGTTTGCCGAACGGATAGGATCCCGCCTGGTCACCTTCATCCCCCGGGACCGGGTCGTGCAGATGGCCGAGGTGCGCAAGCAGACGGTGATCGAGTACGCCCCCGGCTCGCCCCAGGCGGCCGTCTACCGCGGCCTTGCCCGGGCGGTGATGTCGAACACGGATCTGGTGATCCCCACTCCCCTCTCCATGGATGACCTTGAAGCCCTTGCCCTCCGGTTCGCGGCTTGAGGGGTGCACGCTCTCGGGCGCCCTCTCGGTGACCACCCAGGTGAGGGACGCGGTCACGGTGATCCACGGCCCGGCCGGGTGCGCCCAGCACAACCTCTCCCTTCTCCATGCCACCAGCCTGGAGAACGACGCGCCGGCACTGCCCCTCATCCTCTCCACGGACCTGGACGAGGGCAGCGTGATCTTCGGCGGCGAGGGGGCCCTCGCCGGTGCCATCCGGGACGCGGCGGCCCTGGACCCGCCGGTGGTGTTTGTCCTCTCCACCTGCGTGGTGGAGACGATCGGCGATGACACCGGTGCCGTCTGCGGCAGGGACTGGCCCGTACCGGTGGTCCACATCCCGACAGCGGGATTCCTGGGCGGTGTCTTCCGGGACGGGTTCCACCGGGCCCTCCATGCCATCGCCGGCTGTGCGGGGGAACCGGCGGGAGAACCCGGAGGCGTGGTGCTCGTCGGGGAGAAGAACCTGGAATACGAGGTGGACGTCCATGGAGAGGAGATGCGGCGGCTGCTCTCGCACCTGGGTGCCCGGGTCGATCTCCGCCTGGTGAGGGGCATGGACTGGTATACCCTCCCCCGCCTCGCCTCTTCCCGGCTGAACGTCCTGCGGGAACCCGACCTGGCCCCCCTGGGGGACCGGTGTGCGGAACGATTCGGGACCCCGTACCTGCCCGCCTACCCGGTGGGCCTGTCCGGAACCCTCCTCTTCCTGGCCCGGGCAGGGCGGAGCCTGGGTGTGGATCCCGCGGCGGCGGTCCGGAGGGAGGAGGAAGCACAGCAGGAGATGCTCTCCCGGTTCTCCGACCTGTCGGGATCCCCTGTCTGGATCCCGGGGGCGTCAGGGTCCGGGGAAGATGCCAGGCTGGTGCAGGAACTGGCGGCCGCCCTGGACCTGCGGATGGACCGGCACGGGACGGTGGTGCCCCTCCCTGACCCCCTGCCGGTGGGGACGGCCGGGATCCGGCACCTGCTGCACCGGTGGAGGAGGGCCATCCATGGGTGAGGTTCCGGATCCGGATCCCCGGTTGAACAGAGGAGAGACGGTTTCCCGTGGGAACCGCACAGCCTGCACGAACCCGGTCTGGCCCTGTGCCATGGCCGGGGCCGTCTCCTGCCTCTCCGGCATCCATGACCTGGCGGTGGTGATCCACGGCTCCAGCGGCTGCTACTACTACCCGGCCACCCTCATGCCGGGGGAGCTCTTCGGCACGTTCCTGCAGGAACCGGAGGTGATCTTCGGCGGGGACCAGCGGCTCGGGGAGGTCCTCAGCACCATCCCTCCCCGCTACCGGAAGATCGCGGTCGTCACCACCTGTGTCACCGCCATCACCGGCGAGGATCCCGCCGGGACCGGCACCGGGAGGGAGGTCCTGGTGGTGGACAGCCCGGGGTTCTGCGGCGGCATGGAAGAGGGGTACCGGCTCGCCATGGAAGCCCTCTCGCCTTCTGTGGACCCGGAGACCCCCGGCGTGAACCTGGACGGCCTCCATCCCGCCGATCCCTTTTCCCGGGGGAACCTGCGGGAGGCGGAACGCCTGCTGGACCTTGCCGGTGCAACCCCGGCCACGATCTTCTCCGATACCACGCTGGACCGCCTCCACCGGGCAGCGCCGGTGAGCCTCTCGGTGAACCCGGATCTGGCGGGCGGGGCGGGACAGAGGATCGGGTCCCTGCTGGGGCTCCGGAACGTGAGGGAATCCTTCGAGGCGCTGGGCGAGATATCTCCGGAAACCGATCCGGATCCGGTCCTTCGTGAAATCGATCAGGCCGGGGAGCGGATCACGCACGTGGGGGACAAGTTCCTGCGCCGCCAGGATCCGCCATCCGTTGCCATCTTCGGGATGGCTGCCCCTGCGGCCGCTACCGCCGAGATGCTCACCACGTACCTGGACTGCAGGATCGTGGCCATCGGGAGCCGGAACAAACCGGGACTGAGCCGGTTCCCCGTCACCCAGATGACATCCCTGGAGGAGATCCGGGCAGTGCTGGACCGGGAGCAGCCGGACCTGATCCTGGGTTCCTCCTATGAGCGGATGGTACACCCGCAGAGTGCGTTCGTGGGGATCACCCTCCCGCTGCGGGGCCGCATACAGCTCCGGTCACGCCCCCTTGCAGGCATCGAGGGCGCACTGGACCTCATGGAGCAGGTGCTGAATGCCTGCATGGACCGGGCACGCGGGCGTGGGTGAGGATTCTTCCCGAAGGACTTCTGGGAACTGCAATCAGAACCAGAAGCATGCCTGAATAAGGCAGGAGCAGATGGTGCAGAACCCCCGGCCAGCGGAACCGGGGAACGTGTGCATTCCCACAGGATAATTACCCGAATGAAAATTTATTGTGGCCAATCCCTGAAACATCCGGCCTTTCCGGTTCTGTGTGGAAAATAAGGTGGATTACGGTTCATCATCTTCCGGGGTTGATCTATAAATCACTGCCGCGATGACCGTGGCCGAAAATACCAGGATCACTCCTATAATGGGGTGGCCGATCACAACCAGACCTACCGCCCCCACCACCCCTAAGAGAAAAATGGCCGCGGCCATCAGTTGTCTCATCATACAAGATCTGAATCCAATTCCACCGTTTTATACTTTTTTATTACATCTCCCGTGCGTTCATGGGGAGAATCCAGGTGGTTACAGGGACCGGATATTGCCAGAAAGAATAAATGGCCCGGTCCCGAACAACATTTCACTTTTTATGGGCCTTTCGGTTCTGTGTGGAAAATAAGGTGGGATCCCTACCAAAGAAGGGAATGTCAATAATCCCAGGTCAACGTTGCCTTACTTCTTCATCACGCAGTAGGCGGTCTTGGTCTTTCTTCCCCCGAGGAAGTGCTGGAGCTTGGCCTCCATGTCGGGGTTGACCTCGCCCAGGACGAGGAGGATCACCTCGCTGAACTTCCCGTCCTCCTGCTGGATCTGGGCCATGAGGAGCCTCAGGTCGGGGAGCGTGAGAAGGTCCCGCTTCATGATGATGCCGACAGATTCCGTTGCGGTCCCCGTCTTCCGGTTCACGCCGAAATCCAGCGTGCCGCCGTCCACAAACTCCACGGCAGCCTTCTTCCCTCCCGAGAACCGGAGCGCCGGGGGCAGGGCCATCTTCTCCTGCACAAACTTCTTCAGGTCGTCCAGGTACCGGGGGGGTGAGTGGTAGACCTTCCGGGGCTGCCAGCTGGTGATGAGACCGGTCATATCCTTCATGAGTTGCGTTGTCATTTCCAGGCCTCCAGGGGGGAGGGGGTCATGCATCCCCGGTAACCCCTGCGGGCATCCTCCACCGGGGACTCCACCGCCCTCCCTGTCCTGATGTATCCACTACATCACTCCGAACCGGGGGGTAATAAATATGGTGATTTTTCTCAACCTTGCGGCAGCCTCCGGGCCGTCATCCCCATCAGGGCCCTTTTGATGGAGTGACTTCTGGCGAGACGCTCCCGGGGGAACCTGCGGTTCCCCCCGCCGGGTGGGCGTCCCCCCTCCCGCCGAAGCGTCCAGAAAAGTAATTGGCGGGAAAAAGACAGAACGTCGGAGTGTTACCGTTTCGCGACTTCCTTCGCGATCCAGTCCCCCACCTGGCTGGTTCCTGCCGTCCCACCCATGTCTTTCGTGGTGACCCCGGCCAGGATCGAACTGCTGATGGCAGCGAGCACACCCCCTGCTGCCTCGTGCTCCCCCAGGTGGTCCAGCAGGAGGGACCCTGCCCAGATGGTGGCCAGGGGATTCGCCACGTTCTGGCCCCGGTACTTGGGGGCAGAGCCGTGGATGGGCTCGAACATGGAGGTGCCGTCCGGGTTGATGTTCCCGCCCGGGGCGAGGCCCATACCCCCCTGGATCATGGCCCCCAGGTCGGTGATGATGTCCCCGAACATGTTGGGGGTCACCACCACGTCGAACCACTCCGGGTTCTTCACGAACCACATGGTGACGGCATCGACGAAGTTGAACTCTGAGGTGACCTGCGGGTAGCCCTTCGCGATACCGGTGAACACCTCCCTCCAGAGTCCGTAAATCTCTGTGAGCACGTTGGCCTTGTCAACTGAGGTGACCTTCTTCCTCCGCTGCATGGCCAGGTCGAAGGCGTAGCGGATGACCCGTTCGGAACCCTCGCGGGAGATGACCCCGATCTGGTAGGCGATCTCATCGGCATCCGACTCCGCGTCCAGGGAGAACGTGAGCTCGTACAGCTCCCGCTCCACCGTGAGGGTGCGCCGGTCGGCCTCCCGGAACCTGCCGCCGATCCCCACGTAGAAGTCCTCGGTGTTCTCCCGGACCACGACGAAGTCGATGTCCTCCGGCCGTTTGTTGGCGAGCGGTGTCACGACCCCGGGCAGGAGCCGTACCGGCCGAAGGTTCACGTACAGGTCCAGGGCGAAGCGCAGGCGGAGCAGGATCCCCGTCTCCAGGATCCCGGGAGGGACCCGCTCGTCGCCGATGGCCCCGAAGTAGATGGCACGGACAGACGAGAGGCTGTCCAGGTCGTCATCCGTCAGGAGCTGTTTCGTGGCCAGGTACCGCTCGGCCCCGATATCATACTCCACCCATTCGATCCCGAACCCGTACCGTGCGGCGGCGGCGTCCAGCACCTTCCGCCCCTCGGCGATGATCTCCGGCCCGATCCCGTCACCGGGGATCACCGCGACCGTGTGGTCTTCCGGCATGTGGTCACCTCCTCCAGGCCCCGGGCATACTCCACGAGGCCGCCTGCGTCTACGATCTCCTGCAGGAAGCCGGGCACCTCTTCCAGCGCATACTTCCGGCCGGCGGCCACCAGCTCCCCGGTCCCGGGGTCCACCGCAGCCTCTTCGCCGTCCGAAATACCGGAAGTATCTCCGCATACCAGCGGGAGCAGCCCCACGTTCACCGCGTTCCGGTAGAAGATCCGGGCAAAGGACTCGGCCACGATCACCCGGATCCCTGCCCCCTTCAGGGCCAGGGGGGCATGTTCCCGGGACGACCCGCACCCGAAGTTACTCCCGGCCACGAGGATGTCCCCGTTTCTGGCAAGCCGGGCGAACTCGTCCCGGGTCCCCTCGAATGCATGGAGCGCCAGCTCGCGGGGATCGTAGATGGTCAGGAACCTGCCCGGGATGATCTGGTCCGTGTCCACATGATCGCCGAACTTCCAGACTCGCGGGGGATTCACTGTCGCCATGGCCCGCTTCTGTACCGTCTTCTTCCCCGCCACTATCCCACCTCCCGGGGGTCCGTGATCTGGCCCCGGACGGCACTGGCTGCCGCCGTTGCCGGGGAGCAGAGGTACACCTTCGCGTCGGTGGATCCCTGTCTCCCCCGGAAGTTCCGGTTGGAGGTGGAGAGGGAGACCTCGCCGGGGGCGAGGAGGCCAAATGCCCCGCCCATGCACGGGCCGCAGCAGGGGGCTTCGACCAGGGCTCCGGCCATCGTGAACCGCTCGACCAGGCCGGCCCGGAGGGCCTTCAGGTACTCATCCCGGGAGGAGGGTATCACGATAACGCGGACCTTCTCAGAGAACGACCGGTTCCCCAGCACCTCCGCGGCCTCGGCCAGGTCCTCGAACCGGCCGTTGGTGCAGGACCCGATGAACACCTGGTCCAGGGGTGTCCCCTCCACCTTGCCGACGTCCACCACCTGGTCCACGTTATGGGGGACCGCCACCTGCGGCGCCAGGTCCGAGACATCGTAGGAACGCCGGTCGGCATAGGAAGCATTCCGGTCTGCCTCCAGTGCAAAGGATTTCATCTCCCTGCGACCCTTCAGGTACTCCCAGGTGACCCGGTCCGGTGCCACGAGACCGGTCTTTCCCCCCATCTCGATGGCCATGTTGCAGCAGGTCATCCGTCCCGCCATGTCCATCCCCCCAATGGTGGCACCGGTGAACTCGATGGCCCGGTACGAGGCTCCGTCCGCGCCGATATCCCCCGTGATGGCGAGGATCAGGTCTTTCGCCCCGACCCGCCGCGGGAAGGATCCCGACACCTCCACCCGGGTGGACTCCGGCACCCGGAAGTAGAGGGCTCCGAACTTCAGGACAAATCCCATGTCCGTGGACCCGATGCCGGTGGCAAACGCCCCCGCCGCCCCGTACATGCAGGTATGGGAATCGGCCCCCACCACGATCTCGCCGGGAGCGGCGAACCCTTTCTCCATCATCACCTGGTGGCAGACGCCCTCCCGCACATCCAGGTTGCGGATCCCCTGCTCTTCGGCAAACATCCGCATGAAGACATGATTCTGGGCCGCCTCGATGGAATCGGCCGGCACCTGGTGGTCAAAGAGGATCACCACGTCCTCCGGGTCAGCAACCCGGTTCCCGCCCATCTCCCGGAACTTCTGGATGGCCAGCGGGCCGGTGATGTCGTGGATCATGGCCCGGTCGATGGGAGCCATCACCACCTCTCCGGCATGCACCGGCGATCCGCACCTTGCCGAGAAGATCTTCTCTGTGAGTGTCTGCCCCATGCCCATTCCCTCAGATATTCGCAGGCATGGGTTATGGAACCTTCGGGAGAGACGTCAGGCCTCTTTCCAGAGGCCGTGCTCGCTGCAATATGCCCGGACCTTCACCGGGGGAGACAGACCGGGGAAATCCGCCCGGGACGGGTCGCCCGGACGGAGGTACTTCCGGCAGACACCGTGTTCGGTCACCACCTCGATCCACTCGATGAAGTGCCGGTCCTCCATGGGGTGGGGCACTTCCCCGACGATGACCCGGAGGGAACCGTCGCTCTCCTGTGCAAGGGGGCGGTGCTTCTCGTGGAGGGAATCCTGTGACTGTTCCGGAAGCAGGATCATGGGTACACCGCAGCAGACCAGGTCGCCCCTGCCGACCCGGGTCACCTCCACCATGTTCCCACAGACGCTGCACCGGTACACCTGGTACCGCTGGGTCATGATCCACCCCCTGCCGGGGCGCCCAGGGTGCGGTGCCTCCCGGCGATGGCATCCGCCAGGCGGTCCAGGGCGGCCAGGTCCTCCTTCTTCGGGTACCCCTTCACCATCACCGGCTCCAGGAGCTCTGCCTTCAGGTGGGGGAGGTTCTCCTTCACGATCTGCAGGGTCTTTCCACCCCAGCCGTAGGACCCGATGACAGTGACCCAGCGGGTCTTGGGGCGCAGCAGGTTCACCAGGATGACGGCATACATGGCCTTCGGATGCGGGGAGAAGAGGGTGGTGGGGGTGGCAACCACGAGGGTGGCCGCGTCCACGAGTGCCTTTGCCAGTTCCCCGGTGTCCGAGACCGTGAGGTTGAAGGGCTGGACAGGGATCCCCCGGGATACCAGGGCATCCGTGAGGTGCCGGACCATGGCCGCCGTGGAGCCGTGCATGGAGACCCAGGGGATCACCACCCGGTTCTCCACCCGGTCCGAGACCCAGTCCCGGTACCCGGAGAGGATGAACTCCGGGTTCCGGTACACGGGGCCGTGGCTGGGGGCGATGATCCGGATGTCCAGGGGTGCGATCTTCCGGAGGTTCTCCTGGACGGAGGACCGGAAGGGCATCATGATCTCGGCGTAGTAGCGTTTCGCCGCCCCGTACACCGCCGGGTTCCCTTCAGTGAAGAGTTCGCTCGCTGCATAGTGGGACCCGAAGAAGTCGCAGGAGAAGAGGACCCCGTCCCCGTGCAGGTACGTGACCATCGTCTCGGGCCAGTGGACCCAGGGGGTGATCAGGAACTCGACGGTCCTGTCCCCCAGGGAGAGCTTCTCCCGGTCCTGGATCACCAGGAACCGTTCCTCCGGGATCAGGAGGAGGTCCTTCAGCATGTCCCGGCACTTCGCATTGGTCACCACCCGTGCCATCGGGTACCGGGCGAGAAGAGTCCCGAGCGTGCCCGAGTGGTCCTGCTCGGCATGGTTGGCCACGACGTAATCGATGGACCGGACACCCAGCCCGTCCAGGTGCCCAAAGAGGGTTCCGGCAAAGGGAGGATCCACCGTGTCGATGAGGAGCGTCTTCTCCGAGCCGCGGATCAGGTAGGAGTTGTAGCTGGTCCCGTCCGGGAGCGGGATCAGCTCGTCAAAGAGCCTCCGGTCCCAGTCGATGGCCCCCACCTCGAAGATACCGGGGAGCATCTCCCGGGCGGTCATGTCCCTCCCTCCGCCTTCCGTTTCTTCGGCTTCGTCACTTCCTGCACTCTTCCGGTTCTTCCCATACGACACTCACCCCGCATTCCCACGGTACGAACGGTGTCCACCGTCATACCGCCGGCTGCACCGGGAGTGACGTTGCTCCTTGTCCGTAATATGCGTTCCCCCTTGATGCACCGGTGGGAACGATGGGGGATCCGAAGGAAAGCGGTTTACAGCCTCTGAAAGAGCCTTTTTTTCGGCACAGCAGACCGGGCAGGTCCAATTCTCCGGCAGATCCGCAAAGGGGATACCGGGCCTGATTCCCTGTTCGGGTTCTCCCCTCTTCGGATCATATTCGTGGCCGCAGATCTGGCACTGGTACACTTCCACGGTGGGTCACTGGTCCTTCCGGAGCATTTCCCTGCCGGAATATGGTGGAGATTCCGGTGGGCGTGCCGGGTAAAAAGTGTTGCAGATCCGCACCCGCCACGGGAAAAGGGAGGGGATCAGCCAAGCGGGTTCAGGACCCAGATGGCATAGTTCAGGCAGGTGGCGATGCTGACCCAAGCGATGTACGGGATGAGCAGGGCTCCCGCGATCCGGTCGATCTTCCAGAACTGGATCAGCGTCGCCAGGATCAGGACCCACAGGATCACGATGCAGACGAGGCCTGCGAAAAGTGACTGGAGTCCGAAGAATATCAGGGACCAGGCCGCATTGAAGGCCAGCTGGACACCGAAGAGGATCACGCCCTGCCGGACATCCGGCCGCTCCAGCCCCTTCCGCCAGACCAGGAAGAGGGCGATCCCCATCAGGAGATAGAGGGTGGTCCAGACGGGCCCGAAGACCCAGTTGGGCGGGGCAAACCAGGGCTTTTCCAGCCCGGCGTACCACCCGCCAATCTGGGGGCTTGTGAAGATCGATCCGATGGCCGCCGCCAGAAAGCAGATAAGAATCGATGCGATCAGTTTCGGCAGGTCCTGTCTTGAGTTCCATGCAGGTTCAAGCATGATTCAGACGCTCCCAGAGCAGTGGTGCCCTCATGGAGAATATGGATTTCGGTATGCCCCCCCCGCCGCCATCCACGCGGATGATTCCGTTTCTTACAATCTGACGGTTTCCCCGATGTCGCGGGTACTGGTGAGACGCTCCCGGGGGCTCCGCGGCGGCTCCGCCCCCGCCGCGTGGGCACCCCCCACCGGTGTTCCGGGACAGGAAGATCAACACCGATATGGCGGGGCTATCCTCCTGTCGTCGGGAAGGGACCGGGAGGGGGCTCTGCCCCCCCCGTCAGCATGTCCTGGTA
>Ga0115026_10000512_pt1 | contig 10790 bp, 7 predicted proteins | sample Mud_0915_D1_FD_83878 | JGI IMG/M metagenome (GOLD analysis project Ga0115026, IMG submission 83878) | Wetland microbial communities from Old Woman Creek Reserve in Ohio, USA - Mud_0915_D1 | ecosystem: Environmental > Aquatic > Freshwater > Wetlands > Sediment ...
CGGGGCCTACGAGTATCGCCTCACCGTCAAAGACGCCAGCAACAACCCGGTCAATCTCACGAGCGTCGGGGGGAATGCCCAGGGGCAGGTCTCGGGGACTATCGAGATTAAGCGGGGAGGGCAATCCCTCATCCCCGCCAACACCCCGGTCACCACGACCTACGCCCCGGTCGTCACCCAGTCGCTCGACCGCTGGGGGAATGTGCTTACGAGCACCGGCCCGTACGACGCCCGCAATACCGCCTCGCCGCAGCGCACCACCACCTATCGCTACAACTATCTCAACCAGATGCTCGAGGAGGTCAACCCCGCCACCGACATCTGGACCGAGACCGGTGTCAAACTTCGGGCAGACACCAACAGCGCCAACGACCACCCGGTGACGCGCTACTACTACGACGCCCGCGGCCAGATGCTGGTGAGTCGGGACGCCAACGGCGCGCTCCACGGTCGCCGCTACGACGAAGCCGGTCAGCTCATCACCGAGTACCGCGCCGACGGCACTCAGGTGAAGCACCTTTACGATGCCCTCGGCCAGGAATCCGCGCGCCTCGACGGCAACGGCGTACGCAGCGAGTTCACCTACGACAAGAACGGCCAGCTCCTCAAGGAACGCTCCGGCGTCAACACCCTCTGGGACATCACCCAGTCCTATGCCTACGACGAGGCCGGCCACCGCATCAAGGTGACCAATGGGGAAGGGGAGATCACCACGTTCTTCTATGACGCCCGTGGCAATGTGATTCTCACCCGCCGGCCGCTCGACACGGCGGTCTTCGGGGGCTTGGCCTACGAGTACCATACGTTCTATGACGCCCGCGGCAACAAGATCCGCGAGGAGAACCGCCTCGGCGACTACCAGACCTGGACCTATGACGAGTTCGGCCGGGTCAAGACCCACCGCGACCTCGGCGGGGTCACCACCACCTATACCTACGACACCCTCGGGCGCCTGATCGGCCAGACCAATAACCGCGTCCAGGTCACTGGCACCGGCCAGAACCAGGACCTCACCTACCAGTATTACGAACACGGGGCGCTGCGCCGGATCGTGGACAACACCCTGCGCACCGAGACCACCTACGAGATTGATCTCCTCGGCAACCACACCCGCGAGCGGTTCGTGAACCTCAACACCAATGAGGTCTACCAGGACGTCCACATGAACTACGATGAGCTCGGGCGTCTGGCCGAACTCAAGGACAACCGCTACGACCTCAACTACTACTACGATGCGCTCGGCAACCGCCGGCACATCGTCTCGACCTACTTCGACAACGCGAACCAGGCCCACACCCAGGACTCGTGGTATGCCTACGACGCCATGGGGCGGATCGTGTTGAGTCAGGGCTTGCTGGTCAATGGCAGTATTCAGATTGGCAACGCGCCCAATATAGTTCCTGTGACAACCTCGCAAGTTGCCGTCACGGGCAGCGACATCACCAATAATGCCGCGATCGGCTGGGGCAATGCGGACGCCTATAGCAAAGAAGGTCACACCGGCAGCGCTTATGTTTCCGCCGTTGCGGGGCAAACCAACTTGTACGGAATGTTTGGCCTTAATACAGACCCTCTGACCGACAAGAGTTACACCTCGCTTGACTACGCGTGGTACACGGCGGCCGACGGTAACCTCTATATCTACGAAGGCGGTGCTTCTGTTGGAGCATTCGGCCCCTATACGACGTCGGATGTACTTTCCATTGAATATACCGGCAGCAGCATCGTCTACTGCCAGAACGGTGTCGTGAAGCGTACAGTTTCGAGCGCAGTCAATCGCACCTTCTACTTCGACTCCAGTTTCTACAACACCGGCTACAAGCTAAAGGACGTGCGTTTTGGAGCCAGTCGGCAAGGCACCCAAATCCTCTACGACGCCAACGGCAACCGCACCGTCGCCCGCACCTACGAGAAGGGCAGTTTCGTCGAAGACAGCTACCGCTTCGATTCCCAGAACCGCCTGATCGAAACCTACCGCGGTGGGCTCCTGACCAGCGCCCGCGCCTACGACCGGGCCGGTCGCCAGAAGGAGTACATCGCCTACTCGAGCCCCGGGGTACTGCAGGAACGGCGGCTGACGACCTACAACCTGAACGGCCAGCAGCTCAAACAGGAGAACTACGACAAGAACAACGCCCTCACGGCCACGATCAAGTATAACTACGCCGATTCCTACGATGCCGCCGGGAATCTGAAGAAATACACGGTCCAGAACCACTCCGGGACCCTGTATCTGCAGACCTACACCTACGACTACCTGAAAGCCAGCAGCTACCAACAGCAGGCGATCAACGGCAACTTCGCGGTCTATTACTCCAATGGGACGACCTATTCCCAGGGCAAGACCCAGTACTACTACGACGCCAACGGCAATCAGATCAAGATTACCGATAGCCAGGACGCCACCAAGAACCGCGATCTCCTCGTCACCACCCAGGGCCAGATCCTGCAACAGCTGCAGAATGGCAAAAAGCAGTACTACTACTACGCCCAGGGCCAGTCGGTCGGCAGTGTCGGCGACCTCTCGAGCGCCAACTTCGACTACAACTACACCCCGGTCGGCATCAACTACCCGGCGCTGACCCCCTCAAGCTACGTCGTCAACCAGGGCGACACCCTGCAGAGTATCGCGCTCGCGGTCTTCGGCGACGCCGGTCTGTGGTACCTCATCGCCGACGCCAACGGGATCAAGGCGAGCAGCGAACTCAGGGTCGGTCAGACGTTGACGATCCCGAACCAGATCACCAACGTCCACAACAGCTCCAGCACCTTCCGGCCCTATAACCCGAGCGAGCTGATCGGCGATGCCACGCCGACCCTGCCAACGCCGGACCCGCTGCCGCCGCCGGATGCGGGGAAGGGCGGTGGTGGGTGCGGCGTTTTGGCGATGATCATCGTGATCGTCGTGGCAATTGTGGTGACCGTCTTCACGGCGGGAGCGGCCGCGGCGGCCATCGCCCCGGGTGTGGCGGGCGCTGCCAGCGCCACTGGAACAATGGCGGTCGGTACCGCAGTACTGGCGGGATCGGCAACCGGTATCGGCACGCTGGGCATGGTAGCTGCAGCCGCCATTGGTGGGGCGGTTGGCAGTATCGCCAGCCAGCTGGTCGGCATTGGCCTTGGCGTGCAGGAGGAGTTTTCCTGGGGTGCCGTCGCATCAAGTGCGCTTGGGGCCGGCATTGTTTCCGGGCTGGGCAGCGCGGGCGTGATTCAGACTGGCGCCTCGGTCGACTGGAAAACCGCTGCACAGAACGCCGCGATCCGGAGCACCGTGACCCAGGGTGTCAATATGCTAACCGGCCAGCAGAAGCAGTTTGACTGGAAGGCTGTGGCGGTTTCGGCGATTACCGCTGGCCTCATGAACACCGATACCGGGAAAGGCATCTCGTCCGCCCTCGGCAAGGCATTTGGTGGCGGATTGGCCAACAACTACACCCAGGATTTTGTCGGCGGAGTTGTGAGTCAAGGGGTCAAGCAGGTGTTCTACAATGAGGGCCGGCCCGCCTGGGAAACTATTGCAGCAGACTTCTTCGGGCAGATCATCGGAAACTCGCTCGTCGGTCTGATGAGTCAGACGTCATCTGAATCCGAATTGGAGGACAAGCGAGAAGTGGTCGACACCGGCAGCAGAGCGGTTACTCCGGACGACGGCCTGGTGCCAGTGAATGGCGCGCTGCGCGATTCCAATGGCGACGTGATCATGCTGGCTGCGAACGGCAACACCATGGGTGACATGCCGCTTGATCTCGGACTTGAAAGCGGAGCCGCGGACGGACTAATGGACATGACCTCCATTGGTGAGAGCGCGATGTCCGTTGATGCGGCCGATGTGCTGAAGCCGAGCAAGTTCAGCTGGGCCAGCATCGCCAATTTCGTCAAGGAGACGTTCACCGATGTTGTTGAGTGGCTCATCGGCGAGGACTTCGGTGCCGCATGGCTGAATCCGCAAAAGGCACTGGAGGATGCAACACGCTCCGCAGCGCAGGCAATCAGAAATGCAAATGCGGCAGGACTCGACACACAGATCAATGACAACAAGTATGGGCATGCGATGCAAATGTCGTACTTGCAGCAGAAATTCGGAATCCTTGGAGCACCACTAATTGCGTTGGGTGGACTTGGGTATGAGGTGTATCACATCTTTGTGCCAGGACACGTGCAGGGAACCGATGGCGGATATACCAGAAACGCGCCATTCTACGGAATAACGGACGGACAAAATCCTGTGAACTGGCTGTATGACACGCCCGGAGATATTCTCGGAAACGTCATTGGCCAGATGAACGCGATCCTTGGATTTGATCCCGTGGAAGCCAACAAGGTAACGTTCATGATCCCAGGACCAAATTACTCAACCGCAAGGGCCGAGTCGCTTGGGGGGCCGGACGACTTGTGGGAGCGCTTGGCGCCACCGGGCGTGAAGTATCCCTACAAAGACTAGCGCGGGAACCGGATGAACCAGGGATCGGTTTGGCTTTTCGTCCTTTCAGGCTGGTTTATTGGTACGGCGGATGCCTTCGTGAACGCAGCAGAGAACTGTGGGGAAGTGCAACAGAGTGTGGCGCGAGCCCGGGAGCTTGTGTACGGGAGCGGCTTGCAGCTCAGTCCCGCCGAGATGGAAGCTGTGTCGGAGAAGTGCCCCGTATACAGTATTTATCGATTGGCAGGGGAGTATGCGGATTACCGGTTTGAGTGGTCTATTGGTGATGTTCGAGTGGTCGTCTTTGGTCGAGGTGATCTTTCAAAGCTGGACGGGGCGCAGGCACGGAAGACCAAGCAAAGCGAACGGAAATAGTCGACGGAAAAGCGGGGACACCCCACCGTACAATCGGAAACCTCGGGGACAGACCACGGTTTTGCCGTTACTTCGGCCGACGCTGTTGTTCCGGGACACGAGCACTCCCTCGTGCGAGGAGCGATCTGTAAGTGTGCATCAAGGTGAGGATCAGAAAGCACGGGGAAGCAATGGTTCAGAGCGAATATTCAGGGCCAGTGAGGGAGTTGCACTGGCATGACGGTGACACTACCTATATGCGGTTTGTATTGGCTACTCGCAAGACTTCAACATGTCCGTTAAGCATCATGAGGCTGTCGTGAGTACGGTAGCTGGCGACGGTATGCGTATCGTCGATGATTTTTATGATGATCCAATAAGGGTCCGTGCGGTGGCGCTGCAGTCCAGCTATGAAGGTCCGCCACCGCTAGTGGTTGGCCGACCGCAGCTCGGCGGTTCCGCTTGGCGCAGTAGCTGTCCACGAGAGGTTGAACGGGAGGCATGCTCAAAACTTGAGAGCATTCTGGGTATCCGCATCAACTCGAATATCTTCCAGTTTCGCTATACCCTGGCAGCTTCCCGGAAGCGGGCGGTTTGTCATGTTGACCGTGCGCAGTACACCGCCGTAATGTACCTTACGCTACCCGAGAACTGTTGTGGCGGTACCAGTCTATTTCGGTACAAGCCGGACGGTCGTCGCGAGGCGGGTGTTGAGGAGCGCCTCGACTACGCGGATCCGGAGTTGTGGGAAGAGATCGATCGCGCGGAAATGAAATTCAACCGGATGGTTGTATATCCGGGCCGCCTGTTTCATTCGCCCACCCCGCCATTTTTCGGTGATACGATTGAGAATGCGCGTCTGACTCAGACGATGTTCATCAACCCCGACTTCCAGGTGTGACACTCGTTCATGCGTCCGGCTTTTGTCCTTGGTATTGACGGCCTTCCTTACACCTTGGCGCGACGCCTGATCGACGATGGCACCATGCCCAATCTCGGGCACTTGGCGCAGCGCGGCACCCTCGCGCAGATGCATACCACGGTGCCGGACTTCTCCTGTGTGGCTTGGACCTCGTTCGCTACCGGCGTGAATCCCGGCAAACATGGTATTTACGGATTTCAGGATTTTCATCCCAAGACCGGTGAACAGTTCGTTCCAACGGTTGCCGATTGCCGCGCGCCGGCGTTGTGGCATGAAGTGGGTAAGGCGGGTGGGCGCAGCATCGTCTTCAATCTTCCCGGCACATACCCGGCATTGCCGTTGCGCGGAAAAATGGTGGCCGGGTTCATTGCGCCGGATTTCGAGAAGGCCTGCTACCCGGCGACGTTTGCACAGACGCTCAAGACGCTCGGCTACCGCATGGACCTCGACGGGCAGATGGGTCTTGGCGGGCCACAGCATGTGGAGCAGGCGATTTGGCCGGTATTTGAGGCACGCAAGACCGCGATCCGCCACCTCATTAAGAACGAGTACTGGGATCTGTGCATCGCCGTAATCACGGAAACCGATCGGTTACAGCACTTCTTCCTGCATGCCCTGGGTGATCCCGGCCATCCGCAATATGAATGGACCCGGCGTTTCTATGTTGAGCTGGACACCTTCATCGGGGAAGTCGCGGAGCTGGTGGATGGCAAAGCCGACCTGTTCATGGTTTCCGATCACGGCTTCGATGTCGTACAGCGCCTGGTGTTGGTCGAGGACTTGCTACGGGAATTGGGGCTGGCGCCAGCCTCGGATGTGCCGTGCTGGGCAGACCCGTCGATTGCCGCCAAGACCCATGTTTTCTGCCTCGATCCGGGACGCTTCTACATCAACCGCAAGGGCGGGCGCTTTCCCGGAGGGTTTGTCGGCGAGCAAGAGGCACAGGAAATCATAAAGCGGCTGACGCAGGCGCTGTGGGATCTCCGAGATCCCGATACCGGGGCACCGATGGTGAGCTCGGTTCGGACGAGAGAGGAAGGATTCTGGGGCGACACGACGGACTATGCCCCGGACCTGGTCGCCGCTACGCATCCTGGGTACTACTTCCGGGCGTTCTGGTATCCGGAAAAGACGAAGACCGTGAACATCAAGTGGGAGGCCAACCACGTGTGGAACGACGCGATTGTCTTCATGCCGTACTCGCTCCCGGCAGGGTATCAACCGATGATCTGGGACGTGCTTCCCAGTGCGCTGGTGCAGATGGGGATCGCATTGCCGGCCGGCATCGACGGGCGTGATCTAAGCATCGTTTCGCCAGCGGGTGCGCGTAGCGCGACTCGGGCGTGATCCGGGACCTGCAATATTGTTGCCATGGTCACTTACACCATTTCTGCACGCTCAAAACAGCGAACGATGCTGCCGATCATGCAGTATCTGCGCGAGAGCTTTGCAGATACCCCGCTAGCGCAGATTGACAGTGTTTTTGGTTTCGTTGAACGATCGGTTCTGTATGGCGGCCGCCCGTATCTGGAGCCCGAGCTGACGGAAGACGATGTTCAGGCGCTCTACGCGAGCGGCATTGGCCTGCGCTTGCCATTGACCAATCATTATGTGTTGCGTGAGGAGTATGAACGGGAACGACCGCTGCTGGATAAGTATCACCGGGCGGGGAACTCGGTCATCATCACGAACGACGATCTGGCCAAATGGATACGCAGCGACTATCCGCTGTTCCATATTGAGGGGAGTGTGATCAAGAACATCGACAACCTGTCCAAACTGGAAAGGGCATTCCGCTCCTACGACACCGTGGTTCTGCCGGCCAAGTCGAATGATGACACGGCGTTCTTGGAGTCAATCACGGACAAAGGCCGCATTCGCCTGTTTCTGAACGCCGGGTGCGCCTACAATTGCCCGTCAAAAATCTGCTATCCGTCGATATCCCAGATGAACAAGTATCAGGGTGCCGAATTCCGGTGTTCCCAGCCGATCATCGAGCGGGAGGTGCGTATGCATGATTTTGACCAGAAGAGATTTTTTGACCTGGGGTTTAGTCGATTCAAGCTTCTGCGTTCGGCTGGAATAACCGGATTCTAGGGGGCTGGTTGTTTCTGTTTCCCGGCCCGCCGGCGGAAGGCGGCATCCAGGAAGCGCATGAAAACCCTGGATCCCGGCGTCTGCCGGAATGACCGTGGGAGAAAATCGTCAAATGGATCAGAGACTCTCAGGGGAGTGGTGGCACCAGGCGGACCCAAACCGCACGCGAGGTATTTTGGATTTCGCACTTCTCCTGCATGACGGATCTGGTGTAGGTCGCTAAGCGATTCGGTATGGCACAGCTACCAACCGTCGTGACCAGTTCAGTAGTCCGTTCGTCCCAGCAGGGCGAGAGCCATGGCGGTGTTTATCTCGTCGACCTCGAGCATCGGTCATGGCGGCAGGTGATTGACTGGAACGACCCGTCGATCAGCTGGGAGGGGAGGGGCTGGGATCGCGGCTTGCGCGGAATCGCCTTCCACTCCGGTCATGTCTATCTGGCGGCGAGTGATGAGGTCTTCGTCTATACGCCGGACTTTCAGCTGGTGAAATCCTACCGCAATCCGTATTTGAGGCACTGCCACGAAATCTGTGTGCACGAAGACCGGTTGTATCTGACATCCACAGGCTTCGACTCGGTTCTTGAATTCGATTTACGCAATGAACAGTTTGCGACGGGCTTCTTTCTCGACCGTCGCGACTCGCAGCAACCGCAACTCCGCATCTTCGATCCCGGCAGTACGGAAGGTCCGGCGCCGTCCATGGAGTGCCACATCAACAACGTGGTGTGGGCGGATGGTTCGCTCCATATTTCCGGCACCCGGATGAATACATTGTGGGCGGTAACGGGGTTGGCGCTGCAAGCGACCGCTGCGATCCCTTTCACAACCCACAACGCCCGGCCATTTCGCGATGGCGTGTTGTGTCAGGATACGGCAAGCGACCAGGTTGCGTATCTGGACCGTGGCGGAACGGTAATCGAGACGTTTCCGCTGGTGAAGTACCCGCTGGAGTCGTTGAGTTGGGCGGAGTTGACAGCCGACCGCGCCCGCCAGGCGTTTGGACGTGGCCTGTGCCTCACGGACGATGAGCGAATTATTGCCGGCTCGTCGCCCTCAACCGTTTCAGTCTACGAGTTCGGGAGTCCCCGCCCGATCGCGTCGGTGCAGCTCAGCAACGACATCCGCAACGCGATTCACGGACTGGAAGTCTGGCCGTATTGAGCGTCAGCTGACCGCCTCCGCAGCGGTGGGCAGTGGCTTGCCCTTGGCGTAGGGGCTGATGTCCGGTGACTGTGAATCGGCGACCAGTCGCTCCAGTGCGGTACGATCCATCCATCCCTTCACCCGTTCGCTGCGCCGCATCAGCTCGAATGTGGCCGCATTAGGATGAATATCAACAATGATATGGGCGCGGGGTTCGGTCGGGTGATCGTTGATCACCGCATGATCGGAAAGATTGTTGACCGTCCAGACCTCGCCTTCGGGCATGCGGAAGAAGCCGTTGTGGCAGAAGAACAGCACTTGGTCGTTGGTCACCACCGGGATGTGGATACGGAAGGTGCTGCGGAAGTAATCATAAAAATACGTGTCGTCCTTCCCGGGGTCGGCCACGTGGCCGTCCCGGTGCATCAGTACCCGCGCCATCGGTTTCAGTCGCGCGACCGTACATTTCGCTGGGGTTCCCGTGAGCTGCCCGTAAATTACCTGCCGGAGATAGGGAAGCGTGCTGAGAACCGGGCGATCCTCGTCCGGTTTGCGCTGTATCGGCGGGTACCCTCTGACGAAGACTGCATCGACCTGGCTGTGAACGTCGGCACGACGCTCGCCCCAGAGATCGGGAGCAATGGAGTCAATCTCGTTACGGAGGCGCGCGCTATCCACCTTCAGGGGCAGCTTCAGACATGAACCCACGATTTGGTGCTTGTCCCAGTTCTGATCAGTCATGAGCGAATTCTCCATTACATGTAACCAAGCGCGCGCAGCTGCTCCATCATTTTCTCCTTTTCCTCGCTGCGCCCGATGCGTTCGCGGGTGTTGTCGAGGTCCTGCTGCCAGGCGGGGATATCCGAGGTCTTGCGCGTGCCGGAGCGGGTATCGATGGAGCGGTAACCTTGTTCGTACAGCGCGTTGTACGGGATGTCGAGCGCGTGGGTGACGTCCCAGACATCCCGCTCGGTCAGGTGCAGCAGCGGATGGACGCGAGTGTGGGACGGGTTGGTGCGCGGGCTGAAATAGGTTTCGGACTGGCGTGCCGAGTGCTCGTCCCAGCGAATTCCGGTGAACATGGCCTGGATATGCTGTTGGGCCAGCCAGTTGCGTACCGGCAAGGCCTTCATCAGCAGATTGCAAACCGGCGATGCCGGGTCCCAGCGGATGATGTCGGACGTGTGGCCGATATCCTGGAGTGCCTGGCGGTTTTCGGTATTTAACCGCTCGATCGGTATCGAGTCACCGATCTGCGTGACCTGATCGAGAAAGTCGTCGTTGCGGACGATCACGAGATCGAGACTCCATCGCTGCACCAGTTCGGTGCGAAAGCGGATGATCTCCTCGAAGGCGTCCCCCTGGTCGATATCGAGCACGCGCGGCGGCGGAAGGCCGCGGGCCCGGTTGATCTCGATGGCCAACGCGAGCAACAACGTGCTGTCCTTGCCCGCGCTCCAGGCGATCACAATCGATTCCTGCGGGTAAGTATCGAAGGTCTCTTCGATGACGAACCGGCTTTGGTCGAGTTTTTGCTGAAGAGACGGGGTAAGCGCCACGGATGAAAGCTTCCCCGACTTGAAAACAATTGTCCAGCTTTGCACGCTTTGCAGTTAGTTCAATACGCCCCTGATAGTGGGGGGGTCGCGATGACCAGAACCCATCCGACCCCTTGGGGGCCCAGGTGCGCCAAAAATCTAGGAATAAGGGCAGGGCCAGCATCCCGACCAAAAATATTTCCATTTCCCCCTAAACAATTTCCGCGATCGCCGGATAAACAAATTAGGTCTTGCGGAGGAGCTGCGCTCCAGAGACCACTCGCGGCAGTCAGGTTTTGGGCGGGGCGATTTAG
>Ga0115026_10000513_pt1 | contig 10785 bp, 12 predicted proteins | sample Mud_0915_D1_FD_83878 | JGI IMG/M metagenome (GOLD analysis project Ga0115026, IMG submission 83878) | Wetland microbial communities from Old Woman Creek Reserve in Ohio, USA - Mud_0915_D1 | ecosystem: Environmental > Aquatic > Freshwater > Wetlands > Sediment ...
CGGGAGGGGGTCTCCCCCTCCCGAACAAAGTCCTTAGATCCCCCGGCATGAGGATGGCCCCAGCCGACGGTTCTGAGATCCCGGAAACCGAAGGGGGGGGACGCCCACGCGGCGGGGGGACCGTCAGGTCCCCCCAGGAGCGTCTCAGCACCATCACTCTGCCCACGAAGGATTGCCCTTCCATCTTCCAGGCCATGGGATTTCATCGATCATCCACTGGGGGCACTTCCACCCTCCGCCTGCCCGGAAACCTATTCAAACCGCCTGCCTCACCCGGTAGGGAGGCGCACAGGCTATGGAACTCTACTCATGCCTCGGGTCCCTGGTGACAGGAGTACTCGTGATGTGGATCGTGCTTATCTTCATGCGCCGGTTCAAAACATACGACGCAAAGGGGCTTGCCACCGTGATTGGCGCTATTTTCGGGGGCGCCGTCTTCACCTATCTCGTGGCCAACGACCGGACCGCCCTCTGGATCTACCCGGTAGGGCTCTTTGTCGGTTTCGTGGCATTCCAGGCGCTCCTGGTCCTGCGGGGCGAGACGCCGATCCTGATCCGGCGGTAAATCACCTGTTGACGAGCAGAAGAGCTCAACTTTTTTTCTTATTTGTGGACGCTCTCGGGGGCTGGCGCCCCCTGCCGCTGCGGCACCCCCGCATGAGGATAGTCTGAGCCGGGGTGTTCACCAATCCAGGAAACCTAAGGGGGGGACGCCCACGCGGCGGGGGGGGGACCCGCAGGTCCCCCCCAGGAGCGTCCCCCCAGTGTCATGATGCCCGTCGAGGCAGGATCATACAGATACCATCACCCTCAGAGGGGGATCCCAATCCCATAAGAACATAAACAGCAGATGGTTGGGCATGGTCAGCGACCGTGAACGGGCAGCCTTCGAGGCCGGTATCAAGCTGGGGGCCCTGTACCACCAGTTCGTGGGCACCCCTGTTTCTCCCGCCACTGCCGAAACCCTGGAACGTGCCATCGGGGCCGCGGTCTCGCTGCAGCCCTGCGTGGAGGACGTGCGGGTGGAACTGGACCGGAGCCAGATGACCCCCAACGCCTTCGGGTACAGCGAGGTCAGGGGAACCATGTTCCATGTGGAGATCACCACCCGGGCCGGGAAGGCACGGTGCACCGCCCGGCTCGCCTGCGAGAAGGATTATCCGATGATGTCCCTGGTGCGGTGTGAATAGGGTTCCCCGGTACCCCATCACCGATGACCATATCCACCTGGACCCGGTGAACGGCATCGGTATTGCGGCGGCTAAGGAGTTCCAGAGGGCGGGGGGAACCCACCTCTTCGTGGTGTCGAAGCCTTCCTGGTCCCACGGGGTCGAACCGTCCCGCGGGGAGGACTACCGGCCGGTCTTCGAGGCCACCCTCACCATGGTGAGGGCGGTACGGGAGATCGGCCTGGGGGCATTCGCCATCCTGGGCGTGCACCCGGCCGAGATCAGCCGGCTCTCGGAGCGGATGCCCCTCCCCCGTGCCACTGAAGTGATGCAGGAGGGCCTCTCCCTGGCCGCCTCATACGTGAAACGGGGGGAGGCGGTGGCCCTGAAGAGCGGGCGGCCCCACTACCCCGTGGAGGACCCGGTCTGGGAGGCCTCCCAGGCGGTGCTCCGGAATGCCCTCTCGCTGGCGGCGGACTGTTCCTGCGCGGTCCAGATCCATGGCGAGAGCGGGCCTTGCGCCGACGTGGTGGAGATGGCGCAGGAGGCGGGCATGGACCCGGCCCGGGTGGTGAAGCACTTTGCGACGCCGGATACCCCGCTCATTCCCTCGCTGATCGCCCGGCACGAGATGATCCCGGAACTCTCCCGCGGGGGAAGGGTATTCACCATGGAGTCGGACTACATGGATGAGAAGAGCCGGCCCGGGGCGGTGATCGGCCCGAAGTCCGTTCCCCGGTTCACGCTCCGGCACCTGGGGAGCGGGGCCATCACCGAAGAGGACCTCTGGCGGATCCATGCCGAGACCCCCTCCCGCGTCTATGGCGTGGAGATCCGCCTCCCCTGACCTCCCCGGCACACCTTTTTCTCGCATCCCGGTCCATTGAATACTGGTATGTTCCTGAAAGTGCACCGGGCTCCGGACGGGGCAGAGGTGGTGGCGATCTGCGACCGGGAACTCCTGAACACCACCATCACCCACGGGGATATCACCCTCAGGATCTCAGAGAGCTTCTATGGGAACCGGCCGGCCAGCGAAGAGGAGGTCAGGAAGAACCTGCAGATTGCCTCCAACGCCAACCTGATCGGCGAGCGGTGCGTGGCGCTGGCCGTGGAGATGGGCTTCGTGGAGCGGTCAGGATGCATCATGCTGGGGAAGGTTCCCCATGCCCAGGTCTTCCGGATCTAGCGATGGCCATCCAGGAATCCTTCTGCCCGCGCTGCGGGGCCCCTGCCACGGACGGCATCTGTGGCCGTTGCAGGGCCGCAGGGACCAGATGGCTCTCCGCTGACCCGCGGGTCACGTGCATCCACTGCCCCACCTGCGGGTCCCTGCGGCACGGGGCCGCCTGGACCGATATGGCCTGCAGCCGGGAGGACCTGGCAGACCAGCTGGTGAGGAGTGCCCTTCACTTCCATCCCGATCTCACGGATCCCGGGGTCTCCCTCTCCATCCGGGATCTCACCCCCACCCGCAGCGTGGCGGAGGTCCGGATCACCGGGCGCCTGTACGGCCAGCCGGTGGAGGAGACTGCCCAGGTGGAGATCGCATGGAAGGGCGAGCAGTGCGACCGGTGCAGCCGGATCTCCGGGGGATACTACGAGGGGGTCGTGCAGGTCAGGGCCGAAGGCCGGGAGACCTCGCCCTTCGAGCGGGAGGTGGCAGACCGGATCGCGGTCCAGCTGGAGGATACCCTCCAGGCGGCAGGGGAACGGCTGGCGTTCATCTCCGGGGTGGAAGAGAAGGAGGGCCTGGACATCATCGTGGGATCCCACCGGATGGGCCAGGAGATCGCCCGGCAGGTCACGGGGGCACTGGGGGGCCAGTGGACGGTCCACCCCAAGCTCGTGGGGGAACGTGACGGGCGGCCGGTGTACCGGATCACCTACTCCATCCGGCTGCCCCGCTGGAAGAAGGGGGACGTGGTCTGGACAGGGAAGGAGTACCTGGAGGTCCGGGAGAGCGGCGGCCGGGATGTGAAGGTCTTTGACCTGGCCGACGGGGGGACCCGGTCTGTCCCGCCGGCTTCCGACTGGCGCTTCATTGGCAACGTACGGGACGCGATGGAGGCCGTGGTGGCCTACATCGACCGGGGGGTCATCGGTCTTCTGGACCCGGTCACCTGGGCATCGGTGGAGAACCGGGTGCTGCCCTGGATCGCCCCCCGGGAAGGGGCGATGCTCCGGGTCCTGCGGGACGCAGTCCGGGGAAACCTGGTCATCGTGGGGTGAGGGATGCGGGCACGCAGAGTCCCCGCGGGCCGGCTTCCGGAACTGGACTCGTGGGACTGGGCGGACCGTTCCCGCCGCCCGTACGTGGAGGGGGGGACGGCCTGGGTTCCCGTAAAGAAGGGATATCCCTCCGATGCCACGCTTCCGGAACGGCAGCCCTACCGCGGACGGGGGTTCCAGCGGCTGGGGGATACCGTCCTCATCCACGGACCCCGGCCCTCCCCCGGTGAGCTGGACCGGATCCTGGCCTGGGCCCGCCCTAAGGCCGTGCTCTGGGTGAGAGGGACGGCCGGCCCCCGGCGGATCCCCGACACCGAGGTGCTGTACGGAACTGTCGGAGAGGTGGTGCACCGGGAACACGGCTGCGCGTTTGTCCTGGATCCGCGCTTCGTCATGTACGCCCAGGGCAACCTGCAGGAGCGGGCCCGGATTGCCGGTGCGGTGGCAGGCAGCGGGAGAGAGGAGCGGGTGGCCGACATGTTCGCGGGGATCGGTTACTTCACGGTTCCGATGGCCGTGCAGGGAGCCCGGGTCCATGCCATGGAGATCAACCCGGTGGCATTCGGGTTCCTGGCCCGGAACGTGGAGGGGAACCGGGTCGAAGACCGGGTGACCCTTGAGGAGGGGGACTGCCGCGATCTCCTTACGGGCTCCTACGACCGGCTGGTGATGGGCCATTTCGATGCCATCAGGTACCTGCCGGAGGCCCTGGCCCATGCGCGACACGGGTCCATCATCCACCTCCACAGCCTCGGCGCGATGACGGATCAGGTTACGGCTGCGGCGGGAGACGCAGGATTCCGGACCCGGGTCACCACGCGAAGGGTAAAGAAATATGCCCCGAATACATGGCATATAGTGCAGGACGTGGTGCTCTCGTGACGGCTCGAAGGACGCTGGAGGGGAAGGTGGTGGCCATGGGGATCACAGGATCCATCGCGGCCGTGGAGGTGGTCCGCCTGATCCATTCGCTCCGCAGGAAGGGGGCGGAGGTCCGGCCGGTGATGAGCCAGGCTGCCGCGGGGATCATCCACCCGGATGCCGTCACCTATGCCGCGGGCCACGCGGTTCTCACCCGGTGCACGGGCATGGTGGAGCACGTGGGCCTCTGCGGGGAGGGAGGGGAGGCAGACGTCCTCCTGATCGCACCCTGCACGGCCAACACCCTGGGGAAGATCGCCTGCGGGATCGATGATACCCCGGTCACTACCTTTGCCACGACAGCCCTCGGAAGCGGTGTTCCGGTGGTCCTCGCCCCTGCCATGCACGGATCCATGTACCGGCACCCGGCCGTCCAGGAGAACCTCTCCCGTCTCGCAGGGGGGGGGGTGGATCTGATCGGGCCACGGATGGAGGAAGGAAAGGCCAAGATGTCGGATCCCGAGACCATCATCCTCCACGTGGAGCGGGCGGTATCGGGGAAGCCCCTCTCCGGTTCGCGCGTGCTGGTTACCGGGGGAGCGTGCGCGGAACCGGTGGACGATGTCCGGATCCTGACCACCCGTTCCAGCGGGAGGATGGGCCGGGAGATCGCCCTGCAGGCCTACCGGCTCGGTGCCGGGGTGACCCTGGTCCATGGAGGGGAGGAGGTCCCCTGCGTCCGGAACATCCGGGTCTCCTCTGCCGGGGAGATGGCAGAGGCGGTGCTCGGGATCGCCAGCGACAAGGGGTTCGATATCTACGTGAGCGCCGCCGCCATCTCGGATTTCGCGCCGGAGCAGTATTCCGGAAAGATTCCCAGCGGGAAACCCGTGGACCTCCGCCTCGTTCCTCTCCCCAAGCTCCTGGACCGGGTCCGGGAAGCCTGCCATCCCCGGATCATTGCCTTCAAGGTGGGGGGAACGGGGGTCCGGGCTGCCCGGCGACTGCTGGCCGAAGGGGCGGACCTGGTGGTGGTGAATCCCCCCGGCGTGATGGGGGCAGAGGAGGGGGAGTTCACCATCCTGGGGAAGGATACCCGGATCAGGGTGCAGGGGACCAAGGAGGAGGCAGCCGCGATCCTATGGGACGCCGTGCGGTAGGGTGGTCACCAGGGCACCTCTCCGGCTACTTCCGGAGGATCGGCGGCGGTACGCCAGCCTCGACCGGCTCGACGGGGGCCGGTGTGGTGATCCGGCAGGGGGTCACGGCGGTGGCTGATCCTGCCCGTGCCCGGCAGGTGGTGGTCTCCCGGCGATCACCGGAGGGGAACCTCTCTGTGGTGGCCACCACCTCGCCGCCGGTAGAGTACGCCATGGAACGGCTGGGTGTCACCGCACGGGTTACCACCGAGACCGCCCTCCCCATCGGTGCCGGGTTCGGGCTCTCGGCCGCCGCCCTCCTCTCCACCCTCTCGGCCCTGGACCACCTCTTCTCCCTGGATCTGGGGCCGCGGGGCGTGGCCGATCTCGCCCACGAGGCTGAGATCGTCCACCGGACGGGCCTCGGCGACGTGGCCGCCTGCCAGGGGGGCGGGTTTGACTGCAGGAAGGGTGCCGGCATCGAGGGGGAGATCCTCCGCATCCCGGCCGGGGGGGAGGAGATCACCGCGGTCACCTTCGGCCCGATCTCCACGCCACAGGTCCTCTCTTCGGCGAAGGCCCTCGCCCGCGTGGATCGGGCGTATCCCGGCCGCTGCCCCCGGGATATCGCCGACTTCTTCCGGCTCTCACGGGACTTTGCCGAGAAGAGCGGGTGCATCACCCCCCGGGTCCGGGAGGGCCTCGCCGCCTGTGACCGGGCCGGGATCCCTGCTTCCATGACGATGCTCGGCGAGGGGATCTTTGCATGGGGGCGCGGGGCCGGCGGGGTGCTGGCACCCTTCGGGGAGATTCTCTTCCTGGAGGTCTCGGACGCGGGATTTTCAGCCGGGGAGGATCTGCCGTGATTCCGCCGGATCACCCCCGGTACCGGTCCCTGGAGGTGCGGGAGCGGATGGCCTGGTTTGCCCGGGAGGGTGTGGTCTCCCCGGAAGGTCTCGCCGCCCACGGGAGGGGTGAGGCCTTCGATTACCTGCTGGGGGAGCGGTCCACGGAGAGCGCACTCCTCGCGGCACGGACGGCTGCCGCCCTTCTCCTCTCTGCCCGTCACCCGGTCATCTCGGTGAACGGGAACACCGCCGCGCTGGCCGGCCGGGAGATCCGGGATCTCCAGAAGGCCACCCGGGCCGTGGTGGAGGTGAACCTCTTCCACCGGACACCGGAGCGCCTGGACAAAGTGACCCGGCTTCTGGAAGGACACGGCGTCGCGGTGCTGGAGGGGGAGGAGGAACGGCTGATCCCGGTCTCCCATGACCGGGGATGGTCCCACCGCGACGGCGCGGTGGCGGCGGACGTGATCCTCGTGCCCCTGGAGGACGGCGACCGGGCTGAGGCCCTGGTCACGCTGGGAAAGAAGGTGATAGCCATCGATCTGAACCCCCTTTCCCGCACGGCACGCGCGGCGACCCTCACCATCGTGGACGAGGTGACCCGGGCGATCCCTGCCATCACCCGGGCGGCAGGGAACCTCTCCCGGGGCGAGGGTGAAAAGCTCATCTCCCAACTGAACAATAGTTATTTCCTCCAGGCGGCGCTGGACGAGATGGCGGCGAGGCTCACCCATGCTCTGGATTGAGAAGTACCGGCCCGTCACCCTGGACCAGGTGGTGGGGCAGGAGACGGCGGTTTCCCGGCTGAGGTCATTTGTGGCCGTAAAGAACCTCTCCCACCTGATGGTGACCGGCCCCGCGGGGACCGGCAAGACCGCTGCCCTGGAGTGCACGGCGAGGGGCCTGTACGGGGACTCCTGGGAAGAGAACACCACGATGATCCCCACCGGAGACCTCTTCAGCCAGGGGCGATCCGCCCTGGAGGCTGACGAACGGTTCTCCCACCTGTACCGGAAGGACTGGAGTCTTCTTGCCAACTTCAAGTACATTGTCCGGTGGTATGCGTCGCTGCAGCCCCTGGACGCCGCCTTCAAGATGATGGTCTTTGAGGGGGCGGATCGGCTGCCCCTGGAGGTCCAGGCCGCTCTCCGCCGGACCATGGAACGGTACTCCGGCACCTGCCGGTTTGCGTTCTGCACGAGCCGCCCCGGCGCCCTGATCCCTGCCCTCACCTCCCGGTGCTATCCCCTCTTCTTCCTCCCCATCGCCGATGATACGGTGGCGGGAGCCCTCGTGGGGATCCTTGAGAAGGAAGGGGTGGGAGAGGGCCAGATCTCCCGGGACGACGTGGACCTGGTGGTGCACGCCGGCCGGGGGGACCTGCGCAGGGCCACCATGCTCCTCCAGGTGCTGGTGGAATCGGGCCGCGGCACCCCGGTGGCCGAGATCACCCAGTCCGAGCCCGCTGCCATCGTGGCACAGGCGTTCCAGTTCATCAGGGAGCATGACGGCCCATCCGCCCTCAGGACCATCGAGTCCCTGATGGTGGATTATGGCCTCTCGGGACGGGAGGTGCTGGGCGAGCTCCGGAAGGTGGTGAAGCGGGAGTACAATGATCCGAGGATCGCCCGCATGCTCGCAGACGCGGATTACCGGCTCGGCCGGTGCGAGAGCGAGTTCATCCAGGTGAATACTCTCGTCACGCGGATCATGCAGGAGGTGTTCCCCTGAAGAAGGTCCAGGAACACTACGACAGCGTGGCGCCGGTCTACGACATGCGGTACGACTCGGAGATGGGCCGGGCATACCACCGGCACATCAGCAGTGCCCTGCTGGAGAGGCTGCCCCGGGGGAAGTACCTCCTGGACCTGGGATGCGGCACCGGCCTCTTCATGCGGAGGTACGGCGAGACCGGGGGTGACGCCATCGGGCTGGACATCAGCCGGGGGATGATCGAGAACGCCCGGGGCCGGTGCAATGGCTTTGAGTTCTGCATGGGCACCGCGGAGGAGCTGCCCTTCCGGGACCAGACCTTTGATGCCATCTCCTGCCTGCTGGCCTTCTCCTACCTCACGAATCCGTCCTGGATGCTGGCTGAAGCAAGCCGCATCCTGAAGCCGGGGGGGAAGATCGCGGTCTGCACCCTCTCCCGCACCATGCTCACCTCGCTGGTCCCCGCCATCTACCGGCTGGGGGAGCTGATCGATGTCCGGCATATCGGTGTCGGGGACTTCGGCGAACGGTACTATACCGAGGACGAGATGGTGATCCTCTTCTCCGAGGCCGGGTTCCACGACATCCGGGTGAAACGCGTCTCCTTTGCCCACATCAGCCTGAAGAAACCCATCTTCGAGATCGCGAGGAAGATGGAGCCCTTCGTGGAGCAGCGAATGCCCTCCCTCGCCTACAATATCCTTGCCACAGGGAGAAAACCGGGTCTCATCGGCGACCCGGGCCCATGATCCGGGCCAGCACCCGCCTCTTCTTCTCCACCGCCGCCGTGGCCGCCCTGTCCACCCCGGCCTTCATCTCGTCAAAGTCCCTCCCTGGCCGGTCCACCACCTTTTTGAGCGGGGTGTAGGCAGATTCCCGGAACCGGGGCGTGAAATCCTGCTCACGGCCGTCCACCACCAGCACCGCCGCCGGGGTTCCCTTCTCCACCCGGCCGATGACTTCCATGGGGACACCTGCATCCCCCACCACCCGGATGATGCGATCCGCCGCCTTTGCGGGGGCCACCACGAGAAGGGCATCCAGTGATACGCCCAGGTAATCGATCTGCAGGCGGTCCAGCATGGAGAGCACCACCGGGTCCACCAGGGTGCGGAGGTTCCGTTCCTCGATCACGATCCTGGCCTTCGCCGTCGCAGCCATCTCGTGGGCATCGCCCCGGAGCCCGCCGTTCGTCACATCGGTCATGGCATGGATCTCCGGGAGGATATCGCTCGCGAGAAGGGCCTGCACGGCACGGAGGAAATCCAGGTTCAGGGTCCGGTCCACCACCCCGGGCATCCCTGAGTAGATGGCGGCCGTCGCGATGGTGCCGCCGCCGCTCCCCGTGGTCATCAGGATCACGTCGCCGGGGGCGGAGGCCTTCCGGGGAGTCACATGGGAGGAAACCCCAACCGCGCCCACGCAGCCGGTCATCCGGGTGCCCAGCACCATGTCGCCGCCGATCCGGAGGGTGGATCCCGACACCAGGGGCACCCCCATCCCCTCCGAAACGGTCGTGATACCCGCCGTGTAATCGAAGATCTTGGCCACGTCCCCGTCGTCGGCCACGTGGATGTCGGAGAAGAGGGCCACGGGCCGGGCACCCATCACGCAGACGTCCCGCAGCGTGGCCCGGGTGGCGTGGAACCCTGCCAGGAAGGGGTAGTCCGAGAGCCGGGAATGCATCCCGTCCACGGTCACCGCGATCCACTTCCCCCCCGCGCTGACGACACCTCCGTCGTCCATCTCCTCCACCCCCACCGCGGCGGTGGTGTGGCCGATGATCCCGGCAATCTTCCGGTGGGCATAGAAGTCCCCCTTCCCCCGGGATCCCACGCCGAACTCGCCCATGCGCACGCCGGCGGGGGTAAACTCGAAGATGTCCCCCCGGGCCTGTTCGCTGGTCTCCACCTCCTCCATCACGGCACGGGCAAAGTCGCGGGCGTACTCCTCCGACACCGGCTTCAGCCGCCGCACGTGATCCGCGAGGAGGGCCTGGATCTCATCCCCGGGAGTCCCCTCTGCCCGCAGCCTCCGGACAAACCCTTCCACATCCATGCAGTTACTTCTGGCACCGGGAAGGGAAAAAGGTGCGGAGGAGCGGATGAGCCATTTCATCCCGACCCCGATTCCGGATCACATCGTCCAACGTTGTCGTGATCCGGGATTGGTGCGGGAGGGGGCACGCCCCCTCCCGGTCCCTCCCCCGTGAGGATAGCCTGAGCCGTGGTTTATAGCCACCAGCTGATGATCCCGGAAACGGATAGATCCGCCCGTACACCCCGGGGGGGACGCCCACGCGGCGGGGGGCGAAGCCCCCCAGGAGCGTCCCAGAAGTACTACGCGAAATGATAGCCTCCCTTCATATCACTCTGGAAAAACCTCAGCCACCGCTGGGGTCGGGGCGTCGGGGGGAAAACGTCATCATCCGCCGGAGATAACCCTCCCGGCATGAGGAGAGAGGGGATGCCCTGTGCCTGCTCGATCGCCGGTTCAGATTCCGGGGGGGGGGCCGGGATCCAGGCAGACCTGAAGACCTTCACTGCACTGGGGGTCTGGGGGACCACTGTGGTCACCGCGGTCACCGCACAGCACCCCGGAGCGGTGACGGGTATCTGGCCCCTTCCACCGGAAGCGGTGGCTGCACAGATGGAGGCCGTCATCGAGGGGTTCCCTGTCCGGGCCTTCAAGACCGGTATTCTGGCGAGGCGGGAGATTATCCTCACGGTGGCGGAGCACCTCCCGGAAGGGATCCCGCTGGTGGTGGACCCGGTGATGGTGGCCACCTCCGGCGGGATCCTGATGGAACCCGGGGCCATGGAG
>Ga0115026_10000514_pt1 | contig 10783 bp, 8 predicted proteins | sample Mud_0915_D1_FD_83878 | JGI IMG/M metagenome (GOLD analysis project Ga0115026, IMG submission 83878) | Wetland microbial communities from Old Woman Creek Reserve in Ohio, USA - Mud_0915_D1 | ecosystem: Environmental > Aquatic > Freshwater > Wetlands > Sediment ...
CTCGCGTTCGGTTCTTCCGTGGTCGGCATCTCGACCTTGGGGCGGGCTCCCGGGATCTCCTCGCGCCGATCGACCTTACCGTCGAAGTCGTCGTCGTAGAGGATCGCGAGCAGGATGTCGTCCTTGTACTGCTCCCAGCGATCGGGCTGGCCGTCGCCGTTGCGATCGCTGCGGACGCTCGCGAGCGTGCCGCGCGTGTCGTAGTACTCCTTGACGTCGTACGCGCCGTCGAAGTTCGTGTCGCGCTCGGACTCGGCGAGGGCGCTCGACTTCGTGTCGTAGACCATGTTCACGTCCCACTTGCCGTCGAAGTCGAGATCGCGGCGCTCGAACAGCGCGTTGCCCTTGCGGCTGTAGGCGACGACCCAGTCCTTCTTGCCGTCGCGGTTCCCATCGACTTGCTTGCAGGTCAGGAACTCGATCTTCGTGCCGCCTTCGTCCTCGGTCTTGTAGAGACGCCAGACGTCGGGACGGTTGTCGTGGTTGAGGTCGTAGGTGACGACGTTCTTGCCGTTCGTATCGCACAGGGTCGGGTCGACCTTCGGGATCGAGACCTCCAAGTTGTCCGTCTTGGGTGTCGTCTTCCCGTTCTTCTTACCGCCGCAGCCCGCCACCAACACGACGCACAACCCGGCCAATTTAAAGAGCTTCGTCATCACTTCAGGGAGCGTAGTCGGGCTCATGCGGAGCCGCAACTGTGCCGATCGCACGTTTGACCATCCTTATATGGTCACGTAGGGTCACGACTTCGTGTCGCGCAAGAAGGTCTCGACCACCGTCTACATCACGCCGGAGCAGGACGCGCGGCTAAAGCAACTGCACGGGCGTACGAAAGTCCCCGTCGCCGAGTACATCCGGCAGGGCATCGATCTGGTCCTCGAGAAGTATCGCGATCAAATGCCGGGGCAGGTCGACCTCCACCTCGGATCACGGTAACTAGCCCGGGCCGTTCATGTCGTTTCCGCTCGAACGCATCCGTAACTTCTCGATCATCGCGCATATCGATCACGGCAAGACCACGCTCGCCGATCGCATCCTCGAGGAGTGCGGCGCGGTCACGGCGCGCGAAGCGCAGGATCAGATGCTCGACTCGATGGATCTCGAGCGCGAGCGCGGCATCACGATCAAGGCGCAGTCCGTCCAGCTCCACTTCAAGGCGAAGGACGGGCTCGTCTATCAGTTCCACTTGATCGACACGCCGGGCCACGTCGACTTCCACTACGAGGTCTCCCGCTCGCTCGCCGCGTGCGAGGGCGCGCTGCTCGTCGTCGATGCCGCGCAGGGTGTCGAGGCGCAGACGCTCGCGAACGTCTACGTCGCGCTCGACAACAACCTCGACATCATCCCCGTCCTCAACAAGATCGACTTGCCCGTCGCGCGCCCCGACGAGATCAAGCAACAGATCGAGGACACGATCGGCCTCGATGCATCCGACGCGTGCTTGGTGTCCGCGAAGACCGGCGTCGGCGTGCACGACATGCTCGAGGCGGTCGTCGAGCGGATCCCGCCGCCGAAAGGCGATCGCGAGGCGCCGCTGTCCGCGTTGATCTTCGACAGCTGGTACGACACGTACCGCGGCGTCGTCGTGCTCGTACGCGTGATGGAAGGCCGGATCAAGAAGGGCACGAAGCTCAAGTTCTGGAACACCGACGTCACGTACGAGTGCACGATGATCGCGGTCCGCAAGCCGGCGATCATCGAGATGGACACGCTCGAGGCAGGGCAGGTCGGCATCCTCGCGGCCGCGATCAAGGACATCGCGCACGCGCGCGTCGGCGATACCGTGACCGACGCGGAGCGCCCGTGCGCCGCGCCGCTCAAGGGCTTCAAGCTCGTCAAGCCGATGGTGTTCGCGGGTCTGTTTCCCGTCGATGCCGCCGACTACCAGGACCTCAAAGACGCGCTGGGCAAGCTCGTGCTGAACGACGCGTCGGTCACGTACGAGCCCGAGACCTCTGCGGCGCTCGGGTTCGGCTTCCGCACCGGCTTCCTCGGCCTGCTCCACATGGAGATCATCCAGGAGCGGCTCGAGCGCGAGTTCAACCTCAACCTCATCACGACCGCGCCGAGCGTGCGCTACCGCATCCACCTCACCGGCGGCGAGGTCATCGAGCTCGACAACCCGGCCAAGGTTCCGGACCAGGGCAAGTACGACAAGATCGAAGAGCCGATCATCAACGCGACGGTTCACCTGCCGCAGGAGTACGTCGGGCCCATCATGCAGCTCTGTCAAGAGCGCCGCGGCGTGCAGCAGGGGCTCCATTACGACCCGGGTGGCCGCGTTCGCGTTGTCTACGAAATGCCGCTGGCAGAGATCGTGTTCGGCTTCTACGATCGTCTGAAGACGATGTCGCGCGGCTACGCGTCTCTCGACTACGAACCCGCGGGTTACCGCGAGGCCGACCTGATCCGGCTCGACGTGCTCATCAACGGCGAGAAGGTCGACGCGCTGTCGATCATCTCCCACCGCGACACCGCGTATCACCGCGGTGTCGAGCTGACGACGAAGATGAAGGACGTCGTGCCCCGCCAGATGTTCGATGTCGCGATCCAGGCCGCGATCGGCAGCCGCGTGATCGCGCGTACCACGGTCAAGGCCGCCCGCAAGGACGTCACCGCGAAGTGCTACGGCGGCGACATCACCCGTAAGAAGAAGCTCCTGGAGAAGCAGAAGGAAGGCAAGAAGCGCATGAAGGCGGTAGGCTCTGTGGAGCTTCCGCAAGAGGCGTTCTTGACGGTTCTCAAAGTCGACTAATGCGCGCAGCCAGCCTCGATCGCCGAGTTCGCAAGGAAGCGACGTTGCTCGTGCGCGAGGCTCGCACCGCTCTCTCGCTGAAGCGCGGCCTGCGCGGCCGCGCCGCCGAGCTCGAGGCCGCGACGAACGACGTCGGCAAGGCGCTCGACGCGAAGGACCTGCACCGCGTGCGGCAAGCGCTGCCGGTGCTCGACGCGCTCGTCGACGACCTCATCAAGCGCCCGCCGAAATCGACGACGCGCGACTACGTCGAGTCGATCGGCGCCGCGATCTTGATCGCACTCGCGCTGCGCGCGTTCGTGATCGAGGCGTTCAAGATCCCGTCGAGCTCGATGTATCCGACGCTCGAGATCGGCGACCACATCTTCGTCAACAAGTTCATCTACGGCGTGCGCATCCCGTGGACGCAGACGAAGTTCTTCGAGGTCCGGAAGCCCAAGCACGGCGAAGTGATCGTGTTCATGCAGCCGTGTCAGCTCGAGCGCGATTACATCAAGCGCGTCGTCGCGGTCGGCGGCGATACGGTCGAGGTGCGCTGCAACGTCGTCTACGTGAACGGCAAGGCGGTGCCGAGCAAGCTCGTCGAAGCGGACGGTTGCGAGTACCAAGATCGCAACGAGGACTCGAGCGAGTGGTTCACGCGTCAGTGCTCGCGCTATCGCGAGAGCGTCGACGATCTCGACTACGACACCTATCACGACCCCGAGCGCCCGGCGCGCGAGGACGAAGCGAAGGCCGGCAGGCCGCGCGCCGACAGCAAAGACTTTCCGCAGATGGATCGCGTGCTCCACAACTGCTCGAACCAGCGCGACTTCGAATCGAAGCCCGCCGCGAACCAGCTACCGGGCAAGATCGTCGAGACGAATCCGAATCCGAAGAGCGCGTGCGAGCCGCAGCTCCACTACGTCGTCCCCGACAACCACGTGTTCGTGATGGGCGACAACCGCAACAACTCGAACGACTCGCGGTTCTGGGGCTCGGTCCCCGTCGAGAACATCAAGGGCAAGGCCCTGTTCATCTGGCTGTCCTACAGTAACTGGGACCCGTTCGACTGGTCCGGCATCCGCTGGGGCCGGATCGGCAACTTCGTCCACTAGAGCGCATGCGCACCGCGAGGCTCGACCGCCACGTTCGCAAAGAGGCGCGGCTCCTCGTGCGCGATGCGAAGCGCCTCCGCAAAGGCGAGGCGCACGCCGCCGAGATCGCCGCCGTCGAGCGCGCGCTGTCAGCGAAGGACCTCGCGGCGCTGCGTGCCGCGCTCCCCGCGCTCGACGAGGTCGTCGAACAGCTCGCGCGCACGAACAAGCTCCCGCTGCACTACCAAGCGTGGGACGGCGTCATGTGGGTCGCCTCGCTCGCGCTCCTCGTGTTCACGCTCCGCACGTTCGTCGTGCAGGTGTTCCAGATCCCGTCGAGCTCGATGTACCCGACGCTGATGATCGGCGATCACCTGTTCGTCAACAAGTTCATCTTCGGGCTCGACATCCCGTTCTCCGACCAGAAGCTCGTCGAGCGCTCGCCGAAGCGCGGCGAGATCATCGTGTTCGCGCAGCCGTGCACACCCGAGCGCGACTACATCAAGCGCGTCGTCGGGCTCGCCGGCGACACGGTCGAGGTCCGCTGCAACCACCTCTACATCAATGGCGCGCCCGTCGCCGAGACGCTCGTCGACGGTTCGAACTGCAGCTACGACGATCGCGACGACGGTGGCGAGTGGCACACCGTCCCGTGCACGCGCTACCGCGAGACGCTCGGCGGCTACACGTACGAGACGTTCCACGATCCCGATCGCCCCGCGCGCGATGCGCTGAAGGTCGGCGACGAGCTCGACTTCCCGTCGCTGCGCGATCGCACCCTCAAGTACTGCGGCAGCGATCCGCTCACGCCGCCGGCGGCGAACCAAGCGCAGGGCAAGCTCGTCGAGACGAAGTCAGGCGACGCGTGCGACCTGCAGCTCCACTACGTCGTCCCCGAAGGTCACGTCTTCGCGATGGGCGACAATCGCGCGCACTCGAACGACTCGCGGTTTTGGGGATCGGTCCCCCTCGAGAACATCCGCGGCAAGGCGATGTTCATCTGGCTCTCGTACCGCGATCTCCCGGGCAGCATTCGCTTCGGGAGGATGGGCAACTTCGTCCACTAGTCACGCGTCGAGGATGTCGAGCGCGTCGACGAGCGTGCGCGCACGCACGAGGCGTGGTCGCAGCGCCGGCGCGAGCGGACCTAGCACGCCGAGGTGCCGCTTCGTCGCTGCTACACCCGCGCGTTCGCCGCGGGCGGCGACGCTCGCCACGAGCAACGCACGATAGACGGCGCGTCGCTCGTCGGGCGTCGGTGATGCGATCGTGGTCCCCGCGAGCCGTGCGCGCGCCTCGCGAAAGATCCACGGATGGTCGATCGCCGCGCGGCCGATCATCACGGCCGCGCAGCTCGTCTCGTCGAGCGCTCGCACGACATCGTCGGCGCCCTGGACATCGCCGTTGACGATGACCGGGATCGAGACGACCGCACGCGCGCGCGCCGCCCAGCGCCAGTCCGCGTCGCCACGGTGCCCCATCGCGGCCGTGCGGCAATGGATCGCGAGCGCCTGGATCCCCGCGTCCTCGAGTCGCCGTGCGAGGTCCACGATCGGCATATGCGACTCGGGGCCCCAGCCGATGCGGGTCTTCACGGTGACGGGCAGCGAGACCGCCGCCGTGATTCGACGCGCCATCGCCACCATCGCCGCGGGGTCACGCAGCCAGCCGGCGCCCGCGCCACGCCCCGCGATCGACGGGACCCAGCACCCGCAGTTGAGATCGATGAACGCGGGCTCGGCGCGTTCCGCGATGCGCGCGGCCGCGAGGAGCAGGTCCGGATCGGCGCCGTAGATCTGGATCGCCGTCGGGCGATCGTCAGCGGCGAGGCTCGCGCGGCGTCGCGCGAGCTCGGAATCCGCGATGATCTGCTCGGCGCCGACGAACTCCGTCACGCACAGCGATGCGCCGAGCGTGCGGCACACGCGACGGAAGGCCACGTCGGTGACATCTTCCATCGGCGCGAGCACGACCGGTGCGGCGTCGAGCAGCGCGGCGACCGGATTGGAGGCGACGGCTCGGGCTGACGCGATCACTGCTTCTTCGGCGGTACCGCGAGCTGCTTGAACACCGTCGTCATGGCATCGGCGATCGCGACCTCGGCGGCCGAGTCCCACGCGAACTCCTTGTCCTTGTCGCGGACCTTCTTGCCGACCTCTTGCTTGATCGTGGCCTGACCGTCACCGGTGAAGCCCATCGTGCGGCCGGGGATGGCTTCCCCGAGCACGTGCACCGCGACGCGGACGACCAGGCGCTGGGTGTTCGGCTTGTCGGTCGGGAGGAGCTCTTCGGAGGCTTCGGTGACCTCGACGGTCACCCAGTAGGCGCCGGCGAGGCCCTTCTTCTTGAGGAAGGCACGGTAGGCGTCCATCTGCTGCGGCGTCGGCTTGTCGGGGAGGGCGGGGGCGCCGTCGAGCTTGGCGACCAGCTGGGCGTGGGAATCGAAGGCCTTCTTGACCTGCGCCTCGACGCGCGGCGTGGCGACCTTGCCGACGTCCGGTTTGACGTCCGGCTTCGCGGTCACGGCGGTCAGCTCGAAGTGGTATTTCTTCTTGGCCGGGGCTGCCTCGGCGCTGGTTCCGACGAAGAACAGCGCGCTGGCGACGACGAGAAGGCGGATCATTGGTCGCATAGTAGTCCCCGTTTTTCCCCTGAGACGGCGCGTGCTAGCGTCTATTTAATGGGGAGGCCCCGCTGGCACGACGCCCTCATCGTCACCGCGCTGGTCGGGCTGTTGGCCGTCGGGGTCTGGGCGCTCTGGTGGGACGATGTACGGGGTTTCTTGAACCTCGGACCCTCAAATACCGAGGAGAACGTCCCCGTCCAGCCCGGACAGACCTGATCTCGGAGTCAGCGGACAGATGCGGTCGGGGCCTGTCCGAACTTGACTGTGATTGCCGCTGCTTAGTACCGTTCCCAGGGGGCGCCAACTGTTCTTCGGTTCGGCAACCTCAGGAGCCAATGTTCACCATCATCATCCAGGAAAAAGGCGGCGAGCAGCGCCGCATGGTGTTCAACAAGCCCGAGGTCACCATCGGACGCGTGCAGGGTAACGACATCGTGCTCCCGAAGGGGAACGTGTCGAAGCGCCACGCGCGCATCGTGCTCAAGGACGGCAAGTTCATCATCGTCGACCTCAAGAGCACGAACGGCACGTACGTCAACGGCAGGAAGATCACGAGCCCGCTCGTCGTCAAAGACTCCGACAAAATTTATGTCGGCGACTTCATCATCGGCGTCGACGAGGCCGGCGATCAGGTCGGTGACGGACAGTCCGAGACAACGACGTCACCACCGGGCGAGCGCGTGAATCAAGCGCCGCCGGAGATTCGTCCACCGCGGCCGACCGAAGCGCAGCCGATGCCGTCACCGCTCGCGGCGATGTCTCCGCTCTCGGCTCCGGAACCTGCTGCACCACCACCGGGTCCGCCGCCACCGCGTCCCGGCCCGCCGCGTCCGGCGCCGGGACCGAGTCGCGATCTCGGACCCGCGCGCGATCCAGGTCCGCCGATGGGACGGCCCCCAGGTGGCTCGATGGGCCCCGATGGCGGGATGCCGCCGATCGCACCGCCGGCCGAGACGCGTACGCGTCCGCCGCTCGGGCGTCCGGGTGGAACGATGCCGCCGCCGATGGCGCCGATTCCCCCGATGGCGACGCCGATGGCACCGCCGACAGCGACAACGGATCACATGCCGATGCCGACCCCGGTCATGGCGCGCGAGATGCCCGCGCCGATGCCGGCACCCGTGCGTCCGATCGCGGCACCGATGGAAGCGCCGATGCCGGCGCCGAGCTCGATGCCGTCCGGTCGATCCGAGCCGGCCGCAAACAACGCGATGCACGGCGCGCCTGCGCCGGTCGTTCCGCTGCCGTCCGGGCGCGGCGACGAGAAGAGCAAGCGTCACCTGCAGGGCGTCGGTGCGAAGAAGGTCGTCGGTCGCTCGGTCTCGATGCCGAGCCGCCGCGGCGTTCACCTCGACCCGCTCGATCCGAAGGTCGTCAAGATGCTCGACCTCCAGTCGAACATCCTCGAGCGCCTACGCACCAAGCTCGATCTCGACAAGATTCCGATGGATCGCCTCCACGAGGAGGACCTGTGGAAGCGCGCCGAGCGCGCCACCATCGATCTCGTCGAGACGCTCGAGACGTCGGGCGAGCTGCCCAAGTACATCGATCAAGACACGCTGATCAAAGAGACGCTCAACGAGGCGCTCGCGCTCGGCCCGCTCGAAGACCTGCTCGCCGACGAGAAGATCGACGAGATCATGATCGATCGTCGAGATCGCGTCGTCGTCGGGAAGGAAGGCCAGCTCCGCGGTTCGGGCAAGGCCTTCTCGTCCGATGACGTGTTCGAGCGCGTCGTCAAACGCCTCGTCGCAGAAGCCGGCGGTCACATCGACGAAGCGAACCCGCTCGTCGATCTTCGCATGCGCGACGGGACGCGCCTCACCGCCGCCGTCTCGCCGGTCGCGGCACGCGGCGCCTGCCTCGTCCTCAAGAAGGCGCCGACCCAGATGCCGCAGCTCTCCGAGCTCGCCTCGCAGAACGCGATGTCCGCCGGGATGGCCGACTTCCTCGCGACCTGCGTGACCGCGCGCCGCAACATCCTCGTGTGCGGCGGACCCGGCTCGGGCAAGACGCAGATCGTCGCCGCGATCGCCGCGGCCTCACCGGCCGGCGAGCGCGTCATCTCGATCGAAGAAGTCGCCGAGCTCTCGATCGCGCGTGACGAGTGGATCCAGCTCGAGACGCGCGCTGGTAACGGCAAGACCAAGACGGTCGACCTCGCGAACCTGCTCGAGACGGCGATCCGCCTCGCGCCCGATCGTCTCGTCGTCGGCGAAGTGCGCGGCCGCGAGGCCCTGCCGCTCGTCAGCGCGCTGGGTACGTCGGTCGACGGCGCCATCGTCGCGATGGCCGGGGAGGGCGCGGCGACCGCGCTCGGCCGGCTCGTCACGCTCGCGCGCGTCTCCGCGCCCGGTGCGGCCGACGGTGCGCTGCGCGAGCTCGTCGCACAGGCGTTCGAGATCGTCATCCATGTCTCGCGCTGGTCCGACGGCTCGATCAAGGTGATGGCGATCGAAGAGGTCATCGGCTGCACCGACCAGTCGTTCGACACCCACGTGCTGTTCCAGTTCAAGGACGGCGCGTTCGCTGCGACCGGCACCGTGCCGCGCTTCTACTCGGAGCTCGAGGCGCGCGGCATCCCGGCGGACCAAGCGGTCTTCCGCTAGTTCGTCGTCTCGATCCGGCGCGCGAGCTCGAGGACCTCGAGGTCGCGCGGCCAGACGGCGCGCAGGAGGTCGACGAGGCCTTTCGCGCTCTCGGTGTCGCCCGCTTCGAGCGACTCGCGCGCGCCGGCGAGCTGGGCTTGCTTGAGCGTGGGAGCGAGCATCGACGTGCGCGTCGCGGCTTCGGCGCGCAGGATCTCGTCACCGGTGAGCGTCGCGAGCCGCGCGACCTGCGACCAGAAGTACCCGGCCTGCGGGTGTTGGACGCCTTCGGCGCTCTCGGCCGCCATGCGCGCTTCGTCGACGGCGCCGCTGACTTCGCCGAGCCGCTCGGAGATGCGCGCGAGGTCGAGCCACGCCCACGCGAACGCGGGATCGTCGGCGACGACTTGTTCCATCTCGTTACGGGCATCTTCGACGGCGCCTTGCTCGAGGAGCGCGTGCGCGAGGCGCCAGCGCACGCCGGGCGCGGCGGGGTCGCGCTTCAAGTGGAGCCGGAGCTGCTTCTCGCGGACGACGGGTTCGATCTCGCCTTCGTCATCGAAGATGTTGTCGGCGAACTCGCCATCGCCGTCGTAGAGCAGCCCGGTCGCTTCGACCGCGCCCGCGAGCCAGCGCTCGAGCTTCGTGCCTTCGCAGATGTCGTCGTCGAGCGAGGCATCGCTGCGCCAGATCCGTCCACGGTGATCGAGCGCGATCGCATCCTCCTCGACGGTCGCGAACTGCCAGCGACCGGGGGCAGGCATCGTGACCTCGGCCGCGGGCGCGATCATGATCGTGTCGTGAAAGAACCGGCCGCCATCACAGCGGGCATAGAGCTCGATGAGTGGTTCGGGCAATCCCTTCGGCAACTCTGCCGATGGCGGCTCGAGATCGTGGAGACCGGCGGGAGCCTCGTCGACGAGCTCGAACAAGCGGTCGAGCCCGCCGCCTTCATCGCGGCGCTTCTTCGCCATCTATCGACCGAGTGGCATCGCACCGACCGCGACGATCGGCTCGCCCTGCGCGTCGGTGCCGCGGTACACCGCGACGACGCGCGTACCGCTCGCCGGCGCCGCGACCCGCGCGAGCTCCTTCTGTCCCGGCTTCGTCTCGACGCTCGCGAGCTTCGTGCGGACGCCGCGTCCGTCTTCGACGAGGACCTCGACGGTGCCAGGCCCGAGGCCCGCGCCGCTCACCACGACCGAGTCGGTCAGCTGCAGCTGCAGCTCGCCGCGGAGCAAGAACTCGAGGAGGCCGGTCTCGAACGCGCTCACTTCGGGCAGCACGGCGGTGACCTGCTCGAGCATGCACTCGTCGTCGAGCCAGAACTCGACGACGCCGCGCTCGACGCGATAGCGCGCGAGGCAGGTGCCCGCCTTGTCGCGCAGCATCGTGCCTTCATCGCGGCTCGCGGCCATGAGGTTCAAGCGGTCGGGCACCGTCGGTTGCGGGCGTGCGAGCTTGGGCTGGAACGTCTTGCCGCCGATCCGCGTGTTCGCGGGCAGCGTGTTCGGCGAGAAGTACGTGCGCGCGACGAGATCGGCGAGGCCTTGGCCATCGGCCGTCGAGAAGAAGTCGCGCAGACGCGTACGCGTGACGATGCGCGACGGCGCGGGCACGCCGAGCCGACCGTACGCGAGCGCGGCGATGCGCTCGAACCGCGAGCCGAGATCGTCGGGACCCGCACCGAGCGGCTCGAGGTGCGCGGCCGAGTCGCCACGTACCCGCGATGGCGCGC
>Ga0115026_10000515_pt1 | contig 10781 bp, 12 predicted proteins | sample Mud_0915_D1_FD_83878 | JGI IMG/M metagenome (GOLD analysis project Ga0115026, IMG submission 83878) | Wetland microbial communities from Old Woman Creek Reserve in Ohio, USA - Mud_0915_D1 | ecosystem: Environmental > Aquatic > Freshwater > Wetlands > Sediment ...
ACATGGTTACAGGGGGCGGGATTGAGAACGTGTAGGGATGCCGTTACGGCAAGGTGGTCCGCGGTCCGGGCGGGGGTAGGGCAATTTGGTAAGAATAACTTTATCTTCACCTCCCATGGCTCTTGGATAACCATACACACCTGGATGGTCGATCAAGAGATGGAATACGATCGCCCCTCGCTCTCTATCCTCTGCCCTGAAGATTGCACACGATGCATTGATGTTTGTCCAACCCGGGCACTGGAAGGTCCATTGATGATGAACTACGGAAACTGTATCGCACGTCTCACGTACAGGGTATCCTCCTTGCCCCCTTCAGGGCTGAGAGCCAAGATGGGGACCTGGTTATACGGGTGTGATTTATGCCAGGATGTCTGCCCCTTGAATAAAAATCGTTGGGAAGGGGAAAGAGATTTCCCGGGCCTTGATGAATTTTCAAAGATCCTCACCCTGGAAAACCTCAGCGCGATGGACGATGATTCATTCATCCAAACGATCTACCCCAAATTATGGTATATCAAAGAAGATCAATTGTGGTTATGGCGATGCAACCTATTAAGGGCGATGGGGAATAGCAAGAACAAAGACTACTTCCACTGTATTCAACCTGCATTGAAACATTCAAATGAAAACATAAGGGAAATGGCTGCGTGGGCCTATGAGAGACTTGGCTCAACCCGTGGATGAACGATAAAACGCGTGTCTAAACCTGAAACTTCAGCAGGTCCGCTTGTATGATGCCCAATTCGACAACGAGATTGCAGAGACAAAACCACGGGGAGGCCCTCACCCTCCCCTCTCCCCGCTGGGGAGAGGGATAGGGTGAGGGGCCATACCAACGGATGTAATGAAATTTAATGCGTTTGTATTAGGTGTCCGGGCTACACTCTTGATGGAGCATTTTAAAGCCTGATAGCCGTTGGCTATGGGAGGACCCCTCAGGATAGAATATCCGGGAGCCTTCTATCTTAGTCATTAAAGAAAGGTCCGGAAAGTAAATTACGGAAACTCTCCAATTTTAATTGCAGAGAGTGAATGATCGGTGTAAGCTGAAGTGAGAGGTGAATCGTCTGAAACGGTTCGTGCGTGGGAATCATGGACAAGGTAGGATGTACGTTTATCACTGGCTGCCTCACGGACAGGCGGCGCTAGGCGCTCCTTCGTTATGGTCAATAGATTTACGAGAAGGGATTTTCTGAGATTTGTATCGGCAGGAAGTTTGTGTGCCTTGGGAGATTGGGGAGGGCCTATGTGTGCCAATTCGGCCGAAATCGCGGGGAAGGGTTTGCTGGAGGCTGTTGAAGCATCGGATGTGGACAGAGCGTTGGAGATTTGTGCCAAAATGGTGAGCCAGGGGGGTGATCCCTGGAAGATTCACCTTTCGCTCTTTCCTACGGCTCAGCGAGTTCAGAATCCGCCTTTCATCAACCCGCATCTGCCCAAGGTGTACGGTATTTATCGGGAACTTGTGCCCACCCTGAGTGAGGAAAAGACCGGCGCCTTCTTATCCCTCGAGATCAGAGAGTACGCGAGAAGGCCCAAGATGGAAAAAATCCCGAGGGGGAATCGATTGCCCTCTCCTGTGGGATTCAAAGACATTGAGGCCGCAATTCAAGCGAATGATCCGGAGAAGACCGCGGCACTCATGGCCACCTTTTTGAAGCAGGAGTCGGGAGTGGAATTTGCCCGTCGTCTCTTGCTCCTCGGAAGCGGTTACTTAAACAGCTCATTAGGTCATTCGGTCTCGTGCACCGCCTTTATTCTGTCAGAAATGCTTGAACGGACGGACTTGGATCCCTGGCCTGCGCTGTCGGCATTGGCTGTCTATTTCTGCAAAGGCAAATTCGGTACGACGCCGGCCCTGAAAAAATCAAACCCCTTCACGGAAAAAGAGGCTTCTAACCGTGAGATGCTTCGGGCGACGAACGGCAAAGGCTTTGTGCCCTTGCACCATACGATCACCCGCTATGCCGTCGAACGGGCCCGAAGGTTTCTCGGCCGAGAGGACTACCATCACATGGTGAACGCATGGATTGACTTTTTGGGAGATGGGGGAGAAGAGAAGGTTTCACTGGAGGGGGCAGCCTCCGAACCCGCGAAGGAATATGATCAGTTCTACAAGACTTTTTCGACCCTGAAGACGAAGCCTGTCGTGGCATCGTTGAGCGGCATGATCGGCTCTCAAGAGGGTCGGCAGAAGATAAAACGCTTCCTCGTTCAGGGGGTGTGTGACAAGTATCAGGGCGCCTATGATCCTCATTATCTTACAGGCCTTGGATCTACCTTATGGGTGCTCGATCAGTATTGGCAGGATCCACGACTTGTGACCAACGGTCTGGTGCAATATCTTGACTTCTTCTTCAGCGGCATCAGATCCTAAGGTGGAAGGCGCTGGGGGCACCCACCCAAAGGCACTTTCCAAGAGAAAAAAGTATTTCCATTGTAAGCCACTGGCCGGCAAGGTGCGCTCCCGAGCACTTAAGGCTTGCCCATTCCCTTTCTCTTTTGTATCATACTTCTACTGGAATGACCTTTTCATTGTTATTTGAAGAGGAAGTGGAGGTTTGTTATGACCATACCTGACCGAATTGAAATTAATCCGAAAGTGATGATGGGTAAACCTGTCACCCGGGGGACCCGAATTCCGGTGGAACTTATTCTCAGAAAGCTAAGTGAAGGAGCGAAAGAAAGAGAGCTTTTGGAGGCCTATCCCCGGCTCACCAAAGAAGATATCCAGGCTGCCATCCGATATGCAGCTGATACATTGGCTCATGAAGACACGGTCATCTTGAGCCCCCCCAGACGAGCAGCCAGAAAATGACGATGCGTTTCCTCGCCGATGAAAGCTGCGACTTCGCTGTGGTCCGCGCCTTAGGAGAGCGGGATTTGACGTCCTTTGTATTTCAGAGAGTACCCCAAAGGCCGAAGACTTAGAAGTCAAATGAGAGACTTGGGAAGGAGACAGGGGAACGTAGGTGAACATTGATAAATTTTTATTACTCCTTCGAGCATAGAGCGAAACGAGAAGAAGTGTAAAAAGAAAGGGCGCGTTGGTTCTAGAAACTTGTAAATTTTACGTCATTACAATAGTGGGGACACAATACCATTTTCTGCGATTTTGATGAAGAAGGAAAGTTCTTTCCACTTCTTGCAGGCCTCTCCCCTCGGTTTCCTCATTCATTGATTGACAAATACGACATTTCTTGATAGAGAAGTTACCGATAACGGCTCAACCGAGGTGACCGGAATCTGCCGGCACGGATTGAAAGGTGAAGAAGAGAGCCGGGGAATTGGAGTTCGAAGATGACTACAATACCTCCGGATAATCAAAGGGCACCCAGCGGTTATTTGTCAGAGGAACACAAACGGAAGTTCACGATCACGGCCGGGATTTTTGGAGCTATCTTCTTCATCGTACAGTTCATCCTTCCTTTCGGGCTGATGATGGCCGTCATGCCCGGCATGATGTTCTTCCACGATTCCTGGATGGAGATCGCAAACCCGGAACGGGGAGCGTTCTGGAATGATCGGATCTGGTATACCGGGACGTCTCTTTCCCCGAAGAAACCCGATGGCAGTAGAGTGACACTCAAAAGTCTGAAGGTCGTTGGTGAGGAGGACCCGGAGGACATTGGACTCCTGCCAATGGAAAATCCGTGGCTCCTTGCGGGAGCGGACGGGCTCTGGATCATCTCGTCTTCAAAGGTAGGATTTTTTCAGGATGGAAACATCAACCTTATATCGGAAGAGAAAGTCCTGGGGGAGATTTCACGGCCATTTTTGTATGAAGGCCATCCGGCGGTGATCGAGGATGGACCGAATGGGTTCGCATTCGTGGTATGGGTTGACGGCACATGGCAGAGGAGGGCCTCTTTTACGCTGAAACTGCAGGAGAGACTGGGGCGTATCCAGGACAGTTTTCAGGTAGTCTCGAGGGATGAAAAACTGCATTTGTTTCTGAAATTTGGAGATACTCTTTATTACAGAGAGGGGCTGCCGGTAGGGGAAACAGATGACCAAGATCCATGGCGGCCCATTTCGAAGGTTAAGAAGGATTGGTTCGCTGTTTTGATGGACGGAGAGCCAGCCGTTTTTCTCCAAGAGACATCGGAGTTTCCTTCAAAAGTTGTGGGATTGAAGCTTCAAGGGGAAACCTGGAAATCATTCTTCTCCTACGATGCAGAGATGACGACTGAGATGGGAATTTATCCCCTTGGACAACCCGGAAAATTTGCCATATTACGTCAGTCCTTTCCAGGATCCCTCCGCCTGGTGCAGGTGGATGGAGGAAAGGTGCTCAAAGAAATCCATCACGGGAGGGGGTTTCCGATTCCCGGTTTCTTTGGAGTGATCATGTTAGGTTTTTATGGGCCCACATTACTTTTGCCCCTCGTGCTTGCTGTCATCCTCTCAAGTCTCATGAAGAAACACAGGATTTGTCAGCACGAGGCCGGATCCGTGACGATGCCTTTTGCATCCATCACCCGCAGGGCATTATCTCAGATCATTGATTTCTTTGTTCTCGGTGCACCTGCGATCGCAGGGGCGCTTCTTTTATTTCCCATCTTTGACATAGAGAAGATGTTCAGCTCCGGTCCTCCTTTTCTGCCGGTGATTGGACTGATGTTCGGTGAAATCTTCTGGGGCATATTTTGCCTTTTTGCTTATAGTTTTCTTGAGGGGAGATGGGGGATCACGCCTGGCAAGTGGGTCGTAGGAATCAGAGTCCTTGGAACAGACCTCCTCCCCTGTGGGTTTGGAAGGGCATTGGTGAGAAATCTTCTCAAATTCATTGACGGGTTCTTCAATTTCATGGTGGGTATTTTGCTTGCGGCCTTGACTGAAAATTGGCAACGTGTGGGAGATATGGCAGCTCGCACGGTCGTGGTTCGTGTGAAGAGGGAAATGGCATTGGATGTGGAGTGAATACGGAAGCGCGTTATTTGGGGACGGTTCTCAGAGGATCCTGGGGTCAGACTTAAGAATTGTGATTCGGTGGAAGCCACTAAAATAAGGGAATCCGGTGCCAGGTCATGACAAGGGAACGCAGGAATCCATCTTCAATAGCCAAATTCTTTGGGAGGTGAAAGGGCAATGCCTACAGGTTTTATATTCCTTCTGATATTCTTGATCATCGTGGCGGCTTCGGCAACCAAGGCAGTTTCTGAGAGCCAGAGATTAGTGGTCTTTCGTCTGGGAAGATTCTTTGGTCTCAAAGGACCGGGCTTAATCTCGGTCATTCCTGGCGTGGATAAATGTACCAAGATTGGGATAGCGGATCAGGGGAAGCTGATTGCCCAGGATTTGGCAAGAATAAAGGGAGTTGATGTCCCTGTGAGGGTTGATGGTTCGGCCACGATAGGTCAGTCCATTCGGATCCAGAGCTTTGCAGATAACGCTGCGGTGGTGGTTCTGGATACAGTTCAGACAAGAGAATTTGTGTGCCAGAAGTGTGGCCACATTAACCGCGTTTAGTAGCGTACGGCTAGGGGGTTACTCATTAGAAAGATATTCTTTTTCTTCCATTGCAGAGGAGCAGAGGATGAAAACGATGTTTACTCTTCTGACCTTGGCCCTCATCGTAGGGTCTGCATTCGGCCAGAGTGCTGAACTCCACGAAGCTGCTTACAGCGGCGATGTGAGCAAGGTGCGGGAGATCCTTAAAAAGGGTGTCGATCCCGACGATAGGGACTCGTTCGGAGGGACAGCACTTCATGCAGCCATGTTCCAGAAGAACATGGAAATCGTCAGGCTTCTTTTGGAATACAAGTTTGACGTGAATGCGGTGGGACCCAAGAATGGTTATACACCGCTTCATGACGCAGTCTGGGCCGATAACCTGGAGGGAATTAAGCTTCTCTTGGCCAAAGGGGCAAAGACGACCATCAAAGGGAGAGACGGATTGACGCCCTATGGGAAGGCGAAAAAAGAAGGGAAGACGGACATCGTGACTTATTTCGAGTCGAGGGGAATCAAGGAATAGAATGCAGACATCGGCGTCAGGTCTACACTCTTGACAGGTGTCATCCATAAAAAAGTTGACCCAGTCTCATTGTACACGAGTTGACACGCAAATGAGTGAATGGGTGGATGGGTTATGGAGTCCCCAAAACATTGAGCGTCTACGTAGAAAAATACAGACATGCGATGATCGGATGTTTTGTTAGTAACGCCTGAATGGTTCTTGGGCGAGCTGAGAGATAGGGCGGGCTAAGCATGGTTATTCGAATCACGGGAAAGGGTGTCCTACATCTGTCTAAAGAAATTTCCCCAGCCTTGACCGTCCTATTCTTCTCAATTCTTTTCTCGTACTTTTTTGACAGCCTCACCCCCGTAACGGGCCGGGAGGTTCTTCTCAGGGCATTGATCCGCTTTATCCGATTCGCCTTGTTTCTTTGTCTTCCACTTTATGTCCTCTTGCCCAGTTATCGGTTCGTTGTCGCCCGAATGAGAGAGAAACTTCTACAGACCGAGAAGAGACGGGAACCGTGCATCCATCCGGTTAAACACTGGATCTTTCGACCCTTGCAGGGAATTGGGATAGGACTTCTCTTTGAGACGAAATTGCTTGCAGCTCTTCAGATCATCACCGGGGTGACCGCTCAACCATTTCTTTTCTTCTCCCGAGGGCAGTTTGAACTGGGACGGATGCTGATCATCAGTGGGATCACCGTGGTCATCTCACTCTTTCTATCGACCCTCTGGACCCTCGATGATGTGGGGATCAGGGTGGTCAATCGAAAGGATCAAGAGATAAAGATGATCGGGAAATATGTCGGAACCCTGATGCCCATCCTCTTCGGGTTCTACGGAATCTTCAGCCTCATTGCTGATTATCCGGATAGACAGGCTTTTATCTTCCTGTTTCGAATCGTGATGGTCCTCTATCCCCCCTTTGCCGTCTTCGCCGTCTTGCACTTCCGGTTTCTTAGGAGCAGGGAAGAACAATTCTCTGAAGGAACCTCGCTAAAAAAAGGGGGGATTTGGCAGAAAGAATAACTCACCATGGTCGATGTTGACTTGCCAAAGGCCAGTCCGCTGGAGTTGATACTCCATTCCCTGATCAGAATCGTCGCCAGAAATCGCATCCACCCTCGCCAGAGGCAAGAAGCTGCCCAATTGGCAGGGGTAGAAGAGTTCAGCAGGTTAAAACCCAATACTGGAATCCGGGTCGATCGGACACATTCGGGTCTAAGGGGTATTTGTTCACGAATCATAAGATGAAGCCAGACTCGCCTGAAACAGCAAAGGACATGGAATTCCTGAACGCTGATCCCCTCTATATTAAACGGTGCAACATGCAAGAGTGTTTTCGAGCTCGTCTCACTCCAAAACCGTGGCGATGGGGTATGCGAACAACAACGATTCGCTACCCTTGGGAAAGTGATCGTGAAAGGGAGTTGTATCAAAGTTGGCGTCAAGAATATATGAAGTTATCGGGTGACTTCGCAACTTGCAACTATATGGGGGAATACGGTAAACGGTTTACGAACGAGGTAGTCGCAGAGTTGTTAAAAGTTCATGATCAACTCACCAAGGCCAATATGAACCTTCCATTGGCGTAACGTTCTTCCGGCCGGCAACGAGTGGTCGAACCGCACAATATGAATTGATCCATCCTCTCCGGGAAGCACGATTTGAAGTGCTTCCATTATGTCGTCAAGGACTTCAAGGCCTCTGACTGACCAGCATTGTGCGCTACCGAGCGCCAAATCTGATATGATATTTACCTCTCTGGAAAGCACAATTTTATTAGGTGCTTTCATTTTTCAGTCAAGAGCTCTAACGCGCCTGACTGGCCGAACCTGTGTGCTCAATAGAATGAGAGATTACTTTGACTGAATTTTTCAGTCAACATATAATAAACCTTGATGCCGATGAAGGACAGAGATCACAAGGAGGAGATGATGGCTAACCTCTTTGGGTCCACATCGAGACCGAGAATCCTGAGCCTCCTCTTAAGCCATCCCCAGCAGGCATTCTATCAGCGGGAAATCATGTATGAGACAGGACTGTCTCTTCAGACGGTTCAAAGAGAACTGGAGAACCTTTTCCGTCTCGGAATTCTGATAAAACGAGAAACGAAGACAAGAGTCTATTACCAGGTCAATTCAACCTCGCCATGGTTCAGGCCCCTAAGAGAGATCTGTGAATGGGTCGGGAAGGAAGTGCATACTCTCTGACTGGACGGTAAGGTGCGCGGCCGAGCGCATCCACTCTTCTACGGCATGTTCAAACGGTGCCTTTTACAGGGTTTTGAGGTCTTGAATTGGGGAAGAAGGGTTAGGGGGCGTGGTTAAATTATTTAGTGAAAGAGAAGAGGTGCGAGGTCTTGACAGGTGACGCTAAAAGGGAAATGGCTGTTTGGGCCAATGAGAGACTTGGGAAGGAGACAGGGGAACGTAGGTGAACATTGATAAATTTTTATTACTCCTTTGGGCATAGAGCGAAGGGTGAAGATTCAAAGTGAAGTCATTGGGTGTACACTCTTGACAGGTTTCCTCTATAAAAAGTCGGCCCAATCTCATTGTATACGAGTTGACACGTAAATGAGTGAATGGGTGGATAGGTTATGGAGTCCCCAAAACATTGAGCGGCTACTTAAAAAAATACAGATGTGCGATGATCGGATGTTTTGTTAGTTTGAGAGGCGATTCGGATTGGAAGCCATGAGAGTCCTACTCATTTCTGCGAACACGGAAAAAATCACTATGCCAACCTTGCCCTTGGGGCTGGCGTGTGTGGCCGCTGCAACCCAGAAGGCAGGGCATGAAGTGGCCATGGTAGACTTGATGACCGAAAAAGATACGCCATCGGTTCTCAAACGGGCGCTTGAAGGATTTCGCCCGGATCTCATCGGGATCTCCGTCAGAAACATTGATGACCAGAATATGGCCCATGCCAGATTCTTATTAGATCCGGTGAAAGACATCATGGCGGTTTGTCGTCGTTTTTCAGAAGCCAAGATTGTTTTGGGTGGAGCAGGTTACAGCATTTTCCCGGAAGCCGCCCTGTCTTTTTTAGGTGCCGATATTGGAATTCAAGGCGAGGGGGAAGTGATCTTCCCAGACCTGATAGGACGGATAGAGCGGGGAGCCAGCCTTCTGGGATTGCCAGGTCTTTATCTGCCCGATCATGCCCCTCGATGTGAAAGAAGGTTTGTGAAGGATCTGGATCGATTGCCTCTTCCCCATGCCGACCTCTTATCTCTTCCATTTCAAAAAGAAGACCTCTGGATGCCGATTCAGACAAGACGTGGATGTCCTTTGGGCTGTAGTTATTGCAGCACGGGAATGATTGAAGGGCGGATGTTGCGAAGACATTCACCGGAGACGATCGTCGAGTGGATCGCTCAATGGCGGAAAGCCGGGGTTCACCAGTTCTACTTCGTTGATAACACCTTTAACCTCCCCGTCTCTTATGCCAAGGAAATCTGCCGAAACCTCATCGATCAAGACCTGGACATTAAATGGTGGAGCATCCTTTATCCTAAGCATGGAGATAAAGAACTGGTGGCCTGTATGGCCAGGGCTGGCTGCCAACAAGTGAGTATGGGGTTTGAAAGTGGTTCTGAACAAATTCTGAAGAATCTGAACAAAAGATTCACCCTGGAAGAGGTACGGCAAATTTCAGAGGCATTATCTGAACAGGGCATCAAGCGAATGGGATTTTTGTTATTAGGAAGTCCGGGTGAAACAAGGAAGTCCGTTGAAAAGAGCCTTAGCTTTGCGGACTCCCTTAAATTAGATAACCTAAAGATCACGGCGGGCGTTCGGATTTATCCCAATACTCCTCTAGCAAAGAAGGCCATAGAGGAGGGAATGGATGCCTCCCCCCATGGACTACTCTTCCCGCGATTCTACCTGGCAAAAGGTCTTGGGGAGTGGCTGCCTGAAACCCTTAAAGATTGGGCAGCGACACGACCTCATTGGGTGATCCCGGATTATCGTTGAAGTCTGAGGATGATCAAGAGGGGAACTGCGGGGTCAGGCTACCACAAGGAAAGCTTCTCTACTGCCAAACGAGCGGCTTTTTCTATATCTGTTGCGAATAAGGAATCTATTTCAACCATCGAACGGCCCAATACCTCACCCGTTTCGGTATCGATGATCCTCACCTGAAGGTACCAACTCAAAATGCCTGGAGAGTAAATCATTCCCGTGATCAGGGCCTGAGCACCTACCCTCCCGCCAATCTTTAATCTCGTCGCATCATCCAGTTGGTCAAGATTGAATTTCTCTTCCGGAGGGTTGTCCATGAACTGCCGGCCACCCAAAATTGAAATCTCCGGGAATCTCTTGTGAAAATTCCGGGCAAAGGCCTTAGCCACTTGGCCAGTATCATCTCCTTCGAAAGGAAGGACTGCAATGTTTTCGTATTTTAAGAATTCTTTTCTAAGAAAACCACTTCCACCCGGCTGGGCACAGCCCATGACAGAGAAAACGATCGATAGAAACAAACAGAGAGAGATGCCAACTTTTCCCTGCCCTTCTCTTTTCATCAGGGCCTCTTAAAATATTTTAACTCTGTTTCCCTTTTCCCTCAAGAGCTACAGCCTGGAGTAACGATTAGAGAATTGCCCCCGTGATCCACGACAGGAGAGGACTAACGATAAAGATTCCGAATCACATCCTCCAATCCCCCCAGCTTTTCCAGTGTTTCCCGGGTGGGAATCGCCGTCTCTTCATCCCAGCCCATACTTTCAAAGAAAGCGCAGGCCATCTTATTGAGATCCAAGGTGACGCCTTTCAGCGGGCCCTCTTTCTGGGGCGGCTCTCCGA
>Ga0115026_10000516_pt1 | contig 10771 bp, 8 predicted proteins | sample Mud_0915_D1_FD_83878 | JGI IMG/M metagenome (GOLD analysis project Ga0115026, IMG submission 83878) | Wetland microbial communities from Old Woman Creek Reserve in Ohio, USA - Mud_0915_D1 | ecosystem: Environmental > Aquatic > Freshwater > Wetlands > Sediment ...
ACTTTCTGAAACCGATGACACAGGTCGTCAAAGCCCTGATGGGCCAATGGCCTGAGTATGCCGTCAATCCAGAAGTCAGGAAGAGATGGATGAAAAAATGGGGATCCGTCCCTCCTGAATGATAGGTTTTCGCTTGACAAACCTTCCGGGCTTTGCAAAACTAATGAGGGTTTGTTAATGGGGGAGATCAGACTCACAAGATAAGGACCCGACCAGGAAAGAAAAGGAATTTGGGCCCAGATTAAGAATGGGGATCTCGTCCAGTAATGGCGTTTCCGGATCGCCCAGGAGGCGGCGAAGGAGATATTGATGAAAAACGATGGGGAGAAAAAAATGGACAACATATTTTTCGAAAGGCCCTGGCTCAAATCTTATCCTGACGGGCTCCCTCCCTATATTGAAATCCCGAGTACATCGCTGGCACAAGCTTTTGATGAGGCAGCTGAGAGATGGGGAAAGAAAACGGCGATTATCTTTTACGGAAAGAAAATCAGCTACCGAGAGCTCAAGGACCTGGTCGACAGGTTTGCAGCAGCCCTGGATGGTCTAGGGGTTAAGAAAGGGGATCGGGTTGCCCTGTTACTTTTGAACTGTCCCCAATTTGCGATCGCCTATTTTGCTAGCCTCAAGGTGGGGGCGGTTCTGACACCCGTCAGCCCGGTCTATGTCACTCCCGAGATCAGACATCAGCTTGAAGACAGCCAGGCCGAGACCATCATCTGCCAGGATATCCTCTATGACTATGTGGAGAGGACGGAGCTGAAGTTAAAGAGGATTATTTTGACGGGCATTGGCGAGTATCTGCCCGGGTTGATGAAGTTTGTCGGAAAGAAAATATTGAAAGGAGTTTATCAAAAAATGGATCTTCCGGTCGTGAAGGCCGAGAAAAGAGAAAACCTTTATTGGTTTCAGGACCTGATCGGAAAAAGCCAGCCGAATCCCCCGACCGTCGAGATCAACCCGAAAGAAGACTTAGCCCTGCTCTCCTATACGGGCGGGACAACCGGGTTTCCGAAGGGCGCCATGCTGACCCATCACAATCTATTTGCTGGATACCTCATGTGCCAGACGTTTTGGTCGTACAGTTTTACAAAAGGCGGAAATCTTGAAGACGGGAAAGAGACGATCATTGCCTATCTACCCTTTTATCATATTTTTGGCCAGGTCACCATCCTGATCAGCGGCCTGATCCGGGGATTTACTCTTGTCGTTTTAACGACACCGGACCCGGACGATATCTTAACCAATGTCGGGAAATATGATGTGACCTTTTTCTTAGGAGTGCCGAGCGTCTACCAGATGCTAAATGACCACGAGAAGACGGACAGGATCGACTGGAGACGGCTCAAGCTTCTGATGAGCGGCGCCGATTCTCTCCTTGAGGGGACCGCGGTAAGCTGGGAAAAACGGACAGGCACCGTTATCCATTCAGGCTACGGATTGACCGAGACGAGTTCAGGAATATGCTGCAATCCTACCGGGCGATCCGTTGCCGGCTCCTTCGGGATTCCCTTTCCCAACACGCTGATGGCGATTGCCCATCCAGACAAAGCGGAACTGATGGCTGCCGGGGAGATCGGAGAGGTGTTGGTCCGTGGCCCCCAGGTCATGAAGGGCTACTGGAGAAGACCGCAAGAGAGTCAAGAAAGTTTCGTCGACATAGGGGGAGAAAAGTGGCTGAGGACGGGCGATTTGGGAAAGATGGACGATGAGGGGTACTTTCATTTCTATGATCGAAAACGAGACATGATAAAATATAAGGGTTATTCCGTCTTTGCCAGAGAAATAGAAGAGGTTCTGAAAACGCATCCCAAGATTAAGGAAGCCGCCGTCATCGGGGTCCCGGATCCCAGAGTCGGTGCAAACATTAAGGCCGTGATTGTATTAGAACCCGATGCAAGAAGAAAACTGTCGGAAGAGGAGATTCTTCGTCATTGCCGGGAAAGATTGGCCCATTATAAAATCCCTAAAATCATCGAGTTTCGAGGGGAGATCCCGAAGACGGATGTCGGAAAGGTTTCGAGGAGGGAATTGAGGGAGGAGAGAGAGGGCTAGTATGGGTTCGTTTCTGGAGATTGAAAAGCTGACCAAGTCTTTTGGCGGCCTGACAGCCGTTAGAGAAGTTGGCTTCAAAATGGAAAGAGATGAGATGGTAGGGCTCATTGGTCCGAATGGCTCTGGGAAGACCACCTTCGTGCGCCTCATTATTGGGATGCTCAAAGCCGATTCCGGCGTCATTCGATTCAAAGGGGAGAACATCCTCGGTCAGCCAACGTGGGAAATCGTTAAGAGGGGAATCGCGTTGACCCATCAGGTCGTTAGGCCATTTCGGGAGATGCCGATTATCGCCAATGCCATGATCGGCTGCCTCGGCTCAGGAAAAAAGAGAGGGGAATGGGTAAAGAGAATAGAGAGCAGGGCCATGGATGCACTGGAGTTTTGCGGGATCTCCGATCTCGCCAAGGAACAAGCTTCAACTCTCTCTCACGGGGGACTGAAAAGGTTGGAAATCGCTCGTGCCCTCGCCACGGAACCCGATCTGCTCATCCTGGATGAACCCTTTGCCGGACTCGATCCACAAGAGACCGAGTTAATGGCGAAATCGCTGAAGCGGTTGAATAAAGGGGGAAGGTTCGGACGATTGCACAGCGAGGGACCTGCGATGCTGATTGTGGAACATAAGCTTTCGGAGCTGATGAAGATCGTCAATCGCGTCATTGTACTCAATTATGGAGAAATGATTGCAGAGGGGACCCCTTTCGAAATCGTAAACAATCCAAAGGTCATTCAAGTCTATGTCGGATATCGGTCAAAAGGAGACCAGGTTGCTTCTTGAGGTCAAGAATCTCACCGTCGCTTATGATACGGCGGTGATATTGGATGAAGTGAGCGTGGGAGTCCATAAAGGAGAACTCCTGAGCATTGTGGGTCCGAATGGAGCAGGGAAAACCACGCTGATGCGTACCATCTGTGGGCTGATGACCTGGGAAAGGGAAATGAAGAGGGGGATGCGGAAAGAGGTGTCCAATATCATTATCAAGGGTGATATCCTGTTCGACGGTGAGCCCATCAATTCAATCCCGGCTCATAAGAGGGCGGAAAAGGGATTGACCCTCTGTCCGGAAGGGGGTAGACCGTTCCGGGAGTTAACGGTCCTGGAGAATTTGGTATCAGGTGCTTTCTTGACGAGAGAGAAAGAGAAGGTAAGACAAAGGCTGGAAGGAATCTACAGACTTTTCCCCAGATTGGAAGAGAGAAAAAAGCAGGTGTCAGGAACCTTGTCCGGCGGAGAAAGGACCATGCTGGCTGTGGGCAGAGCCTTAATGTCCGAACCGAGGCTTCTCTTAATTGATGAGCCTTCGCTCGGGTTGGCCCCTCTGGTTAAAGAGGAGGTGTTCAAGCGTATCAAGGACGTTTATCAAACAGGGGTGACAATGATCCTGGTGGAACAGGATGTCGGACTCGCCCTTGCCTTGGCTCGCAGAAATTACGTCCTTTCTCAGGGAAAGGTCGTCTTTGAGGGGACATCCGAAACATTGCAGAACGATGAGCGGATTAGGAAAACTTATCTGGGTCTATAGTTAGAATGGCATCAAAGAGCAACAAGAAAACGGTTAGGTCTCCTCCTCTTTGATGGGTGAGAGAAGCAGGATCAATGATGACTTGGATGGGAGGACGTTGTAAGTCAGAAAACTCGAACAGAAAGGAGGGCTTTATGATGAGGAAAGGAATAATCCTTGGAATGGTAAGCCTGTGCTTGTTTTCTTCTTGGGTAAGCGAGGGGCTGGCACAGAAGGCCGTAAAAGAAGTTAGGATTGCAGTCGCGGGCCCGATGAAAGCGATTCCCGGAGAAAACCACTGGCGTGGCGCCACCATGGCACAGGATGAAATCAACAAAGCTGGCGGGATCACGATAAAAGGCGCAAAGGCGCCCATCAAACTCGTCAAGATTGACACAAACGAGTTGGCCAGCGTTTCCGACGCGGTTGTTGCGGTGGAGCGGGTGGCCGAGGACGTCGATTTTTATGTTGGAACCCAGAGGTCAGAGTCGACGTTCGCCATGCAGGACGTGATCATGAAGTACAAGAAAATCCTGATGGGTTGCGGCGCGGTTCACCCGGAGCTTCTTTTGAGGATTGCAAAGGATTACAACAAGTACAAGTACTATTTCATGTGTACCATTAGTTCTGCCTTTCAGGGACCGGTTCTCGTGGCTCACCTCGAAGATGTCGCCAAAATCGTGAGAGACGAGATAGGAATTGCGAAGCCGAAGGTTGCCATCCTCGTTGACAAACTCCAGTGGGCCGACCCGATTGTGAAGTTGATCGAAACCAAGGCCCCGGAATTGGGTCTCGACGTTGTTGGAGTCTGGAGGCCCTCCGCCATGGCCAGCGATGTGAGCGCTGAACTGGCTGCAATCAAAGGGGCGGGGGCTCAGATCCTGTTTAAGGCAACGTCGGGAACGATGGGAATTGCCCTTGGCAAGCAATGGGGCGAACTTCAAATCCCGGCTGCGCTCATAGGAGGGGATGCCATCGGATTGGTGAAAAGCTACTGGGAAGCGACAGGGGGATACGGCAAGTACAACACGTCGATGACCGGGATAGGTCCCGCGAAGTTGACTGAAAAGACGATGCCCTTCTGGAATGGTTTCCTGAAAAGGTTTAATGATTTTCCCGGATATGAATCCGTGACCTACGACGCAATCTACATCCTGAAGGGAGCCATAGAGAGGGCGGGTACGATCAGCTCCGATGAGGTTGTCGCGGAGATCGAAAAGACAGACTACCAAGGTGCCTATGGCAGGATGGCCTTCTATCCAAAAGATCAGCAATTTCCCCACGGTCTGATGTTTGGTCCGGGATACAATACCTGGGTGGTGAATCAATGGCGCGGCCCGGAAGAGCTCAAGGTTGTCTGGCCGGTCGGATGGAAAGGCGTGAAGTATGAGGGGGCCGAAAAATATAAGCTACCGCCCTGGGTAGTGGACTATTGGAAGAAAAATAAGTGAGGAACGGCAGACCCCGAACGGCTGTGCACAAATAACGTGAACCGTTGTACAGGGCAACGACCGCTTGTGGTGAGCCCTTCGACTTGCCGTTCGTCCTGAGGACCTCAGGACGAACGAAGGGGGGCGGATGGGTTGTCCATTTTATTCATGCGCAGACCCTACCGGGTATTCGTATATCGATACGGTCACGTCAAGAGGGAGAGTCTTCATGCAGGTCCTGATCAGTACCATTGTCCTTGGGACGGTCTATGCTGTCTTAGCCCTCGGCTTCTCTCTCATCTGGGGGGCAGCCAGAATCGTCAATATGGCCTATACATCTTTTTACATGTTGGCAGCTTACCTATTCTACGTTTTCTATTCCCTAACCCACCTGAATATTTTTGCATCTGCCATCCTAGCTGTCCTGGCCGCCTCCCTCATCGGAGTGTTGACTTATAAATTCCTGCTTGAGCCCGTCCGTTTCCATGAAATCGTTGTGGTCCTGATCAGCATCTCTTTGGCTTTCTTCTTTGAAGAGATCATGATCTCCATCTTTGGAATCGTTTTCAGAAGGGTCCCGCCCTTTATTCCGGGCTATCGGGAACTGTTCGGCGTCCGGGTTTTGAATCAACACTTTCTCGCGTTTGGCGTGAGCATCCTTCTCATCATCGGCTTATGGTTGTTCCTCTCAAGATCGAAAACTGGAATTGCCATCCGGGCGACTTCTCAGGACCGGGAGATTGTCAATGTGATGGGCATCAGTGAAAAGAAGGTTTCTCTCATCGCCATGTCCATCGGGATCGGATTTGTGACGATCTCCAGCGTCATCGTTTCCCCGATCTATGTGGTAGAACCCATGATGTGGTTGCATCCCATCATCATGGTTCTGGCCTGCGTCGTCCTCGGAGGTCTGGGGAGCCTCAAGGGAAGCTTTATCGCAGCCTATCTCCTGGCCTTTTCAGAAGTAGCGGTGGTCAACTGGCTTCCGAATGGCGCCTTCATCAAGAGTGCGGTCGCTTTATTGGTAATGGTCGTGGTGTTATCAAAAAAACCTGAAGGTCTGTTTGGGGCCTTTTTTGAAGAAGAAAGGTTATAGCAATGCGGTATGCTCTTTGGCGGTTCTATAAAACCGTGGAGGGAGAAATACTCTTCATCCCCGGTAGGTCCATGGGGGCCATCGGAATTCTCTTCCTTTTCCTTTTAGGCTTTTTGAATATCAGTGGTCATTTGAAAAATGTACTTGCCCTTTGTACGATCTTCGCCCTTTTTGCGGCCAGTTGGGATCTTCTCTTTTTCTCAGGACAACTCAATTTGGGGCATGGCGCGTTCTTCGGGTCGAGCGCTTATACCTCGGCCATCCTGAGCTCTAAAGTGGGCTTACCGATCTGGGCGACGATCCCGCTCGGCGCCCTAGCCGGAGTCGTCATAGGAATCGTCGTTGCGATTCCCGCCCTTCGGCTGAGGGGTCCTTATCTGGCAATTGTTACGTTAGCCGTGCCTGTTATCCTCCAGGGAATTGTCTTTCTTTTTCCCGATTTTACCGGAGGTGAATTGGGACTCTATGGCCTGCCCCCGATTTCCGAATCTCCTACCATCCGTTATGATGTCTGTCTCGTGGTCATGTTGATTTGTGTCGGGGTCATGTGGAAACTGACTGACACCCGGAGCCAAATGATCCGGACGGGAATCATCTTTTCTGCCATCCGAGAAGATGAGGTCTCCGCTCGGACGAGCGGCATCAACACCGTCCGATATAAGATCCTTGCCTTCGCATTAAGCGGGTTTTTCGCCGGCATTTCCGGAGGACTCTATGCCCACACGATGAAAGTCGTCGGCCCCTCTACCCTAGAATTTCTCTTTTCAATCTACCCTCTGATCTGGACGGTCTTTGGAGGGTCGTGGACGATTTACGGGCCTGTCGTAGGGGCTTATCTGCTCTATTTCCTTTCGATGCAACTGCTCGTGATTGTTCCTGAAGTAAGAATGGCCCTTTTTACGGCCATTATTATCGTCATGATCCTCTTCATGCCGGAAGGGATTACGCGCTGGATCAGGGATAAGTTCGAGATCAGGTGTCCGCGGTGCAAGGCGATCAACACTCGGAGGCGCGAATCCTGTAGGGTCTGTCAAGCGCCGGTCCACGTCGCCAGAGAAGATAAGGGAAAAAAGAAAGAGATTGCGTTCTAAAAAGGGAGAAAACAGATCCGACGTAATGCCATGGACAAGAAAGGAAAACAGGAATGGACAAAAGAGATCCGATCATTGTGTCTGCGGTGAGAACGGCGATCGGGGACTTTGGAGGCGCCCTCAGGGATGTGTCTCACACCGACCTTGCGAGTCTGGTGATGGGCGAGTTATGTCAACGGGTAAACTTTCCAAAAGAAGAGATTGGGGATGTCTACTGGGGCGTGGTGATGGTCCGAAGCGATGAAAACGGCCTTACCCGCTGCGCAGCTCTGAAAGCAGGTCTTCCTATGCAGGCGTCTGCGGTTCAAATGAACCGGGCCTGCTGCTCATCCATGGAAGCTATCCGCATCGCCTCCATGGCGATCCGGTTGGGAGAGGCGGACGCCATCGTAGCTGGCGGCGGCGAGAGTATGAGCAATGTTAGCTACTCCATCAAGGGCGCCCGATGGGGACTGAGATTGAGGCATCATGAGATTTCAGACGGGGTGTGGGACGGTCTTTTCGACCAGCATACAGGTCTCATTATGGGACTGACGGCCGAAAACGTTGCCGAGGAATATCATGTCTCCAGGGAAGCCCAGGACGAGTTTGCCTTCACCAGTCAGATGCGTGCCAAGACGGCCCTTGAGGAGGGACGCTTCAAAGATGAGATCGTACCGGTCGTGATCCCTGGAAAACGCGGAGAACCGGATAAGAGGTTTGATACGGACGAACATCCTCGGCCTCAGACGACCCTCGAGGGGTTAGCAAAATTGCCCCCGGCTTTTAAGAAGGATGGCACGGTGACGGCGGGGAACTCGTCGGGCATTAACGATGGTGCCTCCGCGGTTCTCGTCGTATCGAGAGAGCTTGCGGATCGATTAAATCTGCGGAGAAGGTGGAGAATAGCCGGATGCGTCGCCATCGGCGTAGACCCGCGCATCATGGGCATCGGACCTATTCCAGCAGTAAGAAAGCTGATGAAGCAGACCGGCTACAGGGTTAAAGACATGCAGTTGATCGAGATGAACGAGGCCTTTGCTGCACCCTGTATCGCAGTCGAAAGGGAGTTGGAGCTAAGACGGGACATCCTGAACGTGAACGGGGGAGGGATAGCTCTGGGGCATCCCATCGGAAATACGGGATGCAGGCTTGTGGTAAGCCTTATTTACGAAATGGAGAAACGGGGTCTGGAAAGAGGTTTGGCTACCCTCTGCGGCGGCAGCGGTCACGGCCAGGCGATCATCATTGAGAGAGAAGGAGACCATTAAGCACCCAATCACAAGCACCATTGGGGAAACACCAGTTTTCAAATACCAAATTCCAAATCATACTCAAATTCCAATCTCAAATGACCAAAATATTAAGGATCTCTTTCTAATATGACTGGCCAAGAGAGTCCTCCTTTCCCCTTCCGGGGAGAGGATTGAAGTGAGGAGTTGATCATCGATCCCACCTTCACCCCCGCCCTTTTTCGCCGAGGCGGGCGAGGGAGATTCTGGGGGGGTGGTTCTATTATAAGACCGTTGATACTTTTCTTTCGGATATTGGTTATTGGAAATTATTTGTGATTTGCGATTTGGTGCTTTGAGCTTCGAGGAGGTTCAGAGCTACACTGAAGCAAGGGTTCTTGAAAGAACGAAATTGTCACGGAGGGGGAAGAATGGAGTCATTTCCTTGGTGGAGTGAGGAACAGAAGAAACTGGCCGATGAAATCGAAGCGTTTGTAAAGGAGCTGATGCCCGAGGCGGAGGAAGCGTGGTGGAAAAGAGAGATCGCCCTCGACGTCTTTCAGAAGGTGGCCCAAAAAGGATATCTCGGTGCCGGGATACCGGAGATCTATGGAGGAATGGGCCTGGGGGTCACAGGTTCTGCCATCGCCATGGAGGTACTGAGTCTACTCCCCGGGGCTTTCTACATTTGCGGGGCCTCCATGATGGGAGGGCTCCATCAGATCAGAGAATATGGGAACGAAGAACAGCAGAAAAGGCTCCTTCCCAGGATAGCCCGGGGAGAACTCGGTGCGATTGCCATTACCGAACCCTTTGCTGGAACGGATGCCTCTGCCATTGAGACGACGGCTAGACGAGAGGGGAATAAGTATATCCTCAATGGGAAGAAAAGGTTTGTCACCGGCCTGGGAACGGCCCACCGTTATATGCTGTACGCCAGGACGAGCGAGGATCCTCAGCAAGTGGCTCGGTACGAGCACCTCACAGGCTTCATTGTTGAGAAAGGAATGTCAGGGTTCACTGTGGAGAAAGTAAACGAGATCATCGGTTATGATAATACCCCCAACGGCTATTTGAACCTGGATGACGTCCCTGTGCCCGTCGAGAATCGGATAGGTAAGGAGGGAGAGGGTTGGAGGGTCATGACATCCGGCCTCAATTTTGAGAGGATCATTGTTGCCGCTTCCCTCCTCGGTGCGTTTCACACGGCTGTCCGTACGGCTGTCGGATACGGACAGAGGCGGATCCAGTTTGGCAGGCCAACCCTCGATCTCTTGAATAACCAGTTCAAGGTCGCTGACCTGATCATGAAGCTGAAGCTGTCCCGACTTGCGACGTATTATGCGGCCTATATGTTCGATCTGGACCAGGATTCTTCAGTGGCATCTTCTATCTGCAAGGTCTTCAATACGGATATATCCATAGAAGCCATGTCAGAGGCAATTCAAGTCATGGGAGGCGACGGGGTGACGAAGTTTTATCCCCTTGAGAGGCTTCTCAGAGAAGCGAAAACCAATCAGATCGCAGGTGGCACCAGCGAGGCGGTAAGACTCGTCATTTATCGACTCGGGCTCAGACAGATGGAAAAAGACCTCGAATGGCCTCATCGAATAGTCCATCCGGAGCTCGGGGTTCCCGTATCGGGAAAGCCTACGAAGCAGATTCATATCAATGAAGAGAAGCTCCTGAAGATCCTCGCGGAGGACTACCGGGTGAACCCCGGGCTTTATATGAGCCGGGATGATCTGAAGCGGTTGTGTGATGTCGAGGATGAGACATTGGACGGACTGCTGGCTTCCCTTGAGCAAAAGAAGCTCGTCAAGCTCTATCGAAAAAAGAAGGGGATAGAACTGGCGAAGGCCACCTACGAAGGATTGAAAAAGGCGAACCCACCGGAATATTATCGCTGGTTTCCGCCGTGGATTAAGAAAGAATATCTTTTCTAATCGGAGGAAGGAGACGGAATGGGTTCGCAGAAGCTGGAGAGGAATTTTTTTAGATTGTCAGAAGGATTCAGAAGAAGACAGAGATCAAGAATACGCAATTTTCACCGGAAAGACTGATCTTGCGGCAAGTCCATGAAGTGATCTATTGGCTTCAGGAAAAAATAGCAGCAGCCTGTTAATGAGACAAGGTCTGTGCAATGATTTCTCTTTCTATCCACAATAGATGGAGGAGAGGGTACTATGGAAAAACGATGGTATAAAGTGTGGCCCATGTGGGTCCCCAAGCATTTCGAGGTGGAAAAGCCTGCGTCCGAGTACATCCGGGAATGGGCAACGGTCACACCTGAAAAGATCGCCCTCAGTTTTTACGGACGGGACATGACCTACAGAGAATTGGATAAAATGCTCGACCGGGCTGCTTGTGGGTTGGTTGATCT
>Ga0115026_10000517_pt1 | contig 10771 bp, 7 predicted proteins | sample Mud_0915_D1_FD_83878 | JGI IMG/M metagenome (GOLD analysis project Ga0115026, IMG submission 83878) | Wetland microbial communities from Old Woman Creek Reserve in Ohio, USA - Mud_0915_D1 | ecosystem: Environmental > Aquatic > Freshwater > Wetlands > Sediment ...
TAAAGCTTGCACCAAGATGTTCAGATACTCCAAATTTCAGTCCTTGTGCCTTCGCGGCCTTCTGCCATAACCACACAACATCCTTTTGAGGACCCATTTTTACGGCATTCCACCTGTGAATATTCGAATTCCACAGGAAGAAATTGTCATGATGAGTTCCCATGCTGACAAAATATTTTGCACCTGCTTTCTTATAGAGAGCCATGAGTTTTTCAGGATCCCACTTTTCAGCTTTCCAGAGCGGGATTATGTCTTTGTATCCAAATTCTGAAGGATGACCATAGTTTGCAACGTGATATTTATAGGCAGGATCCTTTTCCTGGTACATCCTTCTGGCGTACCAGTCGCCCTGGCGGGGCACAGCCTGTGGGCCCCAGTGGGACCAGATTCCGAATTTCGCATCCCTGAACCAGTCGGGATACTGGTTTTGCTGAAGTGATTCATCCGTTGGCCTAAAAGGTCCCTCGGCAACCGGAAGCTTGCCCTTCTGGGCAAATGCAGAAACAGTAAATATCAGCGCCAGAAAGCTAATGGCACATAAATGTCTGATGTGGTTTGTTTTCATAGTTTGATTTGTTTTTATTTTTTGCCTTTTATCTTTTGTTCCCGACGCTACGGTCGGGATCGTCGCTCTGCTCCGACTTTTATCTTGTTTAAAACCTTACTTTGATCTTTATGGCTCCTTCCACTTTTATTTCCGAAACAACAATAACATAACCTCCTCCGCTGCCTGATGTAATTGCTCCTGCGTAATTTGGAAAATATTTTGTTTCCATCTCATTCATAATCCAGTCGGGCACTGTGAGCGGCAGGATCTTCTTCCACGAAAGGAAGGTATTTTTAACTGCTTTGCCTAAACCTGCCACATCTTTTTTGAGAATAGCTTCCCAGCAATTTTCGCCTGATTCACCAAGCTCTTTTATGAATGGTTTATCAAGATGCATTATTTTCAAAGGATCGTATCCTTCAGGACGAGGTTCGAGAGGTATGAGCCAGAGAATATCTGAAAGCCAGTCGCAAAGGTCTTTATCAACCGTTGATTCTATCTGTTCAGGCCAGTAACCGCCATTGTAATAAAGTCTGTTAATTCCGGGATATAAAAGGCCAATATGATCCTGGGAACCTGAAATATATTTTTTACCGGGAGGATTTTCTGCACCGAACAGGAGCCTGGCATTCTGCTCATGATCACCACCGGGATACCTGTCACCCCAAAGCTTTATCCCTACTTTTCGGGAGCTTGTTGCCAGTCCTGAGCGGTCATTAAAATCCATTGTAGGCCATATCTGGGCTACAACAACCGATCCTGGATGTACTTCCGACACCCAGGGCTGATCTATCCAGCCACCGGCCAGGCAAAGCCTGTAAGGAAACCGTAAATTCTTTTCTTCACCTGATCCAGGGTGTTGTGACAGTTTCTGAACTGGAATGACCTTTGCCTTTCTATTGATCATAACCGGAAGTGAATTATTTATTGTAGCGGTTTGTAACTTTTAACTTTCTGCTTTCTTCCACCATCTGTTCGCTTATCCACCCGTAAGTTTCTTTCAAACCGGTCCTGAGAGGTATTGAAGGCTCCCATCCAAGATATTTCCTTATCAGGGTATTTTCACTGTTCCTGCCCCTCACTCCTTTCGGAGCCTTAAGGTCATAGGTTCTTTTAAGCTTGTAACCGGCAATATCCTCAGCAATATCAACAAGTTCATTGATTGATACCATTTCACTGCTTCCAAGGTTTACCGGCTCATTAATTTCACTGTACATTATGTCCTGAATACCCTTTATACAATCATCAATATACATGAAACTCCTGGTCTGAAGGCCGTCACCCCATATTTCTATCTCTTTTTTATGTGTGATTCCGGCCTCAATCACCTTGCGGCAGATGGCAGCCGGAGCTTTTTCACGTCCCCCGTCATATGTCCCGTGCGGTCCGTAAACGTTATGAAATCTGGCCACCCTTGTGGTCAGTCCAAAATCTTCCGAGAAGTGGCGGCACATGCGTTCACTGAAGAGTTTTTCCCAACCGTATCCATCCTCGGCCAGTGCCGGATAAGCATCTGATTCCTTAAGTCCGGGATTATTGGGATCGGTCTGTTTATCACCATTATAAACGCATGCTGATGAGGCATAAAAAAACCTTTCAATACCGCAATCCCTCGAAGCAATCAGCAGGTGAGTGTTTATAAGCACACTGATCATGCAGGCAGCCTTATTGTTTTCAATGTATCCCATTCCCCCCATATCAGCCGCAAGATTGAATACCTCATTATATCCATTTACAGCCTGATAGCAATTTTCTCTCAGACGCAGGTCCAGAACCAGGTTATCGGCTTCATTGAAAACCTGGTACCATTCATTTAATGGTTTTATATCGACGGCCCTGACCTGATTTCCCTTTTTTATAAGCTCTCCGGCAAGATGCCCGCCGATAAAGCCGCCTGCTCCTGCTACTATTATCTTCTTCATAGATTCAAAATTTAAAGTTCTGAATTTTTTTATTATTTTTTTCTTTCCGGAGTATAGATTCCTTCCACAAAAATTCTTCTTTAATAATAATATCATCCGGCCTCCCGGAAATCTTATTTTCAATTACATCCAATAAAAGAGAAATTGCCTGCTGACCCATTTTCCTCGGGTCCTGGTTTATTATCGTCAAGGGTGGCTGGAACATGTCAGTTGTTTCACTGAAACCATAACCGAAAATCCCGATCCCGGACGGTATCTTTATTCCGCATTCCCTTGCTGCATTATAAGCTCCAAGTGCAACCCTGTCATTAACAGTAAAGATTATTTCAGGTAAATCGCCATGATGGAACAGTTTCATAAAGGAATCGTAACCGTCTTTTAATCCGAATCCTCCCTCAAATATCCATTCCCTGCGGACAGGCAGTCCGTACTTCCTGAGTGCTGATTTATATCCTGCGGCTCTCCGTTTACCGATATTAACTGATGAATAACCAGCGAAATGTGCAATCCTGGTATATCCGGAACCAATTACCTGGTCAAAAGCATCCAATGCTCCCGCCTTGTCATCAAAAACAACAACCGGGAAATCCATCTTCTCAAATGCCCTGTCAAAAAAGATCATCGGTATTTTAATCTTCTTAACCCGTGAGAATATTTCTTTATCCCTGGTTTCCTGCGACAGACACACAAGCAATCCGTCGACACGCATGCCGATAAGGTTTTCGATATTAAGTTGTTCAATTGTTTCTTTCTCGCGTGAGACTGTGAGAATCACATGATATTTCCTTTCAGTGGCAAAGTCTATCATGCTGTCAACCACCAACGCAAAAAAGCTGTTTTCCAGGTCCGGGACCACAATACCAATGGTAAAAGTCTTTCTGGTGTTAAGCTGTGCGGCAATAAGGTTAGGGACATATCCCATTCTCTTTGCAGCTCTGAGCACCTTTTGTTTCATTTCCTGAGAAATATCAGGATGATCCCTTAAAGCTTTTGAGACTGTAACCCTTGAAACATTCAGCTTTCTGGCGATATCTGACTGCCTTATGTTGACCATAAATTAATGTATCCTGTAAAGTCCGGCACCATGTCGGGGTATTGTCCGTGTGAATTGGTCTGTATATTTACCAGGCTTTTCACCGGTCCACAGGTCCTTGATAGTGTGGGTTCCCGTTAAACCAAGCTGTTCAAATCTCACTGTAATCTCAGCAGCAGTTATGGTATCAGATGCGTTAAATAAGGCCAGGTATTTATCACCCGTCTTCGGATCGTCAGCTATCCAGGCAATCAGATCATTCTCCCTGAAGAGCTGTTTCCCGTTTGTACTATGCTGGTTTACATTCAGGACATCATTGTTTGTTATCAGTGACAATGTGAATTCATCATTACTTGGCAGATCACCGCCAAACATCAATGGGGATTTAAATATGGAGAACAATGTCAATAAAGTGTACTGTTCATCTTTCGTAAATCCTGACCAGCGAGGTTCTCCGCGTTCGGCCCTCAACCCTATTTTACCAAGAGGAAGCATATCACCATCAGGCCAGTAGCCTTTTCCACCGAGCCCTGCCCAGTTGTTAAGGATCGTGAATTGATTTTTAAGTTGCGGCCAGTTGTCCCAGAAATCATTTGAAGTTCGCCACATGTTTACATTATTCTTAAGAAATTCAATAGTTTCGGGACTGTCTCCTCCCGGCGAAATACTTATGACTATCGGTCTTCCGCAATTATCGATGGCTTTTCTCACCATTTCAATTTCGTCAGTTCGCCCCGAAAGATCATCGGCTTTTACAAAATCGACATCCCATGATGCGTATAACTTAAATATCGAATTGTAGTACTCCTGAGCGCCTGGTCTGCCTGCAACAATTGTGTACATATCCCTCAGCCATATACACTGGCCTTCAGGAGAGTAGATATCCCGGGCTTTAGCATCACTGCCGAGGATGGCGGTATTATTCTTAACAGCTATTACAGGTATACCACGCATTATATGAATCCCGAATTTAAGACCCTTGCTGTGAACGTAATCAGCAAGCGGTTTGAATCCTTTGCCGTCAGCTGCTGAAGGAAAGCGGTTCAGAGCGGGAGTTAAACGACCATATTCGTCCATGACATAAATCGGATCATCCTGGTTATAACCACCGGCATGATCATTTTCTACGAACCATCTGATATCCACAACAACATACTCCCATCCATATTTCTTTAGATTTTGTGCCATATAATCTGCATTTGCCTTTACTTCCGATTCAACAACTGTCGGACCATAACAATCCCAGCTGTTCCAGCCCATAGGCGGAGCCGGAGCCCAACTGTGAAATGGCAACTCAGTTTCATTGCCGGTACCCGATGGATTATTTGTCCGGCAGGCAAATATTATGATCTGGATCACAAGGATTAAAACAATACTTATTCTCATTTTATTAATTGTATATAAAATTTCCTTACTCGTGTACTTTCACGTGTAAACCTAAATAAAATTCCGCAAAAAAACAACTTTATCTGTAATTTTATATCTTTCAGTAAGATTTACGATTTTACCTGCTATATTTAGTTCTAAAATGTACCAAAATGAACCGTAGAAAATTTTCAAGAAATATGATTTTGTCAGGTCTTGCTTTCCCTGCATTTAACATTGAACAATCATCAGGTTCAGCAACTGAACTATTTAAAGAAGATATTAAAGGACTGCCGGTAAGGGAATTTGATGTTGTTGTTACCGGTGGAGGCACTGCAGGTGTTGTGGCTGCAACTGCAGCAGCCCGCCAGGGTGCAAAAACTGCACTTATTGAAGCAAAAGGATATGTCGGGGGTACTGTTGTAGAAGGAGGTACCGCTCTTCACAGTTTCTTTAATTTATGGACAGCTTTTCCCGGTGTGGAGAAGAGACAGGTAGTAAAAGGTATCGCCCAGGAGATAATTGACCGGCTTCTGATTATCGGAGGCACGACCGGACACGGGAATGTTACCGGAAAGACGGATTATGATTCGGTTTGTACTGCCATTGACACCGAACTTTACAAACTGGTGGCTCATGAGATGCTTGCAGAGGCAGGTGTTTCGGTATTCACGAATACCCTGGTCGCAGGTGCTGTAAAGAAAGGAATGATGATCGAGGGGATCATAACCCAGAGCAGGATGGGAAGAGAATACTTTAAAGGTATTTGTTTTGTCGACAGTACAGCTTACGGTGATCTCTCAGCTTATGCAGGTGCAGAGTTTAAAGAGCTCAATGATCATCCGGTTTGCAACAGCATGGGTGTTGGTAATGTAAATATTGAAAAGTTATACGCCTACCTGATGAAAAACAATGCCCTCGGCGACATTGCATGGGGCATCCGTGATGGCATGCAGGGGCAGATCATCAGGATGGGAAGTGAAAGCGGTTATACAATAAGGGATAAGCTCCCCAAAGAGTTTGTTGATGGAATAGTCAGCCTCGGATCAGGACTTATCACAACCACAGTGCATGATAACTATCTGATGTTCATTAAAGTAAATTACAAGCTGCCAGTGAGCCCGACAAACAGGGATGAGGTTTCAAAAGCAGAGCTGATAATCAGGCAGAACCAGTTTAAAACAATTGAATTATTCAGAAAATTCCTTCCGGGATGTGAGAAAGCCTTTATAGCAAGGACAAGCCCCTCATTAAACATTCGTCGGGGCAGGACGATTACCTGCGATTATGACATTACTCTGGCGGATGTTATAGAAGGGAGACATTTTGATGATGATATTATGGCTTATGGTTTCCACGACTCTGCTCCACGATACCAGATCAAAAACGGAGGCACATACGGTGTCCCTTATAAAGCTTTGAGGGTTAAAGGAGTAGATAATTTACTGGCTGCAGGCATGCTGATAACAACAGATTTCCAGGCTCATATGTCAACAAGGAACACAGTCTGCTGCATGGGTCAGGGACAGGCAGCAGGGACTGCAGCAGCGATTTGCGCAACTAAAAAATTCAGCACGAGGGATCTGCCTTATAATATACTAAGGGATGCCTTGTTAAAAAACAATGTGTATCTTGAAAGTTAGAGTCACTCTCCAATAATCAGTAAGGGAGCTATTGATTTAATTTCAATTTATACCACTCAATCGCGTTTTTGCTGTAAATCTTATCAACAACCTCTTTCGGGAGCTTTAATCCTGTAAATGTCCCTCTGAATTTATCGGAGGTCATCTCCTCATTTGAAGTAAAGTATTTCCAGTCGTCAAGCCAGGTTTCATGCATATCTTTTTTGAACCGGGCAGGATCTGAATTTCCGCTGTCGCCGGTATCTGTTCCGTAAAGAAGCCTGTCCTGATATTTGATGCAAAAATCTCTTACTCTCTCCCGGTCCTGTGCCGACTGATACTGCAAATGGCAAATCCTTGCCGACATATCCACTGCCATGTTGGGAAATCTGTCGAGCCGTTTTGCCAGTGAATCGACATTCCATTCAAGGCTCCCGAGGTGGCAGCCGATGAATTTCAGATCCGGGTTTTTAACCAGGAGATTATCCCGTGCATTGATCTGATCCTCATAGGAGGGGTATTCAGGATGGAGGAACATGTGATACTGTGGATTCCTGGCAAAATAACTGCTGTCGCTGCTGACTGTCATCTCTTCAAGAGGGAGCCAGCAGTTCCTTGGCTCACCCAGATGACCTGTTACCGGAAGTCCCTTGCTTTTTATATATTCAATGACAGGATCCAATCCGGGATCATCAACCATTATGAATTTGCCGGATCTGTCGCGCAGTGTCATTCCTATATTCTTCCATATTTTCACTGTAATTGCACCATCTGAAATATCTTTATCAAGCTGTGAGATAACTTTTTTGCTCCAGTCATCTGTTCCCCAGCCTAAAGTATCAAATAAGAATGTAGGTCCATAGAATACCCTTTCCGGGTATTTTGCGGCCGAAAAAGTTGCATTTGCCTGCTGACGCCGGATATTAGCTGAGTCCCCATGATCCACTCCAAGCGTAACAAGAATAAAATTATCCTCAATCGCCAGTTGCTCAAAATACCCTTTATCGCTGTTTATGTGGATATGGGAATCAATTTTCTTAATGGAGGAGTAGTCCTCCACTGTGTAAAAAGAGTTTTGGCATCCTGAAAGCATTACAAAAATGGGAATCAGGACAGGAAAGAAAGATTTCAGGAGAGACATGCTTAACATTTAATCCGGGACCTATTTTTTTGGCAATTTAACGTATGACTGTAAATTGAGCCATTCTATACTCTTGGCGCAGCTTGTAAACTGGTCGAAGCTGTATCTTTCTACCTCAACAACACCATACTTCATACCTGAGACCTTTGCTGCGGCCCAGATCGACATGAAATCCATCTTTCCGCTGGCTCCGATTTCTTTTTCATCTTTAATATGCCATAGTATAAACCTGCCGGGATACTTTTTGAAATAGTCAACCGGGTTCTTTTTCCCTTCTACACACCAGTACAGGTCCATTTCAAACATCACTTTTGCAGGATCGGTATTTGCCAGCATATAGTCATAAACAGTCTGTCCGTCAAGAACAGTTGTAAATTCGCCAGAGTGGTTATGGTAACCGAATCTCACGCCCCTGGCATTGCATTTGACTCCGACTGCATTAAAATAATCACACCACTTCTTAAGAGAGTCAAGGCTCTTATAGGCATCTCCTCCCATTGATGGCTGAACGATATATTTAGCACCTGCAGCCACATGAGCGTCTATACACCGATCCCACCAGGCCATTGCCTTGTCCCAGTTAGCCTTGGTAGTTGGCCTTTGCTGACTGGTATGAGTGCTGAGAACTTTCATTCCATTCTTCATGCATAGATTTTTGAATTCAACAGGATCCATCCCATAGATTTTCCCATCGGCATAACCTGCAGGTTCGACAAATGTGTATCCCATTTTTGCCACTTTTGCTATTGCTCCCGGAACATCCCTTCTTATTGAGTCGCGTATCGAATACAACTGCAATCCAATATTCTTCCTGGGAACCTTCTTAACTGAATAGAAAGCGGAAAGGAGAAGACCGCTGACAGCCAATAAAAGGATGATTGAAATAATGCTTCTTTTTTTCATTTTGTAAGTGTTTTAAGTTTTACTCGATTATTATTTGTTATTAGTTGAACAGGATTTTGGAACTTTTTCAAACTCATCAAATATATAAATTTAATTATCAGATATTGTTAATCCGAGTGTGACAATCTCATTAGGTTTGATCTCTATCCTGACTGACCGGCCTGTAGTTTGAGGAGCAGTGGCATTTTCAAGTGGGAATTCAATAAGATTCAGCCTGCGAGCTTTCAGTACATTCAAAGGGAGTGTGAGATTACAGGCCGTGGCTTTGCCTTCAATTTCCGCAAGCCGTATTATCAGTTCATTTCCATCCTCAGATCTTTTCATTCCGGTAAGTGTTATATTGCCGGCATCAAGTGAAAAGAATGAAGCTTCTTCGGGGCGGGTGGCATGCGACTTTACAAGTGCAAGAGAAGGAGGTTCAGCAGCATATACAGGAATATTAAAATCCTCACCCTCTGCCCAGACACCATTTTTCCAGTCGCCTGAATGAGGAAAAAGAGCATAGCTTATTGTAAATTTCCCAAGGTTAGGATAGATATCCGGATCGCCTGCTGATCTCAGTAGTGTAAGCCTGAGATCTCCGTTGCTATATGAATGCCCGTATTTGGTTTTATTCAACAGGGCAATGCCAACCTTTCCGTCAGATACATCAACCCATTTCTGCGCAGGAACTTCCTGTCCGTCAATTGCTTCGGCAGTAATCCCGTAAACATCCTCATGCTTCAGATGCGAAGGTGCTTCTTTCCCGTTTAATTTGCCGTCAACCGGTCTTTCAACCACATCAAAAGGAACCTGTGAATAGAATTTTGAATTTTCAAGTGCCACCGGAAAAACCGCCCTTAACATCGGGGAATCTGTAGTATCACTTCCTGTTTCAAGCCAGTGAACCTCCATATCATAATCAATTCGCGGATATGAACGGTAAATATATGTCCGTTCTATGAATCTTGACTTTCCCCATGTCTTTACAGTTTCAACGCAGGCTCTGACCGGACCATTCTCAACCACTTTTACACTTTTAATATCAGTTACGTCTTCCTGTCTGACAATTTTATTTATAGTCCATGATTTCATTCCGCCTTTCTTGTCTTCCAGATAAATCCTGAGTTTGTTAAGCTGGCCTCCTTTCCTGACGAATTCCTTATTGGTCCGCTTATCGAACAAACTTGTTATGCCACCTGTATTCAGGTCAAATTCAATCCTGAAGAAATCCGTTTCGAAAGTATTATTATTGAATGGTATAGCAACGTTATATTCACCCGGCCTGGTCATGTCGATGTAGAATGTTCTATACCCTCCGGCCGGCATATCACCGGCAGTAAACTGAATTTTTGATGTATATCCCGGAGGTGTGGATTTCCCCCATACAACCTGTGCCGGATAACTCTTGCCCGATGCATCGCGCACCATGACAGACGGCAGACTGACATCTCCGCTTCCCCCTGAGATTATTTTTTTTGACCCGTAATAATCTCCCCAGCTTGCCAGTTTGGCTGTCACAGGCTCGTCATTTGAGTACACAGTTGCTTCAATCAATGTTTTTCGGCTGAAGGGCTGAAGGTTAAATGCAACCACAGGTTGTCCCATTCCCGTCCGGAATCTGACCTCATCGGCCATTTTCCGGAAAGCGTTGTTCCGCAATTCGTTGGTTCTTCTCAGGACATCAGCATATCGCGCAACTGCTTCTTTATTTGCTTCGTTGATAGCTGATCCGGGCAGTATATCATGAAACTGGTTGAATGTCAAATTTGTCCAGAGATCATTAAATTCTTTATCAGGATATCTGTCTCCATTAAGCCATCGGAGAGTATTAAAAAACTCACTCGTATAAAGAGCGTTTTCGCAATTTCTGTTTCCGGCTTTAATATCGGCTACTGTAGTATAGCAACCTTCAAAGATGAACTGCATTTCACCGCGGTGTGACGGACGGCCATCCATTTCCTTTGATGCTTTTCTGAAAAAATCACCCGCCGTAGTAAATCTGACTGAAGGGTAACCGGGAGTCTTATCGAGCTGATGGATCATGTCAATATTTGCGCGTGTCGGTCCTCCCCCATGATCTCCGACTCCGGTAATATGCAGTATTCTGCGCTTATCCGGCGAAAACTTCTGTATTTCATTTTTAAGATCAGGGGTAATACTACCGTTGTAAGTATCATTTGCATAACAGAGAACCTTTGATGAATCGGGCGCTATCCACCAGAAAGTGCCTGTATAAGGTTTTGTCCGGTGAAAATA
>Ga0115026_10000518_pt1 | contig 10767 bp, 11 predicted proteins | sample Mud_0915_D1_FD_83878 | JGI IMG/M metagenome (GOLD analysis project Ga0115026, IMG submission 83878) | Wetland microbial communities from Old Woman Creek Reserve in Ohio, USA - Mud_0915_D1 | ecosystem: Environmental > Aquatic > Freshwater > Wetlands > Sediment ...
CCAAATTCATTATGGAAAGCCCCTCTAACAGGCGCAAAGCCGACGGCAAACGATACTTCGACTCACCCATCGTTGGATTCGCCTCAGCAGGCAATCATTTTTTTAAAGAGTACAAAAAGATGATTGGAAAATTTCACTTCACCCCCCCCCGGAAATCTTTGAGCTGACATTCGGGAAGAGTGGCTCTAATAGTGAGCTGTCAGTAATCTCATGGGTCCTCCCAATTAGCGAAGATACCCGAATGGCTAACCGGCGAGAAAAAAAATACCCGTCCTTGCTGTGGGGTCATACGCGCTACTTTGGAGAACAGGTCAATGTTAAATTGTAGTTTCGGTGCTGAAGAGAAAGGGAGACAGGGCCGTCGCTCCTGCGAACTCTCCGCACTGGAGGCATCACATGCGATCGCGAAAAGTTGGCCTCACCTCAAATTGGTCTGAACGTCACGTGGCTTATCTATCCGGCCTTGGCACGTTCGGCCTCTGCGACGGGTTTATCACCGCAATCGGAAAAGCTGTTCGTCTCGGGACCGTGATTACCGACTTGGTTCTCAGACCATCTGAGAAGCCTTATCATGATTTACACGGTAATTGTCTCCATTATTTTAATGGAAAGTGTATGGTTTGTGCCGCTCGGTGTCCGGCTGGCGCGATCACGACAAAGGGGCACGATAAGGACAAGTGTTACGCCTACATGCGCCAGGACAGTGTTAAGCTGAAGAAAGCTGAATATGGTGTAAAAATTGCCGGATGTGGCCTATGCCAAACCAAAGTCCCTTGTGAATTTGAAATTCCGACGCTGCTCCAAAGACAATTGCAGTTGAGAACCAGTAGCGGAAGATAGTGATGAGGATTAAGGAGAAAGGTGATAAAATTGGGTGACACTTTTGGTTGATGCGGATGTTGGTAAAACTCTTGGACTGGAGCCAAGACTCCACCGCAATCCTCCATGCTGATTCTCTGATAGCTTTGGCCGATTGATTCATTGCCGATAAAATCCTCTCCACTTTCTCCATAACATGGGGTAAGAGCTCGATAACTCAGCCGGACGAAGACTCCGTAATCAGATCCTTCAGGACCACACGGTTGGGGATGGGCTCAATTACCATTTCCTTTTCAGAGAAGGCTTCGCAGGCGAGGACGGATTTTTTGTTGACAAAGAGGATGCAGGCACCGCATATCTGCTGACGACATGGTTCCCTGAAAGAAAGCCCGGGGTCAAAGACTTCGTATACATATCGCAACGTGTCAATCACCTTAACGCGGTGCCAATATTCATAGGGCACCTCATAGCGCTCATACCTTGGCTCCTTGTCCACCGTGGGATCAAACCTAAATATGGTAACTATTCCTTTATTCTCCATTCTTTGCCTTCATTCCCTCCCCTCGGTTGGTTTAATGGTATCCATGATGGGGGAAACGGGAGTGAAGGTTATCCCCTCTGGCCGCTTCTTTATGACGATGTTCTTGATCCACTGCGCGTCATTACGGGAAATGTAATCACTCCTGTAGTGAGCTCCGCGACTCTCTTCCCTGATCGAAGCTGCCCTGAGAATCATTTCTGACAGCTTTACCATGTTCTCCGCTTCCAGAGCCTCTGTCAAGCCCTTGTTGAATAGTCGGGATGGACCGGCCACGCACAGTCTCGGTAAATCATCTGCTTTTATCCTTTCGATGAGTTCCAGCCCCTTTTTCAGCCCATCTATGTTTCTGACTAGCGCGCCATATTCCCACATAATATCCTTCACCGCGTTCTTGATTTCAGATCCCCGTACGCCTTCCTTTCGCTCCCACAAAGTGCTCACCCGCTGCTGCTCTGCGTCGACCTGGGACAGATCGACCTTAGGACGACTTAGCTGTTTGGCTCTGCGAGCCGCTTCTTTGCCTGCTATATATCCCATGGTGAAGCACCATGTCATAGCTGGACCTCCATCGATACGCTCAGCGCCATCCGCGCCCGATGCCACTTCACCGACAGCGAAGAGATGGGGAACTGCCGTCTCGCAGCTCTCGTTTATCCTTATTCCGCCCATGCTGTAGTGGGCACCCGGACCCACTTCTATGGCCTGTCTTCGGATATCAATACCCATTTGTTTCAGTTTCGCCATATAGGACGGTTTAAGCCGCTCAAAAAAATTCTCTATAAGGTTTTCGGGAAGATGGTTGAACGACAGGTACGCCCCTCCATTGGGGGTGCCTCTCCCGTACTTATTCTCGAGGTAGATACCCCGGGACACCTCATCCCTCAGCCCCCAATCCTTCCGAGGAGAGTAACGCTCCATGAATGCCTCACCCAGGGCATTGTAGAACTTACCGTGGAGATTGTAATGGAGCGAGGTAGGGAAAATGCTCATCTCGAAGGGTGACATATAGCAACAGAAGGGGAAGAACTGTTGAAACTCCATGTCCATGAGCTCGGCGCCGGCGTTATAAGCCATGACCATGCCATCCCCGGTAGCGTCAACAGAGGAATCCGTTTTTCGATAGATTTGCGCGCATCCGCCGGTAGCGAGAATGGTCTGCTTCGACCTAATGGCAACGCAGTGGCCGGTGCGAAGTGAGACTCCGAACGCTCCTACTGCCTCGCCATCCGATGAAAGGAGAAGGCTGCTGATAAAGGTATCTTCCATCCGCCTGATATTATTCAGGCGCTTAAACTGACTACTGAAAGCCGTCCGCCACTGGAGCCCGCCATGATCCCCGACCGCTCTCAAACCTCTCGGGTAGGAAGAGCCTGGGTATTGTGCCTGATCGAACTTCTCACCCCGCTTGACAAATTTTGCGCCCCACTTCTCCATCTTGGGGACTTCAGTGAGAGAGAGGCGGGCGAGCCGCTCAACGAGCTTCTGGTTGTTCAGGTACGCTCCGCCTTTTACGACATCTTCGAAAAAGGCCTCCGGCGTATCCCTTGGGTCCGTGTGGCCGAGCGGCGCCTGTACTCCTGTACCTGCCATTATCGTATCGCCGCCTTTCCCCACGAGACCTTTCGTCACCACAAGGGTATCAACAACTTCTTCCGCGGCTTCGATGGAGGCCTTTGCCCCCGCTGCCTCCGAACCTATAACCAGCACTTCACACTCTATTTCCTGACACGTGTGATCCGCGCCCATTGTTTCTCCTCCTTCGTGCTGCTTATCTGCCTCCGTGCACTCAATACTTCATCACTGTAGAAACCCTCTTCGTTCATATAAGTGTGTACATAGTCCCCAATACCCGAATGATGTTTGGTCGTAGGTGGTCGAGTCTCGATAGTTAAGTTGGGCCGCGGTTTTGTACATTCCCTGACTGGAAGTCTCGCTCCTTCGCAACCTTTCAGTAACATCAATACCTCATTACTACGCTCAATATTGAGGTGCGAACTTGCACCATAATTCAGTCTCCATCGGCCGTAACCACTGGCCAAATAGATCCCCGCTGTCAATAATCGCATTTGCGGGGAATTTAGGCTATGGCAATAGTGGACGGTTCAGCGGTCGGAGGCAAATTTCTAGATCTTCGAGTTTTCTCTCTGCCTTGAGAGACCTTCTTTAATCTGTTCCCACCTTAGCCGGGAATCAAATTTCCTTGGAATTTTCCCATTGAGAATTACGGCATCCATGGGACAGATGGAAAGACACTCCATGCAGCTGCAACAATCGTCCGGGTAAGCGATATGAATCTTTTTGCCATCCCGCCTTAACACATCGGTTGGGCATATATTTTCGCAGAGCCCGCAATTGATGCATAGAATTTCATCTACTTTCTCAATCACAATTACCTCCAGCGAGCTGAAGCCTGTCGATTATCCTCGATTCAGGTCGATATTTCCAGCGGCCGAATGGTATGTCTTCGAGCAATCCAGTCAGTTTACCGCCGACCTGTTTCACTATAACCCACTTGAGCCAATTCTTGTTATCCGTGAGCGGGTAATCTTCTCTGATGTGTTCAAGGCGTGTTTCTCGCCTTGCTAGAGCAGCAACCGCTACTGCGTCCGAACATTCAATGTAAGCGCTCATCTTGTGGCATTTTACAAGCTCATGATAATCGGTAGCTGCGAGATTATCTGCCTCTTGCCTCAACTCATCGAAGCCTAGATGAGCAGTCGTGAGCCTGTCCTCATTCCTTATATCGACATTGACCCAGGTTTTGATAATCTTCATTCGTAACTCATCTGCAGCCGTACCATGTTTCCGGTTAAGAGGTGCATAGATCTGCCGTTTCAACGATTTCACTTGCTCCTTGTCGATGCGAGGCTCAGGCTGGGACAGGGCATACTGTGCAGCATTTCCACCTGCCCGTCGCGCCGTTATGGCTGAAGCCATCATTCCAGATACAATGCAGTACTGTGCAACACAGCACATATCGGACGATTGCCCGGCGCTATACAAACCCGGCACTGAGCTCTGACCTTGGGGTGTAATCCTGATTCCGCCACCTAGGTTGTAACCACGGGAGATCGCAAGTTCATACTTCATTTTGTCGAAGGTCGTCCCTGTTACCTTTATCTGTCTTAGTGTGCGATCGAAGAATGAGCCCCAGAATTGACGCAGGCGCGCAGCCTTATCGGGGGCACGGTAATCGACGTAACACGGACCTCTCCCCTCCTTAATTTCTTTTAGGGCAGCCATCAAGTGGATCCGGTAGGGGGGGCCATAATACTTCCTCCCTGGGACCCTCTTTCCCAGTTCATACTGATCGAGGAAGTCTTCTCCGAGGGCATTTGTAAAGGTCACTTCGGGGTCTTGGGGGTTGAGAAGGACAGAAACCCAGGGTGGTGCCCCGCGGTCGGGAAGCATGCCCCCCGTTTCGGCCTTGCCGAATTCCATGCCGCGAAGCTCTGCGCCAACCCTGATTCCCATAGCGATGCCGTCACCTGTTAGTGACGGCGAGTTTCCCACGCCGCCGCCGGAGAATCCACCCGCCGCAACTACCACGGCCCGCGCTTTAAATAGGTAAAAATCACCCTTTCTCGTATCGAAGCCAACCGCACCTTTCACTTCTCCGTTAACCGTAAGCAGGTCGACCAGCATTACACGGTCGAATACTTTCACACCCCTCCGAACAACCTGTTTGTTGATTTTCAAAATGTGTTTGTATGACCCAACGGGCTCCCACATTGCGTTTCGTTGTTTAAAATCGGGAAGCATGGTGTCTGCCCAGTACCATTTTATGTTTCCACTTTCGTCCCTGCGAAATTCAGCACCAAGATTCAATAAATCCCGGAGTCGGTCGAATGTTTCTACGAGAGCCTCTTGCAGGAAGTCCTGGTCCACCATATATTCGCATTCCATGACGGTACCCTTCATAGCTTCTTCAAAATCGTCATCCGGCAGCACCACGCGGACGCGGTGGGTACCTCCGGTACTCATACCCGAGAACCCGCTTTTCCCTTGCTCGACCATTACAACATCAGCCCCGATCTCCCGTGCCTTCAAAGCTGCGAAGCAGCCTGCAATGCCGGATCCTATCACCAAAACATCAGTTGCCACAGTTGTTAGACTGTCCATTTTCGACTCCCACTCCCTGCTGCCTCCGGACCTATAACTAGCACACCTCGGACCTGATTTGTTGCCAGTTCAAAGCCACCTGATATTCGTACTTGCTTAGAAAACGAGTGTTAGTAAACCTGAGCGGGGGGTGGACTAAGCGGAGCGTGTCCACCCCTTAACATCAGGACCTCGCGCGTTCACACAAAATCGTCTCTACCCAAAAACATTAAGTGATTATTAGAAACAATCTTTATGATTCGAGAGTGCCCTCCAAAGTTCACCCTGTTCTTGCAAGTATGGAGGTGGCTCTCCGACAGAGGCAGGATCCTTCACTTCAGGAATCCTTCCTCCTTTAAGAAGGCCTGCAGGAATTCTCGATACTCGGCGAGAGCTTTCTCATAAGTTGCTGTGTCTAGATAAGTTAGTTGCGCGGTCGAATTGTAAACCTTCTTTTTGAATTCCGGTTCTTCCGCGACCTTTCGAACGACCTCATCGATCCTTTTCACCACCTCTTCCGGTGTCCCTTTGGGGCCATAAAGTCCTAATGTAGGGAAGAAGGGATTCTTGTGCCCGAGTTCTCCTAAACATGGGACATCCGGAAGGATGTTGATTCTTTTATTGTGGGTGGTGGCAAGGATCTTGAGCTTCCCGGCATCCAGGAGAGATTTAATCGTCGGATCCATGCCGGTTACTGCGGCCGATACATGCCCACCGAGAATCGCAGGCACCATTTTGCTCGCTCCATCATATGGTACACCCACAAAATTTATCTTTTCTTTCCTGGCCATAAGGATGAGTTGATAGTAACCGGTTGTATTCTTGCCGAGGTTTGCTATCTTTATGCCGGGGTTCTGTCGAGTGTACTCCATCATGTCTTTCAGGCTATTCCAGGGGGCATCCCCTTTCACCAGAATTCCCATGGGAACATCTAAAGTCGCACATATGGGTTTCAGGTCATTGCTTGAATAGGGGACTTTTACATTTAAACCTACTAATAGGTCAGGAGCGTAAGTCGCCGGCAATAAGAACCCGATCGTGTACCCATCTGGTTTGGCACTTGCCACAAAATTTCCAGCAATAGTCGTTCCCCCTCCGGGTTTGGACAAAACCACCACAGGCTGTTTTAAATGCTTTTCCATGGCCTCCGCTAAGGCCCGCGCAACCACATCTGTCGTCCCTCCAGGGGCAAAAGGAATCGCCATGCTGATGGGGTGGCTGGGATAATCTGATGCGTAAGCACAGTAGCCATCCCATAGAGACTCGGTGAGAAAAAGACTAAATACGAGACATAGCGTTTTAGTAAACATTCCAATTTTCCTGTCTTTCATTGGCCTCTCCTTTCATTAAAATGTTTAAGCCAAGCCCTATCACCTCCTTCTTCTGGCGGTAGGGCTCAATGCATCGATAAGTTGTCTCTGAAGTCCTTACAAGGTAATCTGGTCCATCAGTTCTTTAACGTTTTCAAGCTTTTCCAGGTTCCACAGGGTTTCGACAGCCCGGTTGATCTGGCCCTCGGATAGAATCCTGACCGCATTGTGCCTAAACTTCTTCTCCAACTCCTCGTCGGTCAACTGTACATTTCCCGTAGACGAAATAGCGCCGCCTCTCGCAACAGTCCGCTCTTCCGCAAATGTCTTGCCCTTGGCCTCAACTTCGACCCTCTGCATTCCCACCATGCTGGTGGAAGACTCAGGACCTGTCACAGTGACCTTCTTCATGAATTCCAAAATCTTTGGGTCTCTCATCGTATCGATATCCTGCCACTCCACACCTATCTTTACTCTGTGTGCCGCACAGGAAATATTATAAGGTATACTGAACTGTGCATCGACAATATTGCCTATTTCAGTGTTCCTAAAAAGCCCGGTCCAATCGGGCCCTATCTGTCTAATAATCTTAACGCTTTTTATATCTTCAGCCATTAGGTTGTTCTTCTCAATAATGTCGTAGAATACGTCCATTGCCGCCTGATATATCCTGCAACAAATGTAAGGCTTATATGTTACACTCCCTGCGGTAAACTTCCATGCCTTACCGAGGTCATCCGTTATGATCTCGGGCTTCCATCCTCCGTAGCCAACGAATTTCCAGAAGCCGTGCTTAGGGTTAAAAACGTCTAAATCCCCCACGTACCCCATATCAGCAAGCAGCACCGCCATAATTGCTCCTGTTCCTTGCCAACCTGGAATGCCGTATTTCTGAGGATGTCCACGATCCTGTAAACTCACGTGCGTCCAGGTTATGACCTCGGAAGCGTGACCAGCTATACCCAACGCATTCATCATTTTTTCTTGCCCAAGATTCAGTAGCTTGCCTACCCCAGCTGCTGCACCAAAATTAGCGTGAGCATAGCCTTCTCGCTCTCTTATTCTAAAGGTTGGATCCTCCGTCAAGACTGTGACAGCTCTTTTGACTCTATCTGCAATCTCAACGGCTAATGCAGTGGCTAGAATAAGATCCATACCGGATGCCCCAACGGACTCCGCCATAGCCAGTGGCCCTGGAATAAGGAACGCTGGACCATGCCCACCACCTGCAAAAGCATCAAAATCTGTAGCATTGATCAGCTGACCATTTGCAAGTACCGCTGTCGAGACTGAAACTTTATCGCCCACGCCTATGATTGATGCCTCCGCCGGCCCACCCAGTCTTCTGGCCAGAGCTATAATCATCTTTCCGGGATCGACCGATATTCCAGTGAGCCCGCATCCAATTGAGTCCAGTAAAAGCCGCTTCGTCTCATGTACGACAGCTTCCGGGAGATCCTTCCATTTTGCACCAACAACAAACTTCCCGATCGCTTCTAATTCTGGAGAAACACCTTTCATCTACTCTACCTCCTTCGCCTATTTTTCTATTCTTAGTGTTATGTCAACCCCTTTTTTCCCAAACCTAATTGTCCTGGAAAAAGTCGAGAGGACCTCATTCCCAAAGAACAAACCCTGGCCACTTCCCCTCCTTACTCCAAAATCACCACCCCCTTTGAAAACATTCGGTGTTTTGACGATCTCTTCTTTTTGGATATCATCCTTCCATCCCTTCCGGTGAGATTCGCTTGGAAATGACATTCTTTGGGGACAAGGGTTCATGTTTATCCATCGGTCACAACCATTTTCCGCTTCCTCTGTATAGATGGAAGTATCGCAGAGAGCAGCAAGAGAAAACAAATGAGGAGACATCCCAAGGAGAGAGGCCGAGTCAGAAAGACACTGAGTCTCCCATCTGAAAGCAAAAGTGATTGGCGTAAATTCTGTTCCAGCATTGGACCGAGCACAAAGGCCAGCACCAAGGGGGCAGGCTCGTAATCGAACTTCCGCAGGAAATAACCTACTGCCCCGAAAAAGAGCAACACGAAGATATCAAATACCTTCGTGCTAACACTGTACGCGCCAATGAGGCAAAAAAGCAAAATAAGGGGAAACAGAATCCTGTAAGGGATTTTCAATATTTTCACCCAGATTCCAATAAGGGGTAAGTTGAGGACCAACAGCATAACATTTCCTACATACATGCTTGCTACCGTGCCCCAGAATATCTCTGGATTTTCCGTAAGCAGTAATGGCCCCGGTCGTACGCCGTGAATCATCAGGGCACCCAAAAGCAGTGCCATGATGACATTTGCTGGAATGCCCAGAGAGAACAACGGAATGAATCCACCGCTGGTAGCCGAATTATTGGCGGACTCTGGACCTGCCACTCCTTCGATAGCCCCTTTCCCGAATTGCTCCGGGTGCTTAGAAAATTTCTTCTCCAAAGCATAGGAAACGAAAGAAGAGATGACGGCACCCCCGCCTGGGAGGATTCCCAGAAAGAAACCAAGGAGTGTCCCCCTGGCTATAGGTTTAGCCGATTTTCGCCAGTCCTCTTTGTTTGGAAACAGATTTTTAATCTTTGTTTTGAGAACGATCCTCTCGTCAAGCTTTTCGAGATTGAGAAAGATCTCAGAGATTCCAAAAAGACCCATGGCTACGGGGACGAGTCCCACACCGTCAACAAGTCCTATCAGCCCAAATGTGTAGCGGGTCGAACCCGTAACAATATCTTGCCCGATCAGACTCAGGATTAGTCCAATTCCTGCCATTACTAGTCCCCTAAGGATCGACCCTAGGGTCAGGTAGATCACCACCGACATGCCCAAAACCATCAGTGAGAAGTACTCAGTAGGGCCAAACTTGATAGCAAATTCTGCCAGAGGACTGGCAAGAAACATCAGACCGACTAAACCAGCCGTGCCTGCGATGAAAGAACCGAAAGCTGCGATACCCAGGGCTGGACCAGCCCGGCCCTGGAGCGCCATCTGGTAACCGTCAAGAGTGGTTACCACCGAGGCCGCCTCTCCAGGGATGTTGACCAAAATCGATGTAGTTGAGCCTCCATACATTGCCCCGTAGTAAATACCTGCTAACATGATGATTCCAGTCACGGGCGAAATACCCAAACTGACAGGGAGCAGGAGCGACATAGCACCAACCGGACCAATACCCGGAAGCACTCCCACCAGAGTACCAATGAAAACTCCAATAAAACTTGCGAGCAAGTTTACGGGCTGCAATGCGACACTGAATCCAAAAAATAGATCATGTAGCATAAGGCTTTCACCACCAAGGGAAGATTCCCCGCGGAAACTGACATAGAAGCCAGATTTCAAACACGAGGTAGGTCGCCCCGACCGATACAAGGGAGGCAAAGCAGCTCGAAACCAAATTACCCCTGTGTCGATCGTAAAAGAGGCCCCACATTACAAGAAATGTGGTGATCATATAACCCAATGGCTCGAGCAACAGACCATAAACCAAAAGAAGCGCCATCGTATAAGCAAGCCGAGGCCATGAAGCGATGCGAAAAGAAGAACCGGAACTGGAATCATTAGGATCGGGGGCCTTCGAAAGGAACCGCGGAAGTACCATGATCAAACCTACAAGCGAAACGAAGAGTCCGGCAATGAATCCTAAAAAACCGGAGCCAGGTTCGTGAAAGGATCCAAGTTGGAATTTCCAAGAAATAAGGCAAACCACTATACCCATGCCTATCCAAACAAATCCCTCGGCCTTTTTGATCCGTCTTCCAGGCATACGCTCTCTCCTCGCTCACTTGAGGAACGCTTCCTCCTTCGAGAAAACCTGCAGATTTTCCCGGTACTCGGTGAGCGTTCTTTGATAGATGGCTGAGTCCCGATACGTTAGTTGGGCAGTGGGATTGTCAACCTTCGTTCGTAATGGGACGAGTCGGATAACCGGAATCTCGGGCATCGATCCAGCCTTCCAAGGGTCCAATGAAAAAAACGCATCTCTCCTTCCTGACAG
>Ga0115026_10000519_pt1 | contig 10763 bp, 9 predicted proteins | sample Mud_0915_D1_FD_83878 | JGI IMG/M metagenome (GOLD analysis project Ga0115026, IMG submission 83878) | Wetland microbial communities from Old Woman Creek Reserve in Ohio, USA - Mud_0915_D1 | ecosystem: Environmental > Aquatic > Freshwater > Wetlands > Sediment ...
ATGTGGGGCTTTCCATCGACCGAGCCGCGCACGGTTCACGCCCTGCTGCGGCACCTGGTGGACAAGTTGGAGAACCGGACCAACGAACTGGCCCGCTACAAGGAGTTTCATCTCGAGGATGCCGACATCGTGCTGATCTCCTACGGGTCTTCGGCGCGCTCGGCGCTGCACGTGGTCGAAGAACGCCGGCAGCGGGGCGAGCGGATCGGCCTTCTGGAACTGCAGACGCTGTGGCCGTTCCCGAGCGACATCGTGCGCACCAAATGCGCCGATTCCAAGGCGGTCGTGGTGGTGGAAATGAACATGGGGCAGGTGATGCAGTCGGTGAAGCTGGCGGTCGAGCACCCGGAGCGGGTGTTTCTGGCCAACCGCATCGACAGCGTCTTCATCACGCCCGCGGACATCATCAACATCCTGCGGATCATTCAAGGCAAAGGGGTCTGATCGATGGCAGTCAAGGATTACCTGAGGGAGAGGTTTTTTCCGCACCTGTGGTGCCCGGGCTGCGGGCACGGCGAGGTGCTGGGCGGCCTGGTCCGGGCGATCGAGAACCTGGGCCTGACCAAGAACGAAATCGTGATGGTCTCCGGCATCGGGTGCTCCTCGCGCATCACCGGCTACGTGGATTTTCACACCATGCACACCATCCACGGCCGGGCGCTGGCCTTCGCGACGGGGGTCAAGCTTTCCCGGCCGGAATTGAAACTGATCGTGCCCATGGGCGACGGGGATGCGCTGGCCATCGGGGGCAACCATTTCATCCATGCCGCCCGCCGTAACGTCGACATGACCGCTCTCGTCATGAACAACCGCATTTACGGCATGACCGGCGGGCAGTTTTCGCCGTTGTCGGGGACCGACATCAGCGCCACCACCGCGCCCTACCGCACGATCGACAAGAGCTTCGACGTGGTGGAGCTGGCCAGGGCGGCGGGGGCTACGTTCGTGGCCCGATCGACCACCTACCACTCGCAGCAGATGACGGACGTCATCGAGAAGGCCATCACGCACAAGGGCTTTTCGGTCGTGGAGGTCCTCACGCAGTGCCCGACCTATTTCGGTCGCAAGAACAAAATCGGCGACGCCCCGGAAATGATCAAGTGGTTCAAGGACCACACCACGACCATCGGTTCGAAGGCCAAGCAGGAAGCCCCGGACCTCGTCGAGCGCGGAATTTTCGTGCAGAAAGAGGGCCCGGAGTACTGTGAAGAGTATCAGAAGATCGTCGATCGGGCGATGGGGGGGCGCAAGTGATGGAACGGTGCAGGCTGGTGTTTTCTGGCTCGGGCGGGCAGGGCGTCATCACCGCCGCCATCATTCTGGCGGAGGCGGCGGTGCTGTGCGAAGGGCTGAATGCGATCCAGTCCCAGTCCTACGGGGCGGAAGCCCGGGGCGGCGCCACGCGCTCGGATGTGATCATCGCGGACTCGCCCATCTACTACCCCAAGGTGCTGCAACCCAACGTACTGGTCTGCCTGACCCAGGAGGCCTACAACAAGTTCTCCTCGATCATCCGGCCCGGCGGCTTGCTGATCACCGACAGCCGCTACGTCAAGATCCAGCGCAAGGTGGACGCCCAGCAGCGGGAGCTCCCCATCTACCGCACCGTCATGGAAAAGATCGGCCGGCCGATCGTCTTCAACATCTGCATGCTCGGCGTCCTGATTGCGCTGGAGGACCTGGTCAAACCCGAATCCATCATGAAGGTGCTGCAAACCCGCGTGCCCGCCGATTTCCTCGAGATGAATCAGAAGGCCCTGCAGATCGGCATGGAGCTGGGCGGCCGGGCGAATGCCTGAGGCGGGGCGAGAAAATCGATACCTGATACGGGCTGGGGGACACTGGATATCCGCTGCATCCCGCAGCCGGCAGGGCGGGCGCAAGGAGCGAAGGTTTCCGCCCCGGCCGGACCCTGACCGCGCATCCCGTCATGGGCCGCTGCAGACCGCTCGCACGTAGCATCCCGCACTGACATCCTGCCACGCCACAAAACCCATCTCGGTGTTCACAAACCAGGCCGCGGCGAAAGATCGTCGGTCGGAGCTCCACAAGGTCGTCTGGCGGCGGTCGAAAACGGGTTCGGTGCAGAAATCCGCGCCATGGGGGGTCGGCGTCAGCAGGGAGATGAGCTCGGGCGCGGTCGGAAGCCGCCAGCCGGTCAGGCCGCCGAAGCCGTCCCGGTTCAATGCGGCCACATGGGCGTGCGCCTCCTGCCAGGGAATCGGGTAAGGGGAGCCCGACACCTGCCAGACCAGGCCGGCGGCGGCGTCTCGAGCGAGCGCGGGCCCCACAGCGGCGAAGCGGCGGCGGATGTAACCCGCCGGGCGCCACAGGCCGTCCACGCCGAAATCCGATGCGGCGCGCTCCGGGTCGCACTTGACCGGGGTGGAACGGAGACGGACCGGGGCCGGGGCCACGGCGGAAGCGGCGGCCGATTCCGAAGCCGCCATGCGGCAGACCCGGTCGCGGCGCGCCCGCCAGGCGTTTTCCAGCCGGTCCAGCGCCGCCGTCATGGCGCCGGCGTCATCGAAACGCATGGAGGGCTGCTTCGAAATGGAGCGCAGGATGAACTCGTTCCAGTCGTCGTCGAGGTCCGGGTTGCAAGCCCCGGGAGGCTGCGGGGGGTCGGCGGGAAGCGTTCCGGTGAGCATGCGGTAGAGCGTAACACCGACGGCGTAGATGTCGGCCCGGGAGTCGGCGCCCTCCGGGTCCCGCTCCTGTTCCGGGGCGGCGTACCACGGGGAGCCGACCTTCAGCTGTTGCGGCGCCCCGGCGACTTCGCCGCGCAGCCGCGAAAGCCCGAAGTCGCCAATTTTGACGGTGTCCCGTTCGTCCAGGAGCAGGTTGAACGGCTTGATGTCCCGGTGGACGATGCCGTGGTGATGCAGGCAGGCCAGCCCCGCGAGGGTCTGACGGGTGAAGTCGGCGGCCCGGTCCAGCCGGATCGTGCGCGACGGTCTTTCGGTGCGCCGGGCCTCCCCGATCAACAGGCCCAGGTTGGAAAAATAATAGTCCATAATGTAGAAGGGCCGGCCGTCCGCTTCGTCGAAGTCGCGGACGGCCACGATGTTGGGGTGGTTCAACCGCGCCATTTTCACGGCTTCGGACAGAAACAGGTCGCGGGCGGCGGTCTCCCCGAGAAGGTGGGCGATCACCGGGTGGGGATCGAGAAGTTTCAAGGCGACGATTTTCCCGATCCGGGGAATCTCCACCTTGTAGACCTTGCTCATGCCGCCGCGGCCGAGAAGACCGCGCACGATGTACCGGCCGATGCGTTTCATCCCAGCAGCCTGCGCGCGTGGGCTTCGGGCATCCCGGCCGCGATGATTTTGGCCGCCGCCGCCCGGGCGTCATAGGCCACGCATCGAATGTCGAGGGTGTTGTGCACGGCGTCCCAGACCACGTATTTGGCGCGGAGGTCCCCGTCCCGCGGCTGCCCGACGCTGCCGATGTTGATCAAATAGGCGCGTTCCGCGTCCAGGGCATTCTCGCCCTCCCGGAACGCAACCTCCGAAAAACCCGCGCGGTCGCCGGAGGCGATCTCCAGGACGTGCGTGTGGCCGACCAGGCAGACCCGCTCCGGGAGGCTCATTAAAATTTTGTGCTTCTGTCGCGATTCGATCTGAAACATGTAGAGCGTGGGGGAATCCGGAGGAAACCCGTGCACCATCCGGAGGCCGTGGGCGCTCAGATGCGTGGGCAGCTGCTGGATGAAGCCCAGGGACTCGGGGCTGAGGCGTTCGAAGGTCATCGCGAGCGATCGGCGGGCCAGCGGGTTGAACCACTCCAGGAAGCCGGGGTCATTGGCGGCGAGTTCGTGGTTCCCGAGCACGGAGGGGATCTGCAGGCGCATCAGGGTCTGAATCACCCGTTCCGGCTCGGGCCCGTAGCCGATGTTGTCGCCCAGGCTGAAGACGGCATCCGGCCGGATGCGCTCGATGTCCTCGAGCACCTTCTCGAAGGCGTCCATGTTGCCGTGAATGTCCGACAGCACCGCTATGCGCATGGTGGTTCCTGGCCGGCTCGTGCGCCGGCCGTGCGGGCTCGCCGGCGGCGGGAGGGGCGGAAGCCCCGGACCGGCGGTGTCCCTGATTCTACGGCCGCATCCACCGGAGGTACCAGTGCATGGTCTCCGGGCCGATGAACAGATAGGCGATGGCGCCCACGGCCAGGAACGGCCCGAAGGGCACCGCGAGCTTCAACCCTTCGCGGCGACGGAATATCAAGATCATCCCAGCCAAAGTGCCGGTGAGGGAGGCTACAAAAATCGTGAACAGCACGCCCTTCCAGCCGATGAAGGCGCCGATCATGGCCAGCAGCTTGATGTCGCCGCCGCCCATGCCCTCGCGCCGGGTGATGAACTGGTATCCCCAGGCCACCAGGAAGAGGCTCCCGCCGCCGGCCAGGATCCCGATCAACGCCTCCAGCGGTGAAACCAGCCCGGGACCGAAGCTGACGGCCAGACCGATCGGGATGCCCGGCAGCGTGATCACATCGGGGATGATGCGATGGTCGATGTCGATGAAGGTGATGACCAGAAAAGCCGCAATCAGGACGAACACGACGGCGGCCGTCCAGCCGGCCCCGAACCGGACGACGGTCATGGCCGCGAACGCCCCGCTCAGGAGCTCCACCAGCGGGTAGCGCGGGGAGATCCGGGTTCCGCAATCCCGGCAGCGGCCGCGCAGCAGGAGATAGCTCAGAACGGGGATGTTGTCGTATGCCCGGACGAGGTGGCCGCACTGCGGGCAGCAGGAGCGCGGGTGAACGATCGATTGGGACGCCGGCAGGCGGTAGATGCACACGTTCAAAAAACTCCCGATCACCATTCCGAAAACGAAGCCCACCCACTCCATGACAGTGCCCTCGGTGCGGCAGGATGGCCGCTCGCGCCCATCCGCCCGGAAAGTGGTTTGAACAACCCTTCGGCTTGACCCGGGCTGTTTTTTGTCCTACACGGCCTTTTCCGGCATCGCACGGGGCGGAACCGGTTGTAAACGCTGAAAGGTGCGTTATCATAAATGGTTAAGTAAATATTTTCGCACACTCACCCTTCTTAATCAACCCTGGTGACGGTCTTCCGTTAAGGCATATCGCGCGAACAGGCGGCAGGAGCGACAATGGCAGAAGCAGACCACGACGATTTGATCAGCATCATCGAAGAAGACGACAAGACCACCGAGATCCCCACGACGCTTCCGCTGCTCCCCGTGCGGGATGTGGTGATTTTCACCGACATGCTGCTGCCGCTGTTTGTCGGGCGCGAAAAATCGGTCCGGGCCGTGGAGGAGGCGGTGAACGGTCCGGGTTTTGTGTTTTTGTGCACCCAGAAGGACGCCGCGGTTGAAAACCCCTCGGTGGACGACATTTACCGCACCGGGACGGTCGGCCGTGTGCTGCGGATGCTCAAGCTGCCGGACGGCCGGGTGAAGGTGCTGGTCCAGGGGGTTGCTAAGGGCAACATCGCCAAGTTCCTCCGCAAACGATCGCCTTACCGGGTCAAGATCGACCTGCTGCCGGAGGAGTCCCTGGAAAAGGTCTCCCTCGAAGTGGAAGCGCTGATGCGCAACGTGCGCGATCAGTCGGAAAAAATCCTGTCCCTGAGGGGGGAACTCAACACCGACATCACCGCCATTCTGCAAAACGTCGAGGACCCCGGCAAACTCGCCGACCTGGTGGCGTCGAACCTCCGGTTGAAGATCGAAGAATCGCAGTCGCTGCTGGAGATCCTGGAGCCGGTCGGCCGGTTGAAAAAGGTTAACGACCTGCTGTCGCACGAGCTGGAGCTCTCGGCGATGCAGGCCAAGATCCAATCCGACGTAAAGGACGAGATCTCGAAGAGCCAGCGCGACTACTATCTGCGCGAACAAGTGCGGGCGATCTACAAGGAGCTGGGCGAACACGACGAGCGTTCGATTGAGCTCGACGAGTATCAGCACAAGATCAAGAAGGCCCGCATGACCAAAGACGCCAATGCGGAAGCCCTCCGGCAGCTCAAACGGCTCGAGCAGATGCACCCCGACTCCGCCGAGTCCACCGTGATCCGCTCCTACCTCGACTGGCTGGTGGAGATGCCCTGGAGCCGCTTTTCCCCGGAGGTCATCGCCATCAAAAAAGCCCGGAAGATCCTGGACCGGGAGCATTACGGGCTGGCCGCGGTGAAGGACCGCATCATCGAGTACCTCAGCGTTCGCAAGCTCAACCCGGCCATGAAAGGCCCCATCCTGTGTTTCGTGGGCCCGCCGGGCGTCGGCAAAACCTCGCTCGGCCAGGCCATCGCCCGGGCGGTGAAGCGCAAGTTCGTCCGCATTTCCCTCGGGGGGATCCGGGACGAGGCCGAGATCCGGGGGCATCGGCGGACCTACATCGGCGCCTTGCCGGGCCGCGTCCTGCAGGGGCTCAAGCAGTGCGGCACCAAAAACCCGGTCTTCATGATGGACGAAATCGACAAGCTGGGGGCGGATTTCCGCGGGGACCCGTCGGCCGCCCTCCTGGAGACGCTCGACCCGGAGCAGAATTTTGCCTTCAGCGACCACTACCTGAACCTGGCGTTCGACTTGTCGCGCGTGATGTTCATCCTCACGGCCAACATCACCGACACCATCCCTTCGGCGCTGCTGGACCGCATGGAGATCCTGCACCTGTCGGGATACACCGAGGAGGAGAAGACGGCGATCGCCCGAACGCACCTGATCCCCCGCCAGGTCCGCGAGAGCGGGCTCAAGCCCAAGCAGCTCACCATCAGCGACGGTGCGCTGCGGCAGATCATCAACGAGTACACCTCCGAGGCCGGCTTGCGAAACCTGGAGCGGGAGATCGGGACGATCTGCCGCAAGGTGGCCCGGCGCGTGGCCGAGGGCCGCAGCGAACCGCTGACCGTCACCCAGCAGAACCTTTCCAAATACCTCGGGCCGGCCAAATTCATCCCCGAGATGGACCAGGAGGAAAGCCAGATCGGGCTTGCCACCGGGCTCGCCTGGACCTCGGCGGGCGGAGAGGTGCTTTACGTGGAGGCCTCGCTGATCAAGGGCAAGGGCGATCTCATCATCACCGGCCAACTGGGCGAGGTGATGCAGGAGTCCGCGCGCGCGGCGGTGACCTGCGCCCGGTCGTACCTCAAGCGCCCGGCGGAAAAAAAACTGAAACTCGACGTCACGGATGTGCACATCCATGTGCCGGCCGGCGCCATCCCCAAGGACGGGCCTTCCGCGGGAATCGCCATGACGACCGCCCTGGTCTCGGTCATGACCGGCCGTCCGGTGCGCAGCGACGTGGCGATGACCGGCGAGGTGACCCTGCGCGGCCGGGTGCTTCCGATCGGCGGGCTCAAAGAAAAGTCCCTGGGGGCCTTGCGGGCCGGCGTCAAAACCGTGCTGATCCCGAAAAAAAACCTCAAGGATCTTGTCGAGATCCCCAGCCATGTCAAGCGCAAGCTGAAATTCATCCCCGTCAAAACCATGGAAGAGGTGCTGGAGAACGCCCTGGTGCCGTGCACCGCAGCCAACCCCGTCACACCGCGAAAGCGGCCTGGAGGCTCGGCCGGATGAACGCTGCGGCGGACATGCGGGCCTTTCACCGTCGAGGCGTCCGGCGAGGGCCCCCCCGATGAACGTGCTCGCACTGGACACCTCCACCCGCAGTTGCAGCGTGGCGGTGGCCATCGACGGAAGAGCGGCCTCCGAGGTGTCGACGGTCTCGAATCGAACCCACTCGCTGCATCTGATGGGCATGGTCCGGGACGCGCTGGCACTGGCCGAAGTGGGCCTTAAGGAGATCGACGGGTTTGCCGTGACCATCGGCCCGGGGTCCTTCACGGGTTTGCGCATCGGGATCAGCACGGCCAAGGGGCTGGCGTTCGCCGCCGGCAAACCCTGCGTCGGCGTTTCCAGCCTGGAGGCGCTGGCGTCGGCGTGCCTGCCGTGGCCGGAACGAATCTGCGTGCTGATGGACGCGCGCAAGGGAGAGGTCTACACGGCCGTCTATCAGGAGTCCGACGGGCGGTTGGAAAGAATAGGGGGCGAGCGGGTCCTCGCCCCCGAGGCCATATTGCGCACGATTGCATCCCCGCACCTTTTCGTCGGGGAAGCGGTCCCGCTTTACGAAAAACAGATCCGCGCGATCGTGGGGCAAAACGTCCGCTGGGCGCCCCGGGACCGGCACTTCCCGAAAGCCTCCACCGTGGCGTGGCTGGCGCTCGATCGTCTGGCGGGCGCCACGGCCGACGGGGTGGACCTTCTCGCGCCGCGCTACATCCGGCAATCCGACGCCGAGTTGAGCATCCGGGCGCCCGAAACGGCTCGTTGACGGCCGGCAAGTGAAAAACCGCTGGGGCCGGTCTTTTATTTGACAAATTCGATTGATCACGGTAATTTGCTAAATTCAATCGATGACGAAGGGTGATACGGCAAATGGAAGACTTCGTTTGGGCGGACCCGCCCCAGCGGACGGCGTTCCCGGTGGCGAAGGCCGGGTATCCGTTCATATGCGGCGCGGCCTTTGCCACCCTGATCCTGTCCCTGCTGGGGTTGACGGTTCCGGCCCTGATCGGCCTGGCAGCGGTGTTCGCCGTGGCCGGTTTTTTTCGGGATCCCGATCGGGTCATCCCGAACCGGCCGGGACAGGTTGTGTCGCCGGCGGACGGCCGGGTGATCGGCGCCGAGGTCGTGAACGGCGACCCGTTTTTCGACGAGCCCGTGCGTAAAATCAGCATTTTCATGTCGATCTTCAACGTCCACGTCAACCGTGTGCCTGCCGAGGGGAAAGTCTACCGCATCCGCTATCGACCGGGGCAATTCGTCGCGGCCGACCGCGGGGACGCCTCCATGCGCAACGAGCACAACGCGGTTTTTCTCGAGACGCGCTACGGTAAGCGGCTCTGCGTCGTGCAGGTGGCCGGCCTCATCGCGCGGCGCATCATTTGTCACGTGCAGCCCGATGAAACCGTTCGGCGCGGCCAGCGTTTCGGCATGATCTGTTTCGGTTCGCGCCTGGACGTTTACCTGCCGCCGGAGGCAAACCTGGCGGTGTCGGTCGGGGAGAAGGTCATGGCGGGCAGCACCGTGTTGGGGACCTTTCCCGGCGTGGGCGTCGAAAGTGAGCCGGCGGCGCATGCCGGCAGCAGTGCGGGCGATAGCCCGCGGTAAAGGAACGGGCAGATGGCTGAGAAGCAATTCAACGTCGCCGTGGCGGGGGCCACGGGTGCAGTGGGCAACCAGATGATCGCCTGCCTGGAGGAGATGAATTTCCCCGTGAAATCCATCTGCCTGCTGGCATCGGCGCGTTCGGTGGGACGAAAGCTCCGGTTCAAGGGCGACCTGGTCGAGGTGCAGGAGCTCAAGGAGAACTCCTTCAAGGGCATCGACATCGCACTTTTTTCCGCGGGGGGCGGCCCGAGCGAACGGTTCGCGCCCGCTGCCGCCCGGGACGGCTGCGTCGTCATCGACAACTCCAGCGCCTGGCGCATGGACCCCCAGGTGCCGCTGGTCGTGCCCGAAGTCAACCCGCACGCCGTGGCCCAATACAAGCAAAAAGGGATCATCGCCAACCCCAACTGTTCCACCATCCAGATGGTGGTGGCGCTGAACCCGATCCATCGCCGATACGGCATCCGGCGCATCGTCGTGTCCACCTATCAATCCGTCTCCGGCACAGGGAAGAAGGCCATCGACGAGCTGTTCAACCAGACGCGGGCCATGATCAACTTCCTGGAGGTCGAGCGGTCGGTCTACCCGCACCGCATTGCATTCAACTGCTTGCCGCACATCGACAAATTCCTGGACAACGGCTACACCAAGGAAGAGATGAAAATGGTCAACGAGACGCGCAAGATCATGGAGGACCCGGCCATCGGCGTCACCGCCACCACCGTGCGGGTCCCCGTGTTCTTCGCCCACTCGGAGTCGGTAAACGTCGAGACGCGGCTGCCCTGTCCGCCGGACGAGGTGCGGACGCTGCTGGCCTCGGCGCCCGGCGTCAAGCTGGTGGACGACCCGGATCGCAACCTTTACCCGCTGGCGACGGATGCCGCCGGGCAGGATTTGACCCTGGTCGGGCGCATCCGCAGGGACGAGTCGGTTCCGAACGGCATCAACCTCTGGATCGTGGCCGACAACATCCGCAAGGGCGCGGCCACCAATGCCGTCCAGATCGCCCAAGTGCTCGGCAAGACCTATTTGTGAGCGCCCACCGGCCCGACCGCCGGCACCACCCGCACGGCGCGGGTGGTTTGTTTTTTTCATGCACCGAGGAAAAAACGGCTCAGCCCGCGGGCAGGGGTTGGGGGATCTCAGGGCCGGGGCAACCCCCCGCAACAGGAGTGAAACGTGGAACGAATACCGGTTACGCCGGAAGGGTATGAAGCGATCCGGCACGAGCTCGAAAAATTAAAACGGGTCGACCGCCCGAAGAATATCCGTGCGATTGAAGAGGCGCGGGCTCACGGGGACTTGAGCGAAAACGCCGAGTACGCCGCTGCCAAGGAGCGGCAGGGCTTTATCGAGGGCCGCATCAACGAACTGGGATACAAGCTGGCGCACCTGGAAGTCATTGATCCGGACAGCCTGACCAAGGACCGGGCGGTTTTCGGCAGCCGGGTGCGCTTGGAGAACATGGAGACCGGCCAGGATGTGCAGTACCAGCTCGTGGGGCCGGATGAGTCCGATCTGAAAAAAGGCCGCATTTCCGTCGTTTCACCGTTGGGCCGGGCCCTGTTGGGCAGGAAGCCCGGCGACGAGTTGGTGGTCGAAGTTCCGGGAGGAAAACGC
>Ga0115026_10000520_pt1 | contig 10759 bp, 7 predicted proteins | sample Mud_0915_D1_FD_83878 | JGI IMG/M metagenome (GOLD analysis project Ga0115026, IMG submission 83878) | Wetland microbial communities from Old Woman Creek Reserve in Ohio, USA - Mud_0915_D1 | ecosystem: Environmental > Aquatic > Freshwater > Wetlands > Sediment ...
ATCCGAAGGTCGCCAACATGATCATGTTGGGCGCCTATATCGAGGCGACTCACGCGGTCGATACGGAATCCATTCTTACTTCGCTGACCGAGCACGGAATGCGGCCGGAACTGCTGAAGGTGAACCGGGAGGCCTTGGAGGCAGGACGCAGGCTGGCCTCGTCCTGAGGCGTGACATGCCTCAGAGGACGGTCCCGCGCAATGTATTCCACGCTGACGACGAAGTCGGACTCTCGATACAGGAGAGGCCCGGCAGGTGCGGCAGTACATCACCGCCCGGGAGGATCGAAAATGACCGCCCGTTGTGGACGGTGATGGTATGATGTTGCGTTTATTTGCCATGGAAGCCGTCGCAATATCGAACTCCGGCTCTGACGGTTTCGGTCACGCCCGGCCCCCGCTGGAAGGTGCCCGCGTGGTGCATCCCTGAGGATTGGCGCGATGCTGCAGAAATCATCCTAATGTGAAAGGCATAACATGAAACGTGAAATGGTCACTATCGACGGCAACGAGGCAGCGGCCTATGTTGCGTACAAAACCAACGAAATAATCGCCATTTATCCGATTACACCCTCATCACCGATGGGTGAGTGGTCTGACGCATGGGCAGCCGAGGGCCAGAAGAACATCTGGGGGACAGTGCCATCGGTGACGGAGATGCAGAGCGAGGGAGGGGCGGCAGGGGCCGTTCACGGCGCGCTCCAGACCGGTGCTCTCACGACGACGTTCACCGCCTCCCAGGGGCTCCTCCTGATGATCCCGAACATGTTCAAGATCGCCGGGGAGCTCACATCGACGGTGTTCCACGTGTCGGCCCGCACAGTCGCGACTCATGCGCTGTCGATCTTCGGCGATCACGGCGACGTGATGGCCACCCGATCCACCGGGTTCGGCCTGCTGGCCTCGAACTCGGTCCAGGAGATCATGGACTTCGCTTTGATCGCCCAGGCCGCAGCGCTCGAGGCGCGCATCCCGTTCATTCATTTCTTCGACGGGTTCCGCAGCTCTCATGAGGTGATGAAGATCGAGCAGCTCACCGACGACGACATGCGTGCGATGATGGACGACGAACTGGTTCGTGCTCATCGGGCACGACGTCTTTCGCCTGAGAAGCCGCTGCTCCGCGGGACGGCCCAGAACCCGGATGTCTTCTTCCAGGCGCGGGAAGCATGCAGTCCCTTCTACAAGGCTGCCCCGGCGATCGTACAGAAGGCCATGGACAAGTTCGCCTCCGTGGTCGGCCGCCAATACCACCTCTTCGATTATATTGGCGCTCCGGATGCGGAGCGTGTAGTCGTACTCATGGGATCCGGTGCCGAAGCGGTCCAGGAGACGGTGGAATACCTGGTGGCCGCGGGAGAGAAGGTCGGAGCCGTCAAAGTCCGGCTCTACAGGCCGTTCTCCGCAAGAGACCTTATGAACGCCTTGCCGCCGACCACCCGCGTGATCGGAGTGCTGGACCGCACCAAGGAACCCGGAAGCTCGGGCGAACCGCTCTACCTGGACGTAGTAACGTCGGTAGCGGAGGCATTCTCCAACGGGCAGGCGCGCTTCAAGGCGTTTCCCAAGATCGTGGGCGGCAGATACGGGCTCTCCTCCAAAGAGTTCAATTCCGCGATGGTCAAGGGCATCTTCGACGAGCTCAAGAAGCCGGACCCGAAACACAATTTCACGGTCGGAATCGTCGACGACGTGAGCGGCTCGTCGCTGAACTACGATCCCGAGTTCTCAACCGAGCCACCGGATGTCTTCCGCGGGCTCTTCTACGGCCTCGGCGCTGACGGCACGGTCGGTGCGAACAAGAACTCCATCAAGATCATCGGCGAAGACACGGAAAACTGGGCGCAGGGCTATTTCGTTTATGACTCACGAAAAGCGGGCGCGGTCACCGTCTCCCACCTGCGGTTCGGCCCGCGACCGATCCATTCGACCTACCTGATCGAGAAGGCGAACTTCGTCGCCTGCCACCAGTCCGTCTTCCTGGAACGCTACGACATGCTCAAGAGCGCGATCCCGGGCTCGACGTTCCTGCTCAACAGCCCGTATGGACCGGAGCAGGTGTGGGACAAGCTTCCTCGCAGCGTGCAGCAGCAGATGATCGACAAGAAGCTCCGGTTCTATGTCATCGACGGCTACAAGGTCGCCAAGGATACCGGGATGGGCGCGCGGGTAAACACGATCATGCAAACCTGTTTCTTTGCGATTTCCGGCGTGCTGCCCCGCGAAGAAGCGATTCAGTCAATCAAGGACTCCATCAAGAAGACGTACGGGGCCAAGGGCGAAGAGATCGTCAGGAAAAACTACAGGGCCGTGGATGAGACGCTGGCGAACCTGTTCGAGGTCAAGATCCCGGCAGCCGCCACGAGCACATGGGAGCGACCGCCGGTAGTGGCGCCGGAGGCGCCTGAGTTCGTCCACAAGCTTACTGCCCCGATCATTGCCGGCCTCGGTGACACGCTGCCGGTGAGCGCGTTCCCTGTCGACGGGACTTTCCCGACCGGGACGTGCCAGTGGGAGAAGCGCAACATCGCCCTCGACATCCCCTCCTGGGACACGGAGGTGTGCATCCAGTGCGGAAAATGCGCCCTGGTTTGCCCGCATGCGAGCATCCGCATCAAGGCCTATGACGAGGCGCTGGCAAAGCAGGCGCCCCCCACCTTCAAGTGGATGAAGGCCAAGGGGCCGGAGTTCCTGCCTGGGATGGCGTACACCATCCAGGTTGCTCCCGAGGACTGCACCGGCTGCGGATTGTGCGTCGACGTTTGCCCGGCCAAGAACAAGAAGGAGACCCGGCTCAAGGCGATCAACATGGTTCCTCAGATCCCCATCCGCGCACAGGAGAGGGAGAACTACAAGTTCTTCCTCGACCTGCCGGAGTACGACCGGAGGCTGGTGAAGTTGAACAGCATCAAGGCCAACCAGCTCCTGCAGCCGCTGTTCGAATATTCCGGGGCGTGTGCAGGCTGCGGCGAGACGCCGTATCTGAAGCTCATGACGCAGCTCTTCGGCGACCGGGCTATCGTCGCCAACGCGACGGGATGCTCGTCGATCTATGGCGCGAACCTGCCGACGACTCCGTGGACCTACAACAAGGAGGGGCGCGGACCAAGCTGGTCGAACTCGCTGTTCGAGGACAACGCGGAGTTCGGCCTGGGTTACCGCCTTACCATCGACAAACACCGCGAGATGGCGAGGGAACTGGTGGCGAAGCTCGCGCCCCGGATCGGTGAAGAACTGGCCCAGGGGTTGCTGAACTCCAACCAGTCCGACGAATCCGGCATCTATGACCAGCGCGAACGTGTAGCAGAGCTCAACGAGAAGCTCCGCACCATCGATTCGCCCGAAGCGCGCAACCTCCTGAGCGTATCGGACTGCCTGGTAAAAAAGAGTGTCTGGATCGTCGGAGGCGACGGGTGGGCTTACGATATCGGGTACGGAGGTCTCGACCACGTGCTTGCGTCCGGTCGCAACGTGAACGTCCTGGTCCTGGATACCGAGGTATACTCCAACACGGGAGGGCAGGCGTCGAAGTCGACACCCCGCGGAGCCGTGGCCAAGTTTGCCGCCGGCGGCAAGCCGATGTGCAAGAAAGATCTGGGATTGCACGCCGTCAACTACGGTAATGTATACGTCGCGGCGGTGGCGATGGGAGCCAACGACGCCCATACGGTCCGGGCATTCCTGGAAGCGGAGTCCTACGACGGCCCCTCGATCATCATCGCCTACAGCCACTGCATCGCCCACGGGATCGACATGACCCGCGGCATGAACAACCAGAAGGCGGCGGTACAGAGCGGCGCGTTCCCGATCTACCGCTTCGATCCGCGGCTCATCGCTGAGGGCAAGAATCCGTTCCTCCTGGATTCCAAGCCGCCGTCCATCCCGATCAAGGACTACATGTACATGGAGACGCGGTACAAGATGCTCGCGCTGAGCCAGCCGGAAGCTGCCAGGCATCTGCTGGAGCTCGCGCAGAATGACGCGTACGCCAGGTACAACATGTACCAGCAGCTCTCCAATATGAAGTGGGGAGGCGGGGAAACGACTGCGCCGCCGGCCAAGCCTGCACCGGCCGCTACATAAGATAGATAGAAGAAGGCCACGGATTACACGGATCTCACTGATGCATCGGGGAGTGCACCTCCCCGAATCAGTGGCAATCCGTGCCGTTTCTTGTGCAGCCTTATTTCAAATCGAATCGGTCGGCTGCCAGGCGCGCGATATGCTGCCCGATGGCGAGGGATGCGGTAGCCGCGGGCGAGGGCGCGTTCAGCACGTGAATGGCTTTCGGCCCCTCGACGATCTTGAAATCATCCACGAAAGAGCCATTAGGGGTGAGGCTCTGGGCGCGGACGCCGGAACCGCCCTCGGAGAGGTCGCCGTCGCTGATATCGGGCACCAGCTTTGAGAGCGCCCGCACGAACGCGCGACGACTGAAGGATCGGTAGTACTCGTAAGCACCCATGCGCCAGTAGCGCAACCCCATGATCCAGAAGCCCGGATATGACAGCATGCGGCCGAGGTCTGCCGGGTTGATATCGCTCTTTCGGTAGCCCTCGCGCGCAAACGCGAGTACCGCGTTTGGTCCCGCTTCGTAGCCGCCGCCGATGCGTTTGGTGAAGTGAACCCCCAGGAACGGGAAGGCGGGATCGGGCACCGGGTAGATGAGCGCCCGGACCAGCCGGCATTCAGGCTTCAGGTTGTAGTACTCTCCGCGGAAGGGGATGATCGACACGCCGGGATCGACGCCGGCCATGCCGGCCACCAGGTCGGCCTGAAGACCTGCACAGTTGAGCAGGAAGCGGGCGTTGACGGAGGACTCACCTGCGTCGACGTGCTGCAGCTCGCCGGCGCGCCGGATACCCTTTACCCGGGCGCCGGTGCGGATGCTGACACCGCACACCTTCAGCCGCCGGCCCATCGCCTCGGCGACCTGCTTGAAATCGACGATCGCAGTCCCCGGCGAGATGAGCGCCCGGACGGCGCGCGCGTGCGGCTCAATTTCGTGCAACCGGTCAGGGCCGACAAGTTCCAGGCCGGGGACACCGTTGGCAACGCCGCGACGATAGAGCTCCTCCAGGCGCGCGACCTCGGAGTCATCCGTCGCCACGATCACCTTGCCGCAGGATTCCCGGGGAACCCCGGATTCCTCGCAGAAGGCCTTCATCAGGCGGACCCCTTCCACGCACAGCATGGCCTTGTAGGAACCCGGCTTGTAGTAGATGCCCGCATGTATAACGCCGCTATTATGGCCGGTCTGGTGGGAGCCGACTTCAGGTTCCTTCTCCAGCACCGTCAAGGAACAGCGCGGATATCGCGCGCTGATTGCCAGCGCGCTCGCCAGGCCGACAATGCCTCCACCGATCACCGCTATGTCAAATGTTTCTTCCATGCACTCGACTATATCATCAAATCTCCGGACCGCAGAAAGCTGTCGGCAATCAGCCGTCAGCCCTCAGAGGCTGAGAGCTGAAGGCTGAGGACGGATAGCTGTTTGAGCGGCCGGTCTGGTATAATCTTTCAGTCGGGCTGGAGACTGATCCCCAGAATCGCGTCGAATCCGGTGATGTTAGTCCTGACGTGCCCGATTATTAGGAGGATTTGAGAACATGGCTTTGCTTATCAACGAGGATTGCATCAACTGCGGTGCCTGTGTTCCGGAGTGCCCCAACACGGCTATCTACGTTGGCGGGGACGAATACGAGTTCAAGGGCCAGATGTTGCCGGCCCTGTCTCAGGATTACTACTACATCGTGCCTGAGAAGTGCACCGAGTGTGTCGGATTCCATGATACCGAACAGTGCGTGTCCGTGTGTCCGACCGATGCGATTAAGAAGAACCCGAATATGCCGGAGACCCGCGAGCAGCTGCTCGAGAAAGTCAAGGGTTTGCACCCGGACAAGACGTTCTAGCTGTCTTCTTCTGGCCCCTGTGGATTGGGCTCTCGAGCCCCGGGAGCCTGATCCGCGGGACCGTCCGCGTTCCCTTCCTTATTCAGACACTTCATGGACCGCATCCTCGACCTGATCATCGTCGGAGCTGGTCCATCCGGGCTTGCCGCGGCCGTTGCGGCCGGGAAGGCCGGACTCGACTACAACGTGCTTGAAAAAGGGGCGCTGGTCAACTCCATCTTCAACTTCCCCCGCAACATGGTGTTTTTCACCACCCCGGAGTTGCTGGAGATCGGGGGATTGCCGTTCACCACGCCGTACGAAAAGCCGACCCGCTGGGAAGCGCTGCGGTACTACCGCCGGGTCGCTGATGCCTACCAGGTCCCCCTGCTTTTCAATGAGGAGGTTTTGAGCATCAGACCGGTGCGGTCCGATGCGGACCACCGGCAGTATTTCGAGATCGAGACGCGCCTGCGCAGCGGAACCCGGCGGGTCCACGGATCGAGATTCGTCCTTCTTGCCATGGGGTACTACGATCACCCCAATCTGATCGGCGTTCCGGGGGAAGAACTGCCTCACGTGCATCACTACTATTCGGAGCCGCACGCGTACTACCGGAAGCAGGTCATTGTCGTTGGTGGCAAGAACTCGGCAGCGATCGCCGCGCTGGAACTCTTTCGAGGCGGGAGCACCGTGATCCTGGTTCACCGTGGGAGCCGCCTCAGCGACTCGATCAAATACTGGATACGGCCGGACATCGAAAACAGAATCAAGGAAGGTTCGATCCGCGCGCTCTTCGACACCCGTTTGACGCTAATCCTGCCGGAATCCGTCACGGTTGACGCCGGCGGGCGGTTGGAAGAACTGCCGGCGGAGGCGGTGTTCCTGATGACCGGCTATCATCCCGATGCGGACCTGATGTTGCAGGCGGGTATCAGGATGAGGGGGGACACGATGGCGCCAGAATATGATGCCGAGACAATGGAAACCAACGTTCCGGGACTGTTCGTGGCGGGATCCATCGTCTCGGGACGTGATACCAACAAGACCTTCATCGAGAACGGCCGCTTTCATGGCGAAGCGGTGGTCAAATCAATCCTCGCGCGGCTGCATTAACTCCGGTCTGTCAAGCCGTGTCAGAGCTCTATGGAGCGGGCTTTCAGCCCTTGCTTCCTGTTTCTGCGTGCAAACCTGGGGCTCCGCCCCAGGCTGGTATGAGCACGGGCTTCCAGCGCTCAATATGCTGATTTGAATGCTGTTTCGAGGGGCGAAGCCCCAGGATATGCACCAACAGACAAAGAAGGGCTGAAAGCCCGCATCATAGGAAATCTGACACAGCCTTGTCAGTCCGGGCCGCGAATGCCCGCACCTCCTGAAGAACCGCGGGCGGACAGCGTCGCTACGGACGGCTTCTGATGTTCCCGTATTTCATGGCGATCGCGTGGCGGACGAAGCGCGGCAGTCGCTGCTGGAAGCGGACGAACCAGCGGTAGCGCCACCCGGGAATGACGATCACCTTGTCCTGCTCCAGGCTGCGGAGTGACGTTTCCACCACCTCTTCGGCAGACATCCACAGGCTGCGCGGAATTACCGAGCGGTCTATCCCGAGCACGTCATGGAACTCCGACACTGTGAAGCCCGGGCAGAGGGCCTGGATCCGGATGGGCGATCCGGCACTCTTGAGCTCAACGTACAGTGCCTCGGTGAAGCTGTTGATCCAGGCCTTCGTCGCGCCATAGCTCACACTGAACGGGTTGTGAAGGAAGCCGGCCACCGAGGAGACGTTGATGATGCTTCCCCGCGCACGGGCAAGCATCACCCCAAGTGCAGCATGCGTCAACCTGAGCGTGGCAATCACGTGGAGGCGATGCATGCGATCCTGGACCTCCAGACCAGCCTCCCGGAACCTGCCTTGCGAGCCGAAACCGGCGTTGTTCACCAGGCACTCCAGGTCGGGTTCTGCCGCGATGCGCTCCTCGACGCGCCGGAGGTCGGCGTCGACTGCCAGATCTGCGACCAGGACCTCCGCTCCCGCCAATTCGGACGCCAGACGCTCCAGCCGTTCCCGCCGGCGTGCCACGAGGATCAGGTCAAAGCCCTGTTCGGACAGCCTGCGCGCGAAGACCGCCCCGATACCGCTGGAGGCTCCTGTCACCAGGGCTACCTTCCTTTTCATATCGGTCCAATCCGCCCGGGGAGGGCTACGACGAGTGCCAGCAACGCACCTTACGTCCGGTCCGAGGCAAGCGGTTACGCACAGGCGTTACCGAACCACTGCGCCGCTGCCTCTTATGCGGTAGACGGGCTTGGCAGCGGTGATCTTCGAGGTGTCGATTTTCGTGTGGGACTCGATGGCCTGATGCTCCAGGTACGCGACGTACTGGTCCTTTGTCAGGTCGAGCTTCTCGAGTTTACCCTGGGCGACTACCTTCCTTCCGGTGCCGTCTTTGGGAAATACGATCTCGCCGTCGTTTACCTTGACCGTAATGGTCTCGGAAGTACTGCCGTCCTTCACATTGATCCAGCAGGCCATGTTCTGGCAGACTGCAGTGATCTCTCCCTCGACCTTCACATCCTTTCCGAGGTACTGGTCGGGATTTGTCAGCAGTTCCCTGATGGTGGTGGTTTGCTTCACGTCGATCGGCTTGCCGAGGTTCATCTCGGCAGCCCATGTCGGCAGGGCCAGCAGTAGGGCCAGGTACAGACTTCGCTTCATAGGATTCACGCTCCTGATGGTGGTTGAATCCCTAATTTAACCATAAACGGCAGAGGCGCCAAGCGCTGTTTTACTATTGTCCCTGAATCCCTTTAACCCTAGAGTTGGCGTTCAAAGCGCGCTAAGTTAATAACGACGCAGGCACAGGAGTTCTGCCTGTCAGGTTCAACAGTGCACCAAAGCGAGGTGAATGATGCGCTCTGCAGCTGCAGTGCTTTCTTGTTTGATCGCCGTGACAACATGCGCCGCCCAGGCCGGCAAGGAGATCGTTCAGGTTGGTCCGGCAATGAACTATCCTTTCAGCCAGGCCGTGAAGGCAGGCGGCTTCATATACGTGTGCGGAAGTATGGCTACCGATGAGTCGGGCCGCCTGGTGCCGGGAGACATCAAGGCACAGACCGCACGCACCCTGGACAATATCTCCGCCATCCTCAAAGCCGCAGGATCCAGCATTCGGAATGCGGCGTCGGTGACGGTCTATCTCAAGAATCCCGCCGATTTTGGAGCGATGAACGAAGTCTATCGGACCTATTGGCCCGCCGATCCGCCGGCGAGGACCACCGTTGCAGCGAATCTCGTGAATCCCGACGGCCTCGTGGAGATTTCGATGGTGGCCGTTCCAAATGGCGCGGAACGCCGCGTGATCCGCCCGCAGGGATGGGTTGCCGGCAGTCTGCCCTATAGCTATGGGATCCTTTCAGGCGACACGCTCTTTCTGGCCGGCCTGGTATCCAGGAACGGAAAGGACAACTCGGTGGTTGCCGGCGACATTCAGGTTCAGACCCGTGCGGCGCTGGACAACGCGGGAGAGATTCTCAAAGCGGCAGGAATGACGCATGCGGATGCCGTAAGTTCCCGTGTCTTCATCACGGACACGGCCATCTTTCAGGACATGAACGCCGCCTACCGGTCGTATTTCGTTAAGGACCCGCCGGCACGAGCGACCGTCAAGGCAGGGCTCATGGGGCCTGAATTCCTGGTCGAGATCACGCTCGTTGCCGTGAAAGGGGTCAACAAGGAAGCGATTACCACGCCCAATGCCGACGGGTCGCCCGGACAGTCGAATCCGAATTTCAGCTCTGCAGTCCGGACCGGGAACCGGCTCTACGTCGCCGGGATGATGGGGAACACTGACGCCAACAGGAGCGACATCCGGGGCCAGACGCGTGAGACGCTTCTGCGCATCGGGCGCACTCTCAAAGCCGCGGGTTTTGACTGGTCGAATGTCGTAGACGCGATTGTGTACCTGACGGATGTGAAGAACTTCGGCGGGATGAACGAAGCGTATCGTGAAACGTTCACCAGGGAGTTTCCGGCGCGCGCGACGGTAGAGACCGGCCTGGTTGCGCCCGACGGCCTGGTCGAGATCATGTTCACCGCCGTCAAGTAGGATCCGAGGTGGGCTCGTTGCGCCGCAACGAGCCCCTTCCTCGTCGTCGTCGCGGATGCACCTCGACGTGCCGGGCGCTCACCGGGCAGCGACAGCCGCTCGGAGCGCCTTCTCCATTTCGTCCACGCGAAAATCCTGCTGAGTCAGGCGTGTGCTGTACAGAATGCGCCCGTCGCGGCCGATCACAAACGCGCGGCTCGGCCATGCCGCATACGCGGCCTCGACGCTTCCGTCCATGCTGTCCGCCAGTGCAGGAAACTTGAGGTGAAGCTCGCGCGTGCACATTGTGGCGTGATCTTCCCTGTCCTGCATGGACAGGGCGGGGGCTGCGGTGATGCCTTCGCGCACGTTTCGTGTGCTCTGCCAGTCGCCGGAAGCGTGCGCCTCCCGGATATAGACGAGAAGGAACGGCGCCTGACGGCCATACTGTTCGAACATTGAATTGAGCGCGTCAGCGGAGGCACGAAAGTTCGGGCACGAGTAACTCCCGAACACCAGAACCACAGGCGATTTGTCCCGGTAACTGGTCATCCGCACATTCTGATTCCGGCCGACCTGCGGCAGGCCGAAGTCCGGAGCGAGTTCGTCGACCCGTGGGCCGCCTTCCTTCGCCGCCATGTCCTTTTCCAGCCGGTCCACCGTGGCGCGCTCACGGGCTTCCTCCGACGCAAGGTGAAGCCGCGCGTAGACAGACGACAGCTCGCGGTGGGCTTCCAGCGACGACGGGAGGGCTTGTGCGACGGCTTCCAGGCGTTCCCGGGCC
>Ga0115026_10000521_pt1 | contig 10755 bp, 7 predicted proteins | sample Mud_0915_D1_FD_83878 | JGI IMG/M metagenome (GOLD analysis project Ga0115026, IMG submission 83878) | Wetland microbial communities from Old Woman Creek Reserve in Ohio, USA - Mud_0915_D1 | ecosystem: Environmental > Aquatic > Freshwater > Wetlands > Sediment ...
ACCTGACTTCCGGAAGCCCGGCTCGTGAGAATGTGGTCCGGGCAAAGTCAGGGTCTGAATACGCCAGCGTGGCCGCCTCGACGAGCCACCACGCATTCAACATGTCGAAATCGGATGCATCAAAGCGGTATGCATGGCGGTCCGCATCCTTGAAGAAATCCCACCAGTCAAAAGGCGGACGGAAATTTTTCCTTTGGATCTCCGGAATCGATTTCAGTGTCATTCCACTCCTCCGAATGAAAGTTGTCGCCCACCCGTGCCAGGATTTCAACAGCACGAGGATGCGGTTTGAAAACTCGATGCGGGATTACAGACAGGTTCGAGCAGTTCCTGAGCGAAAACATGTGGAAATCCCGCCAATGCCATTACTGCCGGCTCCTTCTCTTTCTGCTTTCGGGCGGCATTGCTGATCTCCGATCTCTTGAACCCGTTCAAAATCCGGGGCGCCCGGCATGAGCTGGTTCACGGAGACGAGGCAGGGGTTCTCCAGATTCCCTATTCCCCTGAACGGGATTGCCGTTGATGCCTCTTTTCTGTGCTCTCGCCTGATAGCGCTTCAGCAGTCGATGTTCCTGCAGTAGCTCGCTGCCGTCGCGTTCGAGGTAGAATTCCCCTTCCACCTCCTGGATCATCTCGAGATACTTTGAAGCGGCGATCTCCTTTTGCACCATCCTCTGGACCAGGTTGTTCCCCACGCGCTGGACCACCGGTATGAGTCTGCCGCGCTTTCCGAACAGCCTTGCCGTATCCGTTAAAGAGGTGGCCGAGAGATTGAATTCCATGATTTTCTTCTGCAGGGTGGATGGTTTCATGTGTTTCGGGTAGAAAATGACAAATTCGCCGTTGCAGTAGTCGACGACCTCGCGCCCAAAGCAGGCAAATTCATCCCAGAGAAAGCATCGGTGAGCCGGCATGAATTGATCCGCTGACTCGGGCAGCTGACTCAAGGGGGAGACCCTCCATTTCTCGAGTCCCGTCTCGTTGATGAAGTCGCGGATTCTCTGGAACGTGTCCGCGTGGTCGGTGTCGTACCCCACGATGAAAAGACCTGTGATCGCGAATCCATGCTCATGGAAGATGTCCACGGACCTTCTGATCGTGTCGCAAGAGGTCTTTTTCTTGAAATCAATTCTTGTCTGGTCGGTCAGCGATTCGATCCCGACACAAAGGTTGAATACTCCCGCCGCCTTCATCACTTGAAGGAGCTTTCGATCCTCGCACAGATCATTCCTGACAAGAAGCGTTGCCTTGATCCGTGTCGAGCTTTCGGCGAGTGCCTTGAAAAATTGATGGGATCGCCTGTCGAAGGGAAGGGCTGCCGTCGGGTCCTCGAACATCACCCGGTGGATGCCGGATCTCCTCACATGCTCCTCGAGATACGTTATGGAACTTTCAAGACTCCGCCTTCGGTAGCCCTTACCCCGCGAAAAGCGGGACGTGGGACAAAATGAGCAGTTATAGGGGCAACCCCGGGTCCCTTGAAACATCAGCATGGGAAGCATTTTGTTCTTGAGGGCCCATATCCACGGGAGGTGTTTGAACAACGATCCTTTCAAGGTTTTGTCGTAGCCGACCACGAGGGAAAGATCGGGTATGTTATCGAACCGGTCACAGAGATGAAGGTTTTCGAGAGAGGCATTGAGGGTTTCCGTGCCTTCAATGTGATCGGACTTCAGTGTTTTCAAAAGGAGAAGGAACGCTTCCTCCGATTCACCCCGCAGCAGATAGTCAAAGCATGGAGAATACCTGGAGTCTCCGCCCACCGAAACATGCTCCCCTCCAAGCACGGTGACCACATGGCGGCCAAGCTTCTCCGCCTCACTTTTTGTGGCGCGGGCCAGCGCTTCGGCCCTGGTGATGGAGGCCGATTTGCAGGAAAAGCCGACCACGTCAAAGTGCCGTGCCAGCTCCTCCGCGGAGACTTTAAGCCCCAACTCCTCGTTGAAGAGTCGGACAAAGTAACCGGCTTGCTGCACGATGGATGCAACCTGCAGGGGGCCGTACCGCTGTGCCCACAGAGAACCGGCGAGGCATAGAAATGTCTTCGCAGGCACCACAATGGCGACGCGGAGCTCCGAGCTGCGAGGGCAGCTACTTCCAGCTTGCCTCATTTTCTATGGACACGCCTTTAAGATGTCGGAAATGTATTTTGCGACTTGCCTGGTAAAAGTGCCCTTTGTCCAATAAGAGGTATGGCAGCGCGGGGTCCATCCAACATGGAGCTTTCTGTCTGTAACGGTGGCTTTATAACTGCCGCCCAATTCCCTTAATGGCCATGCGAGGACATCCGCCGGGTCGTAGAAATTCAACCACTTCGCCTTTCCTTTCAAATATTCGGGAAGGGCTTTAGGGGGAAATTCGAATGAGGTTCTTGGCTGAAAGGCGAGTGCAAAAAGGGAAATGGGACTGCCAAAAGTGATGAAACCGGCTAAGGTTTCCATGCGCTCGAACTTACTCTCTCCGTATCGATCTTTTTCCTCCGGGGGATATTCTTTTTGCCTGTCCCAGATGTAGTTGGACATGATGACGGAACCCATCGAGTGGGCCAGCACGATCACCGGCTTGTCTTCATCACCAAGATCCTTTTGAAGTTTGGCGATGGCTTCATGAACGACACCGTGGATTTTGTCGTATGTGTTTCCCTTTTGCCCGGAGCCGCGCGGCACCTGACGATAGGCTAGGGCGTCCGCGATGTAACTCATGACGAAATATCGCAATTTGCCCCAAATAGACCAAATGGAAAGACGTTCACCCCTGGAAAAACGTTTATACACCTCATCTTCATCTTTTTTTAAGACATGATCCCATTCCACGAGTTGCCAGCCTATTTGTCCCGGATCTGCGCCACCTGCTTTAATTTTGCTTCTTAAATCTCTCTCCATGTTTTTCATGTTGTCCAACAATTTTTCCCTGTCCCCCCCCACTCCATGGATGATCAGCACGCCAAGCTTAGCTGCCATTGAAACCACCCGGTTTTGATCTGGAAGAAATTGTGGATTCTGTTCGAGGGACGTTATTCATACATAGGCAGGACGTTCCGTCAGGCACGTTCCACCAGGGATTCCTGCGCGCGCGCCGCCCAGCCGTCCGCACCGCACTTCCTGAACAGGTCGATGGCTTGATGAAGACTTTCTCTGGCTCTGGATGTGTCGCCCTTCTTGTTGAACCACTCGGCATAGAGGGCGTAATCTCTTGCCAGTTGCCAGCGTGCGCCGTTCCTCGCGTCCGCGCCAATGGCCTTTTGAATCCACGTCTCCGCATCCGGGAAGTGATTGTCATCGAGATGAAGCATGACATCTCCGATATTTCTTGCCATGAAGCCTTCATAGGACCTCATTTTATTATTCTCGTAATATTCGAACAGCTCGGCGAGGTCGACATCCCGGTCATTTGCGCGCACCCGTGCTTTTGCCAGGCATGTTTTCTGGACGTTTCCCCAGGACGGGTGCATTTTAACGCCTTCCAACAGTCTGATGACTTGAAGATGGTAGTCTTGGGCTTTGCTGTACAATCCCCGATCAAAACTCATGAAGCCGAGCCGCGCCGTTGCAATGGATTCCCAGCCGACCTGGGCGGTCCTGTTGCAGAAGGTCAACCCTTCCAAAAGATATTTCTCCGCCTCTTCAAACATGCCTTTATAGTAAAGGGCCCCCCCGTAATGGGAATAGACCGTCCCCTTGATGTAGGGGTCGCCATATTCTTCAACGCTGCTTAACAGTTCCTGGCAGGATTCACAGGCCGATGAGATCTCTCCTCGGAGCGTGTGCATATAGGTGAGATACGCTTTGGAAATTGAAATTCCCAATGGGTTCTTTGCGAGCTTGCTCAGCTCAACGCATTTGTTGCAGTACGTCAGCGCTTGATCGAATTCGCAGAAATGCGGCAGGAAGATGCCCAATTGAGAACATGCCATCCATAGTGAAAAAGCGTCACCGACTTCTTCTGAAATCAGTATGGCCTTGTTCAGGTAGTCGATCCCTTTTGGGAAATCTTCATCCACGCCAAGACAATACGTACCCATGGTGACATAGATTGCGGGAAGGCTTTTCTGATAATTCATCTTCAGAACCTGGTCCATGACCGGTGCAACGGCATCTTTCGCTTCGACCATGTAATTCAGGCTGAGGTTGTAAATCGCAAGGGCTGTCCTGGCATCAATGAGCTTTTTCTGGTTGGCTTCTGTCAGCGGGAGCTTTTCCAGGCTGCTGACGCTCATTCTTGCGTATCCGACGGCATCCTTGAACAAGGCGGCCTTCTGGTATCTTCTGGCTTCAAGATTAGCATAGGCCGCTCCCTTCTCATGATTCTCACTGGCAATGCAATGGTTGGCCAGGATGCCGTAATGGTAGCAGAGGTCCTCTTTGAATGCCTCTTCGATGGTCTCCGCAATTTTCGCATGGAGTTGTTTTCTCTTTTTTGTCAGGAGGGAGTCGTACACAACCTCTCGAGTGAGGTTGTGTTTGAAGATATAGGTCGATTGGGGAAAGATACCCCTCTCATAGAGAAGCTCTGCGTCCTTCAATGCGGATAGATGCGACAGAATCTGAGTGTCGGAAAGCCCCGTGATCTTCTTGATGAGATCATAACTGAACTCTCTTTCGATGACGGAGCCGGCCCGGAGGACATCTTTTGTCTCCTCCGGAAGATGATCGACCCTCGTCATAATGACATCCTGTATCGTGGACGGGACGGCAAGTTTCTTGATCCTCTTCGACAGCAGGCAAGTATGGTTTTTCATCTCTATGATCTTCAGGTCTTTAAGAGACTTGATGAATTCTTCGATGAAGAAAGGAATCCCCTCTGTCTTTTGCAGAATCAATTCCTCCAGGTCTCGATCGACATACGGGGTTCCGAGAATGTGCGTCAGCATCGCCAGGCTTTCCCGGTTCGAGAGTCTGTTCAGGGTCACCTGGCTGTGATAGGATTTGCTTCCCCAGGTATGCACAAACCCCGGCCTGTAGGTGAAGATCATAAAGACCCTCGCGCCCGGGATGATCTCCACCAGCTCTTTCAGGACGTCCTCGGAACTCTTGTCGATCCAGTACAGGTCTTCTATGGCCACGATCAGGGGTTTGAGTTCCGCGCCCTTGAGGGTTATTTTTTTCAATGCTTCCAGAGTCCTGTCCTTCTTGGCCTCCGGACTCAGGGGGATCTTGTGGATACCGCTCTCTTTGACGGAAAGAAGCTCCAGGAGGTAGGGAAGCATTGACGCTTCATCGACCTTCAACTTTTTGAGGCCCTTCACAACCTTGTTTCTGATCTCCCCGTCGCCATCGGTGTCCCGGATATCAAAATTGGACTTCAGGAGGTCCGCAAGGGGGTGGTACGCATCGTTCCTGCTGTACGAGAGGCAGCGTCCCTCAATGAAGGTCACGCACTCGTTGTTGACGCTTTTCCTGAATTCGTAGAGGAGACGGGACTTGCCGGTGCCTGCCTCGCCGATGATGGAGATGGCCTGGCCTCTCCCTTCCTTGACCCTCTCGAATCCGTCCAGGAGAAGTTCCCGTTCCCGTTCTCTTCCCACAAAGGGTGTCAACCCGCTTTCGGCACTGACGTCAAACCGCGTCCGGCTCGAGCTGGGCGCAATAACCTGGTAGACATGGATCGGGTCATCTTTTCCTTTGATCTTTTTTTCTCCGAGGGACTCAAAGCGGAACAGACCTTCCGTGAGCTTGAAGGTATCCTCGGAGATATAGGTGGTTCCCGGTTCCGCCAGATTCTCCATTCTGGCTGCAAGATTGACCGTGTTCCCCACGGCCTTGAACTCAACCCGAAGGTCATTGCCCAATGTGCCCACCACAACAGGGCCGGTATGAATACCAATGCGCATCTTTACGGGCGGGAAGTCCCCCTTTTCTGCCCTCACCCTGCTGTTGAATCGGGTCACCTCTCTATGAATAGACATGGCGGACCGAATCGCTCTCTGGGGAGCATCTTCCAGAGCGATCGGGGCACCGAACAAAGCCATGATGCCGTCACCGGTCATCTCATTGACGGTTCCCTCATAGTCATGAACCTTCTTGATGAGAATCTCATAGACCTGATCCATCGTGCTGTAGGTCTCTTCCGGGCCGAGCCTGTCGGTCAAGGGCGTGAATCCCATCATGTCACAGAACATGACCGTGACCTGTTTGTATTCGCCCTCAATCTTGTTCTTCTGGGACAGGATTTTCTCGACAATGCCGTTAGGAAGGTATTTCTGGATCTTTTCGATTTTCTCACGAGGGGTGAGTTCGCTTCGGGTCGGTTCAGGGGAAATGGCTATGTTTTGACCGCATTGATCGCAGAACTTGCTGCCCGGTGGATTCTTGCTCCCGCAATTTTGACAGGCAATCCCAAATTGATTGCCGCATTGATTGCAGAATTTGGCCCCTTCTCTGTTGTCGAAATGACAATTCGGACACTTCATACACAATGTCCTTCAGAAAAAAAGATGCCGTTCGTGCGGTTCACCGAGATAATGCGTGGACGTTTCCGGGATTGCCCGTGCGCGCAGGTGCGGAGGGCCCCCTTTATCGCTTCAACATTCGAGCCCCGGGCCGCATAAAAATCTACCCTTCGTGCGGCCTCTTTTGCGGCGCTCTATGTGCTGAGATCGTCCATGACTTTGGAGAGGGGATAAAATGTGTCTATCCTGCCAAAACACTTAAGAAATATGGGCCGTAAAAGCAATATTGGAAAAATGTGGATAAAATGTGGATGAAAACCCCATACTGCCCCTACCGCCCCGGCACCCGCCTGTTTTCAAGGGCGCGGGGCCATGGGGTGGAAAGAAGCCCCCCAACAGGCCCGTTGAAGGTTTTTGCTCCCCTCTTTACCCCGACCTGCTCATATTCAGGACAGCGAGTGCAGGAAAGACGTGAGATTGACCCTCTTGTTTCTCAGCCCGAGCTTTTTCCGGATGTGGTGGCGGTGCGTGTCGATGGCGCTCTTGGAGACGTCCAGGTGCTCGGCGATCTCCTTGGTTGTCTTGCCGTCCCGGATGAGGTTGGCCACCTGGATCTCCTTCGGTGTGAGGTTGAGCATCCGCGAGGAGAGCTTCTGCGTGAAGGGGGAGATGATGCCCTTGAGGATCGACTCGATGGTGTTGATCTGCGATTTCTCCCGGGCGCCGGACAGGCGCTTCTTCATCTTTGCCAGGTGAGGCAGGACAAGGTCCTGGATGTTCGTCGAGATCTTCTCCTCCGTCTCTTTCCGATCCTCTTCCCTGCGCTTCAAGAGGACCTTCAACGCCGTGTTGACCTCCTTGAGCTCGCGGGTCTTGGCCCCCAGCTCCTCTTCCCTCCTCTGAAGGGTCTGCTCGGAGCGCTTCCGCTCGGTGATGTCCAGCAGGGAGACGATCCTCTTCTTCATCCCCGGGATTGTCGACAGGGTTGCATAAACATCCCGGATCTGTCCGAACCGGTCGATCGCCTGGGCTTCGAGGTGGATGGAGGCACTCGTGGAGACGGCCTGCCTGCCGTTTTGAGCGGAGCGCACCTGTCGGACATCCGCCTCGGACATGAAATCCGTCCATTTCTTCAAGGTTTCAACGTCCTGCCGGCCGTAGCCCGACATCTTTTCAAATTCGTTATTCACCAGAGAGATCGTGTTGTCCTCCTCGACGATCAGCATGGCCGTGCCGGTGTTCTCGAAAATCGCCCGGTACCGGTCTTCCGACTCCCTGAGCTTTTCCGCGACGATTTTGCGCCGCTCGATTTCCTCCTCGAGCCGGGCGCTTTTCCGGGCCAGCTCGGCGGTGCGTTCCTCGACCATCCGCTCCAGGATGGCCTTCGCGTTCACGATGAGCTCCTCGGCCTGCTTGCGGGCCGTGATGTCCCGGGAGATCCCCAGCAGCTCGACGACCCGGCCGTTTTCGAAGATGGGCCTGGATTTGACCTCGCGGATGCGCGGCACGCCGTCAGGGCCGCGCAGGCGCAGCTCGTAGGGCGGGTTCTCTTCGCCCCGCATGACCCGCTCGAAATTGGCCCGGGCCAGCTCGTGGTCTACCGGCAGGATCAATTCCAGGTAGTGGCAGGACTGGTAACGGTCGGGCGAAAGCCCGGTGCGCTTCAGGGAGACGCTGTTCAGGTAGGTGAAATAACCCCGCGTGTCGATCTTGTAGACGGCGTCGCTCACATTGTCGAGGATCTGCCGGTATCTCTCCACGCTCTTGCGGAGCGCGTCGAAAGCTTCCTGCGGGACCGATTCGCGATGTTCCGCTGGCCCGTCGCGCCGGGGCCCGTCACGGAGATCCCGGGCCGTTGTCCGATCCTGTGCCATGGTCCTCGGTCCTGTGAAATGGTGCTGTGTCGGTGCGCTCTCACCCCCTGGGCAGGGGGAACTTTCTCCAGGAATAGAAGAGCCGCTCGAAGGTGGCCTTTGTGTCCAGGGCCTCGAAGAGCAGCTTCGATTCCTCCAGGAGCAGCCGCGTCTCCTCGATGGCACGTTCCAGGTCTTCCCGCGGGTTCTGGGAGACCCGGCCGTGCCCCGGGTAGATTTCGTCCACGACCAGGCAGTGGAGCCGCTGCATGGACATGAGATAGTCGCTGATGCTGCCTGAAGGGAAAACCCCCGAGAGGATCCCTTCGGAGAGCACCGTGTCGCCCGTGAAGAGGAGCTTGTGGTCGGGCTCGTAGAGGCAGATGCACCCCGAGGTGTGCCCGGGCGTGTGGAGAACCGTCAAGCGGTAGTTCCCCAGCTCGATGATGGTCTCGCCCTCGAGGCAGATGTCGACCTGGAAAGGCTTCGCCAGGCGGTCGAAGTACTTGCTCATCATGACGAACTCGTCCTGGAGCTGGATCTTGTTGGCGGCGAGGCGATGCGCCGCCAACACGGCCGTGTCGTAGAAGAAGGGACTCGCCCCGATGTGATCGAAATGCTCGTGGGTGAGGACAACCAGGTGAATCTGGCGGGGCTCCAGGCCCAGCTCGGCGAGACAGTCCCGGAGGTTTTCGAAGTTGTGGGCCGTTCCCGCGTCGATGAGAACGTTTTTCACGTGCCCCCGGATGAGATAGACATGGCTGCCCGGCCGTTCGACTCGAAACTGGTAGATGCCGGGCCTCAGCTCCACGATCTTCGTCTTCTTCTCATCGGTGGACATCTTTTCCCTCCCGGGGATCAGGGCCCGCGGGGGCGGCGCCGGCTTCGGGGCTGGTTCCTTTCAGCAAGCCGTCGTAAAGCGCCCATCGCTGCCGGATGCGCCTGCAGAGCTCATACATGATCGTGAGCGCAAAGGCCGGCTGCTGGCCCACCAGGTACAGGAATTTGGCCTGGTCGATGGCCACAAGCTGGGTGCCTTCCGCAATGGCCGTCGCCTTCGCCGTCCGGGGGGACGAGTCGACCAGGGAAATCTCGCCGAAGAAGTCTCCCGGTCCCACCTCTGCGAGCACGATCTCATGCCCCGGGGCGTTCGTTGTGAGGCGCACGCGGCCGGAGTAGACGATGAACATCTCCGCCCCCACGCTGCCTTCCTCGAAGATGGTCTCGGAGTCCCCGCAGGTGCGGAGAAACTTCTTGAATTCCGTTCTCAGGGCGGGGATGGTGTCGAGCATCGAAATCCTCCCTCTGAAGACCGTCCCGGAAGGCCTCGAATGCCCGCCGGGAAACGAAAGGCCGGGACAGACCTGCGAGGTTGCAGGTTGTGGTGCCAGGGCTCGATACAGGAGGTTTTGGAATCCGGCGCAACGCAATCGAGGCGATGCCTCATCGCCGGGACCGGGCCGCCCCCGGGACCTCGTCGGGCCGCGGGGTTTTGATTAGGTAAAGAGTTGGAGACCCTTTGTTCTCATGGCGTTTCCGACGTTCGCGCCGTCAGGAGCATGAAAGGGTACGGTTGACGTGATCAAAGCGTTCCGTCGTTTACATGGCACGACGGGGTTCCCGGTGTCAATACCTTTTTCGACCGGGTGGTTCGGAGATGGCGGCGTGCAGCGGGCCGAAAAGATAGGCGCCGACTGAGCCTCCGGCCGGCAGGATCGCTCAGGCCTCACCCTCGTCGGGCTTACGGAAGCGGTACAGGGCCTGTTCAACCATGGTCATGAAGAACTCGTAGTTTTCCCGGCAGGCCCGGTGAATGACGGGAGTGATAAGGTCCTTGTTCTCCTCGTAGAACTGGTCCACCAGTTGCTGGTACTCGGACGAGTCGAAGAGGATCGGCGCCGCGTCGGCCGTGATGGCGTAGCCGTGGAGGTAAAGCCCCCGGAGCTTGATGTCCTCGAGGGCCTCGACGCGTTCTTCCCGGGTCGGTATTTTTATCTTCGTATCTTTGGTCGATTTCTTTTTTTCCATGATTGTCTCCGTGCGAATTCAGCGCAAATGGATACTCCGATTTCTGCTGCTCGATCCTTTATCCCCCCAGGTAGGCCTTCCGGACCTCGGGATTGGCCAGGAGGGCCGACGCCGAATCCTCGAGGACGATGTTGCCCACCTCCAGGATATAGCCCCGGTGGGCGAGCTTCAGTGCCGCGCGGGCGTTCTGCTCGACGAGCACGATGGTCACGCCCGCCCTGTTGATCTGCTCCAGTGTGCGGAAGATCGCCTTCACCAGAAGCGGCGCAAGCCCCAGTGAGGGCTCGTCGAGAAGGAGGATCTTCGGTTCGGCCATGAGGCCCCGGGCGATGGCCAGCATCTGCTGCTCGCCGCCGGATAGGGTTCCGCCCAACTGGTCGCTGCGCTCCTTCAGGATGGGGAAGAGCTCGTAGATCCACTGCCTTATTTTTGCGATCCGGGCGGCATCGTGGCGAACAAAGGCCCCGAGCGCGAGGTTTTCATCGA
>Ga0115026_10000522_pt1 | contig 10755 bp, 7 predicted proteins | sample Mud_0915_D1_FD_83878 | JGI IMG/M metagenome (GOLD analysis project Ga0115026, IMG submission 83878) | Wetland microbial communities from Old Woman Creek Reserve in Ohio, USA - Mud_0915_D1 | ecosystem: Environmental > Aquatic > Freshwater > Wetlands > Sediment ...
AACAGTAATTTCTTCCACCATGACCTCCTCTGTTTTGCAAGAGCGATGTATTCCTAAATTATGATTTAGTTTTCGCTTAAAAGCTTTTTTTCTATAAGCAAGTTGGCGGCCGATCGAAGTTTACCAAATGGCAACCCCGACCGCATAGCAATATCCAGCAAGCTATGTTCTCCATCGGACATATTCAGCACCCAAAGCAGCGCAAGTTGATCAACGGCCTGTTTGCTCGGCCCTCCTATCCCCTCATATAATTTTCTCTTGCCCAATTGCGGCTCACATTTCGGGTTCGTGTTTTTATATTTCCCGTTCTTCTCCAGCACATCAAGGATCGTCAAAACGCTAATTTCTTCCATTATGAACTCCTCTTATTTTTTTTACGTTAAGTAGCCGTATAACAATCGTGAATTAGATTTCGATTAATAGTTTTTTTTAATTTTTCTGATGATTTTATCTAAAATGTGTCATTAAAATAAATCGAAAAAATAAAAATACTCTTCGAATCTTCTTTCTTGCCAATACTATATTGATTTGAATAGCTCCCCCCGTGTTTACCATCGGAAGAAGCGATATGGGTCATCCCATTCTTCTGGTGAATCGAGGTATAGCCCCTCCAACCAGCGTTTCTCCCACTTGTCTACTAACGGATTACGGAAACGCTGGAGAAGGGGGGTTGATCCACTTACCCCCATATTAGCCAGAAGCCGAGAAACAAGAAACGAGGTACGTCGATAGGTCCTTTTCGTATTCTGTCTATGATAATCAAATTGCCAGGGAGTCAACTGACAGAAAACAACATTTTCGTTCTCTGCTCTCGCCAGGACGCCATTGCCTACTATCAAGGCTCCCCCGGAAACAAGGGCCAGGTCTCGCGGATCGCGGTTGTGGACGTCGGCCGGCCCAATACCTGTAAACAAGGAGCTATTTCCAGCCGTTTCAAAGAAAGCAGAGATATGCTCCCCTTTCTTCATGCGAACCTTCATCGGCAAGAATGCGTTTGCCTCCGCTTCATCCAGGCCGATTGCCAGCAGGTTCCCTCCTGCCTTCAGCCATTCGCTGATGGCTATGGCTCGACCCGCAAGTTTCTTGCCTACACCCGGGCCTACAATCAACGCCTGCTCGGTTGTAAAATGCTCACTCTCGCCGTCTATTGTGGTAATGCCCGCAGACTCGAGATGCTTTTTCCCGGTCCGATCCCCGACGTAAAGGGCTCTGCGCGTCGGACCCGGCTTCCAGTTTGACGCATATTGAATGAGGTTCTGGGCCAGCCTCGATGCTGCCGGGTCCGTTTCGGTCCGCCCGGTCACGTCCATCTGGCAAAACAGGATCATTCCCTTGCCTTCGCGGTACTCTATCAGCGGGCTATACTGCAGGCTGAAGCCACCCTCCACAATGGGCAGGAAATCACCGACCATGGGTTTCTCGATGAGCACGGAAGCAACGTTGCCGAAGTTGCCGCAGCGCCACGCCCGCGTCACTTCAATGTCGCACCATCGAACAGACGGGGCCCCATTGTAGCGCCGGCTCAGCTCGTAATTCAGACGCGGCGGGAGAATGGTTGCTGCGCTGCGCCAGTCTCTTAAATGCTCTGCAGCAATCCCGATCATAAGGGGATGATCGGGGACCCGTTTGAAGACCTGCCTCAAACCGTACTCCTGCACACGGAACCCAAAACGCCTCTCCAGGACATCCGATGTCTGTTCAAATAGGATTACCTTCAGCCCATCGCGGACGCGGCTTATATTCGGCGCCCGACCACTAACCGATAGAGCGGCCTTGCCCACGATAAGAATATCATACCCCGACAGGTCGGCATTCGCATCCACGGGCTGGCACCGAACCCCCATGGCATTTAATGATTGACCAGTTTCTCCCTTGTGATCAAAGAGCGCTATCTTGCCAATTGCCCTCGGAGTTATGGCCTGCGGCAGAATATGGACGACAAAGGAATCGTCCTGGATCTCCCCTTTGTTAAACCTCACTTTGACCTTCAGTTCGTAATCGCCGGGAAGAAGGTCTGCCGGCAAATCGAAACGGAGCGGAATGCGCTCCTGCTCCCCGGTCTTTATGCTTAAATTTTTGGTGCCAGTGACAGCCCGGGGCAGGCCGAAGGACCATTGGCACTCGGCGGATACGGTCTCACGGGAATTGTTGATGACAATTAGCTGTTTCTCGAGCATTTCCCCCGGAAAGAAGTTGTGATCCTTGCTCGTGAACCGGGCAGGCTTACCTCCGATGTAAGCCAGAAGCGGCCGGTTGTTCCGAATCAGAGCTTGAGCCGCAGCCGTTGGTATCCAGTCCGAGCGCTCGTAGGCTATGTCCATCCGTTCCAACCGCTCCTCGGCGTAGTCAGGGCTGAATCCTGGTCGTTGCAGGTTTTCCCAGTCAACCGCGAATTCCTTGCGGTCCCTGTCAACTCCATCGCGGAGTTTCCAAAGAAGCCCGTAGTCCCAGGGGGAGTTCGCCGACACTTCCCAAGTGCGGAACGCGCGCCAGTTGTCGATCAGGTACATGGCAAATACCGGAGACAGTTCCCCTAAGTCTTTTGGTCCCCACATGTGGGGGTAATCCCAGTGATGCCAGAGAGTTCCAGCTTGGAACTGCTTGGCTTCCCAGCGCAAATTCGCCTTCTCCATTTCGCTGATTTGGAAAGCCCGGTCTCCGAGGAACTGAGAATTCCACTCGGCGAGGCAAAACTCCCATGGAACCTTCGCACTCCCGAACTCCCGTTTGCCTTGGTACCATCCGCGGTACATCGTCCAATCCCAGATAAACGGCGCGCCGTATTCGCACATGAAGACCGGTTTCCGACCGTAGGTGGCCCAGTGCTCGAACCAATCGGATACCTCCTGGATTGGGACGAAGTTCGGGTAAAAATTGCTCGTATGCATCGAGCCGAGGTTGCCCGAAGAGTGGTGGTAGACAATGCGGCTTGGGTCCAGACCCTTCACGATGGCTTCCGCTCGCAAGGCGAGCCTGGAATTATTCAATTCCCACCTGTCGCGTGGATTCTTGACGCCGTCAATCATGTCCGGATTCATATCTTCATCGTACCCCGTGGAGTTATGATTCATGGAGTACATCACGACCGATGGATGGTTCTGAGCAACGCGCACATAGAACTCCGCGTGACGGGCGTAGCCGTTGTTCCGGTCAGCATCGGAGGCCTGCCATTCGTAGTGGCCAAAATGGGGCTGGGAAAAGGATACAAGTATTCCGACGTCGTCCGCGGCCCTCAGGATCTCCTCGTAGGCCAGATGGGAGCCCGGCTCGCAGCCGTAATTGTGCGTATAGACGAAATTAATGCCAAAGCTCTTGAGGCGAAGCAGACTTTCTTTGGCGGCCTCGTAATTCGCTAAGGCCGCGCCGACTTGGGCATTATCCAATGGAACTGCGGAGAGAAAGATCCGGGTCCCGTTCAGGAAAAAATCGCGGCCTTCGATCCAGAACTCCCGGAACCCGAATCGGACATCATCGGCGCTGTCCAGCAGCTTGCCTCCAGCCTCCATCAGAGAAAGCTGAAGTTTGAAGACGTTCTGCGGCGTATGGATATCCCAGAGCTTCTTGAGATTCCATTTTTCGCTAAAGGCAATGCGGTTATTACTGAGATCGCTCTTTGCAAATGATTTAGTGGTAAACTCCCCGACGGTGCGCCCTTTGTCCATGATCCGGGCATGCAGAGTATACTGCCCATCCTCATCCAAGCCCAGCAGTGCGGCCCCGAAAGTGATCTCCTCTTTGCGGATTGAAGTATCAACCTTCACGTCGGCAATGCGCGCATTTGAAGGCACGCCAGCAAGGTAGACATTGCCGCACAGGCCGCGGCGCACCACCGAGCCTTTTACCTCTCTGGCCGATGCGCTGTCACTGTAGGAAAGCATCACCGCTTTGAGCGGCAGTGCAGCGACGAGCATGCTGAGGACGTATTTGCCTCCTGGGCGGCACATAGGCGTGAGATCGACCTCGCCGCCTGGGAACCTTATTTCTCCTGCCCGCTCACCATCCAAGTAGATTGCCGCGAACGAATTCAGGTATTCGGCGGATACAGCAATGCGGCGGCCAGCCCACTCATGGGGGATGGTGATCTCCCTTTGATACCAGGCCGTGGCGACTTTGCGCAGACTTTCGTCCTTCCAGCTTTCATGAGCATGGACAGTCTGCGAGTCCTTTTGCACATAGTTGTTGACCCCCGGCCAGGGGCCGGGCACCTTGAAATAGCCCCATCCGTCGATCGGAACGGCTCCCGTGGCATCCCTCGCCGGCTGCCAGCGCCAAAGGCCATTCAGGCAAATGCGCTCGCGGGTCGGAGTCTTTGCCCGGAAAGCCTTTTCCAACTCCCAGACAGCCTTTGCGCCGCTGGAAAGCTGCCCATAAGCCACCGAATCACAAAAAGCCCCCGCTGTCACAGCAAAGAGAAAAATCGTAATTTTTAAAATATGCGCCCGATCCCTATTGATCGAAGATAAGAAACTCACGTAACGTTGTAGTGCTGTATTCTGCCTCGATTCCAAAATGACTTTTTTTTTAAAAGGTTGTGCAAAGGGTTCACCACCTTCGGCTTCCAACCGCAATTTATGAACCGCTTGTGCGCGCGATTGTTTACCGAAACCCGATGCTGGGACATTTTGGTTTAAATGAGGACAAGAGTCTTCATGCACCCGGGATGTTCAAGCCTTACGCGGCCCCGGCATCAAAGCCACCAAGCGGTCGCGCACCTCGCAGAGAAGGCGCCGGGACAGCGGCCAAACCGAAGATTTCGGCTTCTTCAGCTGCCGATAATCAATCGTGCCCAGTTTTGTTGAAATCAGTCTGATGCCATCACCCTCTAAGACACTAATCGGCGCGCCGCTCCGAATCCAGACTTTCCCATCCTCCCCATCCCGCCGATTACAGATCAGTGCAAAATCAGCTAAACCGCCATCATCCGTGTCGCCCATCGGAGCGACCACGACCGAGCTGATACCATGCGGGACATGCAGCTCAACGCGGCAGGAATATGGCTTCATCCAGAGCGTCGTGCCCTCCCAACGGGACAGATAATTGGATCGAAGCATCGTTTCCGTGCTGCACCAACGAACATCGCCCAGCGAGTTGATGACGGATGCCGCGTGCGACAGCAGCTCGATCCCCCTCGCAACGGCCTTATGGTGTTCGACCAGTACTATCGGCAAGCCCAGAAACGCCGAGATTACAGCAGGGCCTTCACAAGCATCGGAAAGTTGATATCGAGCCAGCACCGGGAAGCCACCATCCGTCATCTCAGCAATTTCTATCCCGAAACCCGCAGGCCATGCCCGTTCTGGATTCCAATACCGCAGACTCCACGGCGACAGTGACGCTCCTTCAAACCCCAGAGCCAACATCGCAACCATGGCGCCAACCGATAGGGCTTCAAACGGTGGCACCATGACGCGATTCACATGCAGGCCGGTGGCGCGCTCCAACCGCTCGATTCGGCACAGGCTTTGGGCCATGAGCTGCAAATGCCCGTCCAGCGTGCGAGCCTGGCCGAGTTCGTCCCGTGTATGATTGTTGCCATGGATCATGAGGGACAACTGCTCCGGATTCTCCTTGAACAGACGGACTGTGCGCGAATGCAGGCCCCACCCATCCAACGGCACAGTGGCGAATGTTACGTGAAACCGGTCCTTCCTCGCCTGCTGGATCAATTCGGGGTAGGACAAAAAGCCGTACGAAAGCCAATGCAGATTGGAATCATCAAATGTGAAGCATGCCCGGAGCGGCGGCCGCGTCCAGCCCAATTCCGATGTGACTTCCCGCAAAAAATGCAGCAGCGGCAGCAATTGGATGAAATGATAACCGTTGAGGTAATCAAACGGCTTTTCACTTCCCGTCAGCTGCGGCAGCCCGGCCGACACAATCTGCACCGCCGAACCACCCGAACGCCTTAAAACCCAGACCGGCTTTTCACCGTAAACGGCCAGAACTTCGTCCCCTGGTTCCGTCCGGACCCCAGACAGATTCGGCACCGCCTGGTGCTGAACCCTTCGGCCGCGAAGAAATTTGTCAAGACATTCGGAAACACCGAACCGGACCGGCTCGCCCGCGTTTTCGGACCGCGGCTCCGCAACGCGATTGGCGACGTGAAAGCAGCGCAGCCCGCTTTTGGACATCTCGCCTAACACCCGATCCTCACCCGATAGGCTCAAAACGTCATGGCCCTGGACGCAAGCTGCAAGATTCGAGCAATCTTTGAAGTTTACTGGGACCAATCGATGCAAGGCGTTCAGGAGATCGCGCCCCAGCAAATCAGCCGAAGGATGCACGTAAATGTCCTTTCGCAGCATATTCAATTGAAGACCTTTGAATAATTTCTGTTTTCAGGCGAAAGCTTTTCACAACCCATTGTATTTATTGAATGCGACTTTCTAAAAAGTGAGAAATTCAAAGGTCTCAATTGACAGGTGTGGAGGATTGAGTTGATTTCACAGGCCGGAGAGAACGGTAAAATTGTTTCAGCGTGGCATCGCCGGTGAGCACCACACCGCACGTGGCAATCGGCCGGGCGGGATTGCCCTGCACCACCGTAGCGGGCGGTACCGAAGCCGCCACCACACTGCCCGCAGTCACTACTGCGCCCCTGCCAATGATTACTCCCGGGAGAATGATTGCGCCGGGCCCAACAAATACATCCTCCTCGATCCGAATTCCTTCCTGCCCTCGGAAATGCGCAATTAACATCGCACGCACGCTGATGATACTGTTGTCGCCAATGGAAATCAGATGCGGACGCGACGTTTCGAGCAAAACATCGTAGCCGATCCAGACGTTTCGGCCCATCGTCACCCCCCGCCAACGGTGAAGCGTGGCGCGCAGCGACGTTGCTCCGGGAGCGTAATGCGCCAGCAACTGAAGGACTCTGTTCTTAAAACCTTTTATTGTGCTTTCCATGTCTCGTTCGCCCGAACATCAAAGTCGGCAACACCTTTAAGTATTGATGGTTTTCTGGACCAGTCGAACCGCCGGATGCAGGGGATACTCTTGCGTGGAATCCCAGGCGAACCGGTTATCGCCATGCTTCTTCAACCCTGATTTCAGGAAGAAGTCCAGACACGGTTTGTTCTTGGCGGTCGCAGTATAGTCCGCCAGGACTTCTTTTATCCGAGAAGATCTGGCCCAATCCACCGCCACGTGCAGCATCGCTTCTTCAACTTTCCGCCCCATGACCCGGCAACTCAGGACGAAGTCCACGATCTTAGCCCGCCCATCCGCGACCTCAATGCCGAGAATCCCTGTCAGGCCTGAATCGCCGAACCTGTCCGAGACGTAAAAACTCCATACCCGATGGGTTTCCACTCCAGCCCAGGCCATATAATCCTGTTCTGTCATCCGTCTCGTGCTGAGGTTCATCTGGTTGGTCTTGTTCAGCAATTGTGCTGACCTGCTGAGGTTCGAGATTTCGAGCGGCTCCACTTTGACAACAATATCGAGTGTTCGCAGCCATTCTTCCAAAGATCCAACCTTCCCCTTTAATTCCGTCCGCCGCCGCTCAGTTGCGTACATCTGTTGCCGCTGCCGGTCTTCAACGCTGATGGCGGGCTTGTCGAAGCAATCAAGGCTGCAGAGGGTGTGAGGATACAGCCGTTTGTCCACCGGCCATTCGGGCACAAAGACATCCGGCAATGCCTCGCGTACACGGGCACGCTCCGCAGGGTTGTCATCAATGAAGACTGCTGAGTCCATCCCGAGGTTCAGTTCGGCGACAAGTTCGACTATGTTCTGCGCCTTATCCTTCCAATTGATCTTCCATCCGGCAAAGTTCTCTTTCCGCAACACCATCTCGGGGTGCTTGTCGATCGCCTCCATCGCGATAGATTCCTCGTTCTTGCTGGCGATGGCCAGTACGATCCCGCGCCGAGTCAGCGCCTGGAGTTCTCGTTGAAAATCCACCAGCGCCTCGCCCTCCGGGTCGTGGCCGCCCAGCACGATCTCCTGCCAGCCCACGTCGCCCACGATCCCACCCCAGAGCGTTTCGTCAAGGTCCAAGATCACCAGCTTGCGTGCACGCCCCTGAATGCCTCGAAGCGCCGCTTTGAAATCGCGTACGGCGGCCTTGAATAGATTGTTACCGAACGGGACCTTTCCGAGATACCACAGACGCGGGTTGAAGGCTTTCTCCCCAGCCAACTCGACCCACTTGCCCGTATTCAACGGGACGACATTCGAATGCCCATCCAGATTTTCCAACAGCCGTAGATTGGCTTGCATAAGAATTCGAGAAACGCCCACCTCCGCCGCAAGATCCAGCATGCCGTGGCCCAAATGAAAGGTTGGCACGACCCAGGTCGGTGCGAACACGACGCAGGCGCGGTTTTTCGATAGCAGCAGCTTTCGGCAATATTCGTCCACTTCATCCCTAACTTTGTTCGCCTCCACCGCCAAACCCGAAAGCGCCTGCGCGAAACTCTCAAGCACTGCTTCAGGTCGACTCCAGACAACGAGAAAATCTAGGGAGGTCTGCCAAAAGGGAAGGCTATCATCGAGCAGACTTTGAGCGACCTGACCATACGGCGCCACCTCACAATTGACCTGCGGGATACCGCTGTCGTTTTTAAGGTACGCTGCCAGGTTTTCAATATTAAAGTCAGAAATCAGCAGGCCATTCATTTGCTTGCTCATCATGACTGGGTAACCTTTCATTCAAACGTACATATTACCTCTGCGAATAATTAGCGCAAAGACTCTTGTCGTTGGATCAAAATCTGTTCGATATAATTGGCAAGTGTGCCGATGGTTTCAAAAGGATCGCCGTCACCTGGCATACCGATCGAATTAGATAGAATCAGGTTCAAGTTGAAATTTTCCTGGCATTTTTCCTCGATCAACGCAACGAGGTTGACAAAGCCAAGCGAGTCAAGGCTCGTGCCAGGTGCCAACAATTTTGTTTGCGATGACTGCGCCAGTTGATTATCCTTTCCAAGTTGCTCGTTCAGTTCGTTGATGCTTTCGTATAGCATCTTCAGAATTTTCTCTCTCGTGATTTCTATCTGCATTCAAAAACGCCTCCATCGCGACCAGCGTTCAGGCAGCCCCGGCGATCTGCCTCCATGCTTTTGCTTTCGGCAAGGGCATAGCCATATGATCTGCAAACTTCGTGACCAGTTGTGCATGACCTGATAAAAAACTAGCTCACTTAATTTATATATAAAGAATTTTACCTTTGAGTGTCAGGATAAAAACTTAGAGCATTTATGTGAGCCCCAGAGATACTAAACGAAAAGTCATTCTTTTCGAAATTTATAAAACAATTTGTCCCAATTTCTCTGGATTATCATTTTAAGCATTGGCGCAACTTCTTGTACCTTCTTGGTCGTCTTCCAGCCGACAAAATACCTAATTATAGAATATTTCCGACTCAGGGAAGGAGGCAAGAGCTCCCCCCCCAGTTCTTTTGCAAGAGCGTTAGCCTTTTCGAGGATCACGCTTTGTTCTGGATAGAAATAAATAAGCCACCTTTGCAGCAACTTAAGGCAAGCAGATCTGGTTCTCTGACTATTTTCTAAAGATATAAGGCGACTAATATTTAAACTCATCGATAAATATAACGACTTACATGCTCTATCAGATGTTGCTCGACTGAGGCTCCTTGTGTTCCCTTGGCGGTAATAACTTCTGGATTGCTTTACAAATTGAATTCTATCACTAGCAGCTATTAACCTTGAAAAATATTCTCCATCGTCGTCTAAAGTTAATCTCTCATCCCATGGTCCAGCTATATCTGTCAATTTTCTGCTAACAATCCAGACAGCAGGATTCATCCAAACATTGTCATTGAATTTTTTCAAAAGCCACTCCACTGGTTCTAAATCCTGCCAAAGAGAATTCGGTATGAATTTTGTCTTTTCCTTTCGATAATAAAATTTACCCCAAGCTGATGACAATAAAAGTCGACTTTCAGGATTGATACCGCCCTCCTTAATTTGCCAGGTAATTTTATCAGGTGCCAATAGATCATCAGCATCAAGCCATTGGATATAATCTCCCTGGGCAATTAATAGAGCATTATTTCTTGCAGCACTTGCACCTCTATTTTCCTGTGTTAAAACCTTCACTGATTTCGACTCGAACCTTCTAGCGATTTTAAGGGTATCATCAGACGATCCATCGTCGACTATTATAATTTCTTTCTTTCGCCAATCCTGCTCGAGGGCAGACTTTACAGTTTCCCCTATCCATTTTTCTGCATTATATGCAGGTATGAGAATTGAAACTAAGTGAGCCATTTGAGCTCTCTGTCAATTATTCCAGACTTAGAAATAACTACTGATAAGGCAGCGAATCAACCTATATCTAAATGAAAAAAAATCATCGAATTTCAAATTAGCGTTCCTTTTCGATAATTCGGATCATTTCTTTAGCAAGTTCAAAATCCTTTGCAGGAGTAAAATGCGGATCGCTTGGAATGAATGAATTGGGATCATCCGGGGGGCAAATGAAGTGAGAACTTAAAAATGGTATTTTTTTTTCATCTAAGGTAGGTTTCAGTGCTTTATAAAGATGATTTCCTCGCCCTCGATTATTAACGATATATATTACCGGCAATCTCTTTTTCTTGCGAGCGCTTTCTGCAAATTCCTCAACCATCATTCGCAATGCCACTATTTCTTCGCTATCCGATTTAAATCCATCTTTTGTGTAGACCCTGTTAAATGCTTTTTCACGAACAGTTTCCGCATACGCTCTTCTAATTACACGAACAAAAACAGAGCAATCGCTTAATCCTTCTTTAAATAAAAA
>Ga0115026_10000524_pt1 | contig 10743 bp, 10 predicted proteins | sample Mud_0915_D1_FD_83878 | JGI IMG/M metagenome (GOLD analysis project Ga0115026, IMG submission 83878) | Wetland microbial communities from Old Woman Creek Reserve in Ohio, USA - Mud_0915_D1 | ecosystem: Environmental > Aquatic > Freshwater > Wetlands > Sediment ...
CTAACACGCCATCGGTCTTAAAAGAGATCCCTGGCTCCAGGGCCACTCCTTTTTTCTTCAACGCCATTCCGAGTTCCAAGAAAAAGAATTCGTCGAAGATGATCCGTCGGTGAGCATCGGACCGCTGGAGATTTAGAGTGTCAATGGACTCTCCTTCGGGGGGGAAATGAACCCTCCGAAATGCCTCTGAAAAATTGATCAGATCCTGCCGCTCTAAAATCTCTGCTGGGATAGGACTCGAAAGTTCATCGGCATAGCCATCCAGGATGGCCTTCATCAACCTTCTCATCGTCTTCTGATAAAGCCCCTCGGTCTCGGAATAGATGGGAACGATCCGCTTAAAATTGAGGTAATCCTTTTCGACATCCCCCTCAACGATCTCCACATCGGGATGATGAATCTCTCTCTGATGATTGAACCATCGAACTTCACCGGAGAAGATGAGCTGGCGTCCTTTCTTAAATCGCTCTCTGAGGTATCTCTCGTTACCACGAAACCATTTCAATGTCAGCGACCCGCTCCCATCCCCGACGATCACCTCGAAGACTCTTTTCCCTCTATTCTGATAAAAGGCAACTCCGGAGAGCAGGATCTCACCAAAACCTGTCTCTTTTCTCCCGGCTTTGAGTTCAGAGATTTTTTTCAAATTGGTCCGGTCTTCGTAGCACCGCGGGAGAAAATAGAGGGCGTCCTCAACGGTCAGAATCCCCTTTTTTCCAAAAAGCTTACCTAATTTGGGCCCTACCCCTTTGACATACTGAATGGGGGCCTGGAGGCGATTCCGAAAATGCTGGATCTGGGAGTGCATGGCTACTTCTTCTTCCTCTTTCTATAAGCATCTGGAACTATTTTAATATAGGCTCTCTTGCAAGAAGGACAGTTGACTTTATTCTCTCCAGGCCGTAAATCCAAATCGCCATAGGTAACGGGTTGGTCACAATAAGGACAACGATGGGAAAACTTCTGAATAACCTGTTCTCCGAGCCTTCTCTTCATAGCCATCTACCCTAAAACCCTAGCACCTAAACCCTGGTTTTTCAAAGACTATACTAAAACCGCCCGCAACAATCAAGGGACTGTCTTCGATCTGCATCAATCAGACTCGGTCCAGCTTATTCTTACCAAAAAAATGCTTGACAAAACCTTTTCGGTCCTGTACACTCTTCCAAGAGTGTTATAGGAGTGTTTATGAAAAAAGGAAAAGACAAGGTGACGATCAAAATTCCCAGGCCCCTGTATGATAGCCTTGACCAAATCATTGATGGAAGCGGTTTTAATTCGGTTACAGAATTCATTGTCTATGTGTTGAGGGACCTCCTCTCCTCAAGGACCATCCGGAAGGAGCCCGCCCTCTCGGCAAAAGAAATCGAGATGGTAAAGAGTAGGCTGAAATCGCTCGGGTATTTATAATCTGTAAAATCTAATTTTCGAGTAAAAAAGGGGGCAAGAGCGGTGGACTATAACATCATTATTTTTATCCTCTTCGGGTTTATTGCCCAAGTGATCGATGGCGCCCTTGGAATGGCCTACGGCGTCTCTTCAAACGCCTTCTTTCTTAGCCTCGGCATACCCCCCTCCATCGCGAGTGCCTGCATCCATACCTCAGAGATGTTCACGACCGGGGTGTCGGGGATTTCTCATTTTAAGTTTGGAAATGTGGATCGCAATATTTTCTTAAGACTTCTAATTCCAGGGGTGATTGGAGGGGTGTTAGGGGCTTATATTCTTACTGAATTGCCGTCAGGAAAAATCAAACCGTTCGTTTCCATCTATTTATTGATCATGGGAATATGGATTCTCATCAAAGTATTCAGGAAAACTCATCGGACGGAAACAAAAACCAAAGCGATTCCGTTAGGATTAGTCGGAGGTTTTTTTGATGCCATCGGAGGAGGCGGTTGGGGTCCCATCGTCACCACGACATTGGTGGCAAACGGAAACCATCCTCGATATGCAATCGGCTCTGTTAATTCGGCAGAGTTCTTCGTAACGGTAGCCGAATCCATAACGTTCTTTGCCACGATTGGAGCATTACTATTCCAACACTGGGAGAAAATCGCTGGCTTAATCATCGGAGGAGTCCTGGCTGCTCCTCTAGCGGCTTTGGTTTGCAGGAAACTTCCTCGTGATATATTGATGATACTCGTCGGATTACTGATCACCGGTCTAAGTATAAGAATTCTCTACATCACGTGGTTTTAGGGGAGAGGCTTCCCGAAGGAACCCATGAAGTCGGTTTCTAAGAAAATGAAAAAGGCTTTGATCATTGGAATCGACGGCGTCCCCTACTCCCTGTTGAACGCTTACATTAAAAAAGATGTCATGCCCAACCTAAAAAAGATTTTGAGTCAAGGCTTTCGGCTTCACCAGATGAATGCATCCATCCCTGACGTTTCTTCGGTTTCATGGACCTCCTTTAACACGGGGGTGAACCCCGGAGAACACGGAATCTATGGCTTTACCGATCTAAAGCCCGATAGCTATTCTTTATGCTTCCCAAATTTACGGGATGTAAAGGCCCCTCCCTTCTGGGACATTTTGGGAAAAGGGAACCGGAAAACTTCAACCCTATTCCAAATGTATCATCCTCGGATCGTCCACCCCTATCGATCGATCATTTTCAACGTGCCCCATACTTATCCCGCATCGCCCATGAACGGTATCCTGATCTCGGGCTTCGTCGCGATTGACTTGAAGAAGGCGATCTTCCCCGAATCTGTCTATCCTTATCTCCGCTCGATCAACTACCTCATCGATGTCGAGGCTGAAAAGGCAAAAGAAGATAAGGGGATGTTTATGCAAAGCCTTTTCGAATGTTTTGAGATCCGTAAGAAAGCGATCTCCCACTTCTTTGAGGAAGAGTCCTGGGACCTTCTCTTCGCTTGCATCACCGAGAGCGACCGATTGCACCATTTCTTTTTCGATGCCTCGGAGGACAAAGGAAATCCTTATTATGAATCTTTTCTACGATTCTACGTGGAACTGGATAAATTTGTAAAGTATTTGTACGATGAATTTACTCAAAGATATTCAGGAAAAGGATTCTTCATGATCCTTTCAGACCATGGATTTGCTCCCCTGAAAAAAGAAGTTTATCTCAACCGGTTCTTGGAGGAAAAGGGGTTTTTGGTGTTAAAGAAGGATGGCAATTTCTATGAGAGGATCGAAGAGGGAACAAAGGCGTTCGACATGGATCCCGGCCGCATTTACCTCCATGACCGGGATCGGTATCCACGAGGCGCGGTCAAAAAAGAAGAGAAATTGAATTTATTAAAGGAGATCAAAGAGGCACTCACGAGCCTAAAAGGAGAAGACGGGAAGAAAATCATCGAGAGGATCTATGAAAAGGAGGAGATCTATCATGGACCTTACAGCGGGGTTGCTCCGGATTTGGTCTGTCTTCCGAAGGATGGCTACGATTTAAAGGGAAGTTTGGAAAGAAGGGAGATCTTTGGTCAAAATCTTTTTACTGGAATGCACACCTGGCACGATGCTTTCTGTCTTCTTCCGGAAGAAATTACTTTTTCTGATAAGCCGTCCATCCAAAATCTAACGGAATTCATTCTTCAATATCATGCTGAATAGGAGAGTCGTTTATGGATCATTTAACAAGATTGGAAAACAAAAGCATTTATATCATCCGAGAGGCCTATTATCAATTCAAGGATATCGCCATGCTATGGTCTGTCGGTAAGGATTCCACCACGCTGCTCTGGCTTTGCCGGAAAGCATTCTTCGGTCACATCCCTTTCCCGATCATTCATATCGATACCAGTTACAAGTTTCCTGAGATGTATCGATTTCGGGATCAGAGGGCAAAAGAATGGAATCTCCATCTATTGATCGGAAGAAACGAAGAAAAACTTGAGGGAGGAATGGGACCCGATCAGGGGAGTAAGTTAGACTGTTGCAACGAATTAAAGACGAATGCTCTTAAAATGATCATTAAAAAATACAACCTGAAGGCCATCCTGTTAGGCATCCGGAGGGACGAGCATGGGATCCGGGCAAAGGAAAGATATTTCTCGCCAAGGGATTCCCAGTTTAAATGGGATTATGAAAATCAGCCTGCGGAATTATGGGACCAGTATCAGTCCATGGTCGAGGAAGAAGAACATTTTAGAATCCACCCCATCCTTCATTTTACAGAACTGGATGTGTGGAGTTATGTGAAGCGAGAAGGGCTCCCTATCGTTCCTCTCTATTTCAGTAAAGAGGGAAAGAGATTTCGAAGCATCGGGTGTGTTCCCTGCTGCTCTCCCATTGATTCGAATGCTCAAACCATCGATGAAATCGTTGAGGAGATCAGGACTTCCAAGACTTCTGAAAGGGCCGGTCGAGCCCAGGATAAGGAAAACATCTACACGATGCAAAAGCTGAGAGCCTTGGGATACATGTAAAGGAGGTAAAATCATATGGGTAAAGAAGAACGTGCCCTTCCGATCGTCATTGTCGGCCACGTGGATCATGGGAAAAGCACCCTCATCGGCAGGCTGCTTTACGATACGGATTGTCTGCCACCCGATAAATATTCTGAGATTCAAAAAAGTTCAGAAATGCTCGGCAGAATAGTGGAATTTGCCTTTGTCATGGACTGCCTCGAGGAAGAGAGATCAAGAGGAATCACCATCGATACCACCCAGACTTTTTTTCGAACCTCCAAAAGGAGATATGTGATCATCGATGCCCCGGGCCACAAAGAGTTCTTGAAAAACATGATCACAGGGACGAGTCAGGCAGAAGCTGCCCTGCTCATCATTGACGCATTCGAAGGCATCCGCGACCAAACCAAACGGCACGCGTATATCTTAGGCATGTTGGGATTGAAGCAAATTTGTGTCGTCTTGAACAAGATAGATCTGGTCGACTATTCCGAGGATAAATTTCTCGAATTGAAAACAGACATCACCGAGTTCTTAAATAAATTGAATGTCCGTCCCACCTTTGTTCTCCCCATTTCAGCCATTCATGGGGATAATGTGGCCAACCCTTCAGAGAAACTGTCTTGGTTCGACGGCCCCACCGTATTGCAGGCTCTGGACACCTTTCACGACTTAAAGATAGAGGAAAAACCGCTTCGTTTTCCCGTCCAAGATTCTTATCAAATCGATGGAAAAAAGATTTTAGTGGGCAGGATCGAATCGGGTCATCTCACGAAAGGAGAGAGTCTCTATCTCTTGCCCGGAAAGAAGAAAGTGGTCGTCAAAAGCATCCAAAAATTTCTCGAAGAAGGTGTGAACATGGCCCATTTCGAAGAATCGGTGGGAATTTGTCTCGAGGGGAGGCATCGGGTAAAGAGGGGGCAAATGTTGACGGCAGACCTCTCTTCCACGATATCGGATAAGATCAAGGCCAACATCTTTTGGATGGCCCCAATGGGTTATCGTGCGGGAGAAACCCTCCTTTTCAGGTGTGTCACCCAGGAGGTCCGATGCCAGATTGAAAAGATCTACAGAAAATTCGACCCTGCCTCGATGGAGCTAACCGAGAAAGACGCCTCTTCCATCCAGAGCGCAGAGGTGGCGGACATCCTGATTCAACTTGATAAAAAAGTGGTGGTCGATCCTTTTAATGAAATTCCCGAGATGGGAAGATTTGTGTTAGAAAGGGAAGGCAGACCCGTCGCGGGCGGAATCATCCTATAAAGGGTCCATCCGTCATCCTCTCCTTCCCATACAATTCATTCTGGGATCAGGTGCCAACTGAATGAACTCCCTTATTCCCGACTGTTATCAAAATAACAACATAAGGTTCCCGCCTGATATCTGTGATAGTCTTGATTCATCAAATCTTTAGTATTAGAATATTTTCACTAGCCCCTTGAGAAAATATTCCATCTTTTCAATTCCTACTATTTTATCCGCTTTTCTTCAGGTCACCTTTTCTCTCCATCTTTATTTTTTCGATAAAACACTTTCTTCTGGCGGGGGGTTCCCTTTTTTCAACTCACGGACCTCAATTTCAAGGAGGGCATATCGCTGAGCCAGCTCTTTATTTCGATCGGCCAATTTTGAAATGACCACGGAGAAATGGAGACTGATAAAGATCAGGAACAAAAAGGCAAAAAGGAAAATGGTGGAAGATGGGGTGATCGCCCCTATGAGATGGGTGAGCCATTTTAAAAGATCGAACCACAAGGACAAGATGAGAATGCCCACCCCTGTCATGAGCCATAACCAGGAATACTCCTCCCTCAGCTTTCTTCTCCTGACCAGATCAATGATGATGATCAACATTCCAACACCGAAGACGAGAGCGACGATCTTATTCCGGATCGGCATGGCTTCCTCCTTCCATTTCTTATTTCCTCATTAAGGTAACGAAGATGGAAAGAAACATCTTGAATACATAATAAAGAGGCTTCCATCCACTGTGCATGGATTTTTTCCCCTGACTTTCGACCATCCGGACTGGCACTTCTTTGATTAGGAATCCAGCTCGATGGAGCATGATGATTACATCGGCATCCGGATAGTCTACTGGAAATTTATCCCCCGAGACCCACTCCAGTACCCTGCGATCCATCGCCTGGTATCCGGAGGTAGAATCTGTGACCTGCTGTCGGATCAGAAAAGAACTGATTGATCCGAATAATTTCATCCCCACCCTGCGGGTGAAAGGGACGCGGTAAGACCGTCCATTGGACTCCCTTTTCTCATTTTTCAAGAAACGGGAGCCGATGGCAATGTCAGCCTCATCTCCTTGAACGACGGCCAGCAAATCCGGAATAAAAGAGGGATCGTGCTGTCCATCTCCATCCATCTGGACGATCGTTTCGTAGCCCTCCTTCAGGGCATATTTATAACCAGATTGAAGAGCGCTACCGTAACCAAGGTTGAATGGATGGGAAATAACTTTTGCCCCGGCTTCCATTGCCCTCTGGCGACATTCGTCCGTCGACCCGTCATCGATAACCAGCACATCGATTCCCGGAAGAATCCTCTTTATTTCCTCGATCACTTGGCCAATCCTTTTCCCCTCGTTATAGGCCGGAATCAGAGCGATGGTGCGCGGTCCCAAATGACTCTCCTTATTTAACGACTGTTTCAAGAACTTCGTCCATTCTTGAAAAAGGGAAGGTCTCTAATAGCCCTTCTAATTTTGCAAGAACCTTCTTCATTCCAAAATAAGTAGCCCACCTTGAAAAAAGGGAAAGAGAAATTCGGGGCGTCCCAGGATCCCATTCCCAGGGATGGAGGTAGATGTAGAAAGGACCTTCTTTACTGATCCGCTTCAAGGCTTGCTTGAAAAAAAGAGAAGGAAGGACTCTTAAGTAGATCCCGCCACTCACAGGAAACCGATACCCGCCGATCTCAACGAGGGCTGCCGGAAATTCCCAAAAATCGCTGCTCGGATCCTCTTTGCCAGGATCATCAAGGGAGATCCGATAGGGGAAACGGGGAGCATTCTTAATGCCGTAAAGACGATTCAGAAAGATTTTGGTCGGGAAGATGCTCGAATCGTAGGAGTACCCAAATTCCCGTAGTAAGGGAATAGCCCACTTCGTATCACCATTAAGTGAAAAGGTGGGGGCCCTGAATCCCTTAATTTCGACATCTCCCAAGATCTCCTTCATGAGATCCTGAAAATCCTGGAGCTCCTTCCTGAATCCCTCCTTTCCAAGATCTCCCAATGTGCGATGGGACATCCCATGACATCCCAGTTCGTGTCCTTCTCGATCAATCTGCCTCACGACTTCAGGAAATCTCCGGACCACCTCTCCCAGAACGAAAAAAGTGGCCTTCACCTGATGCTTTTTCAAAAGATCCAGGATCATAGGAAACGCATCAGAAACTCTGCCTTCCACATTTGCCAGATCGATATGACCTCTGACCAGTTCAGGGTGATACCAATCTTCCAAATCGATCGTCAGGGCATGGATCCTCATCTCGTTACTCCTTGCACTTCATTCTGGTAAATCCCTTAGCTCCTTAAATGACTTGATGAGTCGCGCCGGATTGCCCGCCACCATGCTATACTTCAAAACATCCTTTGTCACGACCGAACCTGGACCAACAAGACTCCCTTCTCCAATATGGACTCCTGGCAGGATCATGGCGCCGATTCCGATAAAAGCCCCTTTACCGATCTTCACACCTTCGACCTTTTCTCCGCCTAAAAGATCCTTTAAGACTGGGGTTGGATTAAAATGAGCAATGATTCTCACATCCCGGGTCAACCATACATCCTCTCCGATCTCAACGGTCTCTGGATGAACAGAGTCGATGAGGACATGGTAAGAGATATAGATCTTCCAGATATTTTTGATCTTAACCCCCCGTAATCGATGAATAAATGCCGTCAAAAAAGAAGGGAAAACAATGTAGTAGGCAATCATCCCAAGAATCATTTTGTAAAGATCTTTAAAGGAAACGATCAGTCGATTCGCTTTTCGGTAGCTCATCCTATCCTTTCCCAAAAATTAAATCTACAAGTACCCGAGGCTTTTTAATTGTTTCTTCAAAGCTTCCTCTTCCCCACTGGAATAGATATCCTGCGCGAGAAATGTAGAGACCGACTCTTCGATGAACCGGATTCCTCTCTCTTTGAAGGACTTCTCCAAGAAGGCTGCCTCAAGGACTTTTCCATCCATCGTGTCAGGAACGGGGAGATCCAAAAGATAGAGGATCGAAGGAGCCAGATCGACAATATGAGCTCTTTGGATCACTGTCCCCGGTTTGAACTGTTTTCCTCTCATCATCACCAGGCCATCCATACGATGGGAGCCTGAGACACCCCACGAATTATCGATCACCCGGTGAGAGGCGAACTCATACTCCCCGAAAGCGACAATTTCAAAACTCTTTGGCAAGAAGATGACATCCGGTGCCTCTCCTAAATGGGGACCATGGTAGAGCTCTTCTTTTCGGAAGATCTGTCCAACAACCTTCTCACCCGTCGCTTCATCCACCAATTTTTTCAGTTCCTCAATGATCTCCTCTGTAACCTCTTCTGCCTCCCTTCCGGGTGAAACGATTCCTCGAGGCTCCCGGCCTTTCAAATTGAGATAAATTTGGCCCGCTGTGCTGCCAAAGGAATAGGCTTTCGTCTGACTCCAATCGACATCCTCAAAAGATAAGAAAAACGGCTTCAGCCAGGACTGCCCCTGGCCAAAGCGGGTTTTCTTTTTCATCCTACCCAAACCCATCTGAAGAAGGAGGTGGTAGAAAGTCATCGGAACGAATCCTGCTCTGAAGAAAAGATGCTTGATTGATGGACGAAACTCTCTCTTCAGCTTCAGGAACCCATTTTGCATAAGAAAATTGTTAAGGTAGAGGAGCTTCTCTAACGGTCCGGCTCCATGATCAGACATGACAATAAGGGTCCATTGCGAATCGATCCACTCCTCCATAATTCGCCTGAGGAGGCCATCCATTTTTTCGTAATATTTCGGGATGGCATCCGAATATTCATTCTCAGAGGGCGAATAACGGAAGTGGTGAGGGTCCCAGCAATGCCAGAGTTCGTGCTGGATCACATCAATCCCTTCGATAACTCCGATGAAGAGGTCCCAATCCTCTTGCTTAAAAAGATATTCCATTGCATTCATCCGCTGGTTGGTTACCTCGTCAAGATGCTTCAGAAACCGTTCCTCCTGGCCCCTCGAATAAGATTCGGTGACATGGATCCGGTAATCCGGCACGATCTTTTCCAACTCCTTCACCAGGGACTTGGGATAGGTATAATCGGTCCGGTTGGGGGGGGTCAGCATCCCGGAAACCATCATCCCGTTCACCTGTTCCGGCGGGTAGGTGACGGGGACATGAAAGATACAGACCCTCTTTCCTGCATTTCCTGCCCAGGACCAGAAGGGCCTTCCGTCTCGTTTCTGAGCATTGATAGGCGACAGATGATAAGTCCCCTCTTTCCGGGAGATAAAATCGAAGATCCCGTGTTTTCCCGGATTCTTTCCCGTCATAAAAGAGGACCAGGCCGAACCGGTAATGGGAGGAATGGTCGTTCTCAGTCTCCCCATTACCCCCTCCTCCCCTATCTTTTTAAAGGTGGGAAGTCTTCCCAGGGAAATCAAAGACTCGATCACCTCCGGACTTGCTCCGTCCAGACCAAGGATAAAAACCTTTTCAGATGACATCCGAATCTTCCTATTTCACATACCATCTCTTGAGTTCGATAAACATCTTTTTACCCTCTTCTTCTCTACCCCGAACCCTGAGGTTCTGCCTATCTCCCATTTTAACAGATGCTGGAGCTATTTGAACGCAGGTGGTCGAACTTCGAACAGGATCAACCAGTCTCCCTTGTTTTTCCAATCGCGGATTCGGATCAATTCTTTTTGCGTTGCCTTCTCTAAAAAGACCGACGGATCTCTCACTTTTTCATCGACAATAAGGTATCGAACCTCTTTAGAGTGAGCCGCCTCGATGATCTCTTCGTAACTTTTCTCCGGCATGATGACCCAAGGCATTTCTGCATAGAAGCCGATCTGAGGAAGCCTGCTCATCATGATGTTTCCATTTTTGGAAAGATGATCTTTCATCCAAAGGCCGACCTCTTTGTGAAGCAGACGATGCCCCCGGCCATGGACCACCCTTCCCTGAACAAAAATCACGATGAGAACAAGCAGCAGAGACAGGACAGGAAATGCCCGCTTCCATCTTCCCTCTTTCAGTCGCGGTGCGATCCATCCCGTCAGACAAATGAATCCAAGGGAGGCCCATGGAAGGGCAATTGAAGAGATCATGGAGGTATACCTCCGGGCAATCCACAAGAAGGGGAGTAGAA
>Ga0115026_10000525_pt1 | contig 10737 bp, 9 predicted proteins | sample Mud_0915_D1_FD_83878 | JGI IMG/M metagenome (GOLD analysis project Ga0115026, IMG submission 83878) | Wetland microbial communities from Old Woman Creek Reserve in Ohio, USA - Mud_0915_D1 | ecosystem: Environmental > Aquatic > Freshwater > Wetlands > Sediment ...
ACCATGATAGTTGCCCGGTTAATAGTAAGCGTTTAGGCATCAGCAATGAGCTGTCAGGGAAAAGCGGTATATACGAATCTGCCAGCTCTTGCTGAAAGCTGTCTGCTGAGGGCTGATAGCTGAACTATTATGCTTATTATAAAACGAAATACGAAAAATATGCAGTAAAGGCCCAACATATCAGAAGGGACTTCACTGCCGCACCAAGATATCTGTTTCTCTCAAGAAAATCAAGGCCGGTCACACACAGGACCGTATAGCAGGGAATGAGGCCGATGGTATACGTGGCCTTGGCAGTGCTGTAGATCGGGACTGTGACATAGAGATACAAGAGAGCAGCAAAGTAAACAGCAATGCAATACGCAGAGAAAATCCAGGCCGGATATGAGGACTTCGGTCTGCTCACTGTTTTGACGAAACCGATAATAATTCCAGCAGCCGGCAGCAGCGAGAGCAGTGTGCCTGACAGCATGAAATCATAATTCCATCGGGGGCGGAATTCGTAGGCAACTGCGCCGATGAAGCCATCGAGCCAGAAGGTGGAGTATATTGAGTCCCAGAAGCCATAGATGGCGGAGTACATGGGGGTCGACAGAGACCGTCCAAAGACTATAAGATCAAAAATGGTCCTATAACCGGGTTCCTGCCACCAGATAATCTTTCGGGACGTATCCCAGCCGCCGATAAACGGTTTTCCGAGCTCCAGCCAATTTCTGAGATAATACCAGCCTGAGATGATTGCGATGATTCCCAAAACTGCCAGTAATCTGCCGGCAATGCGCCTGAACGGTTCTTCATTTCTGACCATCACAAAGAGCAATGCCAGCAGGACAGGCGGTATGAGCAGGATTGCCGTAAATTTCGTCAGGAAGGCCAGGCCTAATGCCGTTCCCACATATACGAATCTTCTCTCCGGCAGAGGACCCGTGGATCTTATTATTCCCAATGTCAGAACGATAGCCGTTGCTGAGAGAACTCCGGCGAGAGGCTCGTTTCCTACAACCTGAGACAGGTAAAAATTCATTGGTATGAAGCCTCCGATCAGCGTACCCATCATCTGGAGGTCATTGCGTTCAGGAAAGACATACTTCACAGCCCGGTATGCCAGTTCCGCCTGCAGCATGCCGCAGATGAGGGGGATAATCCGCAGCAGGATCTGCACTTTTTCTGCAGAAAAGAAAACCTTCAAGCACATCTGAAATAATGCGGATATGAGGTAGTACAGAGGCGACTGGAACATTTGCCATCCCTCGGTGGCGAGGGGAACTGCACCTTTTTCCGCAACATACGAAATATAATCATAATGGTCCGGCGCATCGAACCCTATGACCAGAGGAATCTTTGCGATGTTGTTCACTGCGAGTAGGAGCCAGGCCCCCATGACCACCCAGCGGCACATGCGGGGATTGTTCACGATATTTCTGAGTCCGGGATACTGCCGCAAGAACATACCGGAAGAGAGAAGGACAAAAAAGCAGACAAGGAATAACGGAAAATAAAAGGGAACCAGAGAATAAAAGGCCGTGACGGCAGAAGGAAATTTATTGGCCAATTCCAGTGGTCCCCTTTCATCTACCTGTTTAACCGGCCCCCAGGTGCTTCCATCGATGCTTGCCTCCCAGTTTTTCCCTGTATGTATGTCTAGCGTTTTACTGTAGGCGAGCAAGACGGCAGGGCCATTTTCGTTCAAGGCAATGATGATGAGTTCGTGCGGACCCGGCGTGAGGTAGTCCTTTAAATCAACAGAACGCGGGTATTTCCAGTCCTCTATGAAGTTGAAGGGCAAGACAAGCCGTTCGTCAAGATAAACCTCTGCTGTCCGCAAAGCCCTCACGGTGAGCACCGCTTCCGGAAGCGCTTTTTCCGTGACAATCCGTATCCGGTATCTGATCCCTTCATCCCCCCGCCAAGACCGGAGACTAAAAGGCCTTTTTATCTGAATCCATTCGGCACCCCCCTCTGAGAGCAGAAATGGCACCTCAGGGTCCTTGACAATCTTGACCACGGCAAAGACAAGAGGTAACACCAGTATCAGCAGGGAGACAATGGTTATGGTTGCATGAAGTGCGCGTTGCCTCATCCCATTCTCTGTTTAACCGAAAGCTTACTCCCTTTCCCGCTGAACATGAAAAAGTTCCCGATTCCCCATTTTTGGAGAGCAAATTTTGTGGATGTTGCAAGGACGCCGAAACCGTATGTGACACTCCTCCTGAAATTTATCGACGAGGCATCCTCAAAATATCTGGTCGGACAACTTATCTCCCCGATTCTGAATCCGAAATAGACTGTCTGCGTGAGCATTTCATTATCAAAAACAAAATCATCCGAGTTCTCATTCAGGGGGAGGGTTTCCAATACTCTTCTGCTGAAGGCCCGGTATCCCGTATGATACTCCGAAAGCTTGACACCGAGCATAAGGTTTTGAAAGAGCGTAAGGAATCTGTTCGCTATATACTTGTAAAGGGGCATCCCCCCTTTCAGGGCCATGCCTCCGAGGATTCGCGAGCCGAGCACAACATCGTAATGTCCTGATGCTATCATGGAGGCCATTGCCGTAGCGAGGCGGGGAGAATACTGATAGTCCGGATGGATCATCACCACAATGTCAGCGCCATGCAGCAAGGCTTCCGTGTAACAGGTCTTCTGGTTTGCACCATAGCCCCTGTTTTCCCGGTGAATAATTGTCCTGATGCCCAGCTCGCGGGCGATTGTCGTGGTGCTGTCTTTCGAGGCGTCATCAACGAGAATGACTTCATCCACATATTCGAGGGGCAGCTCAGCAAAGGTCTGCCGGAGGGTCTTCTCCGCATTGTACGCCGGCATCACCACTATGACTTTTTTCCCGAGAATCATGAATTCTGCTCCACCATCACTCCTTCATCGCAAATACTTCGACGCTGCCGCCCCTTTTCAGGACAAAGGACTCAAACACCGAAAGGGCAAGAGAGAGGGGGAAATATAGGGGCAGCAAAACGAGCGTCAACAGCATGTCTCTTTTCCGGGAAAGGGCAAGCTCCTCCTTCCTCAGTTCCGGATTTTTCAAAAGACCATACAGGTAATTCTTTTTTATGCCGGAGATGTTAAGGAGCGTCTGCAACCACCCATAGGGGCCATACTCAATATCAAATCTCCTGATCTGTACGGCTCTGAATAAGTGCTTTCCCAGTAAATTCACCAACCCTGCTTCGGAAAAATGATAGATATGATACGGGATGTCCAGATGAAACCAAACACCCTTTCCGACTGAAGCCTGCAGGCTTGAAATATTCGGGACCGCGCATACGAGCAATCCTCCCTTTCTGAGCAGTCTCTGGCATTCTCTGACCATCTCACCGGGGTCATGGAGATGCTCCAGAACGTGGTTCATTGTTATCACATCAAAACTTCCGTCCCCGAACCCCCACTCCGCAGGCCCTCCACTTTTCACAGGGATGTGGCGTGCCTTTGAAATATCCCGGGCGGTCTCCGCATCCGCTTCAACGCCGGCCACGGTCCATCCGTCCCGCTGCATAATGTCGAGGAAGAGACCTCTTCCGCATCCTATATCAAGCAAGGTCCCCCCAGATACGCATTTTTTTATTCTCTGCTTTCTCAATACCCGCGAAAGATAAATGAAAAATTCTATGACGGGATTGAATCGCTTTCCCTCCGCCGAACGGTATCTCCCGGAGGTGTAAAGAGCCGAGAGGTCCTCTTCCCGGGGCATTGGAACGACACTGCCTGTCTCGCAGGCCGGGCAATAATAAACGTCATAGACGGCACATTCCGTCTCAACGTTCCGGATGAGAAGTGTGCCGGACAGCCTATTGCAGATGCCGCACACTCTTCCCGTCTGTATTTCATCTGAGGCAGGCAGCGTCAGTTCATTTTCAGGCTTTTTCAAGAAGTCCGGATGCATCGCCTCACCCGGAGGCTGTTTTTCACTCTGCGCTTGTCTCCAGTATTTCGATCGTGGCATCCTTTTCCAGTTCAGCCTCCCATTCACGCATTCTCTTTTGCATCGCCTCTTCCCTGAGTTTCTTCTCAAGGGAGGCCCTTGCCTGCTCGAAAGATATCTCCACCAATGGCTGATACTCCAGCAGTTTGATAATTTGGAGGCTGTCGGAGGTCTTCAGGACACCGGACAGTTCTCCTTTTTTTAATTTTATTGCAGCCGCGTAAAGTTCAGCCTCCTCTTCCTGTTTTACCTCAAGGTCCCTTACGACAAACGTGCCGTCAGGCTTCATGCTCCACGGGTTGGAGTCTTTATCGGCCCTAATGGCATCGAGGACCGATTCCGCCTTTTTAACGTTCTCTATGTCGTCTGTAGCGAGGAAGAAGACGACATTCGTGATGAGAATCTTTTCGGGTGTCCTGTATGCATTTTTTTCCCTCTCATATGCCTTTTTCAGGTCTTCTTCTGAAACAGAGACTCTGGCCGTGACTTCTTTTGCTGCGATCTTCTCAAGGACTATCTTTTTTTCTGCAGAGGCTCTCAGACCTTCCTCCGTCATTAGCGACTTATTGAGAAATTCTCTTACCTTCTCATCTCCTCCCATTTTTTTTCTGAAATTCGAGAGCTCTCCGGCAATAGCCTCTTCATCTGCCTGTATGCCCATCGCCTTTGCCTTTTGGTAAGCAAGCTCCTGCATAATCAAACGACGCAGAGCTTCTTTTTTTACCTCCGCTATCGGGTCAGCCGCATCCCTGCTCCGGATTTTCCTGGCATTTATCCGGTACATCATCGTGATGACGGCATCCATGGATATCTCCACCCCGTTTACCCGTGCAGCCACCCTGTTGCTGCCCTCTGCAAGGCCTGCACCTGTGCCATGTCCAGCTCCTGGAGATGGCGACGAATTGGTCCCCGCATCTCCCGCCGAGGCAGAAAGCGGGAGCCCGCCAATCAGTGTCCAGATCATCAATATAACAATTGCTCTTCGTATGCCCGAAGCTCCCCGGCGAGCTGCCTGTTCAGTATTTCTGTTCATCGTGCTTGTTATCCCTTTTATTTTCAGATGTTATGTGCATGTTTCAGGACTGCTTTTCCCCTTATTTTGTCTAGAAGAGCTTCCTCCGTAATCGAAAGTAATAATTTTGATAGGTCCTTTCCGTATTTACTATAGCAGATTCCGATTCCGTGAAATTAATCGCGGCGCCGAGTTCGAAATGGAACCTACCCACCTTCCACGCGACAGAAGAACTCAGCGAATATGAATTCGCATCCGATAGTGCGGTGCGCCGCCAGTAAGAGCCGCTCGCAGACAGAGAGACCCCTTTGACGGGAAACCTTTTGATTATCCCGAAAGCAGCGCCCGTAATTTGTTCTGAGTACGAAATCCCGTTTCCCGAAGTCCCTTCAGGATACGAGTTTTTCGTATATTGGACGCGCGCATTCAGTCGGAGCGTGCGGGTCAGGTCCTTCTGGTAGTAAGCACCGAGCGCCCATGTGCTTGAAGGAACAATGTCTGATTCAACGTGTGTATATTCCGCCAGAAACCTGAATGGCATGAGAACCACCTGGATGCCGGCCGTATCAGAAACTTGGTCATAATCCCCCCACTGTGTGGAACCTGACATAACTTCCCGCTTTGTGCTGTAATGACGGTAGTACGGGTAAAATCTTTCAAAAAGATCCGAAGAGAGCCTGAAGTTGAACGTATCCGTTTGATATTCAGCGTCCTCCTCGGTCGATTTGTACGATACCAGGAAATCATACACAGCCGGCTCGGGGAATTCAGGGGGGAGCAAGATTATCTCAATCTCGAAGGCAACCCCAAAGGGTGTAATCATGTAATGGGTTCCCTCCTCCAGTTGGATGCGATGCTCAGGCACATCGGGGTCCAGCAGAAAAACGGTAATGGAATCTGCAGCCACATTTTCATCAGTCAGTAAGAACAGCGGTTCGCTGATGTCCCTGGGAACTCTCTGACGGAATGCCGTATCAATGGTGGTTGTGACGCCATCTCTTTTGGTATTCGTGCGGCCGAAACCGATGCCGGAGCGGAGTATTCCTCCCGGTATGTTCTTTACATAATTTACATGGAACTTATTCGAAAAAGACTCTACTGACCCCTCGGATGAATCTATCCTTGTATATCCGACACCATAGCTGGTCACTAAACTCCGGTAGAGTTGATGGGTAAGGCTGAAATATCCGCTGTTTGATTTCGAGGTGGTGTCACTGCCTTCGTGAAACAGATTCTCCGATTCGCTTTTCGTATAGGCGTAGTTGATCGTTCCCCTGAAATTCAGGGGAAGACTAAACCCCAGAGATTCAGCCCAGGAGAACGTATTTGTGGATGAGCTGCCATATTCTGAAGTGTAATACCTCAAACTGGTAGAGACATTGAGTTTTCTGAGCGAGATGCTGTTGGACAAGGAGGCGCTGTTTCCGATTGATTTGTCCGATGACGTATCAGAAGAAAACTCGATCCGCCGGAAACTGCCGGAGAGCGACAGGGATCGATACTCTAAATACTGCTTGAAATAGGTGAAGTTTGCCATGTAAGAAGTCCACTCGGATGTGTCTATATCTGATTCTCTGGTATTGTTTATATAAGAGGCGTTGAAGAAATACGGTTTGCGTTCGTACTTGAAAATAGCGCCCTTGCCGTAGGAAACCGTGGACACGCTTGAAAACCCACTTCCTGACAGTGGCTCATATCTGAGATAGAAGAGTTCGAGGTTATAGGGATGCATCGGCAATATCTTTGCCCTGAGGTTGAGGCCGTTTGACCAGCCGGAGCGGGAACGGGAATAGGACGCCGACGAAGCATCGCTTTCGTATCTATCCTGCAACAACCCCACCGTGAGCCCAAGTTTGTACTCAATGAGCCGGGGGTGATAAACAAACCCATTAAAACTCAGGGTGACATTTTCTTTCATCCAGAGCGATTTCTGTTTCATGGACCAGTCGTCTGTCTTGGTATCATATATCCTGCTAATCCCGTATATGTCTATGTCCGCTTCATAATCCACGATTGAAGGCATCCATTTACCGATCTCGGCCAATCCGGATGCGGGAATGAACAGGAAAAGGATTGCAAAAAAAAATATCGTTTTCCGGGGTCGGCTCATAGCACCTATCCCTGCGTAAGCTCTTCCCGAATTATGTAATAATCACGCCCAGATCGTGATACCACTGTCAAAGCAATTTCCTTTCTCCCTCCGTGAAAAGGGATACGGCATGCTTCTGCTCAATGTGCGGGCTTCTCAGCGCCAACCAAAATACCTTTTCAACGCAGCAAGCCCGCTTTGCGAAAAAAGGACGGGAAGACAACCCTCTCTCACTATATGTGTGATCCCTGTAATCTCCATGGTTATTTTTTGCATAATCCCATCTTGAGCTATCTCAAAAAATACCTGTCATCCGAACTGTGGGCATCATGACACGCCGAGCATTCTTCGATGAGCCCCGCATGCTTTTCATTCCGGTTGAGATTTTCTTTATTGTGACAAGAGAGACAGAATTCTTCAGGTTTCGCCACCAGGAGAAAGGGATAGCCGGAACCGTGAGGGCTGTGACAAACTCTGCAACCGCCCGAGGCAACAGGCCCGTGAATGTATTTCTTATGCAAGTCAAGACTATGACATTTTACGCAGAGCTGATCAATCGGCAAAACCAGCTCATTCGTCACTTTCCGGTGGCACGCATCGCACATTTTGGCTGCAAAAGGTCCGTGCTGCGTCTGTCTGCTTTTTGCCTTCCTATTGCCGGATCCTTTCCCTTCCTGCTCTTTCCTGAGTTCCTCTGCAGCCCGTCTCTCAGGGTCAGGAACGCCATCAAAGAAAAAACTGAGTGCTTTATACTGTCCCTGCGTCTTTGGCTCGCACCCGCTGGCCATGACCAGCAAAACCAGCACTGAAACGATCGCCAGCTTTCTTGTTATCATTGCTGAACATCCAAATCATTGCACGTGAAAAAATTACTGATGACTTTTTTTGCTCCCCCTCCTCCTGTTGTCATTTGGAAGGCGGTCCCTCGTCTGCAGCGCCTTCCGGTCGCACATTCCGCTTAAACTCTTTTTGCGCATTTTTCAGCAGATTCTCTTTAAGCTCTTCATCCAGTTGTGCGTCTGTGGGATATTGTTTCCCCTTTTCCTTGCCAAAAGCGTAAACGCTCACCATCCTCTCTCCGAACTGGCTTGTCACGAGGACCAGGTATTCCATCTCGAAATTGGGACTCAGGTACTGCTCGAAATATTTCTTATTGTCGTAATTTAGGGATACCTTGGCCGGCAGGGTGAGGCTGCCCGGCATTGCCCCTCCACCTCCGAAAAAGGTGAGGAGTTGACCGTTTTCCCTGAAGACCTGGACATTATAAAATGAAGCGTCAACGACATAGAGCTTGCCCGACCTGTCTACGGCCACTCCTCTCGGCCGTGAAAAATGTCCGTAATTCATGCCAAGTTTTCCGATGGTCTGGAGTAAATGCCCGTCCCGGTCGAATTTCAGGACCTGAAACCGGCCCAGGTCGGAGACAAAGAGATACCCCCGTTCGTCAAATGCAAGGTTCAGGGGCCTGTCCAGTGAGCCCGAACCGAATTTCTTGATCAGGTCTCCGCTGCTTGAATCAAATACTTTTATTTCGCTGTTATCCGGGTCTGATATGTATATTCTGTCTTCGTAACGGACAGCGTCAACGGGGTTCCATTTTTCCTTTATTCCCAGGGTCCTTACGTATTCGTCGTTTCTGTCGAAGATGACCACCACTTTTCTCAACGTATCTGTTACATATTTATTGCCTTCCTTGTCTATGCTGATATTGATCGGCTGAACGAGTTTTCCCTGCCCCTGTGCGCCTTTGAGCTGCCCATAGGTTTTTTTCTCCAGATCAAAAACTATGACCGCTCCGCCAGTGTCGCAGACGTATATTTTCCCTTCATGCATCGCTATCCCATAGGGTTTTACGAGTTTTCTCCTGTCTCCTTTTTCACCCGTGATGAAGGAATCGAATGCAGACATCCCGCCCTCTATGTCCTCTGCCCCCTTGAATGAGACGAGGAACTGATAACGGGGAAGTTCAGGTGGGGGCGGATAAAAAACCGTTTCTTCTTTCGCCTTTGGAGCGGTCGCGCATCCCGCAGCAGACAGGACCACGGCAATGAGCACCATAAAGAGTACTTTTCCATGAAATTTCATCCACATTCTCCGTGATACACCGCGTATTTTTAGTAAGCCCGAACAGCTTTTAACTCCCAATTCTGCTATCAGAAAATGCCATATCTTACACTTAATTTGTCTCATCGCACAAGTATGGATAACCGTGAGCAGCAGAGTGACGTGACAAGAATTGTGGTCACTTCATTACGAATAAAGCAGCATTATTCGCGAAATCTCTCCACACCCTCCTTTGCAAAAGAGATTACCTATTTGCTCCTTACCATCTATCCCCAAAAAAGGGTTATCTTTGACAAATATGATATTTTTCATTAATTTATTAAAAAAAAGAAGGGGAATGTCGCCATTCCCCCTCAAATTGAAAATTTCGCCTACGTATGGTGATTATGGATTGATCTGACCGCCTCCCCAAGTTGACGGGCCGTTGAAATCTGCTATCCCTATGCCTGTTTTATATCCCTTCAGGTGGCAGGAGAAGCAGAGGTTACTGTTCTGATCGCTGACATACAGGAGCTTCTCTCCGGAGTTGCCCGTGTTGTGAACAGCGTGGCAGGTAGCGCATTCCATCTTGTTATTGTAAAGGAAGTTATCGACGGTTGCTGCGCCGGCAACATTGATCGCATTCGGAACTGCACCGTATACGGCTGCATCGAGGTCATGATCGAATACCGCCACATCAGCAGGGATAATCTCGAGGTCAATAGCTGAAACGAGGGTGTAATCGAAACCGATCGGATGATGGTTTGCAAGGTATCCGTCTCCGCCGATCCTGTACTGGTCGGTCATGAAGGCAGCGCCGGTACTGATCGACCTGGTATCCTGCGGCGTGCTGCCGAACTGGTTGACAGCAACAGTGCCGTCATGACAGCTGAGGCAGAGCAATGATGCTGCTCCAATGGTCATGCCGTTGGCGATCGACTGTGCGGCCTTCTGCGCGGGATCAATCGGAGCATCCGGGCCGTTGTAGTAAGGGGTGAAGACCTGTACGGTCTGATCATGGTTCCAGAGAGGAAGGTACGTGTAGTCCGCGGAAACGGATTCCGGTCCTGTTCCTTCGACAATGCCCGTAAGCTTATAGGCATGGTGAGGGGCATGACAGAAAATACAGAGCCTGTCGAGATAGTCTTCTTCGCCTGTTGACTTGTACCCCACGAGGGTATTATACCTGCGGAGGTCATGGACTGTGCCGTTGATTCCGATACCGGCTGTTGCTGCGGTCTCACCGGTGTATCCGGGCGAGATTGCGCCTGCAGTTGGGACTATAAACATTCCAATTGCAAGTATAATCATTAATACTAATAGACGTTTCATTCTTAATCCTCCTAAAAAAATTAATTTTTCCCTTGGGCCCGCTCCTGCGTTCAGATGCGAGTCTCACTTTTTTCACCTTCCTGAAACCCCACGAATCATGAAGGCAATTTCTTACTGGCAGACTGTAATATTTTAATATCTAAAATAAGCATTTTCCATGCCAACAATTCACAAAAAATCCATTCTTCGCAACCAACAAAAAAATCCTTTTATTATCAGGAAGTTCCAAAAACAAAGGTGCTCAACGCTCTCTTAAGTTATCTCCTTCCCCATTCATGGACAGTTGATTTCACCATTCATGATGAGGTCATTTAGGAAAAAAAC
>Ga0115026_10000526_pt1 | contig 10734 bp, 7 predicted proteins | sample Mud_0915_D1_FD_83878 | JGI IMG/M metagenome (GOLD analysis project Ga0115026, IMG submission 83878) | Wetland microbial communities from Old Woman Creek Reserve in Ohio, USA - Mud_0915_D1 | ecosystem: Environmental > Aquatic > Freshwater > Wetlands > Sediment ...
AACCAAAACAACAATATGCAAACCCGTTGTTATGAGAATTGCATCCATCAAGCTTGCCCTTGACAGTTTCCTCCGTTGTTGAACACTTTTATTCCGCAATCCGAGATCCGCAATCCGCAATTATCTGACTTCCTCATCACTCACGATATGGCCGTCCGAAAACCGAATGATCCTTTTACTGAACGAGGCAATGTCAGACTCATGGGTCACCAGGATGACCGTTATGCGGGAATCCCGGTTCAATCTCACGAAAAGCTCCATGATCCCGACGCTCGTTTTCGTGTCGAGGTTGCCGGTCGGCTCGTCGGCGAGGATGATCGGCGCGTCGTTCACGAGCGCCCGCGCGATCGCGACCCGCTGCTGCTGGCCGCCGGAGAGCTGGTTCGGGTGGTGATCTTCCCTGCCTTCGAGGCCCACGCTCTTCAGGGCCGCCCGCGCCCGGTCGTGACGCTCATGCGTCGGGAAACCGTTATAGAGCATGGGCAGCTCGACATTCTCGATGGCCGAGGTGCGCGACAGGAGATTGAACCCCTGGAACACGAACCCGAGCTTTTTGTTCCTGATCTCGGCGAGATCATCCCGCGACAGGTTGCCGGTATCGATCCCATCGAGCAGATAGCGGCCGTCCGTCGGCGTGTCAAGGCATCCGAGGACATTCATGAACGTGGATTTACCGGACCCCGACTGTCCCATGATGGCCACGAACTCGCCCTTGTCAATGGTCGTAGATATGCCATCGAGCGCCCGGACCTCGACGTCGCCGAGACTATACACCTTGGTAAGTTTTCGGGCTTCAATCAGGGCCATGGGGAAAAGATACCGCAACACCTTTCTCGCGCAAAGCCGCGAAGATCGCCAAGAACGGCATGATTCTGAATATAAACCTTTGCGGCCTTTGCGTGCTTTGCGAGAGATGATCTTCGCTGTTGATGTTCCGGTCCCGGTCAGAACATCCTCGGGCCCGCGGGCGCATTCGGCGTCTTGCTCTTTTTGAGCGACTCAATGATCAGCAGCTGGCCTTCCTTCAGTTCGCCGGAGAGGACCTCGGTATAGCTGCCGTCGCTGATGCCGAGCGCGACGCCCACTCGCTTCGGTTTTCCGTTCTCCAGGACCCATATCCCGGGTCCCTTCTTCTCGCCGGCGGCCGGTTTCTCCGTCGCCCGATCCGCGGGCCGGAACCGGAGGGCCGCGTTCGGGATCCTGAGCACGTCGTCCTTCGTGGAGGTGATGACCGATACGTTCGCGGTCATCCCGGGCATGAGCTTGAGATCGCGGTTGCCGACCTGGACCACCACGTTGTAGGTGACCACGTTCTGGACCGTGATCGGCGCCTGCCGTATCTGCCACACTGTACCGTCGAACGTCGTATCGGGATAGGCGTCGACCGTGAACTCCACCTCCTGCCCGACCTTGACCTTCCCGATGTCCGCCTCGGCAACGTTCGTATCGATCTGCATCTTGGTCAGGTCCTGGGCGATCGTGAACAGCGTGGGCGTCTGAAAGCTCGCGGCAACGGTCTGGCCCACGTCCACGCTCCGGGAGATGACGATACCGTCCACGGGCGAGAATATCTTCGTGTAGTTCAGGCTCGTCTCGGCGGACTGGAGGGCGGCCTTTGCCTGGGCAAGCTGCGCCCTGGCGCTGTCATAGTTGGTCTCCGCTGCATCGTAATCGTTCTTCGCAACGAGGTTCCGCGCGTAGAGGGTCTTATTCTGGTTCAGCAGGCGCTCCGCATCCCGCAATGCCGCCTGGGCGCGGTCGGTATTGGCCTGCGCCTGGGCCAGCTGGGTCATAAAGAACGCGGGATCGATCTGGGCGATGAGCTGGCCCCTGGTGACGCGCGAGTTGAAGTCAACGAAGATCTTCATGATCGTCCCGGAGACCTGGGTCCCGACCAGGACCGTCGTAACGGGGTTCACGGTGCCCGTGGCGGTCACGGTCTCCTTGACGTCTCCCCGCGTTACGAGCTCGGTCCGGTACTCCACTTTATTGTCCCCGCCCCTGAAGAACGCAAAATACCCGGCGAGGAGAACGACCGCGGCCGTGATCAGGACCGCGGCCAGCCGGAACCGGCGGTTGCCGATGATCTTCCTGCCGAGCGATGGACGTTCATTATTCATGAGCTGTTGCCTTCTTGCGCGCCGGGAAGATATGTACATTGTTCAGCCGCCGCTGGAACCCGTCCATGTAGAGATACACGACCGGTGTAACGTAGAGCGTGAGGGTCTGGGAAAAGAGGAGACCACCGACGACCGCGAGACCGAGGGGGCGCCGGGATTCGGCGCCCGCGCCGAATCCGAGCGCGATGGGCAGCGTGCCGAGGAGCGCCGCCATGGTGGTCATCATGATGGGACGGAACCGGACAATGCATGCCTTGTAGATCGCATCATGGGGCGTTGTCGCCTCCTTGCGCTGAGCATCCAAAGCAAAGTCGATCATCATGATGCCGTTCTTCTTCACGAGCCCGACAAGCAGGATCACACCCACGAATGCATACACGTTCAGGTCAGAGCCGAACAGGAGCAGGGTCACGAGCGCGCCAAAGCCGGCGAAGGGCAGGGCCGACAGGATCGTGAGCGGATGGATGAAGCTCTCGTACAGGATGCCGAGGACGATGTAGATCACGAGGGTCGCGGCGAGCAGCAGCAAGCCCAGGCCCTGCATGGATTCCGCAAAGGCCTGCGCCGTGCCCTGGAAGCTCGTGGTGACCGACGCCGGGAGGGTTTCGCGGGCGGCCTTGTTCACGGCTTCCACGGCGGTGCCCAGGGACACGTCGGGCCGGGTGTTGAATGACAGGGTGACCGCCGGCAACTGGCCCAGGTGGTTCACCGACAGGGGCCCCATGCTCTGGGAAAGCACCGACACGGTCCGGAGCGGGACAAGCTGGCTGCCTGACGAACGGATATACAGCAGGGAGAGCGAGGCCGGGTCCTGCTGGTACTCCGGCTCCAGTTCCATCAGGACACGGTACTGATTGTTCGGGGCGTAAATGGTCGTTATCTGCTGGCTGCTGTACGCTGCCTGGAGCGCTGTCTGCAGCTGAGTGGCCGTGATGCCGAGGGCCGACGCCTTGTTGCGGTCGATCTCGACGTTCACCTGGGGGTTCTTGATCTGCAGATCGCTCGTCACGTCCTGCAGGATCGGCAATTCGCGCATCTTCGCCTCTAAACGGGGGGCATTCTCGTAAAGCTCGTTGATATCGGGGCTCTGGAGCGTGAACTGGTAGAGACTTTTCGTAATGGTCCCGCCCAGGCGCACCGGCGGCGGGTTCTGGAGGAATGCCACGATCCCGGGGACCTGGCTGAGCTTGGGCCTGAGCTGCTGGATCACCTTGTCCACGTGCAGTTTCCGCTCGGAGCGCGGCTTGAGCCGGATGAAGAGACGGCCCTGATTTCCCGATGAACTCGGGCCGCCTGCGCCGGCGGAGGACATGAAGGCATCGACGTTCGGGTCCTGGAGCACGACGGCGGCCACGGCCTGCTGGTGCTGTTTCATGGAATCAAACGAGGTGCCTTCCGCTGTTTCCGTGACAATGGCCAGCTGGCCCGTGTCCTCGCTCGGGAGAAAACCCTGCGGCATGTACCAGAACAGGAACCCGGTGGCAAGGAGAACGACCCCGGACACGATCATGGTGGCCGGACGGTGCCGGAGCACGGAGGACAGGGTCCGTTCATAAAAATGCAGCATGTTGGCGAAGAAACGCTCGGACGCCTGGTACAGCCTGCCGTGCTGTTCCTTCCCGTGAGGACGCACGAACCGGCTCGTCAGCATGGGGATGAGCGTCAGGGCGACAAAACCGGAGATCAGGATCGACATGCCGATGGTGACCGCGAATTCGTGCAGGAGCCTTCCCATGATGCCGCCCATGAAGAACACGGGGATGAAGACCGCCACCAGCGAGACGGTCATGGACAGGATGGTGAACCCGATCTCCTTGGATCCCTTGAGCGCGGCCTCCATGACGGTTTCGCCCATCTCGACGTGCCGGACAATGTTCTCGAGCATCACGATGGCGTCGTCCACCACGAACCCGACGGAGAGCGTAAGCGCCAGAAGGGACATGTTGTCCATGCTGAAGTCGAGGACATACATGACGGCAAAGGTGCCCACAATGGACATGGGAAGCGCCAGACTCGGGATGATCGTCGCGGAAAGGTTCCGGAGGAACAGGAAGATCACGAGCACGACAAGGCAGACAGTCAGGACCAGGGTGAACTGCACATCATGCACGGAATCGCGGATGGACTCCGATCGGTCGAACAGGATCTCGAGGTTTACCGAAGCCGGCATCTGCTGGCGGAACGTGGGCAGCAGTTTCTTGATTGAATCCACGACCTCGACGGTGTTCGTGCCAGGCTGGCGCTGGATCGCCAGAACAACGGCCCGCGTGTCCTTGAACCAGCTCGCGACCTTGTTGTTCTCCACACTGTCGATCACGCTGCCCAGTTCCTGGAGCCGCACGGGCGCGCCGCCGCGGTATGCCACGATGACCGGACGGTATGCCTTGGCGTCCAGCAGCTGGCCTGATGACTGTATGGTGAACGCCTGGCTCGCGCCTTCAAGCGTGCCGGTCGGAAGGTTCACATTCGCACGCGCGACCGCTTCCGCCACTTCGTCGATCCCGATCCCCCTGCTTGCCAGTGCGCGGGGATTGAGCTGAACGCGCACGGCGTATTTCTGCGATCCAAAGACCTGCACCTGGGCGACGCCGCTCACCATGGAAATGCGCTGGGAAATGATCGTCTGGGCGTAATCGTCCACAGCCGAGAGTGGAAGCGTCGGAGAGCTGAGGGCGAGGTAGAGGACCGGAGAGTCGGCGGGATTCACCTTGCGGAAGGACGGCGGGCTCGGCATGTCCTCCGGCAGCTGGCGCGCTGCGGAGGCAATGGCCGACTGGACGTCCTGGGCCGCGGCATCAATGTCCCTGCTCAAGTTGAATACGATCGTGATCCGGGTATTCCCCTGCGTATTGGCCGAGGTCATGGAATCGATGCCCGCGATGGTCGAGAACTGCTTCTCCAGCGGAGTGGCCACGGCCGATGCCATGGTCTCGGGAGATGCTCCCGGCACGTTCGCGCTCACCTGAATCGTGGGAAAGTCCACGTTCGGCAGGTCCGACACCGGCAGGAGCCGGTATCCGGCGATGCCCGCGAACAGGATCGAGATCATGACCAGGGTGGTCATGACCGGACGGCGTATGGAGAGTTCGGAAATATTCATGGATCAGCCTTTTTCGCCACAGCGGACAGCAAGCCTTATTGTACCGCAGAGAACGCCGAGACCGCAGAGAAAACCAAAACGTTAGGTACCGATAGAGGCAGATCTTTTCTGATGTTCACTGAGAAGACCTCTTAGAGCAGGCCTAATCATAGTTTCTTTCAGTGTAAATCAGTGTCAAGGACTTTCCCTTCCGGTATTCGTCGTCCTCAGCGCTCTCCGCGTTCTCTGCGGTAAAAAATCCTATTTTTTTGTTTCCGTCTTTGCTTCCGGCATCTTCTCTTCTTCCGATTTTGCGTTCTTGATCTCTACCTTGGCGCCAGGCACGAGCCGGAGCTGGCCGTCGGTCACGACCCTTTCTCCTGCCGCGAGCCCCTTGTCGATGACCGTCCAGTTGCCGTACAACCTCCCCGGCGCCACGATGCGGAGCTCGGCGGTCATGTCATCTTTGATCACGTACACATACTGGCCCTGCTGCCCGGTCTGCACGGCCTGTGACGGCACGACCACCCGGTCCTTCTCATTGGTCAGCGTCAGGACGACATCGACGAACTGGCCCGGCCAGAGGACGTGGTCCTGGTTCGGGAAGGTGGCCTTCAGCAGGATCGTACCGGTCGTGGTGTTCACCTTGTTATCGATGAACGTAAGCGCGCCATTGATGGGTTTCAAGGCGCCCTGGGGGATGCTCACTTCCACATGAAGCTCCCCCGTTGCCTGGTACTTCTTGACGTGCGCAAGTTCCTGCTCCGGCACCGAGAAGGTAACGTAGATGGGGGTGATCTGGTTGATGGTGACGAGCGGAACGTCATTCGCCTTCACGACATTCCCCTTCTGCACGGCGATTGCGCCGGTGCGTCCGTCGATAGGGGACATGATCGCGGTGTATTCCAGCTGGAGCCGGGCATTCTCCACCGCGGCCTCGTCGGCCTGCACTACGGCATCCAGGGCGTTGGCATTGGTCCGCGCCCGGTCATATTCCTGAATCGACACATACCCCTTCCCGGACAGGGCCGCGTAGCGCTTTGCCTCCTCCTGCGCGTTCTGTGCCTGGGCGCGGTCGCGCGCGAGCGCCGACGCTGCCTGCCGGAGGGCGGACTCAAAGGGCCGGGGGTCGATCCGGAAGAGCATCCTCCCCTTCTTCACGTCCTGCCCCTCGCGGAAGAAGACTTCGGAGATCTCGCCATTCACCTGGGACTTGACCGTTACGGTATTGTAGGCCTCCACGTTCCCGATGGCCTTGATCTGGAGCGGGACGTTCTTCCGGTCCGCGGTCTCCGCGACCACCGGCACTGCCTTGGGCGGAGCCTGCTTGGCTTTGGAACAAGCAGCGGTAAAACTGATCACACCGAGGACCAGGAGCATCAGCACAAAATACGGCCTGACGATTCCCCGCGTCCCCGTGCCCACGCGTCCCCGTATTCTCTTCGAGTCATTCCGCATTCGCATCATTCCCCCATCGCCTTCAGCAGCGCCGCTTCGGCGATCTTATAGTTTGCCAGGGCCGCGATGTAGTTCGTCTTGGCGTTGGCCAGGCCCACCAGCGCGCTCGTCACGTCGAGCGGGCTGCCCACCCCCGCATTGTACCTGCCGGTCACGATATCGTAGTTCTCCTGCGACTGCCGGACCGTCAGCTCAGCGACGACGACCCCATCGTCGAGCGCGCGCAGGTTCAGGTATGCCTGCTGCACATCAAGCAGGATGCTCTGGCGAAGCGTCTCCTCATTGGCCTGCTGCAGGTACAGATTCTGCTTCGCTTCCTTCACCTGGTAGCTCGTCAGAAAACCGCTGAACAAGGGGATGTTGAGGGTCACGCCGGCGCTCCACCCGGACAGCTCGGGCACGAAGACATCGCCTGCCCGGGTGTAGGTGGCGTTGCCGGTCAGCGTCGGGTAATGCCCGGTCCTCGCAAGAGCGACAGACTCCTGGAAGGCCTCTTTTGTCGCCAGGACGGACTGCAGGTCCGGACGGTTCGTGTAGGCCCGCTGAACGGCCTCCTCGAAGGAGACCGGGCTCTTCTGGAACGCCAGGGTGTCCTCTATGGCAAAATCGGGGAGATCCGGAGCGCCCATGGCGTTCTTGAGCGTGACCCGGGCTATCTGGACGTTGTTCTCGGCGCGGATCTGGGCGAGCCGTGCGTTGCTCAGGTTCACCTCGGCCGTCGTCACGTCATATTTGGACTTAACGCCCGCATCAAAGAACCCGTTGGCCTGATCGAGCTGGTCCTGCGTCAGCTTCACTGTCTCGACCGCTACGTCCCCGTTCTTCTCCGCCTGGAGAAAATTGTAATATGCCTGCTTCACGCCAAAGACCACCTGGCTCACCGTGTTCCGCCGGTCGGAACGGGCGGCATCCTCACCCAGGCGCTGGACCCGCACCTGGCTGGGGGTTCTGCCGAAGTCGAGGATGTTCTGGGTAAGCTCAGCGTTGCCCTGATACAGGTTCTGAGACCCGTTGGTCGGGTCTACGTAGGAAGAGAACTTGCTGTAATTGCCCGACAGGTTTATCTGCGGATAGTACGCGGACCGGGCCTGTCCCACCCGGGCGGCAGCCGCGTTCACGGAATATTCCGCAGCCGATATGCTCGGGTTCCTTTGGAGGGCGATGTCGATGCACTGCTGTAGTGTCAAACGGTCGCCGGGCTTCACCTCGCCGGTCGTTGGGGTGACTGTTTGCCCGGACACGATTGCCGATGTCGTGGTCGGGGCCGTTGCCGGTGACTCTGCCGCTCCGGCTGCCGAAGCTCCGGACCAGCACAGGAAGGCGCACGCCGCGAGCGTCCCGACAGTACACGTTGTTCTCTTTGACCGATGGCTCTTCATGCTATTTCCTTTCCCTCATGGTCCCGTGGACGAAGATGTCCACGATCTCCCGGACATCGCGGTCCAGTTTGCCCTTCTTCGTGATGTCACGTTCCCGCAGCAGCTCCTCGGACCGGAAGTATGCGAAGAGCAGGCCGAGAAGCATCCGGGCGCTGGTCTCCGGAGAGACCTTCCGCAGAACGCCCTTCTTCTGAAGCGAGGAGAAATAATCGGACAACGTCGCCCGGAGCTCATCCCCCGTGGCGGTATAGACCTTGCGGGCCTTGTCGGGATAGAGGTTCGCCTCGGAGTACATGATCTTGATGAAGGATTTCTGCTCCTTGAGCGTGAGCAGGAAGCGCTTCGCGATGGTCATCAAGGCCTCCTCATACGCGAGGCCGTCGAGACGGGGCCGGAGCTCGCGCAGCCGCGGCAGGAAGGTGTACTGTCCCAGCAGGCCCTCGAAGAGCTTTTCCTTGGACCCAAAGTTCCGGAAGAGCGTCAGCTCAGAGACCCCCGCCTCCCGTGCGATCTCCCGCGTGGTCGCGCCAAGGTAGCCTTTTTCCGAGACGAGCTTCATCGTCGCCCCCAGCAGGCGCTCTTTGGTGTTCGATATGACCGGTGTCTTCTGCATGTTAGTAGGCGCTTACTATACTGGGACACCGGATCGTTGTCAAGGTTGAATCAAGGGCAATAGCATCCTCATTATGACGCATGACGAAAAAAACGGGCACCACCTCTCGGGGTGATGCCCGCCTGGCTACCATATATAGAGGCTTTTGCGGTCTACTGCGCGCCGTTCCCGCAGGTCGGGCAGTCGGGGTCCTTGCGGATCTTGTACTTTTTGAAGTCCGTGGTCGCCCCTTCCCAGACGAGGAGCTGGTTCTTGAGCGTCGAGCCCGTGCCCGAAAGATACTTGAGCGTTTCGAGCGCCTGGAGCGAGCCGATGACCGCCGGCGTAGCGCCGATGACGGGAAAGACCTCCTTCGGCGGTGCCTCGGGGAAGATGCAGCGCAGGCAGGGCGTCTCAGGAGAATGGATGAACGAGAGCCGGCCGTCGATGCCCCAGATGCTGCCGTACACGAGCGGGATATTCTTGCGCCTCGCCGATTCGTTCAGGAGGTACCGCGTCGGGAAGTTGTCCATGCAGTCGAGGATGATGTCCGCGTCGCCCACCAGCTCGTCCACGTTCTCGGCCACGATCTTGTCGGTAAAGGCAGTGACCGTAATGTCAGGGTTCAGCCGCTCGAGCGTCATCTTGCCCGAGACCGCCTTGTTCGTGCCGATGCGCGTGTGGTCGTGCAGGATCTGGCGGTTCAGGTTCGACCAGTCCGGCGAGTCGAAATCGCAGATGCGCATGCTCCCCACACCCGCGACCGCGAGATAGATGGAGACCGGCGACCCGAGCCCGCCGGCCCCCGCGATGAAGACCGTGGACCCCTTGAGCTTCTTCTGCGTCGCCTCGCCCCAGCCCTCGATCATCATCTGCCGGTTGTAGCGCTTCAGCTCCTGTTCGGACAAACCCATTGGATATCCTCCCCCTCGTTCCGGACCGGCCGGAGACCTCCCCCCGTCAATGGGACACAACGTAGCATAGTCGTGTCAGGATTTCAAAGCTTTTTATAAAGAGAAAGGCGGGAAGATAGGCAATTTCGATTAGGAATGATGACATGCAACTAGCACTGATTCGTGTACACTGGCGACTGCAAAACATCAGATGCATAATACCGGTTGAAACTTGCAGGGGCATGCGCTCGCTCCTGGATTTAAGCTCCCTACAACGAACTGCATGGAGCTTCGATCCTCAAGGTTGAACTAATTATCCTAATCGCTCGCTAACCCCGCAGCAGGCTGCGGGGAATGCGCTCGCTCCTGGATTCATTACCGGCGCAGTCTCACCCGCGCCTTTTTTACCATGGCGTCGGGGACATAGGATGATTTGAAGATGCGCAGGTTCTCCTTGTTCAGGTCCTGCTCCAGGTTCAGATACTTGTACTTGGGGGGCAGGATCTTCGCAAAATTATTGAACATGAACTGATACACGCCCTTGAACTTCGTCAGGCCCTTTGCAAAGTGCAGCACAAAGGTCTCCTCGTTGACCTCTTCGCCGAGCACGAATCCGGCGGGCTCGCCGTCGGCGTAATAGATGCCTCCGCAGAGCATGAGCTCCTCGTACCGATCGAGCGCCTCGCGGCAGGGGCCAAAGTCCGTTTGTCCCGCGTCGAGGCCCGTGTCCTTCTGCCATTCATCGAGGATCGTGCGGGCAGCGTCCATGTGCGCGTCCGTGAGCGGCAGGGCCTGGTGTCGGTAGGACTCGACGAACTGCTTCAGGAGATTGCGCTTCTTGTGCAGCTTTCTCCCGGCAAGGGTGCTCATCTTTTCCACCGTATAGAGGTAGTCCGCGTCGCCCTCGTGGAAAGAGACCTCGTAGTCATCGGGGCTGAAGGCGCCGAGCCATTCTTCGGGAACAGGGAACAGGAAGTCGACCTCCCGAAGGCGCTCCTTCAGCCTCACCGGGTCAAGGGCTGCCGCCGTCGCGGTCGGCATCAGGTAGGTGAAGCCGTCATAGGTCCTTCCCTTGATGAACACCTCCCCGTCGGACAGGACCTCGTACCCATGGCTCTCGCGGAAGAGGTAAAGGTTCGCGAAACAATATTCCGAGAGCGGGTTCGTAATCGCCCGGAGCAGCGGGGAGAGGACATCCTTATGGTGCAGGCCT
>Ga0115026_10000527_pt1 | contig 10732 bp, 11 predicted proteins | sample Mud_0915_D1_FD_83878 | JGI IMG/M metagenome (GOLD analysis project Ga0115026, IMG submission 83878) | Wetland microbial communities from Old Woman Creek Reserve in Ohio, USA - Mud_0915_D1 | ecosystem: Environmental > Aquatic > Freshwater > Wetlands > Sediment ...
CCTACGATGACAATTGACCAGCCGACAATTAACCATTTGAAGAATTCTGACAAGAAAGCCCCTTAGCCGAAAAAGCAAATTTCAAATGTCAAAACCTGTTACTGACAGGTGCAGGAATCACAACGTCGAATCAATGTCAAATGCCGTCACGTTAGAGTTTGGTCGCTGGGGTTTGGTTAGCATTTTATTTGAACTTCGAACTTAGAAATTTGTAGTTTATTTTTTTACGACTCTCCCCTCGCCCGCAGGTTGTACTTTCTCATCAGCGCCTGAAAATTTGGCCTTAGCATTCCCACTTCTTCCGCAGCTCTGGTGACATTCCATTGATGGCGCTCCAGCGCATTAAGCACAAAAGCCCTTTCAATCTCCTCAACGGCCTTTTCCCTCACATGTTTCTTAATCTCTTTTAACTCTTCACTGGTCAGGGGAATTTGGTTTTCCAAAGTTTCTTTTTCTGGCTGGCCGGGAAGAATCAGATGTTCCACTCTCACCATTTCATCGTCGGTCATCACGACCGTCCGTTCGACCACGTTCTCCAGCTCTCGGACATTTCCCGGCCACGGATACTTCATCAGTTTTTCCATGGCCTCTGGAGTGAAAGCTTTGATCGTTTTTCCCATCTCCTCAGCATATTTCTTGAGAAAATGAACTGCCAAGAGAGGGATATCTTCTTGACGTTCTCTCAGGTTGGGAAGAGAGATGGGAACAATATTGAGTCGATAATAGAGATCTTCCCGGAAGGTCTCCTCTTTGATCATCTTCTCGAGGTCCTTATTCGTGGCGGCAATCAGCCGAATGTCCACCTTCTTGGACTTGGTTCCCCCCACCGGAGTGAACTCTCTTTCCTGCAGAACCCTTAGAAGTTTCGCCTGAATCGACAAGCTAATATTTCCCACCTCGTCGAGAAAGACAGTCCCTCCATCTGCCACCTCAAAAAGGCCGGGTTTGGTGGTGACTGCACCGGTAAAGGAGCCTCTCACATGACCAAACAATTCGCTCTCCAAAAGATTTTCCGATAGGACGGCACAGTCAACCGGAACAAACTGTTTCTCCCTCCTTGGACTATTGAAATGAACGGCCCGGGCGATGAGCTCCTTTCCCGTTCCGCTTTGACCATAGATCAGGACCGTGCTGTCGGTCGTGGCCACTTTGGCAATGATCCGGTAGATCTCCTGCATCTTCTTGCTTTTTCCCACGATGTTATGGAAGCCATACTTTTCCTGTAACTCCTGACGGAGGTAGATATTCTCCAGCATGAGGCTCTTTTTCTCAATCGCCTTTTTCACCACAATAGTAACCTCGTCCGGCGTGAAAGGCTTAGGGATGTAATCGAAGGCTCCTAACTTCATGGCCTCGACGGCGGTTTCCACGGTAGAAAACCCAGTGATCATAATGATAATCGAATCCGGATACTCCTTGTGGAATGTCCTCAGCACCTCCATGCCATCGATCCCCGGCATTTTCAGGTCGGTGATGACGATGTCAAAGGGGTTGGCTTTCATCTTTTCAAAGGCTTCCTTTCCGCTCAGAGCGATATCCACCTCATACCCCTCCTCCTCTAGAATCCGTTTGCAACTCTCACAAACGATCATTTCATCATCGACAACCAAAATTCTTGACGTAGACACCTCTTGCCTCCCACCTTTTCTTAGACTAATCAATTCATCTTACCATAAAGGAAAGAATCCTTTCAATCTTCGCCCTCCTCAAATTCCTTCGGCTCCCTAAGGAATCCAATCAACAAACCTGAAAGCAAAGAAACACAAGCCCCCAGCCCGAAGGACCATCGAAAGGTCCCTGTCACATCAGCTAAATGACCGGTCACGATCGGACTGGCCATTGCGCCTAACCCATAGAAAATGGTTAGAAGCCCAAGAACGGTTCCAGTGATTTCTCTCGGAAAATGATCCCTGGCACAAGCAGCGACTAACGGAAAAATCCCCCCGTAAAGAACTCCAAACCACGCGACGCCGACGATGAGGAGCAGGACATTGTTTCCACTGAAGACTATAAACAAGATACTTAAAGAAACCAGTATATAAGTCAGCCCAAGGGATCTTTTCGTCCCAATAGAGTCAGAAAGAATCATGATCAAAATTCCACCTGGAATTCCCGTAAACGCGGCCACCGTGATAAACAAGGAGGCAACACCATAGGGAATGTTCAACTCCATCTTCCCGTAGGTCACAATAAAGTCTATCAAGGCGTAACTTGCATAAGCTATGAGTAAATAGGAAATGCCCACAATCCAGAACTGACGTTGTTTTAAGACTTGAAGATAATCTGCTCTTTTGGGAAAATCCTTTCCTCTTGCCTCTCCGAGCTTCCCGCCCCAGGGAGAAAGGCCCATGTCCTCCGGCCGATCCCTGAGGAGTAACCCGTTGAGCAGAAAGAGAAAGAGTCCCGCGATCCCGAGTATGAACCACCCAAACCTCCAGTTGTATTTGCTGACAATCAACGGCAGGAACAAGCCCATCAATCCAAAACCAGCCCCGGCACTCGCATTGAGGATCCCCAGCGCCAACCCCCTCTTGTTCGTCCCGAACCACTTTTGGATCAGCGTCGCACTCGGGACCCACATTGCCGCAGCACCCAGCCCGACGATCCCGAAAAAAACAGCGGAGGCGAGCAGGCTTTCGGCTTGACCCATGAGAAAGGTCCCTCCTCCTAAAAAGAGACAAAAAAAGCTGATGACCTTTCTCCCTCCAACACGATCCGTCAACCAACCCATGATCGGCGCAAAAATAAGATAGGTTATGGCAAAAGCACTTTTAATCAGGCCAGCCTGAGCCTTCGTCAAGTGAAGATCTTTAATCATTTCGGGTAAAAGAATTGGGTAGGCACCGATGCGAACACTATAATTAATAAAGAGAGTGATGAAGCTTGTTCCCAAAACCACCCATGCCCAATGGATCCTCAACAAACTTTTTCTTCGATCAGTGTCCATCTCTTCGTGACAATCATCTCGATATCAGCTTGATCTCCCGACTCTGCCTGCGCCCTCCCTCAGACTCAAACCTCTGTGTTGCTGTCGAATCTTCTCTCCAGCTCTCTCAGGTCTGAGATAACGAAGTCTCCGTTTTTCTCGCCTGACCGGTCAAGATAAAAGGCGTGGATGCCTAACGAGCGAGGAGCAAGATAGTCAAATTCATAGTGGTCACCGACATGGACAATCTCTTGCGGATAAACTCCGAGGGCCCCACAAATCCGCCCGTAAAATCCGGCCGTCTTTTTTACTTGACCAAAATCGGAGGTTGCTGAAAAGATTCGATCGAAGTATCTCCCAAGGCCTGTGGCCTCCATCTCTATGTCGATGAACTCCCTTCCGGCATTGGAGGTCAAGATGATGGGGAATTTCTCCTTTAACCAAGCCAAGATATCATCGACGTCCGGATAGATCCTGATTTTATCCACATATTGGAGCATCAAGTCCTTCCAATTCTTTTCCAGTTTGAAAAATTGAAACCAATACTTAATGTCGTACCATTCAATCGCGCCCTCCCCCACTTTCAGGTATTCTCCTACCACAAAATGTTTCGCTTCCTCGAATGGAATATTCGTCTTTTCTGCGTAAAGTCTGGGAATGCCGTGTAGCCAGACCCAATCTGTGAATTCCGGGTCGACTAATGTCCCATCCATATCAAAAGAAATGATCTTAGGCATATCTAAATTGTGTGTTAAGAATATCGGGTATCAGGCCAGAAAACTTGACTTCATACCCGATGGCTCCCTGATGTCCTGATTCCTTGTTACCCTTCATTCTGATCTACTGATTACCTGATAGCCGCCTTTACAGTTATATTCTTTCCAATACCAAATCTTCTCCGTTCCGAATCTCCTTTTCCAAATCAGCGATCGCAATGGTGCGGATGGGCAGGTAGACCCGAGAAGTAAAAATCGTAATGCACCTCTTGTTAAACATCATTAAAGGCGCATGGGGTTGATGGGATCGGACGAGAACCTGTCTCTGATATTGCTCCATCAATCGGTCGAAATATTGCCGTCCAAATTGGGGTCTTCCCCAAAGGTCTCCCATGGAGTCGGTTTCGTTTTCCACAAAATCTCCCCAAACCATTCTGTCCCAGTTCCCATTTCCCAACACGACCTGGCCCATCTCTTCAAGGGATTTTAAATCCGGTAGAGCGGCGTGAAGGCCCAAGATTCCATTTTGAGTCGTTACGGCAAGGGGAAACTTAGAAAAGAGAAGGCCGTACTCCTCCCTCTCTCTAAGAGAAAGAGAACCCCAGAAATTGGAGGGGTAGAACTCCTTCACCATAAACCCCTCGTGATTCCCCGACAAAAGAAAGATGTCTTCAGGATGTTCCAGTTTCAACCTCAGAAGGTATTGGATGTTCTTCTCTGAATCATCCCCACGGTCTACATAGTCCCCCAAAAAGACAATGCAATAGGCCTTTTTCAAATATCGCTGGATCACCTGTTGACTGGCATCCAGATCCCCATGGGTGTCTCCTACGAAGACAACCTTCCCCTTGGAAGGAAGATGAATCAGCCGTCGCTCATTCTCAAGCACTCTTTCCGCCTCTTCAAAGAGATTTTCCCAATCCATCTCTATCGCTCAGAAAACAATCGTCTCGTTATACGGTTAGGGCTAAGAGGCCCGTATCGTTAATAGAAGGCTACGGTTGTCGTCTTTTAATTATTTGCTGAACGTAACCGTTACCGGTAACCGAAACGGGCTTCGTAACCGTAGCCCAAACACCATCTTTACCTACCATCCGGAATCACTTTGACGTGGACCTTCCGATTCCTCGGCCCATCAAATTCACAAAAAAAGATCCCCTGCCAGGTCCCGAGGACCAACCTCCCTGATTCAACAAAGACGATTTCAGAACAGCCCACCAAGCTGGTCTTGATATGAGCCGGAGAATTCCCTTCCATGTGGTGATACGGATCCTTAAAGGGGACAATCTTGTTCAGCTCCATGAGAATATCATGAATGACACTGGGGTCCGCATTCTCATTAATTGTCACCGCTGCAGTCGTATGAGGAATAAAAATGATGCAGATCCCATCCTTCACCCCTGTCTTTTTCACTGCCTCTTGAACGGGACGGGTAATATCAATAAACTCTGTCTGGGTAGACGTCCTCACCTCAAAAATCTGCATCATCTTTCAATCACCCCCTCTAAAAAATATAGGAAACCGGGCGACAGTGCATCACGGCTTCAGCTTTGGATTGTTTCCGTGATATCCTGATCTCCTAGTATCCTTTCTTCATTCATTCAGAGACTTCATCAACGACTCACCTTCATATCACATCCAACTAAGAATCTCAATAATATCTAAATATTATAGTTGATGAATCCTATTGACTCTGCCATTTCAATTTAGTAAATTCCAATCCGATTGAGGAAACAAGATGAAAGCTGCTTTTCGGATGTGGAAGAACACCAGAATGATCATTTTAGTCGCCGTCTGTGCCGCCATCTATGGAGCTGCGCTCATTGCTTTTAAGACCGCCATCCCCATCATCCCGGGGATCACTGAGGTGCGCGTCGCCAATATCTTTCCGATGGTGTTCGGAATGCTATTCGGTCCAGCAGGCGCCTGGGGTTCCGGAATCGGAAATCTCATCGGGGACACCTTCGGTGGCACAGTGGGACCTTCATCCCTTGCCGGCTTTGGGGGCAATTTTCTACTTGGCTATCTCCCCTATACCATGTGGGCTACATTTGTCCCCTTTTCTAACAAATCTCACGAATGGAAAGCAGAAAGCTGGCGCAATTGGATAAATTATTTTCTTATCGCCTTTATCTCCAGTGCAGCGTGTGCGGTGATCATCAGCGTGGCTGTGGACGCTCTTGGCATCGTGCCCTACGCTATTTTGACCAAGATTATCACCTTTAACGATACCCTTGCCAGTTGTATTGGAATTCTCCTATTTATTTCCGTCTACGGTATTACCAAACAGCAACTCAACCTCTTCTGGGTCGATGTCATGGAAGAGAGTGACATCAGCACCCCCTTAGCTGGCACCATCGGCGCATGGGTGGTTACTGTAGCTTCGCTATTCGGCCTTCTCGGCGGAATGATCACCGACTTTCCGGCAGCCACCATTGGCTGGGTCTGCGCCCTTGCCATTGTTATCGGGAGCCTGCTCCTCTAAAACCATGGGATAGAGAAATGGACGAAAAATCCGAAATTCGAATATCGAAATTCGAAACAAATTCAAATTTTCAAAATCCAAATGTCCTAAACCTTCTTTTTTTTCGAACATTCGAAATTCGGTCATTTGAGATTGTTTCGAGCTTCGGATTTCGTGCTTCGGATTTTGGGATTATCGGATGGCTACTGCAATCTCGATTGAAGATCTGACATTTACGTACCACGGAAGTAGACGGGCCGCCCTGCGGAATATCCGTGGCCAGATTGAGGAGGGAACCTTTGTCGCAGTGATGGGGCATGGAGGGGCGGGTAAATCCACGCTCTGCTGCAGTCTCAATTCCCTCGTGCCCAGATTCTTTCGTGGTGAATACCAGGGCCGTGTTCTGATAAAGGGAGAGGAAGCTGCCCGACGTCGAGTCGCTGAGATGTCACGACACGTCGGATTGGTCTTTCAAGACTTTGAGGCACAACTCTTCTCTACCAATGTCGAACTGGAAATGGCTTTTGGGCCGGAAAACCACTACCTCCCTCGCGAAGAGATCGGGCGCCGCATTGAGCGATATCTCAGGTCCACAGGGTTAGAAAACCTTCGCAACCGTGAACCGTCCAGTCTCTCCGGCGGGCAGAAGCAACGCCTGGCGATCGGTTCCGTCCTTACATTGGAGCCAAAGGTCCTTGTGATGGACGAGCCAACGACCGACCTTGACCCGCTCGGCCGACAAGAGGTTCTTTCGGTCGGTAAGAGTATTCAGGAAGAAGGCCGCGTACTTCTCATTGTGGACCACGAGCCGGAAACAGCCGTCACGGCAGACCAAGTATGGTTGATGAGTAATGGTCAATTAGTCTCAAAGGGGGCGCCTTCGGAAATCCTTGTAGATGTAGTTGCAATGGAATCGTGCGGGGTCAGAACCCTGCCAACGGTGGAGTTGTTTCACTCATTGAACTGGCCAGGCACCCCTTTCACTGTTGAGGCAGCCGTTGAAACCATTCAAAAACACCACTTAGCCCAGCGCGTTGAACCCAAGGTAAAAGCAGCCCCTTCGGGACATCTCCGGGGATTTCCTGTCCTCAAGGCAGAGGAATTAAAATACATCTATCCGACCCACAGGGTTGAAGCACTGCGAGGAGTTGATCTGAATATCTACGAAGGTGAATTCATCGCCATTTTAGGTCAGAACGGCTCTGGCAAGACCACATTGGCCAAACATTTTAACGGCCTGCTCAAACCCAACTCCGGCCGCATATTGGTGCAGAACAAATCGACTACTGAGTATACACACCAGGAGTTAGCACGGTTGGTGGGATATGTATTTCAAAATCCCGATCACCAGATTTTCGCGAGAACAGTTGCTGATGAAGTGGGTTTCGGGCTCAAGATGCGAGGGGAAACCCCCAAAATGATTGGAAAGCGCGTGGCGGAGACGTTAGAGGTGGTCGGCTTACAGGGATATGAACAGAAAGTTCCCTTTGCTTTAACGAAAGGTGAACGGCAACGCGTGGCGGTAGCCTCTGTTCTGGCAGCTCAACCCCGGGTGATCATCCTCGACGAACCGACAACCGGCCTTGATTATCGTCACCAACGAGACATGATGGAGATGCTAAGGCGCTTAAATCAAATCGGGCATACCATCATCATCATCACCCATTCGATGTGGGTGGCAGCTGAATATGCAGTTCGTACGATCGTCATGAAAGATGGCGGCATCCTTTCCGATGGACCCACCCGCGCAGTCTTCGGTGACGAAGCGAGGTTAGCTGAAGCTTCATTATGCCCCCCTTCGCTTGTGCGACTAAGCAACTGGTTGGGCACGGAGGCCCTCACGGTTGAACAGATGGTAAAAGAATTAAAAACCGGGTAGGGAACGCATATATGCGTTCCCTACATCAAACTACTTGGAATATTTTCATGCGTCGTGAGTGACACGTCCGTAATGAATGAAGGACTGTTGTTATGACCATTTTCCTTTACCTTGACAGGAATACCTGGATACACCGCCTTGATCCGCGGACGAAAATGATCGGCGTACTGGTGATTTTCTGCATCTGCCTGTGTTTTAACCATCCCCTCCACATGGCAGCGATCAGCGTGGGCATCCTACTGATCGCGATCTCGGGTAAGGCATTGCTAAATTTCTGGCGGCTCCGCTTCATCCTTTTCCTCCTCATCGCTTTCAGCACAGTGACGTGGCCCTTCTTTGCGAAAGGGCCAACCCCTTTGTGGTCGTTCGGATCACTCCATGTGAGTCAGGAGTCTCTTCTCTACGGCATCGCCATGGGACTGCGCCTGGCGACTTTCGTGGGCACCGGCTTGATTTTTCTCTCAACAACGAGAAATGAGGAGTTGACGAACGGTCTTATCCGGATGGGATGTCCTTACTCAATAGCCTTCGCCCTGTCTACAGCGTTAAGACTTGTGCCTACTTTCGCAGGTGCCGGAGCTACCATCATCCAGGCTCAAGTATCGCGCGGATTAGACCTGCAGTCAGGAAACATCTTTAGCCGTGTTCGTAAGTTCATTCCCCAGGCCGTGCCCCTCTTCATTTACGCCATTCGTCACACCAATCTTTTAGCGATGGCTTTAGAATCAAAAGGATTCAGCCCCGAATCAAAACGAACCCTTTACTATGAACCCTGTATGCGGGTAATCGATTATGTGGTGCTTGGATTTCTTACGGCGATTTTCGCCATATTGCTATTTGCCCGAGTGGGCTTACACCTCGGTGTTGTGATCCCGGGCCGTCTGTAGTGCGGCCTACGACATAATGCGCTTTAGGAATACGTAAATACCGATTCGTCATTCCCGTGAAAACGGGAATCCAGGCCAGAAATACTGGATTCCGGGTCAAGCCCGGAATGACAAACAGGAAACCAAATGGTCAAAGGGTGAAGGATAGAATTTTAAAACAAGTTGGGTTATGTTTGTATTACCGAAAACATTGAGAATGGGATGAAGAAATGGAACGAGAAAATAATATTTATTTGACTCCGACTGCGGTCATTGACAGCGACCATAAACGTATTAGAGAATATGCGGCGATGATTTCTGACGGCCTGGCAGACCCCGTTGAGATTGCCACAAAGCTCTATCTGGCTGTTCGGGACGGCATTCGATACGATCCTTATGCGCCTTTTTATCTTCCCAATCATTACCGTGCCAGTTATGTGCTGAAGCGAGGTAGAAGTTTCTGTGTGCCAAAGGCATCTCTTCTTTGTGCGTTGAGCAGGGTTTGCGGTATTCCTTCACGTGTCGGTTTGGCAGATGTGCGCAATCATCTTACCACAAAGCAACTGATCGATTTCATGGGAACGGATCTTTTTGTCTGCCACGGTTTTGCCGAACTCTATCTGGAAGGAAAATGGGTAAAGGCCACGCCGGCTTTTAACAGGGAGCTTTGCGAAAAGCATCATGTACCTCCTCTTGAATTTAATGGCCGCGAAGATTCCCTGTTTCAACCTTATAATTTACAGAATCAAAAGTTCATGGAATATGTGGCCTTTCGTGGGGTCTACCCCGATATTCCTGTAGATCATATCGTTGAAGCATGGAAAGAAGCTTACGGGGCAGATCGTGTCAACTATTGGATAAAAGCGTTTGAAGAAGCCGACGGTCGTAGCCTCTCCAACTTTGAGAGCGAGGAGATCCTGGACGAATAATCCTTGAAATCTTACCCTGAATCAGGTATGTTGAGGAACCAAAGGGAGGAGAATTCAGATGTCCCAGAAAAGGATTTCAGAGATTCTGAAGCTGGTTGAATTCCTCAATGAGGAGGTGAAGGAGGTTTCGAAAAGATTAAGCCGAGTGACGCCAAAAGAGATAAGTGAAAAATTAGGTGCCTTAGCCCTTCTCCGGGAAAAGGTCCTCAATCTTCAGGTTGACCTCCCCCAGGATGTAGAGAAAAAACTTTCCGAACTTTACCCCTCCATCGATAAGATCAAACAAAGACCGTCCTAATACCGCAGAGCGCATAGCGCAAAGAGCATAGACTTACGTTTTAATTAATACAAACGCAATTAATATATTGTCATTTCCAAACGCGAGATTCCGAAACAAGTTCGGAATGACATACTTTTTTTCTCTTGCTGAACTCGCTTTGGCATCTCACTTGGTGCGTTTGAGTGAGATTCGCGATGCACCATGCCCTATGCCCTTTGCGTCATTTAGTAAAACGCAAGACTGGCAAAGCTGACCACGGACTGGGTCTCTGGTGTAAAGGCCTGGCCATATTTTAGAAGTTTTCCTTCTCTAGCCTCGAGGAGCTTGAGCATCGAATAGATCGCCGGGAAACCGCAGATTCTCCTCCGATCCCTCTCGGCCGCGATCAGTGAGAAGAGTCCCTCTCCATCCATCTTCTCCACGCATTCTAACATCTCCTGGTCTTGCTGAGACAAGATCCTGAGTCCGTATTCATTCATCCCTTCTCGATCTCCGAATTGAAGGCCCATATGGGCCAGATCAGCACTGGCGATGTAACAAACCTCTCTCCCGAGGGATGAAATAGCCTCCTGAAGCGCCTCGACGAACCGCCGGATGGGTTTGACGTCCATCGGTGATATTCTCTTCTCAATGGCCTCGTGAAATGATCCGATCAAGACGGGAACGATCTTC
>Ga0115026_10000530_pt1 | contig 10727 bp, 8 predicted proteins | sample Mud_0915_D1_FD_83878 | JGI IMG/M metagenome (GOLD analysis project Ga0115026, IMG submission 83878) | Wetland microbial communities from Old Woman Creek Reserve in Ohio, USA - Mud_0915_D1 | ecosystem: Environmental > Aquatic > Freshwater > Wetlands > Sediment ...
CCCTGGGTAGAGGTTTAAGCCCCTACAACGGTTTAGCAAACCGCCGCCTTCAGCCTCTCGGCCACCTCACCGCATCGAGCGAACTATTGTCGCACAAGAACCTGTGGATTCCAGCCGTTCGACCCAGATCGGCGATTCGGTTCGATTGTCGCTGAAATCGTCCTGCCGCGACGCGGCCATCCGTGGCGGCACTCACGTTGAGCGCCATGGGGCTCACGCAGGCGCCCGGTCGGCTACAGCTCCGGCCACGCCGGACGAACGGCGGATCGCGGCTGCCCACCACCTGGCTGCCCACCACCTGAGTCAGCCGTACGAGAAGACCGTGTCGCCTGCCGCGCACGCGCCCCGCCGGGGATCTTCACTTACAGACCTTGTCAGTCTTCGTGATGTTGATCCTGAAGGTCGTCGTGCCGCCGCCGTCAGTCGACGTCTCGTGGATCATGTTGCCGTCGGCGTCGAACGTATCGACTTCGACACCGGCCGGTCCCGTAATCGTCATCGTTCTGGCGGAATCGTTGTACGCGTACCGGAGCGCAAAGGTGGACGCACGGCTGCTCACGGTCGCCGAGGTCGGCCTTCCCTTCGGATCCCACGCGTTGTAGGTCGTCACGAGCACGTTGCCCGTCATCGCAGTCGACACGCGGGTCTGCCGGCGCGTGTCGTCGTATTCGTACGTCAGGACCGCACCAGGTCCGGATCCGCTCGTGAACCGCCGCTCCTGCGTGTGAATGCGGGCGATCGGCGGAATCGTCACGATCTCGTCGACGAAGTCGGCCACCGACTTGTACTTGTCCGTGAACACCAGCGTGAAGGACCCGGCGTTGGTCCTGCTCCGCATCGTGCACACGCGAGACACGGTTGCCGTATCGAAGTGACAATCCTGCTCGATGGTGCCGGAGCCCGCCCCGCTCAGCGTGCGAACCTCCTCCGCAGCGTAGACGCGGCAGGTCGGTGACTCTTGAGCCACCGCGGAGCCGGTGCACAGCGTGGCTGCACCAGCGATCACGGCGCACGCACGACGGACGATTGTCGGGCTCATGTGTCCGAATATCATACCGCCCTCTCCACGCTGACGGCATTGACCGCTACCGGGCCGGCTCGCGTGCGCAGCCGTGGAACCGTCAGAACGCAACCGACGTGGTCAGGACGGGAGTGATGAGCGATGCCCATGTCCTGGGGCACCCAAGGTCCCGTGCGCAGGCGATCGACGCCTCACTTCGGAAGGAAGGCCGACCAGGAAGACCGGCGCGGCGCCCTCCGATCACCCGAGCCTACCGCCGTGGGATCCGGCGCCCCACCTCCGAGACCAGGGCTTCGAACTCGGAGTCCCCGCGCAACCTGGCCAGATCGGGATCCTCGAAGATGATTTCCCCGGCAAAGCCGTGGTCGAGGGCTTCGCGCAGCAGATCAAGGGCACGGTCACGCTCCCCGGCCTTTGCGGACAGACAGGCCAGGTTGTAGTAGCCGCGGCTCACATAGGGGTGCCGGGGGCCGGCGGCCCTCTCGGCCATGTCGATGCTGTCCCGAATCAGGCGTCGCGCCCCCTCGATCCGACCAGTGCCGACGTGGACCATGGCCGCCAGGTGAAGCGTCTCGGCCAGTTCCAGGTGCACCGGGCCGTAGACCCGCTCGAGGATCGCCCTCCGTCGCGCGAGGAACTCGAGCGCTCCCTCGGCGTCGCCAGCGGTGGACGCCGCGAGGCTGAGCTCCCTCAGGCTTCTCGCCACGTAGGGATGATCGACGCCAAGCGACCCTTCCCGAATGGCCAGGCTGCGCTCGAAGCACTGCCTGGCCAGCGCAGGATCGCCGCGCCGCAGCGCCACCTGCCCGAGACCGTCGAGTGCCTCGGCCGCCCGGGGGTGGGCGGAGCCAAGGGTGCTCTCCGTCACCCGGAGGGCGCGGTCGAAGCGCTCCTGCGCGGTGCCCACGTCCCCGGAGCGCAAGAGCGCCCAGCCCAAGCCGATGAGGGGCTCCACCACGCCGTAGTGTTGCGGGCCCAACTGTCTCTCGGGAATCGACAGGGCGCGTTCGAGCAGGGGAATCGCCGGACCAGGCCCTTCGATCTGGAGCAGCACGCTGCCCAGCAGGCTCGCCGACCAGCCGACGGCGATGCTGTCGCGCCCGAGCCTCTTCTCACGGATCGCCAGAGCGCGCCGGGCCCCGTCCCGGGCACGCTCGAGTTGACCGAGATCGGCGAGCAGCACCGCCTGCAGGTAGAGCGTCTCGGCGACCGCCCAGTGCTCCGAACCGAGTTCTCGCTCTCGAATGGACAGAGCCCGTTCGAATGCGACGCGGGCCTCATCGAACTGACCCAGCCGCCATTGGGCGAAGGCGAGATAGGTGAGGCTCGCCGCCGAGAGCCGGTGCTCCGGCCCCAGCGCCAGCTCGTGGATCTCGAGGGCGCGGCGAAAGCAGCGCCCGCTGGCAGCGTAGTCGCCCTGTTCACTGAACAGGATGCCCAGCGCGTGGAGCGTATCGGCCGTCTCGGGCCGGCCAGAGCCCAGGTGCGCTTCCCGGAGAGCCAGTGCCTCCTCCAGCTGAGTTCGCGCTTCACGGTGGTGCCCGAGGTTCGTGTGAATGCGTCCCAGGGTGGTCTTGAGCCGAGCCCTCGCCAGGGGCTGGTCCCGCAGATCGCGATCGATCCTCTCGGATAGCCCAGCGAGCGTTTCGCGTGGACCTGTCGTCGCCGTGCCGGCCCCTCCCGGGTCGAAGCCGTCGAGCATGCCGACGAGCAGATCCACTTGCCTGCTCGCCAGGCGCTCGGCGGCGGTCGCCCGCACCAGCCCCACCGCGGCCACGGCGAGTCCCGTGACCAGCGCCATCAGGACGAGTGCGGCCGCCAGGACGCCGGTCCGGTGACGACGACAGAACTTCCGCAGCCGGTATCCGTGGCCGGGGGAGCCGGCGGTAACGGGCTCGCTCTGCAGGTAGCGGCGGAGGTCGGCGGCCAACTCGGCCGCCGAGCCGTAGCGCCGCTGTCGGTCCTTCTCCAGGGCCTTCATCGTGATCCAGTCGAGGTCGCCGCGGAGCAGCTTGACGAGACTGCGTCCGTCGGTGCGCCGATGATCCGCCACGGCTTTCTGTGCGCCGCCCAGGCCACTCAGCCGGGTGCTCGGGGTGGGCGGATCCTCTTCGCGGATCTTCCGTCTCATCTCGTCGAAGCCGGCCGCCCGAAGCTCGTGGCCGTCGAACGGCGGGGCCCCTGCCAGCAACTCGTACAGGATGACGCCCAGCGAATAGACGTCCGTCCGAGCATCGACGTCGGACGCTGACAGACCCGCCTGCTCTGGGCTCATGTACTCCGGTGTTCCAATCCACTGACCGTGCGCGGTGAACAGGGTCCGTTCGGTCAAGCGCGTGTCGATGGCCTTGGCCACGCCGAAGTCGATGATCTTCGGCACGGCCCTGTCACCCTGCCGGGTGACGAGCACGTTGGACGGCTTCAGGTCCCGGTGGATGACGCCCTTGATGTGGGCGTGCTGTACACCCTCGCAGACCTGCGTGAAGAGCAGCAGCCGCTCCGGAGTCCGCAGTTGTTGCCCGTCGCAGTAGCCGTCGATGGCCTCACCTTCGACGAACTCCATGGCAAAGTAGGGGCGCCCACTCGCCGTGGTTCCGGCATCGAAGACCCGGGCGATGCAAGGGTGATCCATCCGGGCCAGCGCCTGTCGCTCGGATTCGAAGCGCAAGGCCACTTCCCTACTGACCAGACCGAAGCGCACGAGCTTCATGGCCACGCGGCGGCGGACAGGCCGAAGCTGCTCGGCCTCCCACACCTCTCCCATGCCGCCCTCGCCCACCTTGCGCACGAGCCGGTAGCCTTCGATGGCCTCCACGTCGTCCGTGCGTTCCAGCGGGGCCTGCTCGTCCGCCGCCAGCAGGTCATCGACCCCACGACGCAGCTCGGTATCGTCGCCGCAGGCCCGATCGAGAAAGGGGCCGCGCTCGTCGGCGGTGCGCTCGCAGGCCGCCAGGAAGAGCTCCTTGATCCGCGCGTGACGCTCGCGGGTCAAGACGAACCTCCCCGCGACAGCTCCACCCGCAGCCACGAGCGGGCATGCCGCCAGTCGCACTCGACCGTGCGCTTGGAGACGCCAACGGCCTCGGCCACTTCCTCGACGGTGAGACCGCCGAAGAAGCGCAGCGTGACGACCCGCGCCTCGCGCTCGTCAAGCTCCGCCAGCTTGTTGAGGGCGGCATCGAGGCTCAGCAAGTCCTCCGCGCTCAACGCCTCGGCCAAGGATGGTTCGCTACCGGGACCCAGGGTTACGCGCCGCCAACCAAGGCCCCGCTTGGCCGCCCCGCGCTTCCTGGCGTGGTCGATCAGCAGCCGGCGCATGACCTGGGCACCGACGGCGAGGAAATGGGTTCGGCCCGTGAAGCCTGTGCGAGTCTGATCCACGAGCCTCAGGTAGGCTTCGTGAACCAGTGCGGTGGGCTGGAGCGTGTGGCCGACTGGCTCCCGCGCCATGAAGCAACCGGCCAGTCGCCGGAGCTCATCGTAGACAAGTGGAAGGAGCTCTTCTGCGGAGGCCCTGACGGGCTCCGCGCCGGCCTCGAGCTCCGAGACGATCTCGGTGACCCGGTCCCTCGGATCGGCTGGCACGTCCGCCGCCCTGACGGCTTCCATTCTGGCACAGCTCACGACTCCGAGGTGCACGGTGAACCTGCCTCTTTCTTCGAACTGCACCCGCCTGCCAGCAGCCGCTATGAGGGCCTTCGGGGGCTGACTGCGGGCTTTCGGGGCGTTCTGCGCGTTACCTGTCGGGGACGGGCAGAAGGGTCCGCTCCCATTGAAGTACGCGCAGGACGGGAGGAGACCATGCAACGACAAGTGCGGGTGATCGTACTGATCGCGGTCGCGGCGCTCGTGGCGGCCCCGGCCGCGGCCGCCGAGTCTGACTGGACCGTCCGGATCTATGGCGCCTGGGCCAAGCCCAACGTGGACCTCCCCGTGGTGGATTCGGACATTCCTGTCGACGTCAGCGGCAACGGCGCTCTGGGAGCGGGGGCGGGCCTCGAATACCGCTTCCGGCCCTGGGTCGGCCTGGGTGTTGATGCGCTGCATGCCCGACCGGACATCGTGCTGGAAGCCGACCTTCCCGGCGGGCGGCGCCTGGTCTCCGACGGCCTCGGCTTCACGCCCTTCAGCCTTGGTCCAGTGTTCCACCTCACTCCCGGCAGGGCAGTCGACTTGACCGTCACGGCGATGGTCGGATTCGCTGTCTACGGCGACCTCCTGTTCGCGGTCGACGGGGAAGAGCTGAGGCTTCAGGGCGGAAGCGATCTCGGCTGGGGCCTGGGCGCGGCCATCGACATCCACCCCGGCGCCTCCCATTGGGCGATTCACGCCGGCGTGAGACGCTACGAATCGGATCCCGAGTTCACCAACAGGGACAACCGCGCCGTGGGGAGCGCAGCCATCAACCCGGTCGTGGTGACCGTTGGCGTCGGCTATCGGTTCTGAGGGCTGGTCGAGAGCGACGACCGGAGGTGCGGTGGTGCCATGGCGTCATCGCAGGGCGCTCGGGAATCCCGACGCGCACCGTGTTCCCAATGGCCGTGCGCCGAAGCCCGTGCGGGACGCGGCCTGGACGGCCGGCTTCGACCCTGGCTCGACACCAGGCGTGACAGAAGCCACTCGACGGGCTAGCGATGGCGACGCGGGGCACCTTGCCCTCCGGGCACCAGCTCCGTCGTCGTGGCGCGCGACCTGGGGCGTCCCAGGTCGCGCGCGTAACCGATCGATCCCGGGGTACAGTACTTCTCGAGGTACGCGCGGCTCACCGCATCCTTCAACCGCTCGCTCCGTGTCTGCACGGCCCGGACGGGGATCTGCCGGCCCTCGACCTCGATGATGCCGCGCGGTTCCTCGAGGAACGTCCGATACCAGCTTCGCGGCTTCAGGCTCCAGGAGCGGACGAACACCCGGTTCTCCACGACGACGACCCAGATGCCGATGATCCGGTGTGGTGCCGCCCCGGCGCGGATGCCGAGGATCTTGCCGTCGCGGATGGCCGCGACGATCTTCGGGGGGAACCGTCGCTGCGAGCCCATGGTCCGCTTCCTCCCGCCCCGTCGATCTCGGCTTGCCGCTTGGGGCGTCCGCATGCCGCCGGACGTCGAGCTGCGGTGACCTGCCGCGCCGCCGACCCTCCGCTCAACGCCGCGGAACGAACGCGGCAACGTCCGTCGCAACCTGCTCCGGCCGCTCCCAATTCGGGCAGTGGCCGGTGTCCTCGTAGACCGTCAAACGTGCTCCCGGCAGCACCGTCGTGAACCGGTCCTGATCCGCCCGCGAGAACAACGCGTCTCGATCCCCCCACAGCAGCAGCGTCGGGGCCTTGATCCACGGTAGGCGCGTCGTGGCGTCGTAGTCGACCAGGCCATCGATCGTGGCACGCCACAGTCGCGCCGGCAATTTGAGGCTCTCCGCGACGATGCGGTCGAAGAACTCCGGCGGCACCGGGTGGTGCACGGTACCCGCCTGGAACTCGCGCGCGAATTCCACGGGGACCGGATCGGGAAGATCGCGCAGGGATGCCTGCAGCTCCCGCGTGAGGGCATTCGCCGACGCAAACCCGGTGCCGATCAGCACGAGCGCGACCACTCGTTCCGGGTTCGCGATCGCCGCCTGCCGGGCGACGAAGCTCCCGAACGAATGGCCGACCAGCGTGGCGCGGTCGATCTCCAGGGCATCCAGAAAGGCGATGGCGTCGGCCGCCATCTCGGCAATCGCATAGCCGGACTCCGGGCGATCCGAATCGCCGAACCCTCGCTGATCGAAGGCGATGCCGCGAAGGTCCTCCGGGAGAAGCGACAGCACACGGCTGAACGAGAACCACGAGTCAGGCCAGCCGTGCACGAACACGATGGGATCGCCGCCCGCTGGGCCGCGCTCCGCGTAGTGGAGACGAAGCCCCGACTCGAGGCGGGCATTCGCAAACCGCACGGCGGGATCCCGGGACATGCCGCACACACTACCACGGCGATCGCCGCCGGGTGGCCCACTCCGTTCTGCGCCGCTCCTGCCCTCGGGTACAATCCCTTCGCGCCCTGGACGAAGAAGTCGACTCATTTGTGATACCTATAGACGCTGCGTGACCGGGCCCCCGAAAGGACGTCCTCATGGCCGCCGCGAACCTCGACACCCTCCTCACCGCCGGCGCGATCGCCAAGGCGCTGGGCGCCTCCGACGCGAAGGTCAAGAAAGCGATCAAGGACCTCGCGCTGAAGCCCGCGGCGAAGAAGGGCGTCTGCGCGTACTACGAGAAGGACGTGCTGCCGAAGGTGAAGACGGCCATCGCGAAGTAGGCCGCACCGCGGCGCCGCCTCACGGCCGCGGCGCCCCGAAGCGGTCGAACATGACGATGTGCGAGATGGCCTGACCCCGGTTGACCACGAACGCGCGGCCGTCATCCACCCAGCTCGCGCGGAAGATGATCTCGAAGGGCTGCGGGAACCGCACGGCCACGCGTGCCTTGCCCGTCGCGACGTCGTAGACCCAGATCGCATCGCGATCGCGACCCTCGCGATACGGGATGCTGACGAGCCGCCCGTCTGGGCTGAACATCGGCATCCCGTTCCCGGGCTGCCGGTCCTGCCACACCACGGTTCGCTGCTCGCCGTCGAGCAGGCGCAGTCCCACGAAACCGGTGTTCGAGGTCACGATCCAGGTGCCCGGGCCATCCGGCTTGCGAATCCAGTCGCCCCGGAAGAAGCCGTCGATGAACACCTCGGCCGGCCCACCTCCGGCGCGGACGACCTTCGTCGTCCACGCCCCGTCGCGGAGCGAGGCGAACATGATGCGTTGCCCGTCGGGCGACCACACGGGCCAGGCTTCCGCGGCCGCATCGTTGGTGAGCTGGCGCAGATCGGACCCGTCCACGTGCTGGACCCAGACGTCGGAGTTGCCCGTGGCGTTCGACACGAACGCGACGTGCGAACCGTCGGGTGACAGCGAGGAGTGCATGACGGCGTCACCCGGCACGGCCGTGACCTGTCTCGGCTTGGCGCTGCCGTCGAGCGGCATCAGCCACAGGTTCCGGCTGCCGATCTGGGTGTTGTTGAACAGCAGCGTCCGGCCGTCGCGCGTGACGTAGGTCCACATCGGATCGACCGACGCGTCGAGCAGGCGGATGGCCGCACGGCCGTTGGCGATCGGGTCGGTGCCGTTCGGCACTTTCCAGAGCTCACGCTCGAGGCGGCTGGTGCTGACGACGAGCCGTGTGCCGTCGGCCGAGAGCGTCGGGCCGGTGAAGCGGTCGGCGACATTGGCGGTCAGCCGCGTGAACCCGCCGGTCTCCGCATCGATGACTGCCAGGTTCACGGCGCCGTTGAGCGTCGACGCCGAGGTCGACTGCGAGACGACGACGTGCCGGTTGTCCGGCATCCACGCCTGCGAGGTCGTGCCCTCCTGGCTCCTCGTGAAGCGCGTGACCTGGCGGACGCGGCCATCGTCCACGCCGGCCACGAACAGGTTGCGCGGCGCGAAGAGCCCTCCCGAGGTGTAGGCGAGCCGCCGACCGTCCGGCGCCCAGGCCGGCGCCACGACGTCGACGATGGCCTGCACGTTGCGCACCAGCGCTCTGGGACCGCTGCCATCGATGCCGCTGACAAGCAGCGTGAACCCTCCCCCAGCCTCCGCCGTGAAGTAGGCCAGGGACCGGCCGTCGGGGGAGATCGCCGGCGCCCGGGCGTTGCCGAGGACCTTCCGCGCCTGGCCACCCAGCGCGCCGATTCTCCAGACCGAGACGTCCGCCCCGTCCGTCCGCGTGAAGAAGATGCTCTCGCCATCCGGCGTGTAAGCGAGGCCCGATTCGTAGGCCGCGTCGTTCGTCAGGCGCACCGGCTCGCCGCCCGACACCTGGCGCAGCCAGATGTCGGGTGCCCCCCCGTGGTTCGAGACGAAGGCGAAGGCCCGGCCATCGGGGGAGATGGCGCCCGACGCCTCGGTTCCGTCGTAACTGGTGAGCTGCGAGACGATGGCCTGGCCGAGGTCCGGACCCGTCGCTGGCGGCGCGCGCCTCGTGAGGAGGGCGGCGACCATGATCGCCGCGCCGGCCAGCCCGAGCGAGCCGAGTGCGACGATGCGCCAGCGTCGAAGCGCGCGCGGCCCAGTCCCGCCCGGGTCCTCCGTGTCGCGTGCGTCGTCGAGGGCGAACCGCACGTCGGCGATGTCCCGCACCCTCGCCTTCAGGTCCTTGGCGAGCAGGCGCGGAAGCAGCCGTCGAATCGCCCGCGGCGTCGCCGCGGGGAGCGCGCTCCAGTCCGGTGCCGACTCGAGCACCTTGGCAATGACGTCGCTGACGGTGGCGCCGGCGAACGCCCTCCGGCCCGCCAGCATCTCGTACAGCACGCAGCCGAACGCCCAGATGTCCGCGCGCTTGTCGACGGCCCACCCGCGCGCCTGCTCGGGGCTCATGTACGCCGTGGTCCCGAGGATGACCCCGTCCCGCGTGCCGTCGGACGTCATGGTCGCCGCCTGCGGCTCGTCGCGTGCGGCCCCCCCGTCGCCCCTGGCCAGCCCGAAATCGAGCACCTTGACCGCGCCGTCGGGCGTGATCTTGATGTTGGCGGGCTTCAGGTCGCGGTGGACGATGCCCTTCTCGTGCGCGGCGTCGAGTGCGTCGACGATCTGCCGCGCGATCGCCAGGGCCTCCGTGACCGACACGGCGCCCCCGACCAGCCGGTCGGCCAGTGTCAGCCCCTCCACGAGCTCGAGGACCAGGGCCCGCCCGTCGTTCGTGTCCTCGACGCCGTAGATGGCGGCGATGTTCGGGCAGTTCACCTGCGCGAGCAGGCGCGCCTCGCGCTCGAAGCGCGCGACGCGGTCGGCATCGAGCGCAACAGCCTCGGGCAGGATTTTGACCGCCACGTCGCGCCCGAGGCGCGAGTCGCGCGCGCGATACACCTCCCCCATCGCGCCCGCGCCGAGCGCGCCGATAACTTCGTACGGACCGATCCGGGTGCCGGGGGTCAGCAACGGGCCCGCGAGCCGACTGGTTTCGTCGTGCCGGGGATTATACCTTCAGCCTCCCGGGCCGAATCCTCCGCGGCCCACGAGACGGGCCTTCAGGCCGGCCCGGGCCTCGTCACCACCGGCCCACCCGCTCGGCCGACGCCTCGCCGAGCGCTCGTGGCCCGCGCCGTCAGGGCTTCGTCGCGGCCGCGTCCTCCTCGAAGACGTACTCGTGCTGCGCGTCGCGGGTGATCAGCCGGCGCTTCCCGTCCTTGTCCGCGACGACGAACTCGAACCCGGCGAGCGTCGGGTCGATCGTGATGAACGAGATCGTCCCGTCGTCGTTCTTCCGCGAGGCGACGCCGCTCTTCCACTCGCCCACGTCGAAGACGGTCGCGCTGCCTTCCTTCAGGACCTTCACCTCGCCGAGCGCCTTGTTCGCGTAGCGCGGGGCCAGCTTCGCGACCGCGGTTGGGTCGGCCGGGACGACGAGCCGCTCGCGCTCCTTGGCGATGGCCGCCTTGCGCTGCGCCGCGGCGACCTTCAGCATCTCCTCGGCCTCCGGCTTCCCGTCGAACAGCACCTCGAGGAGCCTCCGGAGGAGTGGCCCCCTGATGATGACGCCCGAGTCGCCGTTGGTGAGGATCACCGCGCCGACCCCGTGCTCCGGCAGCCAGATCATGTCGCTGTGGTATCCGGCGAGGTCGCCGCCGTGGTGGACCACCGGGATGCCGTACCGCGTGTCGACCATCAGGGCCATCCCGTA
>Ga0115026_10000531_pt1 | contig 10717 bp, 10 predicted proteins | sample Mud_0915_D1_FD_83878 | JGI IMG/M metagenome (GOLD analysis project Ga0115026, IMG submission 83878) | Wetland microbial communities from Old Woman Creek Reserve in Ohio, USA - Mud_0915_D1 | ecosystem: Environmental > Aquatic > Freshwater > Wetlands > Sediment ...
ACTAAAATGGAACGGCCGGCGCGACATCTACGCTGCGAGCTTCACGCTCCAGGGTGGGCACGGCGTCCGACCGTTCCGCTCGGGCAGGCCCGAGTACAGCAACAACGGAATTACAATACAAGGGTGGGCACGCGGTGCCCCCGTAATGGTATCGAACCGCAGTAGGGTCGGCGCGTCTCGGTACTGTTTCCGCGTGGGCACGTTGTGCCCACCCTAGCCGCTGCCGCTGGATTGCTTCCGCGGGGTGCCATCTGCCAACGCTCCCGGACTGCGCGCGTGGGGGCGGTCAGCCGGACGACGGGAAGTCGAATGTGCCGGAGTTGAGCAGCCGCAGGCAGGCGTCGACCACGTCGGGATCGAACAGCTGGCCGCGCGTTGCGCGCAGGTGTTCGAGCGCCAGTTCCAGCCCGACCGCCGGCCGGTAGGGGCGGTGCGAGGACATCGCCTCGACGACGTCGGCGACCGCGAGGATGCGCGATTCGAGAATGATCTCGTCGCCCCTGGCGCCGTTCGGGTAGCCCGAGCCGTCGAGGCGTTCATGGTGCTGAAGCACCATCGTCGCCACCGGCCACGGAAAGCGGATTCCCTTCAGGATGTCGTAGCCCGACCGGGCATGGACCTTGATCAGCTCGAATTCGACCGCTGTCAGCCGCCTGGGTTTGCTGAGGATCTCGGCCGGCACGCCGATCTTCCCGACATCGTGAATCAGCGCACCGAAGTGGATGCCCTGGATCCGCTCCTCGTCGAATCCCATTTCGCGCGCGATCGCGGCGGCGAGCGCCGCCACGCGCCGCTCGTGGCCGGCGGTGTAGGGGTCGCGCATCTCCAGGGTCGCGGCGATGGCGGCGATCGTGTCCTCCATGTTGTCGCGCAACTGCTCCAGGCTGAGCTGGTGCTTGGCGATCGCGTCGTCGCGCTGCGCGTGGGCCCGCAGCGAGCGCAGACCGTAGGCGAGGTCGCTCGCCATTTCCTCGAGCAGCCGGACTTCGTTGTCGTCGAAGGCGTCGTGCCCCGTGGCGTGAATATTGAGCAGCGCGACCGGCTTGCCGTTCTCCAGCAGTGGCAGGTGGATGGAGGCGGCGATGTCGTGGCGGCGCAGGAAATCGCGGTGTGCGGGTGACAGCGTCGGTGACTCCGCGTCGTGGATCACGATCGTTCGGCCTTCGGCGGCCACCCGCACGGCCGGGTGGTCCGCCGTTTCCGGCATCAGCCGGCAATAGTTCTCCAGCGACGGGCGATCGATGCCGGCAACTGCATCCGGAACCGGCGCGGACGAACCGCCGTCGCCGATGCGTCCCACCCAGGCCATCCGGTAACCGCCGAGCTCGACCACCAGCCGGCAGATGTCGTCCAGGAGTTCCTGCTCGCTGGTGGCATGGATCAGCGTGGTGTTGCAGGCACTCAGCACGATCAGCGAGCGGTTGACCCGGCGCAACGACTCCTCGTTCTGTTTACGTTCGGTGATGTCGCGGGAGTTGATGACAACGCCCTCGACCGCCGGGTCGCCGAGCAGGCTGCGGCCGACGGCCTCGAAATGACGGTACTCGCCGTCGCGTGCACGTATGCGGAATTCGGCGCGGTGCACCGCGCCGGGGTCGGCGATCGCCGCGTTCAGGGCGCCCAGGGTGGCCGGGACATCCTGCGGATGGAGGAAGTCGACGATGCTGCGGCCGATCAGCGCCTCGGGCTCGTGGCCCAGCGCGCGCGTGACCGACGGGCTCACGTAACGCTGGGTGCCGTCGCCGTCGAGTAAGGTTATGACATCCGAGGTATTCTCCGTGAGTGCGCGGTACCGTTGCTCGCTGGCTCGAAGGGCCCGCTCGGCGTCACGGAGCGGGCGCAGGTCGAGGTAGGTGGCGACGTAACCGGCGGTCGCGCCGCTGGCGTCGCGGATCATGGCGCCGCTCATCAGCACCGGGACCGCGGTCCCGTCGCGGGCCAGGCGCTCGACCTCACCCTGCCACGAGCCGGACGTGCCGATGCGGCGGGCGACAAGCTCGGGCTGCAGGTCGTCGCGTTGCCCCGGAACCCCCAGGACCGCGATCGACCGGCCGACCATGCTGTCGCGCTCGTAGCCGAACAGCCGGGCGAATGCCGGATTGGCGTAGGTGCATTGCAGGTCGGCGTCCAGCACCACCACCGCCTCCGCCGCCTGGCGCAGTGCGGCGCCCAGCACGCGATTCTCGGCCTCGGCGCGGCGCTGCGCGGTGACGTCGTGCAGCAGGTGGATCGAGTACAGGAAATTACCGGCGGTGTCGTAGATCGGGTGGGCGCGCGACACGAATTCCTCGCCCGTGTCGAGCGTGACCAGTTCCTGGATCGACTGCCGGTGCTCGCGCGCCCGCGCGCAGCTCGGCAGCGGACCGGCCAGCCGGGGAAACATCTCCCAGTAGGGACGGCCGATGACGTCGCGGATGTCGACACCGGCGTGGCGCGCGTACGCCAGATTGGCGCGCACCACCCGCAGCTCGCCGTCGTGGATGAACACCGGGTCCTGCAGCGCGTCGAGTGCGGTCACCCATTCGTGACCGATCTGTTCCAGCTTGCGCTGGTTGCGGTCGGCATCCTGCAGCGCCACGCGCAGCGCCGCGCACTCGGCTTCAAGCGCGGTCAGCTTGCGGGCGACCGGCGAGCCGGGCGGGGTGTCGGCGTCGTCAGCCGGTCCGTGCGCACCGGGCCCGTTGCCGGTTCGGCCGCCTGCCAGGCGTGATGTACGAGAGGCCATCGGCTCACTCCACTGCCGCCATAACGGAAACGATCAGACGATACGTGCAATAACTGTGCAAGCGATGCTGCCTGGTGCGGGACCGCTGCCGGTGTTGTTTCGACCCGCTGCCACTGCCGGGGAATGGCGGCTGCGACCATCGCAGTCCGTCATGCCGGCGGCCCGGCGGAAACTGCGCAGGTGACGGCCAGAACCGGTTCTTCGCCAGGGCCGAAGAATTCCCGAAATTTCTGCGGAAAATTATAGCTCACTGCGGGGTGGTGCGACGGAGTGTCGCAGTGCGGACCAAGCGTAAACGATTGTGCCTTGTCCTTGTACGCCAGTCAGATATTGGCGAGCAGACCGGCCGCGGTTCGTGCCACCCGACCGCGCGCGAACAGCAACTGCCAGCGGCGCCCGCCGAGCTGGCGCCACAGCACTGCCGAGCGGATGCCGGCGAACAGCGCGGTGCGTACCCGGGCCGCGATCGCCGGGTTCATCAGGTGGCCGTGTTCGCCGCTCACCATGATGCGCGGCTTGAGGGTGCTGAGGGTCTGGCTGTAAAGCTCGGCCAGCTTGTCGACGAGCGCCGGGTGGACATCGGCGTCGTCACCACCGGCTTCGAAGAACTTCATCTGCGTCACTGCGGTCTCGATCCCGGTGCCGATCGTCGCCAGCATCTGCGGCTGGCGCCGCAGCACGCCCTCGAGGTGCAGGATCGCGACCACGTAGCGCGCCATCTCGATGTCGTTCGGCGCCGACCGTCCCGTGAGCTTGTCCTTGAGCAGTGTCAGGCCGAGCCGCAAGCCGCTCATGTCACCGTACACCGCGTCGACACTGGCCGCGTCGACCGCAAGGATGCTGCGCACCGAGGTGCGGAACGCCTCCGGGTCGCCGCGCCCCTCGCGCGCCAGCTGCTGCACCAGGCGCGCGGACTGAAAGACGCCGGCCAGGGCCAGCACCTGGTCGCGAAGCGAACGGGCCACGGTTTCGGGTTCCTTGCCTGGGCTGCCGGGATGCGGTGGTGAGTCGTGCGGAAATTGCGGTGACAAAGCTTCGTGTCGCCCCGCGGCGCCGTGACGGCGCCGCGGGGCGCGGACCGCTCAGTCCTCTTTCATGCAGGCGCGTTCGATCTCGACCTTGCTCACGCCCGGCAGCTTCGCCACCGCCTCGCGCATGCGCCCGACGATCTGCTCGGCGAACGGGCAGTACGGGGTGGTGAGCTGCACGTCGAGATGCACGTAGTCGCCGACGATCTCGATTTCCTGGATGAAGCCGAGTTCGACCACATCGTGGTGCAGTTCCGGGTCGATGACCTGGCGCAGGGCATCGCGGATCTGTGCTTCGGTGACGGCCGGCATGTTTCCTTCTCCGCTTCGGGTTCCCGGCCAGTCTAGCAAACCGGCCCGGCCAATGCCCGCTTGACCCCGGGTGCCGCTCGGGAATGGCGGCGGATGCGCAGCGACCGCTCATTCCGGCCCGGCACCATGACGCGCGCCGCGACCGGCCGCATTGCGGCAGCCACGATCGCCACGCCGGCTATGTAACTTGGTGATTGGATAGGCTAATCTCCATGCACACGCTGGCACTGTCTTTGCTAGCCTTACCTGCAACAGGATCGCGCCCGCGGGAGACGGTATGGGCGATGTGAAAAAGACAGCAGTCATCATGTCCGGCGGCGGCGCGCGCGCCGCCTATCAGGTCGGTGTCCTCAAGGCCGTGGCCCGGATCCTGCCGGGCGGCCGGCCGAATCCGTTCCCGATCATCTGCGGTTCCTCGGCCGGCGCGATCAACGCCGCCGCGCTGGCGATTTATGCCAGCAACTTCCAGGGCGCGGTGCGGCGGCTGGAGCGGGTGTGGGGCAACTTCCACGTGCACCACGTGTTCCGCACCGATACCGGTGGCATGCTGCGCAACTGGGCGAAGTGGCTGACGGCGCTGGTCGCCGGCGGCATGGGCAAGCACAACCCGGCGGCGCTGCTCGACCGCCAGCCGCTGCGGGTGCTGCTCGAGCGCTACCTGCCGAGCGAGCGCATCCAGCAGTCGATCGACGCCGGCCTGGTCGAGGCGCTCAACATCACCTGTTCGGGCTACACCTCGGGCCAGTCGGTGTCCTTTTTCCAGGGCCGGCCGGAACTGGTGCCGTGGCGGCGCGCCAGCCGCGTCGGGGTGCCGACCACCCTTACCGTCGATCACCTGATGGCGTCATCGGCAATCCCGTTGGTGTTCGAGGCGGTGCGGATCAACCGCGAATATTTCGGCGACGGCTCGATGCGCCAGATCGCGCCGATGAGTCCGGCGCTGCATCTCGGTGCCGACCGGGTGCTGGTGATCGGCGTGCGCCAGGAGACCAACGGCCACGCGCCGCGGCCGGTGGAGCAGGCCGAGTACCCGTCGCTCGCCCAGATCGGCGGCCACGTCCTGGCCAGCATCTTTCTCGACGCGCTCGAGGCCGATCTCGAGCGGCTGCGGCGCATCAACGAGACCGTGCGCCTGATCTCGCCCGAGCAGCGCGCCGCCGCCAGCGGCCGCTCGGCGCACCTGCGGCCGGTCGAGCCGCTGCTGATCGCACCCAGCCAGAACATCGGCGAGATCGCGGTGCGCCACAAGCAGCACTTCCCGCTCGGCGTGCGCCGCCTGCTGCGCGGCATCGGCGCCTGGCAGCGCAGCGGCGGCGACCTGCTGAGCTACCTGCTGTTCGAGCAGCCGTTCACCCGCGAGCTGATCGAGCTCGGCTACGCCGACGCCATGCGCCGCCGTGACGAGATCGAAGCCTTCTTCGCCGGTGATGAACAGCTGCAAGCGGCCGCGCCGCCGCTCGGCCAGCGCCTGGCCAGCGAAGGATAGGTCCGATTAGCGCAGCGTAATCGGACGCACGCCGTACCGACCTCCCTGAGTGCAGCTGAAGCACAGCTGCGTATACCGATCGCGGAGCTGGCCGTATTCCACCCTTCTTCGACAGGTCGCAGCCGGCATCCTTCCGGCGGAGTGGTGCGGGGCAATCGACGCGGGTAGTGTGGGGCGACCGATAACCTGTGTCCGATTACGCTACGCGAATCGGACCTGCGCGGGTCTCTCAGGCCATATTCCCCTACGCCGTGGAGTGGTAACGCCTCCGGTCCGCGCGATCGGCCCGCCCCTGGGCGGCGCGGCGCACGGCGCTGGCACCTGCAGACCCGGCTGCTAGAATCCTGACCCAAAACGGGGAGCCCGGCGCTGCTGCCGGGTTTCCCGCCGTGGAATACAGAGGAGGTACCCAGATGTGGCATCGATTTCCCGCCGGTATGCGGGCGTGGTTTGGTATTGAGCTCAATCCGGTTACGCACACCGAGCGCATCATTTCAGCGGTCGGCGGCTTCCTTGGCATCCTGTTTATCCTGGTGGCGACCACGCTCTCCCTCGGTGAGCGTGAGGCGGCGCTGCTGATCGTTGCCTCGATGGGTGCATCTGCAGTGCTGCTGTTCGCGGTGCCGCACGGGCCGCTGTCCCAGCCCTGGTCGCTGATCGGTGGCCACGGCATCTCGGCGCTGATCGGTGTGACCTGCGCCATGGTCGTGCCGAATCTGTATATCGCCGCGGCGCTGGCGGTGGGACTGGCCATCGGGGCCATGCACTACCTGCGCTGCATCCACCCGCCCGGCGGCGCGACCGCGCTCAGCGCCGTGATCGGCGGCCCGGCCGTCCACGCCCTTGGGTACCAGTTCGTGCTCACACCGGTGCTGCTCAATGCGGCCATCATTCTCGCCACGGCCGTGGCGGTGAACGGATTCTTCGCCTGGCGCCGCTATCCGGCGGTGCTGGTTCGCAAGAAGAAGGCCGATGTCGAGAGCCAGAAGAAGCACCGCGCCGAGGGCAGCCTGTCGCACAGCGACCTCGAGTACGCCATGCGCCAGATCAACTCGGTGCTGGACGTGAACGAGGCCGACCTGGCACGTATTTATGACCTGGCGGCCGAGCATTCCAAGAGCCATCGCCTGGAACCGTGGCAGGTGAAGCTGCATCACTACTACAGCAACGGCCGCTACGGTGAGGACTGGTCGATTCGCCAGGTGGTCGACGAGTCGCAGAACGTCGACCCGGATAAGGATCTGGTGATCTACAAGGTGGTCGCCGGCAAGGACCTGCGCAAGAGCGGCGTCAGCACCCGCGCCGAGTTCGCGCGCTGGGCGCAGTACGAGGTGTTCCAGGATGAGGCCGCCTGGCAGCGCAAGCCGGCCTGAGCTGCACCACTATTTGCGGTCGCCGGTGTAGAAATCGCGCGCCAGCTGACGCACGCATTCATCGCGGGCGGCACCGGCGGCCCGGCGCACCCGGCTCGCGTTGCTGAGGTCGCGGGCCGCGACCCGGGTGTTGTGGCTGTCGTTGCCGACCTGGCAGGTCTTGCTCAGCCACAGCACCTGTCCGTCGTCGATGCGCGCCAGCCGGGATCGTGCACGCAGCGTCATCACATAGTCACCGCCGCTCCGGGCCGGTGCCAGAGACCAGTCTTCGACCCAGGTTTCGAGTGCGAGCCCGCGCCGGAATTGCTCCTTGTGCACCGAGGCATCCTTCGCGACCGGCGGCGGCAGCGGGCGTTTTTCCACCTGCAGGTTGCGGAGCCGCTGCTTCTTGCCGATCAGGCGTGCCAGGCCCTGGGCCACTTGTCCCGCCGGATCATTGCCGGCGCTGCGCTGCACCGCGGCCGGTGTCGGGACGGCGCTCTCGCCGATCGCCTTCACCGTCGGCGCCGGTGACGGGTAATGCAGGACGTGAATGACCGGCTCCTTCGCCAGGCGCGTGCGCACGTCGTCGGTCAGCGGCACGTTGTGGGCGCAACCGGCCAGCAGCAGGCCGCCGAGCAGGGCGGCGGCCGGGCGCCGCCATACCGGGGCGCAGTGCGGGCGGGGAGCGAGCATGGGGACGGTTCGGGGGCGGGGTTTGAACTCAGTATAGGTCGGCGATCGCCGCCGGCAAATGCGGATTTGCCGGCATCGTCCCATTTTGGCGCCAATTCAGTACAATCTCCCGGTCCCCAAACTTTCGCCCGAGGATCGGTACATGAGTGATGCACTGGAGTATCTGGTCAAGGCCCGTCCGGACGCGATGGCGCCGTATTTCAAGTTTCTCAAGGAAGCCGGCAAGCATCTCGACCCCAAGACCCGTGACCTGATCTCGGTCATCACCAAGGTGCATGCCCAGACCGAGAATGGCCTGCGCCAGTACCTGATGCGCGCGCTGCGCAACGGTGCCACCCCGCGCGAGATTATCGATGCGCTGCTGATGGCGTTCCCGGCACTGGGCCTGGCCAAGATCGTGTGGGCCACGGACGTGATCCTGAAGATGGACCTGCCGGAGTTCCGGGTCGAGAACCTCGACGCGCAGCCGAAATGGCACGACCTCATGGCCGCCAACGACGCTGCCGATGATGAGATCACCTACGCCGACTGCGACGGCCGCAGCGTGTTCATCTACCGCAAGGGCAGCGACTACCGCGTGTACGACAGCCGCTGCCCGCACCAGGTGACCAACATCCCGCACCTGGCGCTCGCGGGCAAGCAGCTCACCTGCCCGAAACACCAGTGGAAGTTCGATGTCAGCACCGGCCAGTGCGTGGAAAAGGGCAATCGCCCGCTGCGCCAGTTCGAGGCCAAGGTCGACAAGGGCCGGCTGCTGGCGTTCTGGTAATCCCATGCACCGCGCGCGCCGCCCGCGATTGCTGCGCCTCGGCGCGGTTGTCGTGTGTGGCGCGCTGCTCACCGGCTGCGCCTCGGTGCGCAGCCTCGCCCACTACCGGCCCGGCGACCCGGTGTTTCTCGCCGGCAGCCGCCTCGATATGGCCGCCATCCGCGACGACCGGGTGGTGCTCGCCCGGTACCGCGTCCGACCGCCGGCATGGCCATTGCTTGACCTGCCGTTCAGCTTCGGCGCCGACCTGTTCTTCTGGATGATCCCGCGTACGCCGAGCCCGCCGCCGGGGGCGCCGGGGAGCGAGCATTAGTTTAGAGTGCGTTCGACGCACCGACTCTTTGTTCGTTATTCCGGCGAAACCCGGGTGTGTAGGAGCGGCGCCCTCGCCGCGATGTTGTTACCCCTCTCCCTGCGGGAGAGCACGTAGGGTGGGCACGAAGTGCCCACCTTTGCATGGCGGGGCACGATGTCCGCGTGGGCACTTCGTGCCCACCCTACCCGGCTCAACGGCGGCTACGGGTCGCGACGTCCAAAACAACCCCAATCCCAACGTCATACATGTAGGGTCGGTTAGGCGCGACGCGCCGTAACCGACCGATCGACCGTTGCATGCGGCGCAATTCGCGGCGCTCATTGCGCCCTACGAAACACTTAGAAGCCTGGACACGGCGCGAACCTGTGGGAGCGGCGCCCTCGCCGCGATTCGTCACTTCCGCACGAAATCGATTACCGTCAACTCCGGCTCGCGCTGCACGTAGTTGATCTCGATGCCGGTGCCGTAGCGCTGCTGCATCTGCTGCAGCAGCGGGATCGGGTCGTGGTCGTTGGCGAAGCGCATGACCTCGCCGGGCTGCAGGGCGTCGAGTGCGCCGAAGATGGCGGCGTGACGGAAGCGCTTGGCGACGCCGCGGGCGTCGAACGGATAGACCTGATCAAGAATTCGCAGCTGCGGATCGGACATGGTGGCTCCTGAGGTAAGCGGTTGCCTTGAACTACGCCTGGAGTAGCCCCGACGACAGTCAGGGGAATACCTGACGAATTTGATCATATAAGGCGGCTGGAGTGCTTGACTCATGTCAAATGGGGTCAAGTATCGACTGGCGCCTGACCGCGCACCGCAGTACGTTGATCAGTGCTGTGGGCGTAGTGCCGTACCCACAGCTCAACACCAACGTCTGAAACTAGCGTGGGGGAGATCAACTATGAAAAGCAAAATCGTAGCATTGAGTGCAGTGGTTACAGCGATGTCGTTGTCTTTTGCGGCGCCAGTTGCCTCGGCCGTGGATGTGGGGGTGGGGGCGGGGATCACTGGCGGGGAATGGACCGGCGGCACCGTTTATGTCCCGATCCGGTTTGCGAACTGGAAGATCGAGCCCGAGCTGACTTTTGCCCAAAACTCGGAAGACACAACCTATCCGGCGACCCCGGTCAATAACAGTGAATACGAGTCCAGTGACTATACGCTTGGCGCAGGTGTCTATTGGCGCCAGCCGGTCGGCAATTCCCTGGAAACCTACGTGGGCGGCCGGATCGGTTACTGGTGGGGCGATTCTTCGGCGACATACCCCAACAACCCGACCGCCGGCTACTCGCAGGAAGATAGTGGTTTTTACATCGGTCCTACGCTCGGCGCGGAATATTTTTTCAACAAGCAATTCAGTATCGGTCTGGATGTGTCGCTGATCTACCGTTCGGGAACATACGACTACACATCCGTTTCGGGCACTGCGTACAGCTCCGATCGGGACAATCTGTACACCGAGGCTCGCACCGCATTGCGGTACTATTTCGGACAGCAGTAAGGACACGCTGCAGCCGGTGCTGCAGGTTGGGATCACAGCCGTTCGCGAAACGGCTGTGATCCGCTTTGCTGCATTTCCCCGTCGAACTTCCCGCTAGACTCGCGCGATCTTGTGGGTCGCGAACAGATGCTCGAGCCACAGGTTGCTGAGGTGCTCGGCGAGCCGGTTCTGCGCCAGCCGCTCCTGCAGCGAGTCGTAGTCCGGCATGTCGAGCGGCTGGTCCTGCCAGGAGCAGGCGAACACCGCCTTGGTGCGCTGGCCGGTGGCCGGATCGACCTGCCACTGCAGGCACTGCGAGCACACGCCTTTCAACATGCACTGCATGGCGCCATACACCGAACCGGTGGCCGGCGGGTTCTTGGCGAATTTTTCCTTGAGCGCGTTGTGACGCGCCTCGCGCAGGCGCTGCACCAGGCAGCCGCCGCCCATGAAGTACCGGCGGTCCATGTCTTCGAATTTGAATGCGCCGCTGAGCTTGCCGGTGGCGTAGGCGTGGAGCGCGTGGCGCACGTCGCCGGAGTCGCTGCGGTCCTGCGGGCGCTGC
>Ga0115026_10000532_pt1 | contig 10707 bp, 10 predicted proteins | sample Mud_0915_D1_FD_83878 | JGI IMG/M metagenome (GOLD analysis project Ga0115026, IMG submission 83878) | Wetland microbial communities from Old Woman Creek Reserve in Ohio, USA - Mud_0915_D1 | ecosystem: Environmental > Aquatic > Freshwater > Wetlands > Sediment ...
AAGACGTTCATGGTGGTGTCGGAGCACTCGCTGGCGTCGCTCGTCGGCAAGGAAGTCCTCGCGAGCGGCGGCAATGCGGTCGATGCGGCGATCGCCGTGCACTTCGCCCTCGCGGTCGTGTATCCGGTCGCGGGGAACTTGGGCGGCGGCGGCTTCGCGGTGATCCACACGGCACCGGGCAAGTCGCTCGCCCTCGACTTCCGCGAGGTGGCGCCGGCGGCGGCGACCGAGACGATGTTCCTCGACGACAAGGGCAACCCGACCGATGCGTCGACGGTCGGTCACCGCGCATCGGGCGTCCCCGGCGCGGTCGCGGGCATGTGGGCGCTGCACCAAAAGCTCGGCAAGAAGCCGTGGGCGGAGCTCGTGAAGCCCGCGGTCGCGCTCGCACGCGATGGCTTCGAGGTCGACTCGTTCTTGAACGGCGCGCTCGGGCGATCGAAGAAGCGCCTGCTCCTGTCGCCGGCGTCGGCGAAGCAGTGGTACGTGAACGGCGAGCCCGTCAAGGCGGGCTCGAAGGTCACGCAGCCCGAGCTCGCGGCGACGCTCGAGCGGATCGCGGCCAAGGGACCCGATGGCTTCTACAAGGGCGAGACCGCCGCGGCGATCGTCGAGGAGATGAAGCGCGGCGACGGCCTCATCACGGAGAAGGATCTCGCGAGCTACACGCCGGTGTGGCGCGACCCGCTGAAGCTCGCGTATCGCGGTAACGCGGTGACGTCGATGCCTCCGCCGTCGTCGGGCGGGGTCGCGCTCGCGATGACGGCGGGCATGCTCGCCGAGGTCGAGCTCGGCAAGCTGCCGTGGCACGGCAAGGAGCACGTGCACCGGCTCGCCGAGGTCTGGCGGCGCGCGTTCGCCGCGCGCAACGAGCTGATCGGCGATCCGAAGTTCGCGACGAAGATCCCGCTCGCGAAGTTGATGTCGCCCGCGTACCACGCCGAGCTGGCGAAGCAGATCACGGACAAGGCGACGCCGTCGAAAGACGTCGCGCCGCTGCGCGAGGGGACGAACACCACGAACCTGTGCGTGGTCGACGGCACGGGCATGGCGATCGTGATCACGACGACGCTCAACATGGCGTTCGGCTCCGGCGTCACCGTCGACAAGGGTGGCTTCCTCCTCAACAACGAGATGGACGACTTCACCGCGTAGCCCGGCATGCCGAACAACTTCGGGCTCGTGCAGGGTGTCGCGAACAAGATCGAGCCGGGCAAGCGCCCGCTGTCGTCGATGGCGCCGACGATCGTCGAGGATGCGAAGGGCAACGTGGTGCTCCTCGTCGGCGCGGCCGGCGGCCCGCGGATCATCACGGCGGTGTGGCAGACGCTGTCGAACGTGATCGACTTCAAGCAGTCGGTCGCGAACGCGGTCGCGAACCCGCGCGTGCACCATCAGCATCTCCCCGATCTGCTGCGCCTCGAAGCGGGTTCGGTCGAGCGCGGGGTCGAGCAGGCGTTGATCGAGGCGGGTCACAAGACGGACTGGTCGTTCGCGAAGCGTGAATTCGGGGCCGTGAACGCGATCGTGAAGACCCAGGCCGGTTGGGACGGTGCGGCGGATCCACGTGGCGGCGGCGCTGCGGTGGGCGACTAACCGCGCTACGCTCGTCGGTCATGAGCGGCAAGAAGCGCGAGATGTCCGAGAGCGGCATGCTCGTCTACCCGAAGCTGCCGATCCCGAAGCAGACGCGCGACAGCGAGCCGCGGCTGCCGAACCAGCCGAGGTCGGGTCGCAGCAAGCTCGTCCTGTTCCTGCTCGGGCTCGCGGTGCTCGGCGGCGGGGCGGCCGGGTTCGTCGTGCGCCCGATGATCCTCGAGGACTCGCGTGTCGTCGACGCGGAGAACGCGCTCGCCAAAGAGAAGCTGGCGACGGCCGAAGCGATGGCCAACCTCGCGAAGCTGCAAGACGAGTCGAAGAAGCTCGACGAGCAGCGCGACCTCTTGAACAAGCAGCTCGAAGCGGCGAAACAAGCGCAAGACATGCTCGCCGACAAGGCGGCCGATACGGGCAAGCTCAAGGCCGACCTCGACGCGGCGAAGAAGAAGCTCGACGCGACGGGCGCCGGGACCGTCACGATCGAAGGCTCCGAGGTCCGCCTCGCGATCGCCACGTCGACGTTGTTCAAGGCCGGCGACGACCTCTCCCCCGGCGGCGCGAAGACCCTCGACAAGGTCGCCGCCGCGCTCAAGGAGCTCGCCGACAAGCAGATCGCCGTGCACGGGCACACCGACGATCAGCCGCCGCCGAAGCCGCCGGCACCGAAGGCGCCGAAGCGCGACAAGAAGGACAAGTCGCCGCCGCCGGCACCGGCGCCGCAGCCCGCGTTCGCGACGAACTGGGAGCTGTCGTCGGCGCGCGCGCTCGCGGTCGTGCACTACCTCCAAGAGACGCACAAGATCGAAGCGTCGCGGCTGTCGGCGCTCGCGCTCTCGCAGTACCGGCCGGTCTCGAAGACGAACCGCGCGGCGAACCGGCGGATCGAGATCGTGCTGTCTCCGAAGCCAACGAAGAAGTAGTCAGGGTTGCAGCTTCTCGACGAAGCTGACGAGATCGGCGTCGGCGGCTTGGCCGAGCGTCTCCGCCGATGATGCGGTCGTGGCCGTGCCTTCGCGGGCGAACACGAGGATCGGAATCCCGTCGAGCTCCTTCTCGGCGCGCAGCTCGCGGACGACGTCGTTGACGCCGTCGGAGAGCAGATCGAGCAGGATCGCGCGTGGACGCAGCGCGCGCGCGAGGCGCGACAGCTGGACGAGCGCACGCGTCATCGAGACGACCGTGTAGCCGCGCGCGGAGAGCAGCAGGTCGAGTTGCTGGAGGCGGCTGCGATCGTGCTCGACGATCAACACGACGCCGCGCTCGCTGTCGGCCGCGGGCTCTTTGGGCATCGTGACGAACGGGAGCGGTTGCGTGATCGACTTGTTCGCGTCGCGCGAGCGATAGACCGCGAGCGCGATCTTGTTGAGCAGCTCTTCGGTGTTGAACGGTTTCTCGACGACCTCGGAGGCGCCGAGCGTGGTGAGGTTGACCTCGAGGCCGTGCACGGCGGTCATCAGGAGGACCGGGACGTTCGCGTAGGCCGGTTCGGCGCGCAGATTTTGGAGGAACTGCCGGCCGTTCATGCCCGGCATCATCAGATCGAGGAGGATCACGTCGGGGCGGGCGGCGTGGACATGGTCGAGTGCGGACTCGCCGTCGACCGCGAGATCCACGACGTAGCCCTCGTCCGTGAGGAGTTGACCGAGGGTCTCGCGAACCATCGGTTCGTCGTCGACGACGAGCACACGCCCTTCCTTACTCATGCGCCTCGCAGCGTAGCATCCGTGCGCGCGAACGATGTAGCATCGGGGTTCACGATGTCGACATCGTCGACAGTGCCGCCGCTGGCACGGGCCTACGAGGCGCTGCGTCCCAAGATCTTGCAGCGGTTGCTGGAGCTGCGTTCGACGCTCGACCCGTCGCTCGGCAGGTTGGACGAGGCGACGGCGCGCAGTCAGATGGGCGCCGTGCTCGAGCACCTGGGCAACTTCATCGCGACCGGCGATGTCGGGCTGCACCGGGCGTTCCTCCACACGTTCTTGGCGATGCGCGCGGCGGAGGCGCAATCGCCGGCCAGCGTCCTCGCGATGCTCGTCGCGATCGGCGATACCGCCGCGCAGGTGGCGCAGGAAGCCGGCGCGGGAACGACCGAGGGAGCGGAGCTGACGCTGCTGCTGACGCGCGTGACCGCGAGCACCGCACGGCTGCTCAACGACCTGATCGCCGACGAGCTCGCTCGACGCAAGCAGAGCTGGGGTGACATGGCGAGCGCGAAGCGAGGCAGCTCGTGAACCAAGTGACGCCCACGCCCCCGACGGGGATCCGCGTCGCCGGCGATACGAACGTCGGCAAGGTGCGCGACACCAACGAAGACTCGTTGATCCTCGAACCGGCGCGCGGCCTGTACGCCGTCCTCGACGGCATGGGTGGCGCGAACGCGGGTGACATCGCATCGCAGACGGCGCGCGACGCGATCCGCGACTTCGTGATCCAGAAGCGCCTGGCGTTCTCGCCCAAGCAGCTGCTCGAAGCCGCGATCCTCGCGGGGTCGCGCGCGGTCTTCGAGTCGGCGCAGGCGAACCGCGAGCGGCACGGCATGGGCACGACGTGCGTGGCCGTGCTCGTCGTCGACAAGAGCCACGTGATCGTCGGGCACGTCGGCGACAGTCGGTGCTACTTGCTGCGGGGTGGCCGCCTGCAGACGCTCACGCGCGATCACACGATCGTCGAGGAGCTCGTCGATCGCGGACTGCTCGCCGCCGACGAGGCGGAGCGGCATCCCTACAAGAACGTGCTGTCGCGCAACCTCGGCTCGCGACCCGACACCAAGGTCGACTTGCTCGAGCTCGAGCTCAAGCCGGGCGATCGGCTGCTGCTGTGCTCCGACGGGCTCTACGGCTACGCGTCGGCCGAGGGGATCCAATACATCCTCGGCTCCGGCGACGAGCCGCAGCACGTCGCCCGCGATCTGATCGAGCTCGCACTGCGCGGCGGAGGTGGTGACAACGTCACCACGATCATCCTCGAGGCGCCGGCGGCACCACCGTCGACGACGCAGCTCGTTCGCACGAACGGCGCGATGGCGTGGTGGCAGAAGCGGCAGACGTTCTTGATCGTCGCGAAGGACCGCGGGCTCACGCGCAATCCGATCGTGCGCGGCCTCGATCCGAAGGACGCGCTCGACGTCGTCGCACTCTCGCTCTGCCAAGCCGTGTTTCACGATCTCGAGAAGTCGACCGGCGTGAACGTGTGGACGTTCGCGCAGAACCTCGCGAGCGGTTGGTTCGAACGTGGCGGCGAGTGGTCCGCCGTACGCAGCATGATGGACATCCTCGGCACCGCCTCGCGCGCCGTCGTCGACGAGATCAAGGTCGCCGATGGGAAGCTCGGCTTCTTGCTCGACGTCGCGGTGAGCCGCGCGCTCGTCGTGGCGGAGCTCGCGCTCGGTGGGCTGTTGGCGGAGCGGCTGCGCCAAGTCGACACCGATCTGATCCAGCTCCACACCGCGATGCACGAGACCGTCGACGCGCCGACCGACGACACGCTGGACACCGGCGAGCGGTTCGTCGATCGCCCGACGATTCCGTTCCTGCGCCCGGATCGGCCGGTGACGGGCGCGGGCGTCACCGCCGAGGTGATCGACGGCATCACGAAGACGATCACGATCGCGCGCGCACGGACCTCGCCGCGCGCGGAGCTCGTGAAGGAAGTGCTGACCGCGCTCGACGCGATCGCGAGCGAAGGCAGCGGCAACTTCGCGACCGCGGTGCTGTCCGCGCGCGAGCTCTACGGCGTTCGCTCCGTCGACGAGCAGGGCATCATGCCGCTGTTCGACGCGCTCGATCAGGCGCGCATCGTCATCGCCTCGGCCGTGCACCAGATCCAGACCACCGAGAGCAATCGCGCGAAGGTGCTCCGTGCGTTGTCGGTCGCGCACCAGCGGCTCGTCAGCGCGATGACGGGCCTCGTGCTCGAAGCGGTCGCACCGTTCTCCGAGCGCCTGCGCGAGATCCAACAGACGACGAGCGATCTGCGCGATGAAGTCGCGAGCGCGGAGCGTCGCCGCGCCGAGCTCGAGCGCCGGTTCGCGACGAACATCGACCCGAGCCTGCCGTGGGGATCCCGCGGAACGACGGAGTGGTAGCCATGTCCGAGGCGAACGAGGCCGTCCGGCCGAGAGAGCGCGAGTGAAACAATGTCAGACGTCGACATCACCGAAGCCGTCGCCGTGTTGCGAGACGAAGTGCTCGACACCGTCGAGCACGGCGATCGCGATCCACCGGGCGCCGAAGTCTTCGATGCGGTGCTGCGCGCGCTCACCGTCGGCGGCGAGTCGGTGCCCGGCCTCGATCTCGCGCTGCACGAGGCGGTCTCGCGCCGCCTCGCGTGGGGCGACAACGAAGAGGTCGTGCTCGCGGATGCCGAGATGGTGTTCGATCGACTCGTCGTCGCCGTCGAGCGCGCGTTCCGCGATCCGGCGGATCAGATGGTCGTGATCGAAGCCGCGACGCTCGTCGCGGTCACGGTCACGCGCGTCGTCTCGCTGGCGGCGGTCGCGCGGGCCTCCCGCGATCGCGCGGCGCGGCTGCGCGAGGAGATGGCGCAGCGACAGCTCAAGGAAGTGCTCGAGAAGCAGAAGGCGAACATCGTGCGGCTCGAGGGCGAGTTGAAGTCGTCCGATTTCCAGTAACTAGCTCAGCGGGATGTCGGCGGTCATCGCGTCGAGCAGCGCCTCGAGGCCGGAGTCGCGAGGCACGAAGCGATGGACGAGCTCGTTCGTACCGCGGCCCTCACCGCGCACGATGCGGCGCGCGCTCGGCTGCACGCGACGCACGCCCTGCATGATCGGTGGAATGCGCGGATCGCCGTCGTCGAGCTCGGCGACGACCGCGTCGAGCTGGATCGTCTCGACCGCTTCGGCGATCGAGTCGTCGTCGGACGCGAACAAGACGTCCCATCCGCTCGTCACGTAGAGCGCCATCGCCCCGCGCTGGCGGTGATCGTCACCGACGACGAGCACGCGCAGCCGCTTCGGTGGCTTCTCGTGCGGCGACGCGCTCCTCGCCGCGCTCGCGACGAGCGCTTGCCACTCGACCGGCGGCTCGATGAGCAGGATGCCGAGGATCCACGAGGGTGCGGCCGCTTCGCGCACGACGTCGCCGATCATCTCGAGCGCGTTGCCGTTCCACTCGTCGAACATGGTCAGCGAGAGCCGCGTCCCGATCGGAAACCACGCGACCGTGGTTCCCAGGCTCATGCCTGCATCCGAGACATCGCGGGTCCGGCAGACGGCGCGTTCACCGCCGAGGAGGGGGACGGCCGTGACAGCTAGATCCGCGCGATAACGAGGGGAACGCCGTGACAACGCAGTCATCTTGCCACGGCGCGAAACGCGTTTGTTCCTCGGCGGGATCGTCATCGCGACGTGTGGGTCGCGGGATGACAGCCCCGGCAAGATCCAACGGATTGACGGTGGTGGCGCGGCGCGCCAACCTCCGCGCATGATTCGGCTTCCCCTCGCGGTCGCGTGTGTTCTCGCGATCGCAGTGCCGCACACGAGTTTCGCTGAGGAGCCCGCGCCTCCACCGCCCGCGGAAGCGCCCGCGGCGACGCCCGCGGCGACGGTCGAGCAGGCCGCCGAGCCGCCTGCACCCGAGCCCGCGCGAGCACCGGTTCCGGTCCGGACGCGCGAGATCCGCATCGACGTGCCAGGCGAGCGCACGCTCAACAACAAGCTCGTCGTCGGCGGTGTGTTCGCCGCCGGCCTCGTCGCGAGCACGCTCGGCGTGTACTGGCACCTCGACTCGCGCGACGCCTCGAACGCGGTCAGCGCCGACGAGTTCACGGGCGAGGCGTGGACCGACGAGAAGATCGCGCTCGTCGACCGCGCGGACCGCTCGAAGACGCGCGCGATCGTCGCGTACTCGATCGGCGGCGCGCTGCTGATCGGCGCTGTCGCGGCGTACATCTTTACCGAGCCGAACAGCGAGACCGCGGTCATTCACACCGGCGTCGTCGTCGCCCCGACCCCCGATGGCGGCGGCATGGTCACCAAGCTGTGGAGCTTCTGATGCGCGCTGTCTTCGCAACGCTCCTGTTCGCCGCCGCCTGCACGCCCGACGTCGCACCGGGCACGTACCTGTGCGGTCCCGAAGAGCTGTGTCCCGACGGCCTCGCGTGCAATCGCGCCACCGCGATCTGCGAGGTGCCGAGCAACGCCGAGCCGTTCGCGTGCGGCGACAAGAACGTCGACGTTCCCGGCGACGACGCGCCGGCCACCGCACAGAGCCTCGGTGATTTCGCGTGCGTCTCGCTCGTCGCCGAGCGGCGCAGCTGCATGCCTGTGGGTGACGCCGGCGACTTCTACCGGTTTCGCGTGAACGACGGCTGTACGAACGTCCACGTCACGGCCTCGGTCGTTCACGCGGTCGCGTTCGAGCGCCTCGTCCTCCAGCTCGCCAAGGAAGGCGAGACGCCGGTGACGATCGACACGCCGTGTTCGTCGAACCGCACGACCGACGACGGCAACGCGGTCTCGTGCCTCGATGCGCCGGTCGGCCCGGGCACGTACGTGATCGGGGTCGTCCCCGACGGCACCGGCAACTGCGACAACGAGTGCCGGTTCAACCGCTACGGTCTCGCCGTGCAGGTCACGAACCAGTAGAGACTGGCGCCGCACCAAGAAGTTAAAGCGCAGACCGATCGCGGATCCCGTGCGTGGGGAGGGCGCTCGGCGGCAGCATCGAGCGGGCGGACCTCGAAGCGATCTGGGAACGCCTGTAAGCTCGCGCGCGGTGGAGTACGCGTGGAACTGGCTGAGCTTGCCGTACCTCGCGTGCGCGCTATCGCTCGCGGCGGTCGCGCTCGTCGCGACGTTGGTCCGCGGCGATCGCGTGCTGCGGCTCGGCACGATCAGCGCGGCGACGACGGCGCTGCCCTGGGCGCTGTGCTCTGCCGTCGCGACGTGGACCGACAACCTCGGCGACGCGGAGAAGCTGCTGCGCCTCGGCAACGGGCCGATCGCGCTCGTCGGACCGAGCCTGTTGATCGTGCTGCTCGGCGTCAGCGGCCAGCTCGAGCGGCATCGCTACCTCGTGCGCATCGCGGGAGCGCTCGGGCTCGTCTCCCTCGCGGTGTGCTGGGGGACGGACTGGGTCGTCGGCGGCGTGCACGAGCTGCCGTCGGGGATCATGTACTTGAGCCCGGGACCGCTCACCGGGTTGCACTTCGCGCAGATCGGGATCTGGCTCGCGATCGGGCTGTTGATCGTGCGGCGCACGACGACGACGAGCGGTGAGCGGCGGCGTCTGCAGCGGATGCTGATCGGCGTGCTTGCCCTCGGCGCCATCGGCGCGACCGATCTGTTGCTCGTCTACGACATCGCCGGCGTCTATCCGATCGCGTGGCTGTGCGCGATGGTCGCGGCGCTCGTCTCGCTGCGCTACGCGCTCAAGACGGATCTGCTCAGGCCGCAGGGGTTCGATCGCGCGGCTCTCGTCGAGATGCTCGGGACGCTGATCGCCGTCGCGTTCGTCGCCGTGCTCGCCGTGGTGTTCGAGGACATCACCGCCGTCGCGCTCGCCGGGCTCGCGACCGTGATCTGGACGGTGACGCTCGGGATCAGCTGGGCGGTCGCCAAAGATCAGCCCGTCCGCATCGCACGCGAGCGCGCGCTCGAGGTGCTCGTCGCCGAGCTCGCCGATGTCACCGACGAGGCCTATATCGCGGCGCACCTGAGCGAGCTGTGGAAGCAGATCTCCGTCGACGTCACCGCGATGTATCGCGTCGAGCGCGACGCACCCGACGATCCCGCGAGGCCCGCGTTGCCGGTCCGGCTCGTCGACATCGCGAGCGGTGCCGTCCGACCGCTCGACGGCGAGGTCGCGCGCTGGCTCGTCGCGCACGGCGAGCTGCTCGCGGCCGGTGACCTCGGAACGATGCGCGTCGGTCCGATCCGGCCGATGCTCGAGGCACACGTCTCGACGAGCAGCATGCTGATCGTCCCGCTGATCGATCGCGGCACGCTCGTCGGGCTCGTCGAGGCCGATCACGGCAAGGCGCTCCGCGAGGGCGAGCGGGGCCTCGTCGTCGAGTCTGCGCGGGCCGCGGCACGTGCACTCACGTACGTCGCGCTCGCCGGCGCCGCGGCGCTCGAGGGCGAGACCGCGCGCGAGGTCGAGGTCGCCGAAGCGATGCGGCTCCAAGCGTCTGCGAGCCGCGACGACGAGCTCGGGCGCTGGACCGTCGCCGCCGAATACCGAACGGCCGCGCGCACGACCGGCGCGGGCTGGTCTGCCAGCCTGCTTCCCGACGGGCGGCTCGCCGTGCTCGTCACCGAGGCCCAAGCGCACGGCGTCGCCGCGGCCCTCGCGACCGCCGCGCTCACGGGTGCGTTCACCGCCGCGACGAGCACCACCGAGGCGATCGCCGTCGAGGACTTGCTCGCGAGCTTGAACGCGAGCGCCGAGGGCGTGATCCGAGGCGGCGAGCCCGTCGCCGCGTTCATCGCGATCCTCGACGCGGACGCGGCGAAGATCGGGTGGGCCGCGGCCGGTCACCCGGGCGCGACGATCGTCGGCCCCGTCGCGTTCGACGTCGCGTTCCCTGCCGGCTCGGTGACCGGGGCGCGCCCGAAGACGATCGCGCTCGGCGGCGGCACCGAGCAGCAGCTCGGATCCAGCCTCGTCGTCGCGCAGCGCGGCGAGACGCCGCTCCCCGCCGACTCGCTGCTCGTGATCGCGTCGACGAGCGTGCGCGGTGCCGACGAAGCGAAGTGGAACAAGGCGCTCGCCGAGCAAGGCCCGGCGGGTTCGCGGCTCGCGTCGGTGCTCGTGGAGGCCGCCCTGCGCGCCGGCGAGCCCAGCGAGGATCTGCTGGCCGTCGTCGTCCGCCAGCGCGCCGATCGACTGAGCAAGCCGATCGTCGCGCCCCTGTAGGTCGCTCGTCGATCGGTAGTACCCTCGGCACGGGGGATTCATGTCCGAAACCACGGAGCGGGCTCGCCGCTCGATCTTGTCGTTCATCCGCGGAACCAAAGGCGAGCCGTCACGGCTGTGGCTCGCCGGTGCCGCGCTCGTCGTCGTGATCGTCGCGTTTCGATCGTGCGCGTCGGTCGAAGCAGGGCAGGTCGCCGTGCGGATCAACAACATCACCGGCGCGACCGAGGTG